>OHDT01000052.1_pt1 | contig 109513 bp, 91 predicted proteins | sample 1567061 | NCBI WGS metagenome assembly OHDT01 (sample SAMEA3879506, study PRJEB24766) | human gut metagenome | biome: human-associated habitat; feature: feces | place: USA | collected 1985/1987
TGATGATTCAGAATGATGTGCTGAGTACGGCGGCGGAGGAAGGAAGAGAGGAAGGCAGAGAGGAAGGCAGACGGGAAGGCATGCAGAAAGGCAGACAGGAAGAGAAAATAGAGAATGCCCGAACAATGAAATCCTTGAATATCTCCTCTGAGGTTATCCATCAAGTAACGGGTTTAGCCATCAAAGACATAGAAGAATTATAAATAGCACAAGATACTATTCATTTTCGTCTCGCCCGATTTCCGTTTTATGAGAAGCAGGCGGGACGTTCTGTTTTCCGGCGTAGAGACAGAGACATGAACCTAGAATATTGGGGGGTAAATAGATAAGTAATAATTTTAATCAATAACAAGTATTCCATTAATAACTGTAATCAGCGTTTTTAAAGAATAATAGCTACATTTTTTAAGAATGTTCTCCGCGTTTATTAACAGCGCAAAAAACGGTAATTAAACCAGATTTGGATATATTTCAACAAAAAAGGCAGTAATCCTTGTGAGGAAATACTGCCTTTACTTCTTTTATACTCGTTGCTATTTAGGTATATATTTGATATCTGTTTTTTTTGAAAATATTGTCAGATTTATTACTTTTATGATGCTTTGCTGTAAGGATATTGCGGTATTCTTTGGAATAGAACGTTCTGGAAAATACATTCCGGTAAGTTCCGAGAAAAGAGAAAGTAAGTTTTTCCATTTGCTAAAGTTTTAGGTGTATATTAGAGTTCTGTTTTTAAACTTCTACAAAGATATTACATCAGAAAGGTGAAGTCAAGTGTTTCAGCCTTCATTTTAAATCGTTTTTCTATTTATGATGCTAATCTTTTGATTAATAGTATTTTTCAATTCCGCCAAATCCTGCTATTGTTTTATTGTCTTTTGTTTTGCTGATGAAGTTGTTTAACCGCTTCTCAAATTCTTCAGGACGTTTTCTCGCAGCCTCGATGTACGCTATTCGGATTCGCTTATATGCTTCGGAAAATGGTTGATAGTTTTTCCATACCGTTTCATTTTCTTTCAATTTATCAATTATATCATTGGGAAAAATGAAAGGCTCAGATAAAATACTTCGCGTTTTTTCTTCAAATTTTGGGTGTATCATTTTATTTTCCAATAGCCATTTAAGTCTTTCTTTGTTGGCTTGCGAGTAAGTGCTTTTAGGGTTTCTGGGTGTGAAACGCTGAATTTTATGATCTTTGTCAAGTGGTTTTGTTGTACTGTCAATCCAATCGAAGCAAAGGGCTTCTTCAACGGCATCATTGTATAAAATGCTTTTTTTGCCGGACGACTTATAGGGAAATACAAACCATATTTCACAGGAGGTTTCAAAGTTGTCCATTAACCACCTTCTCCAATCTTCTCGATTCTCAAAATACTTTATTTTATCTTCTGTAGTCATAGCAAGTTATTCAAACTAATCATTTTACTGCTTTACTTTAGTGGTAATGAAGCATTTCGCAATTTACTTTTGCCTCAATAATTCCTGTATGTAGTACAGCTACCATTTTATACGATGCTAAAAAACATGCAGGTTCCGATAGCTTAACGGCTTATTACAACTGCCAAAAATACTAAATCTTGGAGAAACAGCCTCAATTATCTTTTAAAACCTTTGCTATGATTTATGGGGCTTATCTTCTATATAAGAAACCACGTGAGTTTGATATGCTCTTTAGTATAGTTCTCCTGTATTTTTTTATTCAGTCCTGTTAAAGTGGACTGGCGCTACTTATATTTGCAATGTGATATTAATCAATGTTGTTTTATTTAAAATCTTTGAATTATGAAAGATGACGAAAAAAAAGCGATTGAAGAATTATTGAATTCTGAGTTGGAACAAATTGAAGGTGGTGCTTGTCAGTGTGATACAGGTGCAGGTCAGATTGTCTTTACCGTTCCTGATAAAACAAAGGATGACGGTATTAGGCAAGCCTAAAAGAGTACATTGATTCTATCAAAAATCTGTGTTGTTATATTTTTGCAGATTTCTGATGTCATGGTGATTAACGAGGCTATACAAAGGTAGTTAATTATTTTTGGATAGCTTCGTTTAAATAGAACGGCTTTTTAAAAGTATATAATAAGTAATATATATGCATGTATACTTCAATCCTCAATATTTTATCAGAAATGAAAGAGGGTGCTCTTATATTATAGCAAAGGCGATTCCTGTAAGTGAAAAACTAAAAGGTAGTGTGGGGAGTATTAGTGTTCTGCCACCTATTATTGGATATATCTTATCGCACATTGAAAATTGCGAGTTGGAAATAGCAGAGAAGGAAATCTCAAATGTAACCCAGCTTCGGGTTGAAACTATCGACAGATTCATCAAGAAATTGGTTGATAATGCACAAATGGTGGGATGGAAATATAGAGGAGTAAACATTTTATTCCCACCTTTTTTGCTGCTAAGTTCAAAAGAGAGATCTACCGGAACTATGTATACAACAAAAGATTTCCTTTGGATGGAACCTTTTATTCCTAAGCGTCCTTCAATACCCCTGAACATTAATTTTATGATAACTACTAAATGTTGCACTAATTGCATCTATTGCTATGCAGATAGAGATCGAGAGGATGATTTGTCTTCCCAAGATGTTCTGAAAGTGTTGGATGAAGCACATGAATTAGGAATCATAAACTTAACATTGTCAGGGGGAGATATATTTGCTTTTCTTGATTGGAAAGAGGTAGTACGGAAAGTGTGTCAATATGGTTTTTCATCTATCTTGAGTACAAAAGTTCCACTAGGTAAAGATGATATTTTTTTCCTTAAGAAAGTTGGATTGAGAAATTTGCAAGTGTCCTTGGATGCAGTGTCGCCGAGTATACTTATGACAACGTTGCGGGTGAAAAATGATTATGCAGGTAAAATGAAACAGATGCTTCAATACTGCGATGAGATTGGGCTGAAAGTAAATGTTAGAACAGTTCTTACTAAGTATAATGCAAATGAAGTAGAAATAGGAAAGCTATTTTCATTCCTTAATGGATTATCAAATGTTAATTCTTGGGTGTTAACCCCAGCCTTTTATTCCGCATTTAAAGATAATTACCAACAATATCGTGCAAGTGATCTGGAATTGATTAAAATTTATAACCAGACTAAAGCATTAAACACTGTAGCCCATTTTACAATATTGCATAATAAAATGAGTGAACGGAAATATACGCTTCAACCATATTCTACGGTTGAGAGTTTTGTGCAGAACAACCAAATATGCAATGCCAATAGTTATTCGATGGCTATATTGTCTAATGGAGATGTGACCGCTTGTGAAATGCTGTATGATAATCCTAACTTTATATTTGGTAATGTTCGTAATCAATCTTTATACGATCTTTGGAACTCAACTGTTGCTTTAAAAATGTATTCATATAAGCAGAGCATGATTGAGCAGAAAGAAAACAATCAATGTTCTAGTTGCCGTGTATATTCGGATTGCAAACTAAATGTTGGAAAACGTATCTGTTATGTAGATATTACTAAAGTTTACGGCAAAGATAAATATGAATATCCTGATCCCAGATGTCCTGAAGCTTTGGTTATAAAGGAAAATTTGATTTTATGATGCTGTCTCAATATTGAATGAATTAAAATAGTATTATTATGAAGCATATTTTCTCTTTCGCGTTCTTATTCCTGACCTTTGTTTATCAAGCATCCGGGCAAACGGTTAGTGGTATCCTGATGGATGAAACGGAACAGCCAGTTGCTTATGCCAATGTGGTGGTGATGTCATTACCCGATTCTGCCTTTGTTTCAGGGACAATCAGTGATGACAAAGGTTCTTTTACTCTTGCGGTAGACGGTAAGGATAAAATTATCCGCATATCTTCCATCGGATATATGACTGTCTATCAGCGTTGTCATGCTGCTGATTTAGGTGTTATACGGCTTGCGTCGGACACGCAGATGCTGAATGAGGTGGTGATTAAGGGAAGTCTGCCTAAAACAAGGCTGAAAGGGGATGCCTTGGTTACTAATATTCAGAACTCGGTATTAAGCGTTGCTGGTTCGGCTAATGATGTATTGGCGAAAATACCCGGTATACAGGGAAAAGACGGTAGCTTTACCGTGTTCGGCAAAGGAACTCCTGTTTTTTATATCAATGGGAGACTGGTACGGGATAATTCGGAACTGGAACGTTTACATTCTTCTGATATAAAGAGTGTGGAAGTAGTAACAAATCCCGGAGCGCAATATGATGCCACTGTAAAGGCGGTTGTTCTTATTCGTACTTTGAAACCTGTGGGTGAAGGGCTGGGCTTCAATGTCAAAACAGCTAATATGTATGGAGAGAATTATTTTACTCTCAACCAGTTCGATTTCAATTATCGTCATAAAGGATTGGATATCATAGGCTCTCTTTTCTACAGTGGTGGAAAAGACGGTACGAACATCAGTTTGGATCAGCAAACATGGGTAGATACGCTGTGGGCGCAGAGGTCGGATGCGTATACTTTAGCCAGGAGAGAGAATTATAAAGCTCGTTTGGGTGCCAACTATATGTTTAATGAAAAACATTCAGTCGGCATCCTTTATGATTTTGTTTATTATAGCACTGAGGAGCCCAATTATACTATGCGCTCTGAGATAAGTGCGGACGGTAAACCTTATGATAGTTGGAAAAGTAAGAATGTGCTTTCCAATGAATATCCTGTTCATCTTGTCAATGCCTATTATGTGGGGGCTATAGGTAAGTGGTCGGTCAATTTTAATACTGATATGCGTTGGAGCTATGAAGAAGATAAGCAGACGACAACCGAAGATAGTGAAAATTATCAGGATAGAACCGTGAAGACGAACCGCCGCTATGATAACGGATTGTTTGCTTCTAAATTGGTATTAAGTTATCCGCTTTGGAAAGGAAATTTGTCCTTCGGAGGCGAATACACGCATACTTATCAGAAGAATAAGTTTGCAAATGAACAGGGAATACTTCAGGATACGGATAATAAGGTTCAGGAATATAGTATTTCTGCCTTTGCAGAGTATAGACTGAAATTGGGAAAGTTAGATGTCGGAGCCGGAATACGTTATGAACATAATGCCTCCGATTACTATGAAAGCGGTAAACTGGTGAATGAACAAAGTAAAGTATACGATAATGTTTTTCCGACTGTTTCATTGGCTTATCCGTTTGGACCGGTATCTGCCAATTTAAGCTATACGATGAAGACTCGGAGACCTTCTTATTCGCAATTGGACGGTAATATGAATTACATCAATCGTTATACCTACATGAGTGGTAATCCTTTGCTGAAACCTACTACTTACTCTGATCTTACCTGGGTGTCATCTTATAAGTTTTTTCAGTTGATTATCAGCTATCAGAGATCTGAAAATGCCATTGTCCACGTAACGAATCAGTTGAAAACACAGCCGAACATATCGCATACCACTTATCAGAATTTCAATAAGATAGATAAGGTTACTTTCCTGTTGGCAGCTTCTCCTACAATAGGATGTTGGAATCTTAATTATAGTGCGGGTATCATTAAGCAGTGGTTTGAGTTGGAGCATTTGGGAGCTATAAAGAAGATGCATCGACCGATGCCTTATTTATCGATGTTCAATACTTTCACGTTACCGAAAGGATTCCAGATTACATTGGATGGTGTATTCATGGGCAAAGGGCATGTGGAAAATCTTCTAATAGGTGAAAACAAATACATTGATGTCGGTATTGGCAAAACTTTCTTTAAGGATAAGGCTCTGTTGGTTAAACTAGATTGTTCTGACGTGTTTGACTGGAGGCGTAATAATACGACATTGTATGGAGAACGTAATATTCTGCGCGAAAAAGATAGTTGGACAGATTTGCAGAATGTGCGGTTGACACTTCGTTACAGATTTAATTCTTCAAAAAGTAAATATAAAGGTACAGGTGCCGGTATGGATGAGAAGGCAAGATTATGAAGACAGTGTATATAGTATTGATTAAATAACTTGATTTAGTTAATTGCAATCACCCCAAATAGCAATAGCCTCCGGATTTTTCACGTGAGGCTATTGCTTTTATAGTAAAAAGGAATGAAATGATCGAAAGCAGATACCGATTTATCTACATTTATTCGAGAATATTATGATTCACGTGAAAAGAAATCAGTAAAATATTGTTAAAATAGAATGTATTGAATAGCTTTGTAAAATTATCCTCCCGAATTGTAAAACCAAACATATTGTAAGAATGAAAACACACATCATTTATCTACTTTTTACTTTCTGTATCTTATCAGGCATTTATGCACAAAATGTGAGTATATCCGGTAGAGTTACTGACGGGAAGGGTGAACTTTTAGCATTTTTGTTGGGTGAAGTAGTTATCAAAGAGACTCGTCAGCATTTTAAGATGGAAAATGGTGGCATACACATATTAAGAAAGTTACTGTGATTACTAACCCCGGACCGGAGTATGATGCTTCTGTTAGCACAGTGGTTCTGATTGAAGCCATACGTCCACCCGGAGAAGGGATAGGCGGTGAGGTTTTCGGAAGAATGGATGTCAGGAGCAAAGTTTCTGCCGATGGAGCGGTGTATCTGAATTACCGTAAGAATAAATTGGACCTGTTTTAGTTTCTGACTGGAACTCTATATTGATAATGAGATTTATGGCCATTGAAATACTGATTCAACGACTTAACTCCTTTAACTCCTAAAAAACAATATTTGCGAAACTAAAGTAATGTAGTGTCGCATTTGTATTGCAATGTTGCTGTATATGCTTTGCCTGAGTTCAACTTTTAAATGCGACAGTTCGGTCAGATAGTGGTGTTGGGTATAAAATAAAAGAGAGAAGTTGATGAAAAAGTTCTCATCTTTCTTCTCTCCCGGAAAAAAGTTCCTATCTTGCTCCCTCAATCTCCTACCAAATCAGTTGCAGATATGAAACAGTTATCCGAAGGGCAAAGATACAAAATAGAAGCGTATCTACAAGCCGGAATGAAGAAAGATGAGATAGCCCGTTTAGTGGGTATTCATCGTAGTACTCTTTATCGCGAGTTACGTCGTAATAAATGGAAACCGACGGACAAGTACAAGGCCGATTATGCACAGTATCGTTACGAACTGAGGAAATCACAACGTGAACGACATACAAAGTTTACAATATGGATTGAAGAAAGGGCCAGAGTCATGCTTGAAGAGTTACATTACAGTCCTGAACAAATTGTTGGAAGATGCAGGCTGCTGGGATATCCAATGGTCTCACATGAAAGACTTTACCAATGGATATGGAAAAATAAACGCAATGCAGGAACCTTGTACCGGAGCTTGCGCCGTCAGGGAAGAAAACACGGGAAAAGGAAAAACTGCCATAAGGATAGGGGATGGGTTAAAAATAGAACCTCTATTACCGAGAGACCTGCAATAGTTGACAGGAAAAGCAGATTGGGAGATCTGGAAATCGATACTATGATCGGAAAAGGGCAAAAAGGAGCCATACTGACCATCAATGACAGAAAGAGCGGATACCTATGGACATGTCTGTTACCAAGTAGAGAAGCAAAATATGTAACGGCAGCCACTATCAACCTTCTTCAACCTTATAGAGGATATTTGCATACAATAACCTCGGATAATGGCAGTGAATTTGCAGGACATCAGGAAATTGCCAAGGCACTGAATATTAAATTTTACTTTGCAAGGCCGTACCATTCATGGGAAAGGGGAGCTAATGAAAATACGAACGGACTCATAAGGCAATTTATACCAAAGGGAGTCAGTATGGAAGATGTAAGCGGATATTACTTGGAAGACATTACTAAATATATCAATTGGAGACCAAGGAAAAGATTGGGATTTTTATCACCCGAAGAAGCCGTTGAATTCCCATCCATTGACAAATTCCTAAAATACAAGGAAAAGTGGAAATGAGAAATCAAAGGAAGGAGTCGCAGTTAAAAGTTGAATTCAGCCTATCGTGAAAGTTCCTCTATACGCGACTCCATAGAAGGCGAACGCCATCTGCAAGGCTATTTGAAAGCATATCTTGCCCTTGCCTCCTATTATCTGGTGAAGCCTGAACTGGAAATGAACTATGGTTATTGTGACTTCTTCCTGTTGCCTGACAAGCAACGTTATCCGGATGTGAGGCATAGCTATATCCTGGAACTGAAATATGCTGCCCGTACGGCAACCGACTCTGAACTGGAGGCGCAAGCCGGAGAGGGACGTCGGCAATTGCTGCAATACAGTGAGGACAAGATGGTGCGCGGCCTTGCCGAGGGGACAACACTGCGCCGATTGTTACTGCAATTCCGTGGCTGGGATATGGTGAGATGTGAGGCAGTCTGAAGCTTTATACCATATCATCTCCCGTCTTCACCACAGCCACCTTCAGTGTCTTATGGAACGGGATGAAAGCGGAAACTATTGCGATGGTCAACGCTGTGATTAACAAATACCCGATAATGGTTTTTATTCCCAACAATAAACTTTGTTGTTGCAGGATGGCGTAGAGGCTGTTGGTGGCTATCTGGCTGGCTTCGTTATATCCATGTCCCTGTGCCAGTGCATTGTTCAGTGCCTGGCTGTAGCGTGTGGAAGTCACAGGATTAGTCAGTACCATGTTCTCCGAGAGGGTATTTATTCCCTTCATCTGCAAATGATAAAGTGCATTGCTGAAGAATGAGGCGGATATGGCAGGAGCCAGTACCGAGCGGAAAGAAATCAGGAAAAAAGCATTCGATAGCATCAGTTTGGGGTCTAAATCCTCTACTACATATACACCAAAAGCGATGAAGAGGCTCATCATAGCCAGCCCGCGCAGGAATACCGGAAGGTAAAGCATCTCATAAGTAGAGTAGGGGGTGACGCCAAAATAGAGTATCGCCAAATAAATGACGTAGCAGAACATTCCTCCTGAAATGAGGAAGCGGAACCGCCACCGTTGCCAACGGAACCACCAGAAACAGATGATGGCTCCCATTATGAAACCGGGTATGAGCAGCAGGCTCAGCGAGTTGGCGTGTACGCTATCTACTTTAATAATACTGTTCAGATAGTTGGTGATAAGTGAACTGCTGGCACTGAAAAACATTACCAATACCATGAAAGTATATCCGATGATGGACTTATGATGATGGAGAGGCTTTAGGCTGACGTAAGGCTTTTCTTGTGTGCGCTGCCGCTGTACAAAGAGATAAATAAGCAGCGGAATGGTGAGAACGTACACTTTAATCTTTATAGAATCAAACCAATCCAGCGTTTTCCCGTAAGTAAATACATATATGCTGAATAGTAGTGCTGCTGCTATGATGAACATGCTTCGTCCGTCTATATCTTTATATGGAATACGCATAGGGCGCTTGGCATACCGGAAGAATAATAAGATGAAAATAATGGCAATGAGCATCAGTAGAATGGTGAAGTAGTACATATATTGCCATTGATAATAGTAGGCCAGTTGCGCCGTCAGCGCCATTGAAATCTGTCCGCCGGAGAAAACGATGGGGTAGAAGTAGGCGTAGAATTCGCTACGTACATTCTTCGGGCTGAAGAACGGGCGAATCTGAATGATGAATTCCAGCATGATGAAAGCTTTCAGAAAACCGATGAAAAAGCTGCAAATAATCGTAATATCCATGTTGCCGACCTGAGCGCAGACGAAGCTGAGAATGATTTGCAGTAATAAATCGGTCAGTAGCAAGGTCTTTGGGGTGGCTATAGCACGTATTTTAGGAATGATGGGATAAGCTACCGCCATACCTGCCGCTGCCGCATAATACCCCATTGTGATGTCTTCGCTGAGTATTCCGAGGGTACTGCTGACTTCCAGCATGCTTCCCGTATAGGTTCCGTTGAGCATAATGATAGGGAACATCACCACGAACATAGTGACAATACCCAGCCATTGCGGTACCCAGGGGCGGAGTGGAAGGTTCAGTTTTACCATCAGTGGATTTTTTTATTTTCTCAGTGCTTCGGTTTCTACCATCATGCCTGCGCGGAGGCTTTTCATCTCTTCGGGAGTGGCGTCGTCCAGCTCGATGCGAACGGGAATGCGTTGCTGCACTTTCACGAAGTTGCCGGCTGAGTTATCAGTCGGAACCAGGGCGTACTTGGAACCGGTTGCTTCGGATATGGCGGTAACTGTGCCGTGAAAGATATGCCCGCGGAAAGCATCGACCTTGATGCGTACTTTCTGCCCGATGTAGATGTGGGAAATCTGCGTTTCTTTGTAGTTGGCGGTGATCCATTTGTCGTTGCCCCGTATAAGATAGGAGATGGTTTGCCCGGCTTGTACGAATTGTCCCGGTTCGAGGGTACGGCGCCCCATATATCCGTCGTAAGGAGCGGTGACTATCGTATAAGAGAGATTCAATTTTGCCATATCCAGATCTGCTTCTTTGCGGAGGATATTCGCCTCGATGCCAGTGGATTTCTTGCTTGTTTCGGAGTATTGGGATTTTGCCGCTTCCTTTTGTTGCAGCAGGGCCTGATAGCGTGCTTTCGTTGCTTCGTAGGCGGTTTTTACCTGTTCATACTGTTGCTGGCTGACGGATTCTTCGGCAAGCAGGTTGGCATAGCGGCGATAGTCCTGTTCCTGCTGCCAGAGCTTGGCCTTGGTTTCTGCAATGTTGGCTTCCTGAATGGCTACATTTACTTGCGAGGTCTGAATGCCGGAGCTTAATACGTCTTTTGCACCTTTCGCATCCATCAGGGCAGCTTCCGCATCCTTTACTTTGATGAGATATTCCCGGTTGTCAAGAATGAGAAGGGTGTCTCCGGCATGTACAGGTTGGTGCTCCGTGAAGCGGACTTCCTTGATATAACCCGAAGCGCGGATATTGAGCGGAGCTATATACTGGTCTACTACGGCATCATTGGTGATTTCGTAATGAACGTATTTCCAGAAGTAATTGATTGTCCATGAAATTCCCGCTAGTGCAAGGAGGATACATACTGTATTGAGGGTGATATTCCTTATTCTTAATCTCTTCAGTTGCTTATGTTTCTTTTGTAATTCGGACATAGACTACAATTGTAAATTAATAATTAAAAAATGAAGCATTAAAGCATGCCACAGGTTCGCTGTAATTCATAGTAAGTGTAAATGGCCTGCGTACGGGCAACGGTCAGTTGCAGTTCAGCATCCAGCCGCACGCTGCTTGCATCCAGCAGGTCGGTGAGGATGGAAAGCTGGTTCAGGTAGCGGTTTTGCACAATCCGGTAGTTTTCTTCTGCCTGGCTGACAGAGAGCTTCAGAGCTTCTATTCGGTTCAGAGCCTCTTTATGGCGGGTGTAGGCAGTCCGGATCTGAATACGGACGTTCTGCATCAGGAGTTCTTCGGCATACTTTTGAAGTTGTACCGTCTGCCGGGCTTCGTGCATTTTGTGCTTATTCTGATAAAGAGACGACAGGTTGTATGAGAGGCTGAGACCGATGTTCCAGTTGTTGTTGTACATGTCAGCCAGCGTAGTGCTGAGTGGGCGTGCAAGGGTGTTGCCCGCATGCAGTGACAGGCTGGGAAGGTAGTTTGCTTTAGTCAGCCGGATATCGTTTTTTGCCAGCAGGGTTTGTTGGCGGACAATCTGCATGCCCGGATAGTTGTTGTAGGCTAATTGTACATATGTATCATAATCAGACACACTGACGGCGGTATACAGTAAAGTGGTGTCCGGTGTTATCAGCTGTGATTCGTCCAGTCCCAACAGAATATCAAGTTGCTGCGAAGCTATGGCGATGCTGTTGTCAGCTTCCTGATAGGCCAGACGGTCGTTGGTCAGTTGCAACTCACTGCGGATTTCATCATTGCGGGTGACTATGCCTTCTTTTTTCATCCGGCGGATATCTTTCAGTCGGTGTTCGGACTCTTCGATATTGCGTGCCAGCACTTCCCGCTGCTTGTAGTAACTGAAAAGCGTCATGTACTGTTGCAGTAGTACCAGCTTGATTTCGGCTTCGTTGTCGGCACTGGTCAGGGCGGCTATTTGCTTTTTAAGTTCGGCCTGATGTATTTTTGCTTGTATCCTTCCTCCCTGGTAGAGGGGTTGCGTTAGGTTGATGTTATAGTTTTGTGACCAGTCCGGCGTTTCGGGGCGCACGGGATGTGAAAGTCCCTGCTGAAAGATGACAGGCTGGCCTATGATTCCGGCACTGGCACCTACTTGGATATCAGGCAATCGGTCTGTGTATGCAGACTTCTTTTGATCATTATAGATAACCTCTTGTAGTTTGCTCTTTTTAAGTTGAAGACTGTTTTCTGTGCCCAGACGGAAAAGTTCGTCTACGGATAATAGATGAGCATTCTCCTGAGCGGTTAGCCACAACGGAGCTACAGCAAGTATGTGAATGAGTAAGAGGCGAAGAAAATTAGAACTGATTGAATATCTCATAGAGTGTCTCTAGTTGATTGGAACATGCGTTTAGGTTCTCTATTCCCATCAGTTGGCCCGTCTGGGTATAAAAATCCTTGATGAGCGGGCGTACACGGTCGGATATCTCTTCTCCTGCGGGAGTGAGGTATACAAGTCGGTTACGTCGGTCGTTAGGGTCTTCCTGGCGCATGATCCAGCCTTTCTTTTCGAGGTTTGCCATCAGATTAGTCATGCAAGCTTTGTCTTTGGCTGTCTTTTCAGCTAATGCCTGCTGGCTGATTCCTTGTTCCTGCCACAGGGAACTCAATACTTGTAACATTTCAAAGGTGATATCTATGTTATTGCGTTTCAAAACGCGTTGCAGAGCTTGGCGGAATGCCATGCGGGTTCTTAGCATTTGCTGGATAAGCCCGCGGGATGAATTGTAATTCTCCATTGCTACGTTGCTTTTTATTTTTCGGGCGCAAAGGTAGAGCTTTTTATTGGAATTAGTCAAATGTTTGACTAATATTTATAGGAGGAGATTTGAAGAGCCTATATACCAAGCAACATTTTTTTGATACAATTTCTTACGATGTAATGAGTATGAGTGAGGTTTTATACAGAGGTAATGAACTCGTTCAAACTGACATCTGTAGGCAATCCGATTTTTCTTTTAATCCGTTGTTTTGCCTTAACCACACCGGCAGTGCTTATACAAATAGTTCTTGCTACTTCCGCACTGCTGTATCCTAAATAGATGAGGATACAAATTATTCTTTCTCGCAAAGGCAGAACCATGAGTATCCTTTCTAAACATTCTCCACTGCGTCCGGAAAGCCAGAATAATATTTCTATGATATCAATCCAGCTTTCTTCCGGTCTCACAATATACTTACCTGGCATACCTTTCAGGCATGCCAGGTTATATAATGCTGAAGAGTAATCTTTGATATAACTTTCCATGTACTATATCTTTATTATTCTGAGTATTTTAGCGGATGAAACAGCTTATTCGATAGATGATAGGATTTTATGTCATGGAACTGAGGGAAACATCGCATAGTTCCTCCCGGATATTTTTCACAAAACAAATCTGTTGATAGATAGAATCTGTTTTCATATCCCGGCAGTACAAATCTTCCGGTTCCTCCAAAGTCTGCAATTGTGAAACCAGAGTGGAAGAGGGAGGAAGGAATCAATACTTCATGATGTCCGCAATTTTGGGCTTTTAAGAATTCATCCAGGAATTTGAGGGCTTTCTCTGAAATTCTATAGATGGGATTGAAAGAGCGAAGTCTTTCTCCAAGCGGAATATCCATGGTTTTTCCTTGATAACTATTCCACCAAAACCATTCTTTCTCTTCTTCATATCCCATAATGTGAGTGCTTATAAAATCTGTATTGATGTCTGAAAACCCATCAAATAGAACGGTCCACTCGCCCGAAAATTCAACATCGTATTCTATGTTCCAGTAATGTCGATATCCGGAATGTTTTAGATAGAAATAGAGCAATGCAAAGTGATTGCTTCCCGGAGTGATGGTTTCCTCTATCGGTTCATATTTTAACTCATTGAGCATATCTGTAGTAAATATGCAATAGTCCATACCTTCTGGGAAATGAATCTCACTTTCATCTTCATGGTTCAGTAACAACACGACATCTCCGTACTTTTTAAACCCTTCTTTGATACGGAAATACTTCTCATTGATTGACTTGTGCATTTCATGTGCAACAATGACTACTATATCTTTCATATCTTTAGTTTCATCATTTGTAAATAGGTGACGGTTGATGCATTCCATGAGCTTAGCGGAGACTTTATAGTCTAATTTGCGGGCAAAAAGACGGTTACTGTTAATGATTTTCCACCAATGAGTTTCGTTAAGAACGATTGGAGAACATTTTCCGTCCCATAGAATGCAACGTTGATTGTTATTTTCTACCTTATCTGCGAAGATTGAGTTTAATATTACAGTGTGGAAGTATACTTCGTCCGCGGCGAATGTATATTTCAGCCGATTATAGAAACGTCGGAATTTCCGTTTGTTTTCGGTCATATGTTTTGCGCATTCATAGGTTATGGACATCCAGTTGGAGCCTCCATATAAATGTTCGAATTGATCGGGTATATGTCTTTTATAACCTATTTTTTTTTGTAAGGTAATGAATTTCTCAATGATTTTATACCCTTTGCGTGTGTTGTAATCAAACCAGTCATTTAGCCGGTAGTATACAAACCTGTCATAAGTGCCATGTTCCCATTTTTCTACCGGCAGTTTCATGTATTCAATAAACTCTCTTCCATTGTTATTTTTGAAAAAAGATTTAATGTCGTCTAATTTCTTTATGGGATAATCTTGCCCACTCATAAAGTGGATATAGTCAATTGAATTGTTCTTTACGATTTCTTGCAATAACAAGAGTTCGGCTTTCAGTATATTGAAGCCGCCCCAGTTTATTCTATATTTTTGATAAACTCCGGCTATTTGGCAATTGTTTTTAAGTCGTTCTATTTCTTCTTTAGTTATAATGCTTTTTTTATCGATATGGATATAGAATTTGAAATCTTCATCGAATAGCCCGATAAGATTCTTCAGTTGCTCTATGTCTTTGTGCCAAAGTAGCAAAATAGCATGTTTCATCTCTTTATTATTTTATCCAGTTCCATGTTTTAATGTACTCTTTCAACTCATCAGGCTGCATACTGCATACGTGGCAGTATTCTTTTTTAGTTATATATGCCACTTGCTCGTTACCATCACTGCTATTATTTCCTCGTGAATGGTATAGGTGGTATAGAGCCCCCGGTATTTTTATCGGCTTCTTGTTAAGAATCACCAATCTTTTATAGCGTTCCGCATCCTCCGGTCCCCATCCTATGAAATGTTCATTTTCCCATCCACATTCTTTATACAGTCTGACATTAACCAAAAAAGCTCCTCCTACAGAATAGTAACCACACATCAGGAACTTCATCATAGGGGACTTTTCTAAAAGACTAATTTTAAAGTTCTTGCAAAAGAGTGAAGAAAAGAATTCGTTAATGCTCCAAAAACAGCCGTCATAAGGATATGCCATAGTCGCCTGTTCTTCAATGATTGTCTTGTATGCCTTACTCAGTTGAGTAATAGGAGCAATGGCATCCGTATCCCAAATGGCGGCTATCTCTGTGGTGGTCTGTGCCAGCATTTTATTGATATAGTATGTTCTATGAAATGTCGGGTTTTCATCGTATATGAAGTGATAAACCAGTCCTTCAATTGAAGGCAACTCTTTTAGATGCTGTTCTTTATCTGCTTCCATTACTATATAATTACAGCGGACATTTTGTGCATAAAATTTCAAAATGGTCAATAGATTACGTTCTCTATGCGAGGAGTCTATACGCACGGGAATGCAGAATGTCAAGTTCTCCAAATTTATTTTCTTACTGTTCCTCATAATCTTCTTGCTTTGTGTGGATTAATAAGCCGAATCCCCATCCGCATAGTGTTTCTATACTGATATTTCCCTTCCTGATTATTTGTGTAACTTCGTAGTGAAAAGAAGGAGTTTGCTCGTTGAGCTGTTCCAAGGCTGTATTAAAAATCTCCGGCTGGCTATATAGCAGGCTATAAAAGCCTAAGTTGCCTAAAAACTCTATATAGAAATTTATTGTATGATTTTGGGGCAAATTATTTACACTTTTGATAAGTGCATGGTAAATATAGTCATCCAATGGCACTTTGTTTTTGATTTGATGATATATATTCTCTGTTGACTTTATTAGATTTTGTGTTTGATATGGATAAATATGCTCTTTATCCATTTTTTTTAGAAAGAAGAGAATGGAGTGAAGCATTGGTAAAGATATATCCATGGGAGAGTATATATCTTTTATCGTACAATGCAGCAGTCTGTCACATTCGTCTATCAATGCAAGCAGTCTCTCTTCTATAACGTATCTTTGGAGCGAGTCTTCTTGATTGAACAACTGTGTCAGGTAAATGCCGATAGAAAATAGAGGCTCTTTTTCAGGCAGGTAGATTGGCATTGTTATACTTTGGTATAAATAGTCGCTCCACACTACCTTGTGCATATTGGTGGTAATACTATTTTCTTCTAATACTTCATTGTTGGATAAGTATTTCATTCCCCATGCTATACCTATTTTCCCGTCAAACAAGCGATTGGGCAATTTATTGGTGGCATTAATAACTTCAAGCAGCATTGTTGCAGATAAACTTCTGGCTTTTCTGTTATTCTTATATTCTGAATAGAGTGCCATAAATATGCATATTTCCATTAGTCCGCCTTTCAAGTAGGGTGGGAGGCACTTCCGGTCTTCGTTAATCAAGCGTTTATAAACATCATCAACTAGTTCTCTTTTCATATATCACAGTTTTAGATTCAATAATCTTTCAAGTAGGTTTTTCTCTTTTGTCACTATGGAGGCTGTGCCTTTGATGGTTTTTATCAATGGCAGTTCTTTTCCGTAGTTTGTTTTCAGATTGTGTGGCAAAGATATTTCCAGTACATAATATCCTTCTTGGTCAGGTACCGGAGATATTGAAACAACCTTTCCTTCTATGAAGCCGAACTCTTGTTCCGGAAACGCGGGGAAGCGGATGATTGCCCGTTGTCCTGTTTTTACCTTGCCGATTCCATCCATTGGGAGAAGAGCTTTTCCTATGGGTCTTGTTGCATTTTGAGGAATGACTACGAACATGGTTTCACCACTTTCAACGGTTTGGCTCATTTCCCATGGTTGCATGAAGGCTACCGTACCGTTTACCGGACTTACCAACAGATAGTTCTTTTCCCATTCAGACAATGCTACTTGCAGGGAGGCTATGGTGTTCAGAAGTTCCGTCTCATAGATTCTGTCTTCCTTCATGTGTTGCAGATAATTGTCCCAGGCAAGCATACAGGAAGAATAGGCCGTTTGTGTATCTCCCAACTCAGGGATTCTGTGGAAAAACAGAATGTCCGTCTGCTCAATTTGCGAACCTTGTGCTTTCCATGCTTTCAGGTTTTCCTGTAAGTAGAATATGTCTTCTGTTGTGGCGGTATTTTGTATTACACCGATAATGTATTTTTCATGGATAGCCTGCTTATTCGTTACATACAGTTGCTCTATCCTTCCTGCTGTTTTGGCGATGATGTATGCAGGCGGTGCTTGCGTGGTAAGTGTCATTTCTGCCTCTACCGAATCCGGATAGTTGAAAAATGTGCTGCCAATCAAGAGTATGAGCAAGATGCCCAGTAAGACGGAAATGCCATAGCGGAGAATAGATGGTGGGATATGATTCATCACTTCCTGCACTTCCTCGCTTCTCAGTTCAATTTCCTTATGTATATTGTCTTCTCCCATACTTTGATATTATGTTAACTGCCAAGTTCCAGTTGATTTTTTACTAATTGGTAATATTTCCCTTTTTGGGCAGTGAGTTCATGATGAGTTCCTTCCTCGGCTATTTTCCCTTTATCCAGTACTACTATCTTGTCGGCATTGCGAACGGTGCTGAGACGATGAGCAACTACAACAACAGTCTTGCCCTGGTAGAACTTGTTTAAATGTTCCATTATCTCTTTTTCATTGTTGGCATCCAGGGCATTGGTTGCTTCATCAAAGAATAGGAAATCAGGATTTTTATATACGGCGCGTGCAATAAGTAACCGCTGTTTTTGTCCTTGGCTGACTCCGTTTCCCTCCATTCCTATCTTAGTGTTGTATCCTAAAGGCAGAGAATCTATAAAGTCGCGGATATTGGCTACAGTTACTGCATGCTTTAGTCTCTCAAGGTCAATCTGCTCTTCGCTGACGGTAATGTTATTGGCTATCGTATCCGAAAAAATGAATCCGTCTTGCATTACGGCTCCACTTTTCGATCGCCATAAATGTGGGTTAATAGTTTCCAGAGAAGTATCTCCTAATCGTATTTCTCCTTTTTGCGGGGAATAGAATCCTAACAACAACTTTACCAGTGTCGTTTTTCCGCTTCCACTGGCACCAACGATGGCAGTCACTTTTTTTTCGGGTATGCTGAGGCAGACATCATCCAGCACATAGTCGCGGTCGGAACCGCTATAGCTGAAAGATACATGAGTGATTGTGATGTTTTTCTGCATCGGAAGTATTTGTTGTTTGGATGCAATATCCTGTTCTTCATCTTTCCTTTCATGTATCTCGTTCAATCTTTCCAAACTGATTTTAGCATCTTGCAGTTGCCGAGCGAATCCGATGAAAGCACCTATAGGGCCGTTAAGCTGGCCAATGATATAGGTGAGAGACATCATCATACCCAATGTCATTTGCCCTTCCACTACTGATTTGGCAGCTATAAATGAAATGAGGATATTGGTTGTTTGGTTGAAAAAGACAGAACCTACTTGTTGTACTTGTCCCAAAGCCAGTCCCTTGACACTGATTTTGAATAATTTTACTTGAATACGTTCCCATTGCCACCGCTTCTGTTTCTCACAGTTGTTCAGTTTTATTTCCTGCATGGCTGTTACCAGCTGTATCAGGCTGCTTTGTTCGCTGGATGCTTGTGAGAAACGTCGTATATCCAGTTCCCGGCGATACTTCATAAAACAGAGAATCCATACTACATACAGCGAATTGCCGAGGAGGAAAATACCTAGGATAATCAGGTTGTAATAAGCCAGAATAAAGCCGAAAATGAAGAAATTGACGAATGAGAACAAGGTACTTATGGACGATCCGGTCAGAAATGTTTCTATGCGGTTATGGTCCCCAATACGTTGCATGATGTCACCTATCATTTTGGTATCGAAATAACGTAAAGGCAACTTCATCAACTTGGCTAAGAAGTCAGATATGAGAGAGATGTTTATACGTGTGTTCATGTGCAGCAATATCCAACTGCGGATAAAGTCTACAGACAGCTGTGAGATGGATATTATCAGTTGAGCTACGAGAATTAAGGTGATGAAATTAAGGTTCCCATCCCGGATGCCGACATCTACCAATGATTGTGTGAGAAACGGGAATATCAATTGCAACAAACTGACGGTCAGCATGCCAAGTATCAATTGCAACAGTTGTTTTTTATAGGGTGTAAGGTATTGCAGGAAAAATGAAAGCTTTCTCTGTTTGCTTTCCGGTTCATCTTCCTGGCTATAAAAATTCGGTGAAGGTTCCAGAGCCAATGCAGCTCCTTTCTCATCTCCATCAACCTTTGTTGATAACCAGCATTTTTTTAATTCTTCTTCATGGTAGGTGACTAGACCGGTTGCCGGATCAGCAATATGGAAAAAGTGTTTTTTTTTCTTTTTTCGTATCTTATAGCATACTACGAAATGTCTTTGTTGCCAATGCAGAATACATGGAAGTGGCACATCCTCAATTAGCTGTTGAAAGGAAATACGTACGCCTGATGTACGGAAACCTATAGATTCGGCAGCATCGCTAATACCCAGCATGGACACTCCTTCACGGGTAATGAAAGAGCGGTCGCGCAAAGTTTGTAACGAATAGATTTTTCCGTAATAACGGGAAATCATCCGTAGGCAGGTGGGGCCGCAGTCCATCGCATCAAGTTGGAAATAATGGGGAAATGCAATTTTCATTCTTAATTCCAAGATTTAAAACCTAACCAACGATTTATGTATTTCACTCTTTTATCAAGCAGAGATTGGGCTTTCCAATCGCCAATTCAATATTGGATGGAGATGGACAAAGCCATTGATAAATACAGTCGGAACAAGGTTTTTGTTTACGTACATTAAACCAGGATTGCCCTTTGGTAAACTCTTTATAAACAAGATCTATTGGTAAGTTTTTAATTGTACCCAGTGAGGGATGATTGATATTTGAATAGACACGACCATCAGATAATGCCGTTAATCTTCCGAAATCATTAAGGTTTATACTTTGTCTGACAAAAATATCTCGTTTGGTAAGGGGGATCTCAGTAAGTTCTTTTTTATCCAGATATACTAAATTCCTGAAGAAATCAAGATTGTCTTTCACTATGGGAATTATTTGATAATCTAATTTTTTGTTATCCCTTTCTATTGTATCTAAAACATATTCATATTCCGCCTCTGATGCAACAAGGAAGTAGTAACACACATTTATTTTATTATGATTAACCAACAATTCTTTCATACGGTTTATGTTTTTAACCATTACCTGTACAATGGTATCCTCCTGCATTGTCAAATCTGTATATGCTTGCATGTAATGCAAATAATCTATATCAGTAACAGTTATCACTAATTGAATATGCAGTTGATGTAGCTCATTCAGTAATATAGAATAAGAAGGATATGTAAATAGAGAACCAATGAGATAAATGCGCGTTAAATAAGGATTCTTGCTATTGTAGCAGAAGTCTATGATATCACGATAATCTAAACTTTCATTTATCTTTAATGGATATATAATCTGTTTATATAACTCGTTTTCACCATTGGCAGTCCCATTGATGTAGAGGAAAACTTCATGCAAATTATCGAGTATAGTACCATGAATGCCTCTATTGTGTTCCCATATATAACGTTGTGTATTATCCTGAACTTTTAAGATAGGCATCAACGAAATAGGACGTTCCTCATAGGTTACTTCTCTTGTAAGGCATCCCATGTTATTAGTTATAATGGAATCAATCCATGCAACTGTCTTTTTATCTTGAAGCTGATTATCAGATACCATTACTGAATACAAATTGTCAGCCTTTAGCAACTCATTACCTATTTTTTTCACTTCCCCTGTATTCGCAAAATGGAAAGACGTTGCATTCAATGTATTGTACAGTAATCCTTCCTCTCCTTTAAGCCATAGGAAAGTCTCACTATTAAGTGTTAGCCAATTCTTTTTCATAGTCTATGATCTTATAGATACCTCATTTAAAATTCTTTGATAAGCTCCCGGATGCTTTCGCAAATAAATTAGCTGCTTTGTAGCATTGTGAGTCCATGACTTCATCGGACAGAAACTCAGGCACTTTGTTTCGTTTGTTCTGATATCATCAATTTGATATACACATTGCATGCAGTTCTTGTACAAAGCACAAACACTGCACTGTTTGTTATATTTTTGTACAAAGTGGTTATGCCTATCTGCAACATATTCATAATTCAAATCAATATATTCATCGTGTATGAATCCTACAGCGAAATCATGGTCTATACGTTCGCAAGGGATGATTTTCCCGTTTACTGTAATAAACATTTTTTTAGAGAAAGGAGTACATGTTCCTGTAGGAAAAACGGTTAATTTATTTTTATCTAGAAACAATTCGTTATAAGTGTTGTATACATTGTTGGTTTCAAAGAAAATATAATTGGCCAACTGATGTATATCAGGAGCGCTTATGAACATTTCAGTTTCTAAAGCCTCGCAGTTATGCGCTTGTTTGAGGCTTTCAGAAACATTTTTATAAGTATTTATAAACTCTTTCTTTTTATCATCTTTAATACCTGAATTGTTTAGAGGGGCAATTCTGGGGGATTTGTTAAAATTGTCTTTAATAAAGCGATAGGTCGCTTCAACGCTGTTCCTATTATGTAAAACAGCGTTGAATTGAACTAACTTATCAAAATAATCCGGATATTTTTCTTGTAATAATTTGATGTTGTGAATAACTCGCGAGAAAGAATTACGACCGGTATGGTCAACCCTGTAACTTTGTCCTTCTTCATCGCCATCCAAACTAATAAGTAAACGAATATCTTTTTCTACAATGAAATCCATATACTTATCAAGCAACATCGCATTTGTAGTCATGTTGTAGAAATACTTTTTTCCTACGAAGTCGAGTGATTCCAAATAAGATATAATCTGTTTGATTAACGGTACATTCAGCAATGGCTCTCCTCCATAAAAGCTAATTGATATGGGAAAAGAAGTTCCTTTTACATAGCTTTTTCTCCATAAATCATGTAAATAATCTATGATTAATTGTGCTTTTTTAAAAGGAAGCATTTTATTTATCCGTTCATCATATCCCTGATAGAAATCTGCATAGCCGCAATATTTGCATCTTAAATTGCAAGCATCGGTAACCTCAAAGACCAATTGCTTCAAGTGTATCAGATTATGTTCTATCTGATTGGCATCAACTAATTGAAACCTATCATTCATTCTTTCTTCTTTCATTTCCCCTTTTGCTTTAGTTTGCCCATAAACAAGATGTTATTGCCTTCTTCATCAATGGATTCCAACATTGTTTCCAACTGTTTGCGATCCTCGGCAGAACAGTCGCTGTCGGTAAGGCGTTTTTCTATTTGAGTAATTAGACGTCCCGGCTCAAACATCTGATAGAACCATCCGTTACTGAAATTGAACATTGGAGCCTCCATGTGCCCGAAAAAGTCATTTATCAGTCGGGCGTAATTTGAAGTTTGCTTTTCTTTATTCACAGCTATAATACCCTTGTCCCATAGCATGGCAGTCAGATAATAGCCGGGCAACTCATTATAAATGTGCAGTGGAGTTTCGGACATTTTACCAAAATCCATCTTGAACTTGGGATAGATTTTGTTAGCATTCTTGTCATAGTGGAAAAGTGTGTCGCAGGAGGACAGCCAGAAGCTGAATTCAGGAACATTATGGTAAGCAAATATATCTTGATTGAAGTTTTCCTGCAAAAAGTTAGGAGTAGGCTTTAGTTCTTGTTTAAATGAACCGTTTTTGTTATATACGGTAGCGAGGAATTTCTCCTTATTGTATGTGAAAGGCATGTGAATAATGGTTATGTCTCCATTGTCATCCACCTCTACTTTCGGTTTGCTCAGTTTTTCTTTGGTGACAATTTCGCGTACAAATTTTCCGTCAGTATTATACACTAAAACCTTGGGTAAAGAAAAGAAAAAGGATAAATATATTTCTCCAGTTTTTTCATTAATAGCTTCATCATAAATAGTTTGTGAATATTCCCCCGGACCATTTCCTATAGCTCCGACTTGGCATTTTAATTTTCCATTGTGGTCAAAAAGTAAGAAAGGCAGACTCTCAGATTGGCGAATACCTATGTAATGATCCGTAATACATAGGTTACAGCTTTTGAAGAAAGCGTTATCTGTATTTTCAAAGCGTATGATTTTGAGATCTTCCACCAATTCGCTTAAGTTAATATTAATGGTATTTTTTACTTGATCAAAGTGACAAACAGTCAGTGCGTTCTCATCAGACTCGACAAATGTCAATGTGCCGTCACCTTTAGGGGAAGTGCTGCAACTTGCCGTTACTAAAACTGTATATAAGGCTACTGCGACTTTAAATCCTTTTATATTCTTCATATTTTCTTATTTATTTAGCTTCATATTGAAGATTTTACATAGCACTGGCATTTATAGGTGCTCCGTATTTAGAACGTACCGGGGTTTCGTTTATCCTGCCTGGAGTAAATTTGGGTAATAATTTAAGCACTCTGATAAATTCTTTATCTATAGCAGGATGTATGCCTTTAACGATTATCACATCTGAAACAGCGCCATCTCTTTCTACGATCAAATCAACCCTTCCTTTGCCGCTAACAGGCTCTATATCTGGATATTTGAAGTGTTTACTGATAAAATCAAGAAGTTGGGAGTTATTTAAAGAAGGAAATGCTCTTACCACTTCAGACTCTTCGTAGATTTTATTCAAATCTATCTCTTTTGACTCAACTATATTACTTTGGGGGGGCTTGTTCTGTTGAGAATCAGCAGTTACCGGCTTTTTCTCTTTTCTGCTGCTATCAATAGTATAACCTTTTTCTTCAAGAACTGTTGTAGAAGCCTCATCTGTTAACGTGTCTGATAGAACTGTTTTTACATCTGCTTGCTTACTTGATTTTCCGGTACAACCTATTACTGTAATTGTGAGGAAAAACATACAAAAACAATACCGTGCATTCTTAAGTACTAATATTTTCATACAAATATGTTTTATAACAATTTTTTATAGATATACGTTCATATTCATTGAAATGAAGAATCGCATAAATAATTTTTAATTTTCATGTATTGAAAAAATTCTCTGTTGAAAAATCACTCACTAATAAAAATGAGAAAGTAATTTTAACAGAGATTTTTTCATATAGATACCATTTTGTTGATAATCCAACATACCTTATCTGCTAAAAGATAAAGCTGATAAGATGGCAGGTCACTTCATGCATGCGGTTGAAATGTTAAGTAACAAATCAATTGGAGTTGCTAGATGTACTTTGTGAATCATTGGCATTTCCATTAGCATGCGTAGATGATCCTCCATAATAAGAATCATTAGGCCCTTGTTGAGGACCAGCATAGGAGCAGAGACATACGCTAATGCAAGCACAAGCCCCACCTTTAAGCATGTTTTGTTCTCTTTCTGCCATCTCGTCTTGAGCAAGATTCTGCAAAGAAATTTTTTTAAGTTTCTTCATACTTTAGATATTTTTTAATTGTTAAGATAAGTATCACATGGATTTTCCATGTGATTGTATATATCATGAATTCTCCTGCAGAAAGAATCCAATGAATAACACTCTAAAACCTTATTTCTGGCTTCCTTTGTCATCTGACTGTTCGATTTCTCACTAATTAAATAGCTGATAATCTTTTCTTTCAATGATTTAATATCCCAATTCTCCCCATAATCAAACACAGTACCCAATTCTCCGTTTTCTACTATTTCTTTCAGTCCTGTCGTATTATTGACAATAACCGGAAGCCTGTGCATCATCATCTCAACAGCTACATATCCAAATTCCTCATGTTTAGAAGGTACTACTCCAATATCTGCTATGGCATACAAGTCATATAGCTGCTCCTTAGGGAGGAATCCGGTAAAAACCAATCCTGACCAACATGGAGCGGCAGTACTGAAAGCAAGAGTATAATTTCCACTTCCGGCTATAACCAATTTTGTATTAGGAATCTCTCTCTGTACTAATTTGACGGCTTTTATCAATTCAGCAAAACCTTTTACTAAATCAATTCTACCCGCAAATAATACTATTTTGTCATTATCATTAAATCCATATTTCTTTCGCAAAGAATTTAGTTCTTCTTTATTTCTTGGTTGATATTCATCTTTTAGAGCATTTGGAACAAAGACTAATTTGTCTTGGGGGATTTCATAAAGTTCTTTCAGCATTCTATAAGAATGGTTAGCTATTGTTACTACATAGTCACAACACTCCATCATAAATGCCTTTTCTCGTTCAAAAGTTTTCTTTACCTGATTATCTTTATTTCCTATAGGATTGGCTAAAATCTGTTTTAGCCAACTCTGGTCTCCCAATAAATCAAAGCTCCAATCAGTATAGTGAAGAGTGAATACAATTTTGGCCTGCAATTTCTTTTTGAATAGCAAAGCTAAATCATGATGGATAGCAAAGTTGAAATGGCAATAGATTTTTTTAGGTAATGTGAGACGTGAAGCTAAATAGTAAAATACCCCTCTATAATATTGTTTTTCATCCAAGGATGAACTGTAATATTGCATTTTGCCCGGCATTGGTATTTCGTAATAGGCAATTCCGTCTTTTATCTTCCACTGTACTTCTTTGGAACGAGCATGCAAAATAATTACATTCAGGTTCCATGCTGAAAGATCAAAGCATTGGGTCAATTGGCTGATATATGTGCCTACTCCATACTTTCCTGCTACACTCTCTTCTGAAATAATGAACAAACATTTCTTTGAAGAGGTACTTAATTCATTTTCGTATAGATTTTGGGCACGTTCGTATAAGGAATCCGCTTGTAATAGAAACGCTTGTTCTGTTTCGTCACATTCTTTACCATTTACCTTTTCTTTTATAAATTCCTTCAATCTTGAATTTATGAAAAAAAGAGACTCGGAACGCCTTATCAGGTTGCGGTCACTATGCATAATAGAGCCTTGCCGTTGGCGGTAGAAATAAAAATCAATATTAATATCAATAACTTTCTTGGCAAAAAATAGTGCATAAGGCATAAAGAATTCATCTTCATGAAAGGCAGCTTCAAAGTGTAATTGATTCTGTCGAATAAATTCCAGTCGGTACAAGTTACTCCATACCATAGGTATATAGCATCCTGTTTTCATTAATAACTTGAAACATTGTTTTCCTTCCATCGTTCCGGGATAGGATTGAAAAACTGCGGATTTATCGCCTACCCGGTGTGAGGTGCCATCTTCATAGGTATATAGAACGCTGCCGAGGACAATGTCAGCCGAATAGGTATCGGCACGTAAAAACAATTGTTCGAAGGCGTCTTTGGACACATAATCGTCACCGTCTACAAAACCAATGTATTTGCCTCGTGCCAGAGATAAACCAACGTTGCGGCTTTGGGTTAATCCTTTGTTTGACTGATGAACAACACGGAAACGCTGATCGGAATGGGCATACATTTCCGCTATCTCACCCGTCTTGTCTGTAGAACCATCATCAATAATAATCACTTCTATCTCTTTTAATGTTTGACATTTTAGAGAATGAAGGCATTCCTCAATGTAGTTTTCTACATTGTAAGCCGGGATTAATATGCTGACTTTAATATTATTCATAAATGGTTCTTAGTTTTACTAATCCTCTTTTCCAACTTTTTTCCTTCGAAAAGGGATGAGTTGCTAATAGATCTAATATCCGATTCCATGTAGAATCTGTATTATATTGCATGGAATACAGCAGAATGTTGTTTCTTTGGCAAGCCTCTTCCAACTCTTTCAGGTAAGAAGAATCAAAAGGTTGGTTATTTTTTATTGTTCTGACACTATCAATGCGGCTTCGCACATATATTGCAATACCTTCCAATCCATATTCAAAAGTCATATCGGACATTCTACGTACATCACGTTCCATTATTTTCCGGTCAATGTCACATAATATATCATCTGTATCTCCTTCTATGAAATTTAGCCTTTTCATTAACTCAATTCCCCAACCAATGCCGCATAATCCATCTGCAAAAGTAATGGGAAGACCTATGTGAAGATTATCGCATATATCATCCAATAATTCTCCGGCAAAATCTTCGTACCAGTTGTTATGGGTATATCGTGCCTGAAAGAAAAAGAATAAGGCTATACCCATTTTCCCTTCAAGAAGACTTGGATTTAGACAGAAACCTCCATTTAGTATCTGGTAATCTGTTATTTGTTTTATGGATGAATTATACGGCATATACAATTGCGAGAAAGAAAGATTTATGGTTTATTTATTTTATATAAAATGTTCCATATAGATTTGTTCCACGAGGCGTTGTAATCGTAATGTGATACATGCCTTGTGAGGGATGATCTATATAAAATGCTTCTGTCTGGAATTCAGTAAAAGAAACCGTACGACTTTCTGTTTCACCTTCAGAACTGGTAAGTGTAATTGTAACATCAGTCATGGCTATGTAGAATTGCACGAATACAGCATTCCCTTCTGTATATGCTTTAAGAGGAAATGATGAAGATTTGGTTTGTGGCAATTCAGTATCTCCACTTAATTCAATTACTCTTTCCCCATCTGAAACGTTACTATAGATAAAAAGATTAACTAATAGTGAAATCATTAAAAATACTGTTCTCATAATATTTATATTTACTTGTATTCTGTTGCGAAATTAGATGTAATATACGAAAAATGCTATGATATTGGAATAAATAATGAGATTTATTAAATATCTGATTTATAGTTTAATATCATAGTACAGAACTGGATTATGAGACAAAATGAAGAATGAATTTATAGCATAAATGATGTTATAACCCTGGAAGGTTTTCATAAATGGCTATATATTCATTCAATATATCGATGTACTTGTTCTTGTTTATCGTGAATATACCTAATGTATCAACTCTTTTTTCTAATTTTAAAAATGGGCAAACGACGAAATAATAAGGGCGGTTAAAAAAATCATGTATCATGATTTTGGTTTCGGAGGAACAGTTTAGGCATGCTTGTAATATACATGCCACTCTGAAGCGTCCATCTACTAATACTAAATCGTACGATGCTTTTTCTTGAAATGCTAAGGATGAATATAGGGGCCATTGGTTTTGGCAACTGTTATCTATAGGGTATCCCCACTCACCTGTAGTTCCTATATTGATTAACAACGGTTTTATACGCTTAGTATGTACGGCATGCTTAATGGAAGGTATACTTAATAGCTTCTCCTTCCAAAAGGAGGCATCAGACTCTACTACTGTAATTTGTCTTATGGTTTCTGTTTCTGTGGCCATCACAGTACTGTTACCGGAACCAAATTCCAAGTAGTTTTGAGATTGCATTAGTGCTTTTTGTAATAAAACCAGTTCTTTTTCTGTCATTTTTTTGAAATTAAATTTGTATTATAATGTATGTTTCTCCTTATTGTGAGCAAATGCTATTATAAAATCAATAAAACTCTCTTTACTTCTCTTTATAAAGCCGAACTTTTCGCATAGACGGCTGATGTACCGCTCAATGCTTCGGGGTTGTACATCGAGAAGCTGTGCGACAGTATCAAGAGGTAAGCCTAAAGCTGTCAAGTAACAAATGTCTTTTTCGCGTCCGGTGAGTGAGGGGTATTCGTCATTCAAACGGATTGCAAAGTTTTGATGGGTGATGTTTAGCCAGTGGTGGAGATTATCTCTGTTTGCAGCCGGAGTATATTCTTTTCGTTCCGTAATTCTAACGAATGCTTGTAATGCTTCGGCATCTGTTGATGATATAGAGATGTCTTTTGCCCGGAACATGGTTTCCAATTGCTTTATACGTATATCTTTTTCTCCTTTTTCATTTTGCAAGGCCATGATTTTATTCAAAGCCTCTTCTCGTTCCTGACTGTGCTGATTCTCACTTTCTTCTACCACTGTTTGGAGAACATCTATTCGTTCTTGTAACTTGATAGATTCTTGTTTTTGTCGGAATAATTCTTTTTCTTTCTGTTTCCTATATATTTTTAGGCTGTAGAAATAGAGGAATATTAGTATTATCACTATTAAGATTCCAATAGCAATAGTGAGATGCCAACTCATTCGTATTTCGGCTTTTTGACGGAGGATGACGGAAGTATTGTATTTTAGTTGTAATTCTCTGATTTCTGTACTTTTAAGTTTATTTCGAATGGAATCAATAACCGCATTGTAATTTTTAAGATACCCAATGGCTTTTTTATATTGTTTATCCTTTTCAGCTTGTTTATATAGTGTAGAATAAATATTTGCTTTTACTGTTAAATCAGATGTTCCCAACGCAGCATACAATAAACTGTCAATCTTTTCTTTATGTCCCATTTTTGCATATAATTTCCCCCGTACAGACAGAGCTTTATAACTAAGCTTCCCACCTGAAATATCTTCTGATTTTTGGAGATATTTATCAGCTTCTGTATATTCTTCTTTATACATCTTTTGAACTGCTATGTTGTGGTATATGTTAATCTGTTGAGCAGAGTCGACCTTTGAAACTAAAGTCAAAAGTTCAGAGATATACCATTCCGCGCTGTCTTGTTTATTCTCATAATCAAAAAGAATAGATATTGCCACCATATTTATTAAATCATTTACAGCATTGGACGTATATCCTGCGCTTTTGTTTATGGTGAGAGATTTTTTATAGTATGATTTTGCTATATCGTAATTCAACTCTGTGCGATTCAAATATCCCAAATCACTATATATCCGTGCAATCAGATGAGTATCCGTCATTTTCGGTATGCATTCTTCTGCCTGTTTGTATGCCTGGATCGCCTTTTCGGATTCGTGCAACTCATTCAATACGCTCCCTTTGTACAGATATGCTGCTCCTTTTCTGTCGGCATCTTCTTTTTCCTTATAATAATTGATTGCAATATTTATCAGAGAATCTGAAGGTGCCAAGATGTTACAGCGGTATTTTGCTTGTGTCAGTAGCAAGGCATAGTCCGCCTGTTCTTTTCCTTTGAGTTTTTCCGGCGAAGAGATTTGTTCCAGTATCTGTAAAGTAGAATCCGGCTTTTCCCATATCTGGGCTTCTGCCAACTCCAATAGTTTGGCAGTATTATCACGCTGACACGAAGAAAGGCATGCACAGCATAATAAGATATATAAGATAGCAGTTTGTCTATTTTTCATAATACTTGATTTGAATGTAAATTCAATAGACAAAGGTGGGAACAATTATTTTATTCTATGTTTAGAAATGGTTCATTTGCCTGCTATAATTATGCCATTTTCCTATTTCTCATCCATAATCTTTGAGGCAAGGCGTGTTTTTTGTTTTTACAGGTTTAAATGCTGCATAAATTACCCATAGGTAGTTGGCGAACTACTAGTAAGTAATCACCCAACTACTAGTAAGTAATTGCTCGACTACTACTAGGTAATTACTTAACTAAGACAAAGCGAATTTGGTGTAAGGATACAAAAAAAACGCAGAGCATGCATATATCTCTGCGTTTTTTGTTTTCTGGTAAAATACTGTTTACAGTTCAATCACCAATGATTCTCTTGGTCCCATTGTCAGCGATTCACCGAATGCAACTGTCTTTCCACTAAGAATATCTTTTCCTTGTTTGGAATCTTTCAGTATTTCTTTGTAGAATTTCAAAGGAACAGTAGTCTCGGCATCTGTACCATTCAGCATTACGAATACGGTTTTACCTTCGTGCTGGCGGGCATACGCATAAACACCGTTCTGTACCATGAATTGCACCATGCTACCTTTGGCAATGACATCGTTTCCTTTACGCCAGTTCAATAAGGTCTTGTAGAAGTTATAACACTCGTTCTGTATCTTGCTGCGTCCTGCGGCTGTTAATGCGGTTTCTGTATCGCCAGTCCATCCACCGGGGAAGTCCTTACGAACGTATCCGTCACTCTTGCTCTTTACACCGTTCATCATGATTTCCGTACCATAGTAGAGTTGCGGAATACGGCGGGTGGTAAGTAGCAAGGTAGAAGCTTGTTTCAGCATTGGCAGATTGTCACCTTCACCCAGGAAGCGGTCGGTATCATGGTTTTCGATAAATGCCAGTACGGAAGCCGGGTTGGGGTAGAGGAAGTCGTATACGAAGCTATTGTACACGCGATCCAGACCTTTGAACCATGTTTCGGTCTGTTCGTTCTTGGCAGTATTGATTTTATCGAAGAAGCTGAAGTCCATAACGGTTTTCAGATTACTGTTCTTTGGGGCAGAGAGTTTGGAATCCATTTGCCACCATGCTGTATAAGCCGGTTCGGTAACCCAGGTTTCGCCTACGGTGTTGTAGTTGGGGTATTCTTCGTTCAGCTCTTTCATCCAGTTGCTCATGGCGTCATAGTCGGCATACGGGTAAGTGTCCATGCGGATACCGTCGATATTGGCGTACTCAATCCACCAGAAGCTGTTCTGTACAAGGTAGCGATATACGTGCGGATTCTTTTGGTTAAGGTCCGGCATAGCGGTAACAAACCAACCGTCGTTCATCTGGTCGAAATCGTATTGTGAAGTATAAGGATCAACGTGCGGAGTCAGTTTGAAAGAAGTCTGCACGAAGTTCTTTTCATGATCGGGATTGTTGAACCAGTCTTTAGACGGCATATCTTTAATCCATGGATGTTCTACACCGCAGTGGTTGAAGATCATATCCATTACAATCTTGATGCCGCGGTCGTGGCATTTGGATATCAGTTGCTGATACTCTTCGTTGGTACCGAAACGCGGATCAACTTTATAGTAATCGGTAGTAGCGTAGCCGTGGTACGACCCGCCGGTCATGTTGTTTTCCAGTACCGGAGTGAACCAAAGTGCGGTTATACCCAGGTCGGAGAAGTAATCCAGATTTTGCTCGATACCTGCAAGGTCACCACCATGGCGGGCATTCGGATCATTGCGGTCTACTTTGTATTCGGCCATGCCGGGGATTTGGTCATTGTCCGGATTGCCGTTTGCGAAACGGTCAGGCATTAACAGGTAGAGGGCATCGGAAGCATCAAAACCTTTGTGTTCACAGCTTTTCTTGCCGCGTGCTTTCAGTTCATACTCTTTGACGATTTTCTTTTTGCCTTGTGCAAAAGTGAGAGCTACTTTACCGGGTTTCACATCTTTCTCCAGTCTCAGGTAGACAATCAGGTAGTTCGGGCTTTCCAGCTTGACAGTGCTGCTCAAAGAAACGCCGGGATAGTTGACAGTAACGGAAGAGTTACCGATGTCTTCACCGTAGACCATAAGTTGGAGTTCGGGATTTTGCATTCCGGCGTACCAAAACGGAGGGTCGATTTTGTTTACGTTCATAGCTGCATACGTACTAAGGGAAAGTAAAAACGTTCCCAGGATAAGGAATAATTTTTTCATGATATTAGCTTTTCGTTATTATATCCGTATTTTGGTGCTAATATAAGCAAATAGCGGAGAAAGCTGCCGCTACTCCGCTATTATATACTTTATAATGTTATGCAAACGTTTTCAATGAATTAGCTACGAGCTACAAGTTACTCATTCACTTTCCCCTGAAAGAAGTCATCCACTTTCTTTTTCTCGCGAAGATCTTTCAGCCAAGTTTCGGCTGCACCATAATAAGTACTTAATCCTAATATTACATTTCCTTTATCATCTGTTTCGGGTTGCTCACTGCTGTTTTTGGGACGCGTTTTAAGGAAAGCCTCCAGGCAACGTTCTGTATTCTTTTTATCTTTCAACTGATATTGGTAAACATATGCCATGTCATACAAGAGCTTATGATTTTCTATATCATATTTATCATATCTATCTTGCATCGCTTTGATTTGCTCTTTAGGCATTAGTGCCATTTTATAGCAGTCTGTGAGGCCAACATAGAGGCGTACCATAGCGCTATCGGGTGGGGTAGCATATGCCACAGCTTCTTCCAGATATGCAACTCCTTGATCCTTCCATGACGTTTTGGAACAGGAGCGTCCTAAATAATATAGCAGATTCACATTACGCTTATCATATTGGCGAGCTACTTCCAGTATATCATGTGCTTCATAAAACTTTTCTACTGCGTAATAACTGACTCCTAAATAGTAGCAGGTGGTAAATGTACTGTCCCCTAGGCTTAGTAACTGTTCGTATCTCTGTATTGCGGTCTGATAATCCTTCATCAGGCAGTATGCCAATGCGTTTTGTTGGTTTACAACAACGTTTGTACTGTCTATTTGGCGGTATTTTTCGGTAGCTTCTATAGCATAATTATAAAATGCTCCTTCGATGTGTAGTCTTGCTGCTTTGGCAGCAGCCAGAAAATCGTTGGGATATTTTTCCTGTATGTTTTCATAGCATCCCAATGCTGCTAAAATGTCATCTACCCCTTCAAAACTTTGAGCTTGTAGATGTAATGCTACAGCCGAACTATCTGTTTCTGTAAGTAGACTGCTCTCTCCCAATGCTTCATCGAATTTCCGCTGATTCAGTAATAGAGTAATGTATTGAATACGGGCATACTTATTATCCGGATTCAGGTCCACTGCCTTTTGATAATATTTTAATGCCTGTTTGTTTTTTAATAATGACTTGCAGCACTCGGCGGCTTCAATATAAGCTCGTGGATTCAGAGAATCTTGCATCACGACTTCTTCATATACCTGAAGCGCTTCCCTGTTGTTGCCAAGACTTTTCAGAGCTTTCCCTTTTTGATAGAGTAGGGGAACAGTCGGCGTCTCCTTATCAATAAGCGTCAATGCCGTCTCATAATCATAGTTTGCCATTGCTTCCTGAATAGGGTTGGTATTTTGTGCCATCAGCAATGAAGAGGCACTGAAAAAGAGTAGAATAAAGAGTTTCCGCATAGTCTTTTTATCTTTAAAGTATTGCTTAATTGGCTGCAAGTTACTAAAAAGATTTACTTTACGAAATATTCGTAGCCTCTTTTAGATAGATTAACGAATAAAAATAGCGCCCCTTCAGACGAAGGAGCGCTAAAATATACCGGATGTTTTGAATGGTAAAGATACCACTCAACGCACATGTCTTTTACATCAAGAATCCCAGCAAGATACCGGCAGCTACTGCAGAACCGATTACACCTGCAACGTTCGGACCCATGGCGTGCATCAGCAGGTAGTTTGTAGGATCATATTCCAGACCTACTACTTGAGAGATACGTGCCGAATCAGGTACGGCAGATACACCTGCATTACCGATCAACGGGTTGATCTTATTCTCTTTCTTCAGGAAGAGGTTGAATATCTTCACGAAGAGCACACCTGAAGCGGTAGCAATTACGAATGACAATGCACCCAGACCGAAGATCTTGATAGAGTCGAGCGTCAGGAACTCAGAAGCCTGAGTAGAGGCACCTACTGTCAAACCTAATAAGATAGTAATTGTATCAATCAGCGGACCGCGTGCCGTTTCAGCCAAACGACGGGTTACACCACTTTCTTTCAACAGGTTACCGAAGAACAGCATACCCAACAAAGGCAGACCGGACGGAACAAGGAAACAAGTCAGCAACAAACCGATAATCGGGAAGATTACTTTTTCCGTGTGAGAAACTACGCGCGGCGGTTTCATACGGATCAGGCGTTCGTGCTTGTTAGTCAACAAGCGCATGATAGGCGGCTGGATTACCGGTACCAACGCCATGTAAGAATAGGCTGATACCGCAATCGCCCCCATCAGGTTAGGAGCCAGCTTGGATGAAAGGAAGATAGCCGTCGGACCGTCAGCACCACCGATGATACCGATTGCACCGGCTTGCATAGGATCGAAACCTATTTCCAAAGCAATCATATAAGCACCGAAGATACCAAACTGAGCAGCAGCACCGATTAGTAACAATTTAGGATTGGATATCAGAGATGAGAAGTCCGTCATGGCACCAATACCCAAGAAGATGAGCGGCGGATACCAACCGGAGGTTACTCCCTGATACAGGATGTTGAGCACAGAACCTTCCTCATAGATACCGACTTTCAGTCCGGCTTCCATGTTGAAAGGAATATTACCGATCAGCATACCGAATCCGATAGGAATCAGCAGCATCGGTTCAAATTCCTTGGCTACCGCCAAGTATATGAAGAACAAACCTACCAGGATCATAACGACGTGGCCTACCGTTGCATTGGCAAAACCCGTGTACGTCCAGAAGTCGGCAAGGTTGTTTCCTATAAATGTGATAAATTCTCCCATATTATTCAATAATTACAAGGTCATTACCTTCGAGAACGGAATCTCCTTTACTTACGTTGATCGCAGTGATTTTACCGTCTTTGTCGGCATTGATATTGTTCTCCATCTTCATAGCCTCAAGGATAATAATGGTTTGCCCTCTCTTCACTGTATCACCCACATTGACTTTGATGTCGAGGATAACACCAGGAAGCGGTGATTTAACACCTGACTTGCCAGTAGAAGCAGCAGCCGGTTTCACAACAGGAGTTGCCGGAGCCGGAGCCGGAGTGGTAGGACGTGTTACCGGTTTAACAACCACTTTCGGTGCCTTTTCCATTTCTACCTTGTAGGGAGTACCGTTCACTTCTACATGAGCGATATTTTCGTCGATATCTCCAATGGTAACTTTATATGTATTACCGTTGATTTTATATTTATATTCTTTCATCGTTTTATCAATTTATAGGTGATTACTTTTTCAGAGGAGTTTCACGCAATGTGTAAATCTTCGAACTCCATGGTGAATAGCTGCGTTTCACACGGGTGATAGTAAGAACGGTGTCTTCCACATCGTGTACATCGCTTTGCATCTCGTGCATAGCCATGGCAATAGCAGCAAATATCTCTCCCGGAGCTTCGCCCAGTTTCTTTTCTTTAGCTTCCTGTTTGTCAGTAATACCTTTAGCCTTCATAGCATTACGCTTGCTGAGGTTAACAGATACTCTACCGACAATTTTGAATGAAATATAAAGTAGGATCAATCCGCAAAATACTACACTCATGGCAGAAATAGACATACCGATACCATCGCTATCATGCTCTTCGAATTTCTCCATCTTAGCATTGCTGTCGATAGTTTTGTTATTGGTACTCGGAGTTACGTATTTCTCTGCACTACCGTCTTTAACTTCCCATTTTTCGGCCGCATCACTTACGCGGGCATAAGACTGGTTAGCTTGTAATGCGCCTGCCGGTATGGTTATCTGATCCAATAAATTGCGTCCTGAATCATATAAACCAATCCAGTTCTGTGTTTCCGGATTCAGCGTGAAGTTCGTGTGGAATGTACCACGTCTTGCTTCTCCATCGGCCCAAAATAATGAATGTTGACGAGGTTTTACCAAAGTCAGGACATCACCTTTAGGGATAAAATAGCTGGCAGTATCTCCCGGTTGACTACTGGCTTTCAGATAGCAACCTGCTAGGTCGGCGCTGCCGTATGATCTGTTGAATATTTCAATCCATGCGCTGTGCAAGCCGTAGTCGTCCTGATAATTACCTTCGTTGGTAATCAGCACTTCATTCAGCACCAGCTTATTGTTCGATTTCTTCTCTCCGCAGGAAGAGCATACACCTAACACCAGCAGCAAGGTAAAGAATATTCCGATTTTTGTTTTATTCATAATCGTTCTTGTTTTTAGTGTTAAAAGCCTGATTACAAAGGAATATTACCATGCTTCTTAGCCGGGTTAGTCAATTTCTTAGTCTGCAACTGTTGCAAGGCGCGGATAATGCGGAAACGTGTGTTACGCGGTTCAATCACATCATCGATGTAGCCATACTTGGCTGCATTGTAAGGATTAGCAAACAGTTTGGTGTATTCAGCTTCTTTTTCTGCCAGGAATTGAGCAGGATTTTCCTGTTCCTTAGCTTCGCGGGCATACAATACCTCAACGGCACCGGCACCACCCATTACAGCGATTTCAGCAGTAGGCCATGCGTAGTTCATATCACCGCGGAGTTGCTTACAACTCATTACGATGTGTGAACCACCGTAAGACTTACGCAATGTTACTGTTACCTTAGGTACAGTAGCCTCACCGTAAGCGTACAGCAACTTGGCACCATGCAGGATTACACCATTGTATTCTTGGCCTGTTCCCGGAAGGAATCCCGGAACGTCTACCAATGAAACGATAGGAATATTGAAAGCATCGCAGAAACGAACGAAGCGGCCACCCTTACGGGATGCGTTGCTATCGAGCACACCTGCCAGATACTTCGGCTGGTTGGCAACGATACCTACGGACTGTCCGTTGAAACGTGCGAAACCGATAATGATATTCTTTGAGTAATCTTTCTGAACTTCGAGGAACTCACCGTTGTCAACGATAGCGGCAATTACTTCGTACATGTCGTACGGCTTGTTCGGGCTATCGGGGATGATTTCATTCAGAGAATCTTCCAGACGGTCGATAGGATCGGTGCAATCTACGTAAGGAGCTTCTTCCAGGTTGTTCTGAGGAATGTAGCTCAACAGTTTACGCAGCAAAGCCAAACCTTCTTCTTCAGTCTTGGCAGTGAAGTGAGTTACACCTGATTTGGTAGAGTGAACACTTGCGCCACCCAGGTTTTCCTGAGTTACATCTTCACCCGTTACAGTCTTAACTACCTTCGGACCGGTAAGGAACATATAAGAAGTACCTTCCATCATCAACGTGAAGTCAGTCAGTGCAGGAGAATAAACAGCACCACCGGCACAAGGACCGAAGATACCCGAAATCTGCGGGATAACACCTGATGCCAGGATATTGCGCTGGAAGATTTCAGCATAACCAGCCAAAGCGTTGATACCTTCCTGGATACGTGCACCACCCGAGTCGTTGATACCGATACAAGGAGCACCCATTTTCATTGCCTGATCCATAATCTTACAGATCTTCAGAGACATCGTTTCAGACAAAGAACCGGCAGAAACTGTAAAGTCCTGTGCGAACAGATAAACCAAACGACCGTCGATAGTACCACAACCGGTCACAACACCATCACCGGGATAGTGTTTCTTTTCCATACCGAAGTTGGTACATCTGTGCTCTACAAACATATCCATTTCTTCGAAACTGCCTTCGTCGAGAAGCATGGCTATGCGCTCACGAGCTGTATATTTACCTTTCTCATGCTGTTTGGCAATCGCTTTTTCACCACCACCCAGACGTGCAGCTGTGCGGCGATCTATAAGCTCTTTAATCTTTTCAAGTTGATTACTCATTTTATTAAATATAATGGGTTAATACTATTTTTTTATTGTGAATTATGAATTACAAATGACGAACTGCCTGTAAAATAAGTAATCCGTCATTCCTAATTTCGTAATTAATGCATATTATTCCGGCTTTTCACAAAGTTCTGTCAATACGCCCAGTGTTGATTTCGGGTGTAAGAAAGCAATGCTCAGACCTTCAGCACCTTTGCGCGGAGCCTTGTCGATTAAGCGAACGCCTGCAGCTTCTACTTCAGCTAATGCGTTTGCTACACCATCCTCGATAGCAAATGCCACGTGATGAACGCCTGCACCTTTGTTTTCGATGAACTTAGCAATAGTACTTTCGGGAGAGGTCGGTTCGAGAAGTTCGATTTTAGTGTCACCAACTTTCAGGAAAGCGGTTTTAACTTTCTGGTCTTCTACAGTTTCGATGTTGTAGCACTTCAGACCTAATACGTTCTCGTAATACGGCAGGGCTTCTTCAATGCTCTTAACAGCAATGCCCAGATGCTCAATGTGTGAAATCTTCATAACTATATTTATTAATGTTGGTATAATGTCTTAATCAAAGGCATAAAACAGCACAAAGAAAGAGATTTCTTCCTTAATAGAGAAATTTTTCGTCAATTAATTATTGGATATTTGAAGTTTAGAAAGGTTTTTTTAGACTTCTGTTCAGAAGTCGAGCAACAGTCGGACGTTAATCTGACGAGATGTCAGGTAATTGGGTACTGCAAACTGGTTATTTCGGGTATCTGTTACCCAATAATAGGAGTTGACGTTGCTGATATTTAGCAAATTGAAAATATCAACGCCCAACCAAAGGCTGCGGATGCCGCGCTGATTTTCGCGTTCACTGCGGTCGATGATACAGCGGGACATGCCTATATCCACACGTCGGTAAGGGGATGTACGGAATACGGCAGCCTCGCGTCCGCTATGTGGAGGGCCGAAGGGAAGACCTCCGGCAAGTGTACCTTTCAAGTTCATTTTCCACTTGCGGCTACCGGGAAAATAGTCCGTAAAATAGAGCGAAAGACGGTAGCGCTGGTCGGTGGGGCGGGGGAGCCATTGTCCGTTTATTTTCTCTTCGGTCTTCATCAGCGAAAAGCTCAGCCAGGAGTCTGTTCCGGGAACAAATTCACCGAACAGTTTCATGTCGATACCGGTGGCGTAACCTTTGGAAAGGTTGCGTCCGTAATAACTGATCCGTACATTATCTATATTGTAAGGGATGAGATTGCTCAACGCTTTGTAATACACTTCCATAGAGAAGCGGAACGGGCGGTCCATGGCACGGAAATTATAGTCGCCGCCTGCCACGAAGTGCAGGGAGCGCTGCGAACGGATGTCACGGTTCAGGGATACGGTAGCTATCCCGTCCACCTGGGTGGTATCCCGGAATTCTTTATAGAACGGTGCCTGGTAATAGACTCCGGCGGCTACTCTCAGGGTGAATTTCTCATTGAATGCCGGAATCAGTGCCAGGGAAGCACGCGGGCTGAAGATGAATTCTTTGTTCCAGTCCCAGTAACTGCCTCGTATGCCGGCGGTCAGGGTGAATAGTCCGGCGGTGGAGCGGAAGCGGTATGTGTCTTGCAGGTAAAATCCGTATCGTTTGCTGTCCGTTTCATTGCGTGAGCGGAGGGTGTAGAATAGTTCCGGCCCTTCGGAGGTCTGTGGCATGGAGTATCCGGCAGAGTCGCGCATTTCCCATTCGCGCATCCGGTCTTTGATGCGCTCCCGTTTGAACTCCGCACCCCATTGCAGGGAGTGGCTTTTCAGTCGGTGGCGGCCTGTGATGGAATAACTTTGCACTTCTGCGGTAAGGTAATTGCGGGCATGTTCCATGTAAGTTCCCACACCGATGGTTTCGGAAGTTTCCTCTTCGTTGGTAGTGCCGTCTACTTGTGTTCCGCTGTCCAGGGAGTTCAGCCAGTATTGTCCGGTGATGTCGTATGTCTCCTGTTCTTTCGTGTGGAAGGCGGAGGCTTGCAGGGTCAGGCTGTTCTGTTCGTTCAGCCGGTAGGTGGCATAAGCGGTTCCAAACAGGGTGCGGAATAAATCTTTCTCCTGTCCTTCAAAATAGACTTTAAACTCGCGTACATTGCTGAGAGTGCCGAAGCGGGTGTAGCGGTCTTCCGGCTGGAAGTTATAGCGGTTTTCTGAAATATTGCCGATGACGCCTACTTCCCAACGCTTCGAAGGTGTCCAGTTCAGATAAGTTTGATAGTCGATATAACGCGGGTCGTATTCTCCTTTTGTATCCAGCGTACCCAGCAGATATTGGTTGGTTTTATAACGGATGCCGTTTGTCCAGGTTAGCTTTTTGGTGGCGATTCCTACGTATGCCGAGGCTCCCAACAGGCTGACGGAGGCACTTCCTTCTAACCGTTCGGGTTTCTTGTAGGTGATGTCCAGCACGGATGACATCTTGTCCCCGTACTTGGCCTCATAGCCTCCCGTGGAAAAGCCGACGGATTGCACCATATCGGGATTGATGAAACTCAGCCCTTCCTGTTGCCCGGAACGGATCAGCAAGGGGCGGTATATTTCAATGCCGTTGACGTACACCATGTTCTCGTCGAAACTACCGCCGCGCACGTTGTATTGCGAACTGAGTTCGTTGTTGCTACTCACTCCGGCCTGTGTGGCTATCACGGCTTCTATGCTTCCGCCCGAAGCGTCAGGAGCCAGGCGGTTTTGTTTGGTTTCTATCTGTTGGATGGTTCCGGTTTGCCGGCGACGCTCTGTTACGCTCACTTCGCCCAATTCAAAATTCATCGGGGGCAAGGTTATGTTCAGACTGATATTCCCCTGTGGCCGTACTAACTTCCGCTTACGGGTTTGGTATCCCAGCATGGAGAAGATAACTGTTACACTGTCCCGGCTTTCGAATTTCAGTGAATACCGTCCTTTCAGGTTGCTGACTGTGCCTATAGCCGTCCCTTCCAATCGTATTGTTGCCAATTCAATCGGATTGCCATTTTCATCCGTAACCGTTCCGCCTATCTTGACCGTTTTCTGGGCAAGGGCGGGAGTGGAGAATAGGATTATAAGAGATGTCAGTAACCAAAAATGTCTCATACCTTTTCTATAACGGAGAAACTTCCCGAAACGTATATCGGGAGGTAAAAAAGAGCTTTTAACTTTGCTTCTTTATTTTTTATAGGTTAGTGTCACAAATGTTACAACTCCAATCCGTGCTTCGTTCTATCTTTGCAGAAAAAATAGATTATGGAACAATTACATGCTCATGAAGTCCTTCACATGATGGAAGGCAACAGTTACTCGGAATCATCATTGAAAGAAGCAATCATCCGGAAATTCGGCGAGCATCAACATTTCTATACTTGCTCGGCAGAAGATATGGATGCGGATGCGCTGATAGAGTTTCTGAAAGCGAAAGGCAAGTTTATGCCTGTTGCTGATGGATTTACGGTGGATATAACGAAGGTTTGCAACCATTGATGCTGATAACTTTAGTCCTATAGCGGTTTCTCGCTGTACCCTTTCACAGTTCTGCATCCCTTTATTCATCAGTGTTAGCGGGTGGAAGCGTGCTTTTTAAGCTTCTTGGTTTATAGCAAGCTTATTTTGGGCAATGGATAGAGCTGTTATATATTGGTTATTAGTAATATGTTACGTTGGTTTGGATAAGGCATTTCAATCGTTTGACTATAGTCGGTAAGTCGTTTGGTTATAGTCAGTAGATTTACTGATTATAATCAAACGACTTGCTGACTGTAGTCAGCACCGGATGATTTGTATAGCAAAACAAATGTATGTCATATCCATTTTATATCTATGTCATATCCACATATTGCCTCTACGCTATCCCCGTTTTATACCCTTCCACCTGTTAAGGCCGATGAATAAAGGGGTATGAGTGTGTGGAAGGGCTATGTATGCAACAAAAAATATTTGAATACACATCTACAATAAAACAATTTGTACCTTTGTAGCCGAATGCAATATTGAAACTATGGGAATTGTAATAGGAATAGACGTTGGCGGAAGTACTACAAAAATTGTAGGGATCAACGGAGAACAGATACAGTCACCGATGTTTATCACTGCGACTGATCCGGTTACTTCTCTGTTCGGGGCTTTCGGGAAGTATATTTATGATAACGGTATTCAGCTTTCGGATATAGAGCAAGTGATGCTGACAGGTGTGGGCAGTGCATTTGTAGATAGTCCGTTGTACGGTTTACCCACAGATAAGGTCGATGAGTTTATAGCCAATGGATTGGGCGCCCGTCATGCCACGGATATTGACCAGCTGATTGTGGTAAGCATGGGAACGGGCACTTCTTTCGTAAGAATCAACGGAGAAAAGATAGAGCATATTGGTGGTATGGCAATTGGCGGAGGTACTTTGCAGGGACTTTCCCGCTTATTGCTGAAGACGCATGATTTCCGGCAGATTGCAGCCATTGCCGAGAAAGGGGATGTTACCCGCGTAAATTTACAGATCGGCGATATTTGCAATCGTCCTTTGCCGGATCTTCCGGTGCATGCCACTGCTTCGCTGTTCGGAAAAGCGGATAGCAACGCTTCGCAGGAAGATATTGCAAAAGGGATTATTTATATGGTGCTGCAAACGATAGGTGGTGCAGCAGTGTTGTCTGCGCTGAATGGTCCTATCAAAGATTTTGTCTTGATTGGTAATCTTACTAAATTTCCGCAGTGCCATGAGGTTTTTCCGAATATGGAAAAGATATATGGGGTGCGCTTCCATATTCCACCCTATGCGGAATATAGAACGGCGATAGGGGCGGCGCTGGCGTATATCAGGAAGAATGCTTGATTATCCGGGTTCGTGCGTCTCCGTAGGGCCTTCATGTCATTTCCGTGCTATCTCCGTAATTCGTCCGTATCTGCTCCGTATCAACTCCGTGTCGGCTCCGTATCAGACCTCTTCTATAGGACACGGAGTAGGTACGGAGTTGATACGGAGCAGATACGGTTCCGGTATAGTTTTGAAACATCGCATCTGATTACGTAAATAATAATCTTGTCACTGATTTCCGTGATAAATATTCTTCACTCGGAAAGAAATAAAACTTGAAGTGCTTTTTATTTTTAGAAATTTCTTTCTGATAAAGAAATTTATTCTACATTTGCAGATGAAGTCAGGCCTGTTATAGCGATAAACGGCAAATATGACTTTATGTTTTAAGAAAAAACGCAAGAAGCGAAAAGTTATTATCCCCTTCTCTCGAATCTGGAAAATTCAAATGCCGTGGGATGATAGCAACAGTTTCTTCACGTCTATGTTATATATATAGGCGTGAGGGCTGTTGTCTATTACGGCATTAGGCATTTTCCAGAGCCTGAGAGAAGAATAGACAATAACAGTCCTCACGCTTTCTTTATATAATAACCCCGTTGACAGAGGATAGGCGGATTATTTCTAATATTATGAGACGACTACTATTAATTGTAGCATGGGGCTGTTTCTTGGCGGGAAACGCGAATGCCCAAGTTGAAATTGTACGCTATGTTTCGGAAAATGGAACCGGAGATGGTACTTCCTGGGAAAGTGCTTCTGGAAAATTATGGGATGTGCTGGCCTTATCTTCTCAGGTAGACCGTATGACTATTTATCTGACAGAAGGTACCTATCGTTTGCGGAGTGCCAATGTGAAGAATGTAGTTATCTCCGGTGGCTATTCCAAAGGGGGGGTCAGAAAGGAAGCGCAAGGTGAGCATAAGACAATTATTACTTTTAGTGACAAAACTCAGCAGGATGCCTTTTATTGTGACAACTGTTGGGCGGAAGACGTAGAATTTGACATGCACCTCACACCGTCGTCAGAATTGAGGATGAATAACAGCGTACTGTCACGATGCAAAGTGTATGGCGGACATCGAATTACCGGAAACGGGCAGTTATATGGCTGTGAAATTTTTAATTGCGGGCGTGAAGGCGTACAGGTAATGGGAGGCAATATCTTTATTGTAGAAAATTGCAATATACATCATAATGAAATAGGGATCGGCGGTGATGGCATTCTGAAAGTAAAGAGATGCGATATTCATGATAATAATAATCCTCGCGGACAGGGAGGAGGCATGTTTACAGGTGCCATTTATCAGCATCATGTGACGGATTGCCGCTTTGCTAATAACCATGCCCGTGAAGGTGGAGGACTTTATGGAGTGAATGTATTCCTGACCAATTGCACATTCGAAGGAAATACTGCCGAAAGGAGTGGAGCAGCTGTTTATCTGCATGTGAATAGCGAAATGTATAACTGTGTGGTGTGGAAAAACGGATCAGTGAAGGGGGAGAATATCATTGATGTGCAAGATGTCACTATAAAGATTGTGAATGGTACCATCATACAAAATACCGGCACAGCCCTGAACGTTTATGTGAGAGGATATGAACTGTATGGTGAGGGAAAATCTCCCTTGATTGCTAACACGGTGTTATGGGGGAATACGAAAGAAATAGAAAATCAGCAGAATATAAAACTGGACTTGCGCGGATGTGCCATTCAGGGAGGACTGGGTATTCCGGAGCTTGATACGGCACGTGGCATCATCAACCTGGCTGCTTTGAATACAGGAGATAATGCGGGAGAGAATTATCCTTGTTTCATATCGAAAGAGGATGGCGGCTTATTGCCTATGTTATCGGAGAACTCGACTTTGATTGATGCCGGAGATACCGGCTTGTGCTTCACTACCTATGATTTCGCTTATTCCGGAAGGGTATTATTGAAAAGCATCGATGTAGGTGCTTTCGAGTATGTATCTGTTTCTCATCTGTTGGCCGGAACAAAGAAAACATTCCGTTATTCAAAAGATGCGGAGGGAATAGGAATTGCGGTGTTTGAAGCGGAAAGGGAGGGACAGAAATATGGTATACTTGCTTTTGTGCAGAACGATGCGGACATGATGTTGCCCTATAGCTTCGGCGGTTGTGAAGAAGGAAAGTATAATTTTTCTTTCCAGTTGATAGATATAAAGAATGATGGAATGAACGAAGTTGTGCTTTATAAGGAATTACCCGGAAAGAAGAGTATTGCCTATTTATTGCAGTATAGGTCGCCCGGCTGGAGGGTAGTGGAACGGATGGAGTATGTGCAAGGCAAGGAACTTCGTCCGGCATTTAATGTGAATCCTAAACAGCCGGATTATTATATTGTTAAACAGGGTGCCAAGATATTATTATCCAAATTATTAATGGACGAATAAACAGAATAAAACTATGTATCGGAATATTAGTTTGAGCTTTTTGCTCATCATTTTGATTGCTTCTTGTGGTGGCAATACTCAGGAACGAGATATTAATGGAATGCACATCTTTCCTGTAAAAGATTTTGATAACGGGAGTTGGCTTGGTAAAAAGTATTATATTGATGAAAAGGGGAATCCCCTGTTCGACAAAGCATTCGATCGGGCAAGTTTGTTTGTAGATGGAATAGCTTGTGTAGAGTGGGACGGCAGGCATTACTTCATAGATGAGAAGGGAAATTTCCTTTTTAATAAAGAGGGATATGCAGAAATCTATGGTATATCTGATGGTGTTGGATGGGTGCGGAAAGAAAGAGCTACTTATAGTCCGCGAACTGCCATTGATATGAAGAACGGGAATGAATTGTTTATAGTTCCACATTCGGACAAATTATTTAAGAGTATGACTTTTTCTGAAGGTTTAGTGATAGGCGAGAAGAAGGGTAAATGTGGCTTTCTAAATAAGCAGGGTGAATGGGTTATACAACCGGAGTGGGATTTGAATGATATTTGCTTTCGAGTTTTTAAGAACGGTATGTTTTGTGTTTATTCAGAACAGAAATATGGCTGTATTAATAGAAAAGGCGAGTTGGTTATTGATTATCTATTTGACCAACCGTTTATGTTTGATTCTAATGGATGCGCTGTGGTTGTGCTGAAAGATAAATCCGGTGAGAAATCATTTGGCTTGATTGATAAAAAAGGAAACTATCTGATTGAACCTTATTTTAAAGATTTGGAATATGACGATGGATGGTATCGCTTTAGTGTTGATGGAAACTTGTACGGCTGGTGTGATAAAAATGGAAAGATAAAGATTGAAGCCGCTTTCAAATCTTCAGGAGGCGTAAATATCAATTTCTTTAATGGTGACAAGTGGACTTTGGTGCTTGGAAGATATATTGATAGAGAAGGGAAAGTAGCGTTGGAGACTGAATATGCTCCTTTAGGTAATTTCATGGGCGATGTCGCTTTTGTGCAAACGAGAGATGGAGTCGCTCTGATGAATCGTAAGGGAGAATTAGTAGGAGAAACTCGATTCCGCAGCCGATTTAATAGTCTCATACAGAGACTTTATAGCTCCGGAGTAAGTCTTGTTGATTATTTAAATTTTTAAGTTATGAAAAATAATAGATTCGTTTTTATGGCAGTCGCCATAGTATGTTTTTGTAGTTGTGGTAATACTCAGTCCAAGAGTGGCGAAGAACAGCAACAGGTTGCGGATTCCCTTGTCGAAGCGGAACGTGCTGCATTCCGCTCTTTGGATTTGGATGGGTATAATTTGATGGGGCATGTAAAAGAGTGCACCATGAAGTCTTATGACAAAGTAGGGAAAGAAAGCGATGATTTCCGGAATCTGACTTTTACTAAAGAAGGCTTGATTGAAATAGATGAAGCACCTTACCGAGGAAAACTCTCTTTTGAATACGGTGAGTCGGGAAAGTTTTTGGGCGGCAAAGACTTGACTACCGAAGGTATGCGGGTAATACTAAAGCGTGACAGGGATGGTAGAATTCAGAGTATTCAGAGAAAAGCTGCTACAGGTGCCGAATCGGATACACAATATGAGTTTAAATATTCGTATGATAAGGAAGGTCGGCTGAAAGGTATAGAGTGTGTCTACTGGGAAGCAAGTGAGGATATTGCATTTACTTATAATAAAGGTAATGCTTTCGTTGCAACCGAAAAAAGTAGTTTCAGCGATTATGAAGTAGACGCCGTTACCACTAAGACTTATACGTATACAGAACTGGACCTATATGGAAATTGGTTGACTCGTGAGGTGGCTGCTGTGGAAGAAAAAAGTGTAACGGAAATGGGAGAGGAAACTGCTACTACAACCCAGAAAAATCTGCCTGTAGTGATAGAAAAAAGAGAGATTCAGTATTGGTAAAAGGGAGAATCTGTGCTGTTTTGTCCAATGTACTGGATAAGAGTGACGGAAAGAGGAGAGGCATTACTTCTCCTCTTTTTCATATCCTTAATTTTATTCCCATTCTAAACAGGACGTTTTTGTTTTGTACACAGAACGGTTTTGACCTGTTTTTGTTTTCTATATAAAACATCTAAGGCAAAGTTACCGATTGTTCTATACCGATCGGATGTAAAAATACCAAGAAATTTCGGATGGAACTTTTTGCTCTTCAAGAAAATACTCCTATCTTTGTGCACGAATTTATGAGCTAATATAATGTCTCACTCAATTAATTATTAAACAACTTATTTTATTTAATGGAAAACTTAAAAAATGTAGCGCCTGTTGAAGACTTCAATTGGGATGCTTATGAAAATGGCGAAACCTTCGGTGGTGCCAGCCACGAAGAGTTGGAAAAGGCTTACGACAGTACGCTTAACAAAGTTAACGACCGTGAGGTAGTTGACGGAACTGTAATCGCGATGAACAAACGTGAAGTTGTTGTGAACATCGGTTACAAATCAGACGGTATCATTCCTCTGAATGAATTCCGCTACAATCCTGACTTGAAGATCGGTGATACTGTAGAAGTATACATCGAAAACCAGGAAGACAAAAAAGGACAGTTGGTTCTGTCTCACCGTAAAGCTCGTGCTACTCGCTCTTGGGACCGTGTGAACGCTGCTTTGGAAAACGAAGAAATTATCAAGGGTTACATCAAGTGCCGCACAAAGGGTGGTATGATCGTAGACGTATTCGGTATCGAAGCTTTCTTGCCGGGTTCTCAGATCGACGTGAAACCTATCCGCGACTACGATGTATTCGTTGGCAAAACTATGGAATTCAAGGTTGTTAAGATCAACCAGGAATTCAAGAACGTGGTTGTTTCTCACAAGGCTCTTATCGAAGCTGAACTGGAACAACAGAAGAAAGAAATTATCGGTAAGCTCGAAAAAGGACAAGTTCTTGAGGGTACCGTTAAGAATATCACATCTTATGGTGTATTCATCGACCTGGGTGGCGTAGACGGTTTGATTCACATCACTGACCTGTCTTGGGGCCGCGTAAGCGATCCGAAGGAAGTGGTTGAACTCGACCAGAAGCTCAACGTTGTTATCCTTGATTTCGATGATGAGAAGAAGCGTATCGCTCTCGGTCTGAAGCAACTCACTCCGCATCCTTGGGATGCTCTTAGCGGTGAGCTGAAAGTGGGTGACAAGGTGAAGGGTAAAGTAGTGGTTATGGCTGACTACGGTGCATTCATCGAAATCGCTCCGGGCGTTGAAGGTTTGATCCACGTATCTGAAATGTCTTGGTCACAACACTTGCGTTCTGCACAAGATTTCATGAAGGTAGGTGACGAAGTGGAAGCAGTAGTTCTGACTCTGGACCGCGAAGAACGTAAGATGTCTTTGGGTATCAAACAACTGAAGCAAGATCCATGGGAAACTATCGAAGAGAAGTACCCTGTAGCTTCTAAGCACACTGCAAAAGTTCGTAACTTCACTAACTTCGGTGTATTCGTTGAAATCGAAGAAGGTGTTGACGGCTTGATCCACATCTCTGACCTGTCTTGGACTAAGAAGGTTAAACATCCTTCTGAATTCACTCAGATCGGTGCGGACATCGAAGTTCAGGTACTGGAAATCGACAAAGAAAACCGTCGCTTGAGCCTTGGCCACAAGCAACTCGAAGAAAACCCCTGGGATGTATTCGAAACAGTATTCACTGTAGGTTCTGTACACGAAGGTACTATCATCGAAATGCTGGATAAGGGTGCTGTTGTTGCTCTGCCTTATGGCGTAGAAGGTTTCGCTACTCCGAAACACCTCGTTAAGGAAGATGGCTCTCAGGCTCAGATGGATGAGAAACTGTCATTCAAGGTTATCGAGTTCAACAAAGATGCTAAGCGTATCATCCTTTCTCACAGCCGTATCTTCGAAGATGCTGCAAAGGCAGAAGAAAGAGCTGAAAAGAAGGCTGCTGGTAAGAAGCCGGCTGGCAATAAGAGAGAAGACGCTCCGGCTATTCAAAACCAGGCTGCTTCTACTACTCTGGGCGACATCGACGCTCTGGCTGCTTTGAAAGAGCAAATGGAAGCTGGAAAGAAGTAATAACTTCTATATATAAATAAGGTAAAGGGTGCTTGTTATCACAGGTACCCTTTTCTTTTTTCACCACAGAGGACACGGAGGTCACGGAGTACTTCTTATCAAGCACAAAAAACTCAGTGTTCTCTGTGCCCTCTGTGGTGAATTTCCGTATCTTTGCAGTATTATGGAGAAATTTGAACTACATATACTGGGCTGCGGTTCTGCGCTGCCTACTACCCGTCATTTTGCCACTTCGCAAGTGGTGAATGTGCGTGACAAACTTTATATGATAGACTGCGGAGAAGGATCGCAATTGCAATTCCGCAAGTCCCGACTGAAGTTTTCCCGCTTGAATCATATTTTTATTTCTCATCTGCATGGAGATCATTGCTTTGGTTTGCTGGGATTGATATCCACGCTCAACCTACTGGGGCGCACGGCTGAGTTGCATATCCATTCACCGAAAGGATTGGAAAACTTATTTGCTCCGATGCTAAGTTTCTTTTGCCGGCAAATGACGTATAAGGTTCTTTTCCATGAGTTTGAGACGAAAGAACCCGGAATGATCTATGAAGACCGTTCTCTGACAGTGACTACCATTCCATTGCGTCATCGTATGCCTTGTTGCGGCTTTCTGTTTGCAGAGAAGCAGCGGCCCAATCATATTATTCGGGAGATGGTCGACTTTTATGAAGTGCCGGTATATGAGTTGAATAGGATAAAGAATGGGGAAGACTATGTGACTCCGGAAGGCAAAATCATTTCCAATTCCTTACTGACGCGTCCGTCTGATCCACCGCGTAGTTATGCCTACTGTTCGGACACCATCTATATGCCTGAGATTGCAGAACAGATAAAAGGAGTAGATTTGCTATTCCATGAGGCCACTTTTGCAAATGCAGACTTGCCTCGTGCCAAAGAAACTTTTCATACTACTGCTGCTCAGGCAGGAGAGATAGCCAAGGCGGCAGGAGTGAAGAAATTGGTGATCGGGCATTTTTCTGCCCGTTATGAGGATGAGAATATTTTGCTTAAAGAAGCTTCGGCTGTTTTCCCCGAGACGGTGCTGGCTAAGGAAACGCTGTGTTTGGAGGTATAATTTAGTGCTATGCACTAAATTAGTGACGGGCTACGGGCTACAAGTTACAAGTGCCTTTCGGTATGCTATTTATGGTTAAAACTATTTTAGTTCTCCTTCTCTTGTAAGGAAGGGGATAAAGTTATTTTCACACTGAAAAGTGCTTGTTACTTGTAGCCCGTAGCTCGTAACTTAAATTAGTGGCAAAGCCGCTAATTTATCATTTAACCGTCTGTTTTTTGTTTTATCGAACCGAATGCCGTATATTTGTACGGAATAATCTGAAAACATAGGCTTATAGATGAGAAAGTTACTCTACTTTTTTTTCTTTTTGTTGACTTTTTCGTCGCAGTCCGTGGCATGGGCGCAGGACGGTCGGAAGCAGGAAACGGCTCAGAAAGAGCAGCCGTCTTCTACTATTGTGCTGACTGTTTCGGCAGAAAACCGGGTACGTGTGCAGAATGCAGAACCCGGCTCCCAGATGGAAGTCTACAATATTGTAGGCGTGAAACTTACCACGATACGCATTGACTCTACGGATGTCACCGTTCAGGTGAATTTGCCTAAAGGTTATTACATCTTTAAGATTGGGAATGTCGTGCGGAAAGTGGTAATCAAATAAACGAAACGGAATAGATACTTATGAATCCTTCCTATAATGAACGCGAAGTGCTGGAGCTTTTACAAGATGAAAGTACACAAAAGCGAGGGTTTGAGTTGATTGTTGCGCAATATAGCGAACAATTATACTGGCAGATCCGTCGTATGGTGCTTTTGCATGAAGATGCCAATGACTTACTTCAGAACACGTTCATTAAGGCATGGACCAATATCGATTATTTCCGTGGGGATGCGAAGCTTTCTACCTGGCTCTATCGCATCGCTTTGAATGAATGTTTGACTTTCCTAAATAAACAACGCGCTGTAACTACTGTTTCTATCGATGATGAAGATGCTTCTGTACTTCAGAAGCTGGAAAGCGATCCCTATTTCTCCGGCGACCGGGCACAGAAGTCTCTACAGAAAGCATTGCTTACACTGCCGGAAAAGCAACGTATGGTATTCAACTTAAAGTATTACCAGGAAATGAAATACGAGGAGATGTCCGACATCTTCGGCACATCTGTCGGCGCTCTGAAGGCCTCCTATCATCATGCTGTGAAAAAAATCGAGAAGTTTTTGGAGGGAGAGGTTTAAACCTTTACCCCAAAACATAGTCTAACCTAACAGAGAGGAAAAAAGCTTATGAAAGAAGAAGATAACATATTGAGGAAGGTAGGGAAGGAAAATCCTTTCCGTGTTCCTGACGGATACTTTGAGAATCTTACTTCAGAGGTGATGAGCCGGCTTCCCGAAAAGGAAACACCTGCAATTATTAAGAGAGAACCTACGAAGTGGGAGAGAATTAAGCCATGGGTATATATGACTGCCATGTTTGCCGGCGCAGCATTGATTATCCGCGTTGCTTCTACTGACCGTACACCTGTTAACAACCGGATGGCGATGGACGAACCTGAAACCGAAGTTGTTTCTGATGAATATATCAGTGCAGTGCTGGATGATTCCATGCTGGATGATTATTCGCTGTATGTCTATCTCACAGACGCCGGTGCAGAGTGATGTGAGTAACAACTTAACTGTATGAGAAGAAAATGAAAAAGCTGATTGTTTTGTTTATTGTGATGTGCAGTTTCATCCCCTTGTCATGGGCTATGGACGGATGTAATCAACATTTGTCTCCTGATGAATTCCGTGCCAAGCAGAAAGCGTATATCACTGAAAAAGCCGGATTGACTAAGGAAGAAGCCGCTAAATTCTTTCCTGTTTATTTTGAATTACAGGATCGCAAAAAGCAACTGAATGACGAAGCATGGAACTTACTTCGAAAAGGAAAGGATGAAAAGACGACCGAAGCGCAATATAATGAGATTTTAGAAGGCGTATATGATGCCCGTATTGCTACCAACCGTCTGGAGAAAACTTACTATGAGAAGTTCAAGAAGATACTTTCGAACAAAAAGATATATTTAGTACAGCGTGCTGAAATGCGTTTTAACCGTGAGTTGCTGAAGGGGATGCATCATAAAGGTGGAGAACCTCAGAAACCGCAAGGAAAGAAATAATAACAGAATTTTAGGAGCTTCGGCTCCTTTTTTATCTATTGCCGATACATGCGGCTGCGAAGGCTTACACTTGCGGGAGTGTAAGCCTTCACTTGTATAAATGATGGCCTTCGCAGCCGCAAGTGTGAATCTTCGCAGTCCTATGCATTTGAGTTTTTATTTTTCCAGCTTTTTAGCTTCGTTCCAGAGGACGTCCATCTCTTCCAGAGTCATATCATGCAGGTTTTTGCCTTCCTTGATGGTATGTGCTTCCAGATAATTAAAGCGGTTGATAAACTTCTGGTTGGTGCGTTCTAATGCATTATCCGGATTGATCTTGTAGAGGCGTGCGGCATTGATGAGGCTGAATAGTACATCCCCGAATTCGGCTTCTGCCTTGTCCTTATCCATATTGGCCACTTCTGCCTGAAACTCCTGGATTTCTTCTTTTACCTTATCCCACACTTGTTCCCGTTCTTCCCAGTCGAAGCCGACGTTGCGGGCTTTGTCTTGAATACGGTAAGCTTTGATGAGTGAAGGAAGGGCTGCAGGAACACCACTCAACACACTCTTGTTTCCACCTTTCTCTCTTAACTTCAGTTGTTCCCAGTTTTCGGAAACTTGTCCGGCAGTATCGGCTTTTACGTCACCGAACACATGGGGATGGCGGAAAATTAATTTCTCGCAAAGGTGGTCGCATACATCTTTCATGTCAAAATCGCCTTTCTCGGAACCTATCTTTGCGTAGAAAGCTACGTGTAGCAAGACGTCTCCCAGCTCTTTGCAGATATCATTTTTATCGTCACGTATCAGGGCGTCACAAAGTTCATAAGTTTCTTCAATGGTGTTGGGACGCAGACTTTCGTTAGTCTGCTTGCGGTCCCAGGGACATTTCTCGCGGAGTTCGTCGAGTATGTCCAGGAAGCGTCCGAAGGCTTCCATCTGTTCTTTTCTTGTATGTAACATATCTTTATAGGGTTATTTATTGCAATGTGTATAATAGGATATAAGCAACCCGACTACTTCGGAGTAGTTCTTGCGGCCACTTTGTATCTTGTTTCCTTTCAGGTACAGGTCGTATATCCAGTCTTGTATATCTCCGATGAGTGGACTGTATTTTTCCGTCCAGTATTCCTGATTACTTTTAGCCTGTTCAATGATTTCGGGACGTATCCGGTTGAAGAGCTCTTTGTATTCTTCTTCATCCATCAGTCGGCGGGCATTGGCAAGTACGTGTCCCAGTACTGAAAAGTATCCGCAGAAGCGGATACCTCGCGCTTGCGAACGGGTACAGACCTGATAAGCGTAGAAGTTGGCTTCCGCCTCGCTGGAAATGCCCAATAAATGTGCCAGTTCGTGAGCATACGTGGCAGGATACTGTGAAGGGAGCAGATCTCCATTCAAGGTAAATTCACAGAAGAAAGGTCCCATGCTACCGGTGACGCCCACCATGGAAATCAGTGGAGTGAAAAGCATTGTCTTCACTCGTGGTGATTTATGGAAAGGATGATGTACACCCAGCGTATCACCGATCTGATTGTATCCGCGAACTGTTTCCCGGCGGATAAGGTCCTTATTGATGGTAGTTACATCTACATACGAACCATTCAGTTTGTCAACGTAATCATCAACGAAGTTCCGGAAGTTTTCGGGAGTGTATGCAGTGTAAGGAATCTCCGTTCGCTGATAGAAATTGGGCTGTGAATAATTAAGTCCCCAAGCCAGATAGAACCAGACGTATATCCATAACAGATATTCAATATCATTCAGTAAGATGCGTTTCCATTTTTTCTTCTGAAAGCGGCGGGCATAGACAGGGTAGAGGAGTACGCCCGCAATGCTGAGGGCTATGAATAAGTCGCCTATGGCAAAGGGAATGAGGCGGGAGAAAGACGAAAGAATATAGGCTATGACAGGATATACGCTGTGTGCATATATTTTTCCCATAGCCGGAATGAACTGTGTGGCCCAGACTACTAACAAGAGCGTGCATAGCACGATATAACGAATCTTCAGCTTATATTTCATCGCAAATTTATTTGAAAGGCAAAAATATACATTTATTAAATGTCACGTAAGAAATTTGCTTTATATTTGTCGTTCTCTGCACAGAAAGCGCTGGAGGGTGGCAAGATTTGAATTAAATTTAGTAATTTTGCGCCCGTTATTCGCGATAAAATAAATTATATACAGATTTAAAAGATATGGAATTAGCAAGTAAGTACAACCCTGCTGACGTAGAGGGAAAGTGGTATCAGTATTGGTTGGACCACAAATTATTCAGTTCAAAACCCGATGGTCGTGAGCCTTACACCATCGTCATTCCGCCCCCTAACGTCACCGGCGTGCTCCACATGGGACACATGCTTAATAATACCATTCAAGATATTCTGGTACGCCGTGCCCGTATGGAAGGTAAAAATGCCTGCTGGGTACCGGGTACTGACCACGCTTCTATCGCTACGGAAGCGAAAGTAGTAAATAAGCTGGCTGCACAAGGTATCAAGAAGACAGATCTTACCCGTGACGAATTCCTGAAGCATGCCTGGGAGTGGACAGATGAACATGGTGGCATCATCCTGAAGCAGCTGCGTAAACTCGGTGCTTCTTGTGATTGGGACCGCACCGCTTTCACTATGGACGAAAAGCGTAGTGAAAGTGTATTGAAAGTATTTGTAGACCTCTACAATAAGGGACTGATTTACCGTGGTGTACGTATGGTAAACTGGGATCCGAAGGCTTTGACTGCCCTTTCTGATGAAGAAGTTATCTACAAGGAGGAGCATGGCAAACTGTATTATCTGCGCTATAAAGTGGAAGGTGATGCGGAAGGACGTTATGCCGTGGTAGCTACCACCCGTCCTGAAACGATCATGGGTGATACCGCTATGTGTATCAATCCGAACGACCCGAAGAACGAATGGCTGAAAGGTAAGAAAGTGATCGTTCCTTTGGTAAATCGTGTTATCCCGGTAATCGAAGATGATTATGTAGATATTGAGTTCGGTACAGGTTGTCTGAAAGTAACTCCTGCACATGATGTGAACGACTATATGCTGGGTGAAAAGTATAACTTGCCAAGCATCGATATCTTCAACGATAACGGTACATTGAGCGAGGCTGCCGGTCTTTATATCGGTATGGATCGCTTTGATGTTCGTAAACAGATTGAGAAAGACCTGGATGCTGCCGGCCTGTTGGATAAGGTGGAAGCCTATACCAATAAGGTAGGTTATTCCGAGCGTACCAACGTAGTTATAGAGCCGAAACTTTCTATGCAGTGGTTCCTTAAGATGCAGCATTTTGCAGATATGGCATTGCCTCCTGTAATGAATGACGATCTGAAATTCTACCCTGCCAAGTATAAGAATACCTATCGCTACTGGATGGAGAACATCAAGGACTGGTGTATCAGCCGTCAGTTGTGGTGGGGACATCGCATTCCGGCATACTTCCTTCCGGAAGGTGGATATGTGGTAGCAGCTACTGAAGAAGAAGCTCTGAAGCTGGCAAAAGAGAAGACCGGCAATCCGGCCCTGACTTTGGAAGATCTTCGTCAGGATGAAGATTGTCTGGATACTTGGTTCTCTTCCTGGTTGTGGCCCATCTCTTTGTTTGATGGTATCAACAATCCGGGTAATGAGGAAATCGATTATTACTATCCGACAAGTGACCTGGTAACCGGTCCGGATATCATTTTCTTCTGGGTAGCCCGCATGATTATGGCAGGTTATGAATATGAAGGAAAGATGCCGTTCAAGAATGTGTACTTTACGGGTATCGTTCGTGATAAGTTGGGACGTAAGATGTCCAAGTCCCTCGGTAATTCTCCCGACCCGTTGGAACTGATTGAGAAGTTTGGTGCCGATGGTGTGCGTATGGGTATGATGCTTGCAGCTCCTGCCGGAAATGACATCTTGTTCGATGACGCTCTTTGTGAACAGGGACGTAACTTCTGTAACAAGATATGGAATGCTTACCGCTTGGTAAGTGGCTGGACTATTGATGACAGTCAGCCTGTGCCGGAAGCTGCAAGACTGGCATCGTTCTGGTTTGAATCCAAACAAAATGAGGTTGCTGCTGAGGTAGCTGATTTGTTTAGTAAATACCGTTTGAGCGAAGCTCTTATGGCTGTTTATAAATTATTCTGGGATGAATTCTCTTCTTGGTACCTCGAAATGATAAAGCCGGCTTATGGACAAGGTATCCACAGTTCAATTCATAGTGCTGCGATTTCTTATTTCGATAATCTGCTTCATTTGCTTCATCCGTTCATGCCGTTCATTACCGAAGAACTTTGGCAACAGATGTATGAGCGCGAAGAAGGTGAAAGTCTTATGGTATGTCCTTTGACAATAAATACCTATGTGGACGGTGAGACAGTTCGGCAATTCGAAGTAGTGAAAGAGGTGATCAGTAATGTTCGTTCTATCCGTTTGCAGAAAAACATAGCTCAAAAGGAAACGTTGGAATTGCAGGTTGTAGGCGAAAATCCGATTGCAGAATTCAATCCGGTTATCATGAAGATGTGTAATCTCTCGGCAATTGATGTGGTAGATACTAAAACCGAAGGTGCTGCTTCATTCATGGTAGGAACTACGGAATATGCCGTACCTCTGGGTAATATGATTGATGTAGAAGCTGAAATAGCCCGTATGGAAGCAGAATTGAAGCACAAAGAAGGTTTCCTGCAAGGCGTCATGAAGAAGCTGAGCAATGAGAAGTTTGTGAATAATGCTCCTGCCGCTGTCCTTGAACTGGAACGTAAGAAACAGGCGGATGCGGAAAGTATTATCAACTCTCTGAAAGAGAGTATTGCTGCGCTGAAGAAATAAGCCTTTTGGTCCGGGAGTTCTCCCGGACCTTTTACTATAAACGAATTAGCCCTTGCAATATCCGATTACTGCAAGGGCTAATTTATTTTTTATAAATCAAATGCTACTACTTTTCCAGCAGTTCTTTCAGAAAAGAATCCAACTCTTCATCCAGACCTTTCAGCAATTCTTCGTTCACAAGCAACGTATCATCATCCATCAGCAGTAACTCTGCAATTGTTTCTTTTTCATCATCCACTAATACGAAAGAGTAAGGTTTCAGAATAGCCAGTTTGTCAAAGTCACCCCCGTTCTTCATGTTGTGGAGTAAGGTAGAAAGAATACGTTCTGCATTTTCGTAGAAATCATCTCCGTCATAAGTCATCCATTCTTCGATAGAGACACACGCCAGATATTCGTCTTCGTCATCAAAGATGGACAATTCGCCGGAATTCTGGTTGGCTTGCAGATGGATGTCGGTCACAATGGTTTGCTCACAGCCACAAGTGTATTTGACGACTGCCTGTTTAATGGTCTTTTCCAGGAGTGATAATGATGCTTGACTCAGTTTCATAATAGATATTCTTTCTTAATGGACGTTCAAAGGTATAAAAAAAATAATTACCTCTGCATCATTTCTCTAAAAATCATTTTTAAATCTTTCCATTTGGGCGTTCAGCCGGGTCATTCCCTTCTTTCGCTCCTGCAATTCGTTCAGGTAGCGGGTTACTGCGAAGTAATTGGGGACATCCATGAGGTCCACGCGTTCCTGAGTTTTCTTCTCGTCTATTTTGTCTACATCGTATGCTATTTTCTCCGCTTTCAAGGCCCATTCTTCTGCTGTATGAATGCTGTCCTGCATTTCGTATCCTAAGGCAATGTTATAGGCTGCATACATTTTCTGCTTTCCTTTTTTCTTTTTCTCATAGGTTTGCTTCCAGAGTTCAATAGCCTTGTCCCAGTTCTCTTCGCGGACAAAGACCGCGGCATCACGCATATTTACGGAACCGCCTGTAAAGAGATAGCGGGAAGCTGTTTTCCAATGTGGCAGCATGTGGCTCACGGGGATAGTGCCGGCAAATTCGGAAGCCTCTCTCAGCATCTCTTTTTCGCTGATGAGTCCTGCACCTGCCTGTGCCATACTGGGAGCTGCATGATCCCAGAAGATGCTGTCGCTGGCATTGATTGTTACCATCGGACCGTTGCGTTGGGGCAGATACACCTTTACGGTAGGATATACTTTCAGGTCAAGCGTACCTGCATATACTCCCCATTCCGGTAAATATTCGATTTTGCGGATGGAGCGCATCTGTACGTTCTCCAAGGCTATCAGTAAGTCCGCACCCAGACTTTGGGTGAGCTTTTCCACTTCCTCTTTGCTAAGGGTGCTTTCGCGCGGAATCATATCATGGGCACGCAAGGCAGAGTCGCAAATAATCACTTCATCGAAATAATTCTCATTGGCAAGTGCCTCCGCCAGTGATTCCGTGGCGATTTTGCCATCCCCATTGAAATACTTTGTCTTGCGTGCTATTTCTGTCTCATCTTTTTTCTTCTCATCGTTTTCCTCCAGAATTAGCTTGTTATCCGGGATAGGAGGCATATTATTTACCACAGCTACGCGCCTGAGGGCGGACGGAAAGCTGACTTCCGCCGGCAACATATAGTCGATGGAGAGTTGCTCTATGCTTTGGCAACCGCTAAACAGCAGAACACAGCACACCAATAGTGAGTACGAATATTTAGTCATAAGCTTATTCTTTATCTAGGAATAACAAAAATACACTTTTGTATGGATATAGAAAAGCCTCCAACAGTTTTTAACCGTTGAAGGCTTTTATTAGTGATTGGAGAGGGAGGTAAAGTCCCTATCACCCTATCACTCTAATCAATCACCTTACCACTCCTCGCATTACATATTCTTCCCGTGGCAATTCTTGTACTTCTTACCACTTCCGCAAGGACAAGGATCATTACGTCCTACCGTCTTTTCCGCACGAATCGGTTCACGCTTCACTTGTTCGCGTGTGTCCTGTTGGGCGGCGGCCTGTTGGTTCGGATCGTTCAGATCTTGTTTCTGTTCGCGGTATTTGCTCATATCCTGCTTCTGTTCGGGAGCGGCCTGCTGAATTTCCTGCGGTTCCTGTACCGGGATTTGTCCGCGCATCAGGATAGAAACAGTCTGGTTATTGATCTTATCCACCATTGTATCGAACAGGTTTACAGACTCCAGCTTATAAATCAATAACGGGTCTTTCTGTTCGTAGCTTGCGTTCTGTACAGAGTGCTTCAGTTCATCCAGTTCACGGAGATTCTCTTTCCATGCCTCGTCGATAACGTGCAGCAGGATAGACTTTTCAAACGCTTTTACCACTTCCTTACACTCGCTGTCGTAAGCGGCTTTCAGGCTGCAAGAGATGTTGTACATGCGCTTACCGTCCGTGATGGGGATAAGGATATTCTCGTACATGTGTCCCTGGGTTTCGTATACCTGCTTGATTACCGGATAAGCAACCTGTGCCATGCGGTCCGTCTTGCGCTTGAACTGTTCCATTGCCACATTGAAGGCTTCTTCAGCAAGCTTTTCCTTCTTTTCGTTACGGAACTGTTCTTCGTTGAAAGGCACTTCCATGGCAAGAGTCTGCAAGAAGTCCATTTTGCAGTTTTCGTAATCGGGAGCTTCAACGGCTGCGGCAACACGGTCCCAGATCATATTTACGATATCCATTCCGATACGTTCACCCATCAAGGCGTGGCGACGCTTGGTATAGACAACTGTACGTTGCTTATTCATCACGTCATCATATTCCAGCAAACGCTTACGGATACCGAAGTTGTTTTCTTCCACCTTCTTCTGTGCACGCTCAATGGAGTTGGAGATCATCTTGTGCTCAATCATTTCACCTTCCTTGAAGCCGAGACGGTCCATTACACCGGCGATGCGGTCGGAAGAGAATAGACGCATCAGGTCGTCTTCCAGTGACACGAAGAATACGGAAGAACCCGGGTCACCCTGACGTCCGGCACGTCCGCGCAACTGGCGGTCTACACGACGGGATTCATGGCGTTCGGTACCGATGATGGCCAAACCGCCCGCTGCTTTTACTTCCGGGCTCAGCTTGATGTCCGTACCACGACCGGCCATGTTGGTAGCGATGGTTACTGTTCCGCTCAAACCGGCTTTGGCTACGATGTCCGCTTCCTTCTGGTGCAACTTGGCATTCAATACGCTGTGCTCGATCTTGCGCATGGTCAACATCTTGCTCAGCATTTCGGAGATTTCTACGGATGTGGTACCCACCAGGACAGGGCGTCCGGCTTGTACCAGCTGTTCGATTTCTTCGATGACTGCTTTATATTTCTCGCGTTTCGTCTTGTAAACGCGGTCGTTCATGTCTTTACGGGCGATGGGGCGGTTGGTGGGGATCACCACTACATCCAGTTTGTAGATGTCCCAAAGTTCGCCTGCTTCCGTTTCGGCGGTACCGGTCATACCCGAGAGTTTGTGGTACATACGGAAGTAATTCTGCAACGTAATGGTGGCGAATGTCTGCGTGGCGGCTTCCACTTTTACGTTTTCCTTGGCTTCGATGGCCTGGTGCAGACCGTCGGAGTAGCGGCGGCCTTCCATGATACGGCCTGTCTGCTCATCCACAATCTTCACTTGACCGTCGATCACAACGTATTCGTCATCTTTCTCGAACATGGTGTAAGCCTTCAGCAACTGGTTGATGGTGTGTACACGTTCGGACTTGATGGCATAGTTGGTCATCAGTTCATCTTTCTTGGCCAGGCGTTGTTCGTCCGTCAGTTCAGTTTCGTTTTCCAGTTCGGAAAGCTGGGCGGCGATGTCGGGTAATACGAAGAGGGTAGGATCTTCCGAGTTACCGGTGATCAGATCCACACCTTTATCTGTCAGATCCACACTGTTCAGCTTTTCTTCGATGACGAAGTACAACGGGTCGGTAGCTTCGTGCATACGCTTGTTGTTCTGCTCCATGTAGATTTCTTCGGTCTTCAGCATACCTGCCTTGATACCTTGCTCACTCAGATATTTAATCAATGCCTTGTTCTTGGGCAGTGCCTTGTGGCTGCGGAACAAAGCAAGGAAACCTTCTTCCTGATCTTTCTTGTCACCGGAAGCAATCAGGCGCTTGGCATCGGCAAGATACTGGGTGGCCAGTTTCTTCTGTGCTTCCACCAGGCGTTCTACGAGCGGACGCAATTGCTCGAACAGCTGGTCTTCACCTTTGGGGACGGGACCGGAAATAATCAACGGAGTACGGGCATCGTCAATCAATACAGAGTCCACCTCATCGACGATGGCATAGTTGTGCTGGCGTTGTACCAGGTCTTTGGGGCTGATGGCCATGTTATCACGCAAGTAGTCGAAACCGAATTCGTTATTCGTACCGAAGGTGATGTCTGCCAGATAAGCCTGACGGCGTGCGTCGGAGTTGGGCTGATGTCTGTCGATGCAGTCCACACTTAAACCGTGGAACATATAGAGCGGGCCCATCCATTCAGAGTCACGTTTGGCCAGATAGTCGTTTACGGTCACCACATGTACACCGTTTCCGGTCAGTGCGTTGAGGAATACGGGGAGGGTAGCCACCAATGTCTTACCTTCACCCGTTGCCATTTCGGCAATCTTACCTTTATGCAATACGACGCCACCGAACAACTGTACATCGTAGTGTACCATGTTCCAGACAATTTCCGTACCGCCTGCTTGCCAGTGGTTTTGCCAGATGGCTTTGTCGCCTTCAATGCGTACGAAGTCTTTCGTGGCAGCCAGGTGACGGTCGAAGTCGGTAGCCGTGACTACGATTTCTTCATTTTCGGATAAACGTTTGGCGGTTTCTTTCACAATGGAGAAAGCTACCGGCAGTACTTCTTCAAGAGCTTTTTCGTAAGTTTCCAGTATATCCTTTTCTATCTTATCTATCTGTGCGAAAACTTCTTCACGGTTTTCCAGTTCGATTTCTTCGATACCAGCTTTGAGTTCTTCCACCTTGGCGCGTTGGTCGGCGGCAGAATTGCGGATATATTCTTTCAGTTCTTCTGTCTTGGCGCGTAAGGCGTCGTTATCGAGTTTGGCAACTTCCGGGTAAGCGGCTTTGATCTTGTTCACCCACGGCTGAATTTCTTTCATGTCGCGTGTGGACTTGTTGCCGAAAATCGAGCTTAAAATTTCATTAAATCCCATTTTATATCTATTTTTATTATTATTTACTAAGTTGATTGAGTGCGCAAAGTTACTGATTTTTATACAGATTGCACATTTTTGCGCCGTTTATTTGATGCGGACTTTCACCACAGAGGGCACAGAGTTTCACTGAGTTTTCTTTCTTCAATTAATGAAGGAAGTCTATTGGTCATTAGAGGTATAAAAACTCTGTGAAACTCTGTGTGCTCTGTGGTGAATAAACCTCAGAAATTCAGTGGAGTCTCTGTGCAAGCATTCGGAGCGCGGATGCGCATCACACTTGACAGGGTGGGGGCTACGCGGGTGATATTGACGGGAACCCGGATCGTTTCGGGCTTCACTCCACCGCCCAGGAAGATGAGCGGAGCAGGAACATTGGCATGGCGTACCACGCGGTTATCGGTGGCATTTTCTTCCATGATAGTCCAGCCTGGCAATACGTCTATCAGCAAATCGCCCGAACGTTTGCGATGAAAGCTGTTCCGGGCAAGTTCTATCTGGGGTGACCAGGAACCTAGCAGCAGGCGGTGGGCTGAATACGCCTCGTTCACTCCGCTGAATTGTATCAGGAAGTCGGCGGATTTGTCTTGTATTTCCGCCAGATTCAGCTGTTTGTTCTCTATTAATTTATGGTTGAGATAAATTTGCTGGTTGTGATAAGTCTCTACGTACTGTCCTTCGCCATACGTGGCCATGAGATACATGTTCAGCAGGGTGGCGCAGCGGTTCAGGTAGAATTCCCCGCCGGGGATGCGGTACAGGCCGAGATCGGGAGCTTCCGGATCGGCATAGCCCGTAGAGGTGATGCAGAAAACGACGTTGTGCAGGCCAACTTTGCGGTCGATGAGGTCGAGCAGTGCGGCAATGCTGCGGTCGAGGCGTACATACGTATCCTGCATTTCCATGGCACATTCCTGCGTACTCTTATGGTTGTAGTTTCCGGCGTAATAGGTCAGTGCCAGCAGGTCGGGTATCTCATCTTTGGCGATGGTGCTCTTTTCCAGAAGTTCTTCTGTCAGCAGGTTCACTTCGTCGTTGATGAACGGGCTGGTGAGCAGTCGGCGGAATTTATTGCGTCGTTCGCTGTCGAACTTATATTTGAAGGGTTGGTCCCGCCATTCGGGCAGGAATGTATATTTGTTGATGGGGTGTGCCGGTTCCCATACCATGTCGCGGATGCGGAAGTCGGGTGATTTCCGTTCGTTGTACTGGCTTACCCACCACGGGAACTCGCTGTAATATGTAGTGCTGCACCATTTGCCTGTGTTCTCATTCAGCCAGAAAGCACCGTTTCCGGTATGTCCGGCAGCCAGTACGGCTGCGTCCCGCGAGGGGGCGATGGCATACACCAGGCCTTTGTTGCGGGTGGCAACTTTCAGTTCGTCGGCAATGGTAGAGGTCAGTAATTGGGAGGGAGAAGAGCTTTCATCGGTGAAGTTGCCCATAAAGGCGCTATCGTCCACGCAATTCACGGGGCGCAGGGTGCTTGCATCCATCCAATATTGGGATATGATGCCGTTCATCGAAGGCGTCGTTCCACTGTAGATGGCAGCGATGGCAGAAGCGCGGTCTGTTCCGTTGAAAGGGAATTCGGTCTGGTAGAACACTTTCCCTTCGCGCATCAGTCTTTTGAAACCTTTCTCGCCGTAGAGGGTTGAGAATGCTTCCATATAGTCGGTGCGCAGTTGGTCAATCGTCAGCGTAACCACTAATTTAGGTGTGGCAGGCAGCGGTTGTGCTTGCAGACCGGTGAAAGTCAGTGCGAGTATGGAAGTAATCAGTCCCTTTTTCATTTATCTCTTTTTCAATGTCAAAATAAGATTGCTTGCTGAACGTACCAGCAAACAAAGTGCCAAAGGTAATACAGCTAAGTCAATTCTTTGCGGTATTATCGCCCAAAGCAGTATAAAAAGTGTTAAAACAGCGCAATTTGCCATCATGTACCAGCTTTTCTGCCGTTTTCTCACCTTGTTTATCATCCACGGGAGGCAAAATAAGTGCAGGGGATGGAATACGAACAGCAGGTAATTGGGGCTTACTGCGGGGTGTTGTGAGAACAGGGCGAGGAAGACGAGGATGCACCCGGCTATTCCGGCACAGAAGAACAGGATTAGGTCGAGTCCCCAGAGAGTTTTCCCGCGGCGGATGCCGTAGATGGTAGCGGCTGCCACCAGCACAAACAGCAGCAGGGCCGATTGCATCGGGGTGATTCCTCCGGAGCGGTGGTCGGCATCAGTCAGTCCGGTTACCACTATTTTCTCTTCGGAGGATACGAGGGGACGTGCCTGGCCTTCGTTGTCTACGATCCGGGCTGTGTTGAAGAAGTCCTGCACATAGAAGGGGACGAACATCATCAGTCTTCGGTTGATGGATTGATCGGCTTTGCTGCCCATGCACAGGTCCATGCCGAAGCGTGACCACGGATGACCTTCACTATATTTATGCAGCAAATCGCGGAAAGTGACTCCCGTGTCGGCATCGGTCATATTGTCAGCATACTGCAAGGTGCCGTCGATGGCGGCTTCTATCTGGTCGCGTGGACGGGTGGCGCAGTTGTCGTAGAAGAAGTTATAGCGATATACGCGGTTTTCGGGCCGGTAGTTTTCCTGAAGCAGGTTGAAGAGGTGTTCTTTTTCAGCTTGGGTGAGGTTCAGTGTCTGTTGCCAGACATCCCGTCCCAGGTAGTTGTACTCGGAGGCGAAATGCTCGTAATTGGTTACGCCCAGTTGATAGTCCGTCTCTCCCAGGGCGAAGCGGAAGATGAAGTTGGGGGCGTTGAAATTGAACATGCCGTAGTTGAAGACGGCGTCAATGCCCCGGGTGAAGTTTTCGTAACGGATGGCGGTGTGGCCGAACAGGGAATAGATTTCCCCGCCCGAAGCGCAGGTCAGCAGGCTGATGCGGATGGAGTCGGGGGTAGCTTCTTGCGGCGTTTGCGGCTGGGCGGAGGCCGTGGACGGGCAGAGGAGGCAGAGGAGGAAATATATGAGAATGAGTAAGTTTCTTTTCATGCTGCAAATTTACGTAAAATACCGGATTTCAGTGCAAGGAAGTGAGGTAATAATAGTAAAAATCAACCATCCATACTGAAAAACCTACAAAATGTCGGCATTTAAAAATGATTAACGTAAGGTAATTGCATATTTATTAACAGTTTACTACATTTGCAACACTCTCTTCTCATGCAACCTATAAGAACGATTGGGGTCATTCCTATATTGATGAGTATCTGGAGAAAGGCAGAACTACTGATTATTAACCTGTTAAACTAAAATGAAGAGCCTCAAAATCGTATCTTATGTTTATTCCTTTGACCATCGCCATCTTCAGTGGTGCATTGTCCCCTTCCTGTTTGGAGGGGTAGCATTACATTTCTGCGCGGCTTCAGCAAGCCACGTGGAAGCTGGAAGACTTGCCGGGGGAGTCGGGCGAGTTGACGGGGCGGTTGAGGGAAATATTATCCGATTGGCACGTTGACCTGCCTTGCCCTTCTTTTGATTTCCTACCGTCGGCATCCCATTTTCCTGACTTTAATGCCACTGCTGCTCTCTGCCGCCTGAGGGTGGAAGAGATGGAGTATACCCTGAATGTACTTTATTGCGAGGAGCAACCTACTGTCCGCTATCTTTTTTACAGTGCCCTTCTTCGTGCCGAGGCCCGGTGGTTGAAATTGTTGCTGAAAGAGAAAATCAGCCGGTTGCGTTCCGACATTGATGCACGCCTGCTGCTGTGCGAAGTGCTTGAAGAGGTGTACGGCACCGGGGTGTTGGTGGACGAAGCCTCTCGCAGAGGGCTTTCGGCTGAGTTGTGCGGACAGTTGAAGGGGGCATTGGCTTCACTATATCTGGAACTGACTATAAATTTCGGGCATTTGTTGCAGAGTGCTGATTATATGGGCTATCGGTACCTGTTCAACGATGCCCGTTACTTTCATCCTGTCCGTGAGTGTGAGGTGCTGAAGTATGATATTCTGCAAGCCGGAAATCGGGTGAAGCGTTTGGTCAGTATGGATCTCACAGAAAGGTGTGAGGCAGATGCCATGCGACTTTATGCTGATTTGGTGGCACTGCTTGCCGGGATCAAGTTGTATTCGCATACCGAAGCCTGTCTGTGGCAGGGTGTTGTGGCGCTTGAGAATTTCCTTTTCATTCTTTGCAGCAGTCGCCGGTCCGATAAGAGGATTCCTTACAGTCAGCTTGTTGACGAGCAGTGGATGAGGACTCGCCTGAACGACCTGTGCAACGATCAGTATGCCGGTCATTTGCATTACAACGAGGGTCGGGGTGCTTCGGAGTGGGCTATCAGAAAGCTGAATGAGCCCTGTCTGGGATTCCTGAGTCCACTTGTTGAGTGCGAGGCAAGTCTTCCCCGCATGCTGCGCAGCTACCTGCAGAGCCGGCAGGAGCTTTACGAACAGAACTATTCGCGTCCGTTCATATCTATTTCGTCCGGTGAGAAACTTTCAATTCCGCTTTCGCGTCCGTTGGCAGTCCAGCTGCCCGATATGGGCGAAGTACATACACTCCTGGCATTTCTGCCCAAAGTACCCGGCACCAGAGGGGGCTATCTGATGAGTTCCGAACATGTTCAGTGGCTGGAAGATGATTTTCTGTTTTTTTTGCAGAGCGGCCAGATTCCACTGGCTCACAAGAACAGGGTGAAAATCCTGAAAGGGTATGTAGAGGTGCTTTACGGCCTTTTCTTTCATTATCAGAAGCACAGGGGTGGCGATAAGAAGGACTATGCGATTTTCCTTGCCTCGATGCTGGATGTGGATGCACAGCCCGAAAATCTGGTGAGTAACTATAAGAGGTATATAGAAGCCTATGAAGCATTTGTCAGTAAAGAGAATCTTCGCCTCATTTCCTGACGAGTCGTTGACGAAATCAGTTCGTCAACGATTTTTTTTTACCGTAAAGTAACACGGGGGAGGAGTTCATTCAAAACTGTGCAGAAATGAGTTTTCACCACAGAGTAACACTGAGTATCACGGAGTTCTATTCTTTTGATTTCAAACTGATTAAACTCTGTGATACTCTGTGCTACTCTGTGGTGAAAAGATTCAAAACCCTACAAAAAAGAATTAATCGATTAGATGTGTAATGAATCGGAATGGAGTTAGAAACCTTTCCTGTATATCGGCAACTCTTTCCTCAACTCCGTATGAACCACTTCGAAATTGACAAAGCCATTCACGGACTCCGGTTCTAACAGCGTTACCGCAAGGTTCGCATTCTTCTGTGAAAGACGAATGATGAAACAACCTGCCGGGAAGCTCTTCTTTTCCTTTTCCATCCGTGTAGATACTGTGACCGGATAAATCTTTTCCCATTCCTTGGTAGCTTTCTTGTATCCGGTAACCATATACTTCTCTACGGTGGCTGTGAAGGGTTTTCCTATCTCTTCTACCTCTATTCCTAAAGCCCGCAATTTCTCTGCTTGCATCCGGCAGGTATCCGGCAGAATATATGCTTTGGGACGTTTGCGTACTAACTCAGCTTTCAGTTGAAGCGCATCGAAAGTAGGCAGAGGTTCCGTAAAACGTTCGTTCTTAGCAAGGTCAATAAAAGTAACGGGAAGCTCTGTCCGTGCAGATTGAAAAGTGACGGATGTATCACTCTTTCCGCTGCAAGTCTCTTTCACTGCCTTTCGTATCTCACTTCTTACTTCTTTTGAATGAAGAGCCGTCGTTTCCAAAAGACTGCGGGATACCAGAAAACCACATTCTGCACGACGGGCAAAACACGCTCTTCCCAATCCTATTCCACGGATTTCTATGAATAGAGATACCGCATTGGTAAGTCCCTGAAATGTGGAACTGGATTGCGGACTCTTGGCATCTTTCATTGCATACAAACTATCATTCCTGACACTGGGTGTAAAGTAAAAGCCTGAATGATAACCGTTAGCCTCCAATGCCTTCTCTGCTTCTTCACGGAATAAGCCGTTGGAAAGTGTACGTATTCCGGCAGGGATATTCAAATGCCCGCTGGGTAGGAAAAGGACATCGGCGGCCGTAGCTGCTTTAGTACCCCGCAGCAATTCAAATTCCTTGCGGAAAGGATTGAATTCGTGGATGTCCAGCGCTATTTCGGGATTCCATTCCTTGTACGCTTTTTTAAGAAGAAGAGTCACCGGATCGGCAAGTTTACTTTGATCCCGGTTCAAATCATACCCACTACCCGATTTACGGCTTTGCATGGCATAACCGTCCGTATTGGCTACGGGTACAAGCGCAAGAGAAACCTTTTTCAATAGTTCGGCACCTTCAGGCGTATTCAGTAAATAATCGGCAAGCATGCAGGCTGCTTCGGGGCCGGCAGGTTCGTTGCCGTGCAGTCCTGCTTGTATCCAGACCCTTATTTTCTTTTTCTCGTTGGGAGTTCCGAAATAGAGCACGGGGATATCCCTGCCCTGTGGAGTCTTTCCTATATCGGACAGCGTAACCTTATCGGGATGCCTGTCGGCTAAATTCTTCAAATACCTGTTTATCTCGAATAAGGAAGCCAAACCTTCTTCAAGCGGCTTGCCGAGGGTAGGAGTGGAATATTGCTGCTCCGGTTCGGGATAGAAACGGCGGGCTACCTCTTCCGGCTGCACCGTGGGCTGGATATTCCAGAGAGAAGGGTTGCTGAATACGGTTTCTTGCGCAATGCGTTGCAGATAGAGTGCTTCCTCTTCGGGCAGTCCGGCATAATAAGTGCCTGTATAGGGTTTCTGAAAAAATACGCTACAGAATACATTGGCGACAAGATAAGAACCCTGTCGGGAAGGGTGGCTGTGATCGTTATTGTAAAGCGTGATGCTTGGATTTTCCGTGCGGACACGCTTCCAGGCGATGCCGACGGGGGCACACCAGGCATTCAGTTGCGCGGTCATCTCCAAATAACTTTCAGCCAGTCGTTGCTGCATTTCGGCATACGTGTCGATGTCGTGTCCCCAAGTCATGTAGAAAACGGTTTTTCCTTTCGGATTGTAGAGGCGGCGCAGGCTGTCGAGGGAGTGGGCAGGCTTGTACACATTCTCCCGCACCCATTCCTTTTCGCGGGCAGGCGCTTTACTTTGGTCTTGCAGGATGACGAAATCCCAGTTTCCTTCACGGATGGCATCCAGGGTTTCAGGGTTGGCGGCATGTTTCTTCAATGTCCAGCCGCCATGTTCCACTAATTTTACAGAAAGCTTGTGTCTGGTGGAGGCGGCAAGGGCCTGCACTTGTCGGACTAAACGGTTGTATTGCGTGTAGCTGTTACCTATGAACAGTGCACGTAGGGAGTCTCCCAACATGACAGGAACGGCACGTTTGCCCATTTCGGTGGAGTGGTGTCCGATGCCCTGTTCTTCTATTTTCTGCCAGTTGCAGGGCCAGTTGTGTTCGGCTGCTATCCGGTGGAGGTATTGGTAGAACTGATTACCGCGTTCGTAACGGTTGCATCCCTGTGCTTCGGCTTCGGGAGTCTTTCTTAAATACGATTCGCGGATGGTATCTCCCGTAGCCAGTTGGAGGATAATCGGTTTGGCAAGATACTTCCTGATTGTTTCGGGGGTGACATACGGAATGTTGCGTACTCCGTAGGGAAAATCTTGCGAAGCATCGGGGAAAGTGTACCATCCCGGACTGCCGATAACGGCTTTCTCCACATACGGGCTGTCATGAAAAAGCATGAAACGCTGCACAAATTGCCCTCCGGCTGAGTGACCGTAAATCATATATCCTTTCCGTTCACTACCTGAAGATTGGCGGACGTACTCAAAGATTTTATCAACCAGTGCCGGAGTTCGCTTTTCAGCCGGACGTATCGTATGATCCTTATCATCCATAACACCGATTTCCTGATAATCGGGTAAAGGAAACCTCTCCAAATCGAAGTGAGGAATGAAGACCATGAATTTATGCTTCTCTGCCTCCTGCTTCCAGGCTTTGAGCAGATAGGTGAAACCGCGGTCGGCACCTTCAAAGACAAAGACAATGGGCATCCGGCGTACATCGCCCGAAGCCGGAATGTAATAGTGCACATCTACCGGACGGTCGGCAAAAGGCGGATAGTCTTTGTAGGTGAACTTGCCTTCACCCACGGGAAGCACGGAGGCGGCACGGAGTCCGGCGCCCAGAAAGACAATGGCAAAAAATAGAATCAGTCTTTTCATTCTCCATACCTCCCTTTTTTAATGACTTCTTTATCCTTTAGGGCGAGTTTGCCGCGTGCTATGACGTGTGTCAGTTGAAGCTCGGAATTGAGGAAACAAAGGTCGGCATCGAAACCGATGGCTATTTTGCCTTTGGTACGCAGTTTGAGGTTGCGTGCCGGATTGCTGGTGATAAGGGTCAGTGCCTGTTCCAGAGGCAACAGACCTTCTTTTACGAGCAATGTCATCTCCTGCAAGTTGAGGTGCAGGGGAGCGGGGCGATAGGTTGTTTCTCCTGTTTCGGGATTGGTGCGGCGCACTCCGCCACGGCCGTCACTGGAGAAGGTGATGCGGTCGAGGGGTACATGGGCTTCGAGGGCTTTCATGACACAGCGATGGGGAGCGTCGAATTTGGTTCCTCCGGTGGAGAAATCTACCATACCACCCATGCAGGCAAATTCTACGGCTTGCCGGAATAAGGCTTCCGTGCGTATCAGGTGAGTAGGCGAGAGGTAGGAAATCAGCGTGGGATACTTGCGGGCGATATCCAGCAACGGGGTGATACCATCGGGTAAGGCTCCCAGATGAATATGCAGAATACCTCCTTTGCCGGAAGTGAAACCGCCGAGGCGTACCTGGTTGATGAGGCGCAGTATCTCTAGTTCGGTGGGGAAAGCGCTGCGGTCGTCACTCATGGCGAGTTTGCAACCAATCACTTTGTCGATGAAGATGAGATCGTCGGCTACGCAGGACATCAGTGTTTTGGGAGGCAATCCGTAGAAACTGGTAAGCATGTAGGCGCTGAGGCCGTCATCTTCCAGGGCTTTGGTTTTGGCGTAAAGGGTGGTCAGTTCTTTTACGAAACCGTCCGTGCCGAGCAGTCCTACCACGGTGGTGGTCCCGCAAGCCACCAGTTCGCTCATGGAAACGTCGGGGACTAAGGAAGCATAGCCGGTTTGTCCGCCGCCACCGGTGATGTGGACGTGCTGGTCGATAAAGCCGGGGGTGACGGCGCACCCGCCGGCGTCTATGGTATCAAATGGAATACCGGTCAGTTCTATCTTCCGGTCTATGAGGGCTATTTTATCATCTGCCAGCAGAACGTCGTTCATGCCAAGATGTTCCGGAGAGTATAAGTTTGCATTTTTAATGAGTGTGAACATGATTCGGAGTTGTTTTATAGTGTTATGAAATGATAAGCTATCAGGAACAGGATGCTGCCTATAAGGGGCAGGGTATTTCTCTTTGCCAGTTCAATGGGCGATACACCCGCCACGCCGGCAATGGCGACAATGATACCCGCTATGGGAGATGCGGCACGCCCCATACTGGCGGATAACTGCAAGGGAAGCACGAGGGAATAGGCAGGCATACCCAACTGTCCGGCAATTCCGGGCAGCAACGGGCCGAACGAGAAGAAAGCCGCGTTTCCGCTTCCCATCAGCATGGCCGCACAGAAGATTATCAGGGCGAAGACTGCTGCGATGGCAATGCCGGAAAGTCCTATATGCGTGGAGTAATCTACCAGTGAGTCGATGAAGCCGAGGCTAATCAGTCCTTTGGAGAATATCTCGGAGGCAACAATCAGTGTCACGACACTTCCGAAGACATTTCCCATCCCTTTCCAGAAGCTGGAGAAGGCGTCAAAGGTTTTCCGCATATTGCGTGTGTGGCAACCTACGAATACGAGTGAGACAAAGAGGGAAAATAGCATGGCAGTCGTTGTATTGAGCGTTATGGGAGGCTGGAACAGGCCCACATAGGGTGAAAATACAATGAGAAGCGCAAGCGGAAGTATGGGGAGCATGGCGAATATTAATGGGATATCAGGTTTGGCAGAGGTCTGCGGGACTTCTGTTGTTTCACTATTTTCTGCACTCTGCCTGGCGGCTTCTTTTTTATCGAAATACCTATTGTTGAAGTAAAACAGAGTCATGACTACCAAGGTGGTAGGGATAACCAATGGGAGTTGGTGGGTAATGAAATAAGCTACGTTGGTCTGGTCGATAAGTTCGGCGGCAAGGGCTGTGTTTGCCGAGCCGGGGCCCTGGTCGAACAGCGTTGCGGCGGCAATGACAGATAATGCGGTGAGGCGGCTTACTCCCAATCCGATGAGGACGGGGTAAACGGAGGCGACAAGCAAGAGTCCTAATCCGGCTGCCGAGGGAGTAGTGATAAAGAGCAACTGGCCGATGGGAATGGTGACAGTAGCTGCCAGGTAGGGATAACGGCGAAAGAAACCCAACGGTTTCATGGAGATATGCACCAGGGCATTGGTGGCTTTTATGTGATTCATAAAGGCTACATAGCCGCCGATGGTCATAATCATCAGTCCTGCACGAGACAGGTTGCTGATGAATGTTTCTTCCACTATCTTCACCAAATCGAAAACAACGCTGCCGGTAGGCTTGTCCGGAATAACAGGTTGGACGTTGAGCACGAGGGCAAATGTCAGCATGATGAGCCCGGCCAACATTAATACTCCTTGCGGATTGAGCTTCCGGTAGAGGTAAATAGCAGTGAAAGTAGTCACTACAATACAGAGTAGGAAGGCTATAACTGGCATATCTTGTAGGGTTCTAAGTTTATAAATAGAGCTGGATTAAACACACACGATGAAACGGCTGCGACGGATTTTTACTTTGGAAGTTATTATCAGTTTTATGTATATCAGTATCAGTCCGTTTACATCCGTTTCATACATGTGAAGTTCTTTTATAGATATCCCGGATTATTTTCCAGTTGGCGACCTGTATTGGAATCAATGAACTCTTGCGGAATCGGGAACAACACAGGCGTATCATACGAATTCATGCCTCGTGCATCGCGTCCTGCAATCTCATTCAATTGTCGCATACGACGTTTGAAGTAATTGTTCACATCACGTTCATCTCCACCTTTCTCCTGACTTACGCGAATCAGGGTGTGGCGGCGTTCTTCTTCGGAAAGAAGTTCACGGCTACGTTCGTCCAGAATGAAATCTACGCCTCCTGCGGTGAGTTCAGCTTCTGTGATGCTGACTGCATTGGAACGGTTGCGTACCTTGTTAATCCATTTGATGGCTTCACCTGCCTGGTTGTTTTTCAGCAAGGCTTCCGCATAAAGCAGGTACGTGTCGGCGAGGCGGAGATAAACAATATCCTGATAACATCCATCCTTGTCACCATTTGCCAGTAACGGTGCCACGTAATCCCATTTGCGGGTAGTGGGCCAGTTATACTTCTTGATAGTTGTCTTATTATCATCCAGCATAGCGGCGGTTACAGTGGTGTCTACCACCATCTTACCGTTGTTAAGGAATTCCGTAATCTTGCCGTCGGAACCCTTCTCGTTAATAGTCCATACCACTGCATAATCGGATACACGGTCGTCCTGAGTTCCCTGATCCTTGTAGTTGTAGAGACGGAAAGCACCTCTTGAAGGCACGCAACGTCCGGCACCCTTACCACCGTTGTTTATCCAGAACACCTGAGGCCAGGTGGCTGCACCGCTTGTATAGTCGGGATCGTACTTATAGCTCTTGTTGATGACACCGTCGTTGGAGTAGTAGTTCTTATACGTACTCTTCATGTAAACCTCGGCTGTACCGAAAGCACTGTTTTCCGGTTCCGTGTTGACAAAAGCGTATAAAACCTCTGTGTTTCCGTCCGCATACATCGGTGTGCGGAATACGTCGATGAACGGACAGCCGGGATTGGCGGAGTTCTTGCCGAAACGGTTGGTTATCAAACTGTATTCGGAACCTTCTGCCAGTGGCTTCAAAACTTCGACTGCCTTGGAAGGCTGGTCCATTGCCAGGTACAGTTCACCCAGATAGTGGCGTGCCATGGCTCCTGAAATCTTACTGTTGTTTTCTTCACGCAACGGTAAATTGTTCATGGCGAAAGTAAAGTCCTGTTCCATGACTTCACGGATGGATTCTACGGAGTTGCGCTCCCAGTCGTTACGGTAGTTCATACCTGTAATTTCTTCGGTGGACAAAGGCACGGCACCGAATGAATACGTCAGATGGCGGTAAGCCCATGCGCGGAAGAAGCGGGCCTGTGCGATGATCTTATTCTTGTGAGCGGCAGCTTCGGTTTCGGTTCCTTTCCAGTCGATGCCACTGCCTTCGGCGCGTGAAATCACCATGTTTGCTGTATTGATGATGCGGTAACACCATTGGAAGATGTTCTGGAATATCTGCAAGTCCGTCTGGTTAATTTGCGACGGATAGTACATGTATTTAAAGTCGCTGTGTGAGTTATTACTCCATGAATTATCCACACCACAACCCCATGCAGAGTGCAGAACGAGCGGCAGACCACCACCGAGCGCATCGGCACGCCGGTATTCGTTACGCATCATTCCGTAGAGGCTGGTTACCATGGATTGGAACCCGCTGTAATCTACTAACAGGTTTTCGGGATAGAGTGAAGCGCGCGGATCTTCTTTCAGAAAACTGGATTCATTGCATCCGGTCATGCAGAGCACGAGCAGTGCTATCAGTGTATATTTTAGCTTTTTCATACTGTTTCTCTTTGTTTTAGTGGTTTATAAATCAAGTTTCAGACCGAATGTGAATGAACGTACCTGCGGAGTGGACTGTTGGTCGCTGATAAATTCCGGGTCGAGGCCGGTCCAGCTTGTCCAGGTTGCTAGGTTCTTGATGTTCATATATACTTCGAGGCGGTTTAGGGAAATCTTCTTTAACCAACGCTGAGGAACACGGTAGGCCAGCGTGACATCCTGCACACGGAGGAAGTCGGTCTTTTCATAGAAACCTGCGCTCATCGGGTTTACAGAAGTATCCAGTGAGTTTTTCGGGTACTTGTTGGTAGGGTTCTCCGGTGTCCAGAAGTCTACCATGAGGCGGTTCTGGCGATAGGAGTTGTGAGATACGTCGTAAAGCCAGTTATTGGCGGTCTGTCCCAGTTGGGCATTGAGGAATACGCTCAGACTGACATTCTTGTAGCGGAAAGTATTCGTCATACCCATTGTTACTTTAGGGATTGCCGAGCCGATGATTTCCTTGTCTGCCGGGGTGATGTCGTTCACACCGTCCTTGTCATGATACTTCATATATCCGGGGATGGAGTAGCGATAGTTCGGGTCTTGCTGTCCGTTCGGATTAGACGGGTCGGTGATCTGCCAGATACCGATGAAGCGGTAGTCGTAGTTCACGCTGATGGGCTGGCCGATGAACCATCTGGAACCGATGTCATCCATGGGGTTGCCGTTGGCATCGTAGAGACCTACATTCACGATCTTTGTCTTGTAGTGAGATAGGTTGAAGGTAGTGGACCAGTCGAAATCTTTCTTGGCAATGTTGTTGGAGGTAATCTGCAACTCTAAACCGCGATTCTTGGTCTCACCGATATTCTCGGTAATATTTCCCGTACCGTTGATGGTGGGGATGGAGCGGTTCAGTAACAGGTCGCTTGTCTTCGACCAGTACATGTCGAATGTTCCCTGGATACGTCCGTTCCACAGTTGGAAGTCGATACCGGTATTGATGGATTGTGTAGTTTCCCATCCCAGTGAGGGAGAAGCCAGCTTGGAAGGATAGAAACCGTAGTTGGGAGTATGGTCGTCTTTCAGATAATTGAAGGTGGAAAGGTCGGGCAATGTAGTGTAGGCACCTACCGCTTCGTTGCCGTTTTTACCCCATGACAGGCGGTATTTCAGGTTGTTCACCACTTTTGCTAATGGGCTTGCCTGGAAGAAACGTTCATTGGAAATGTTCCAGCCGATAGCCATGGAGGGGAATACACCGAACTTGGATTGGCTACCGAATGCGGAGTAGCCGTCACGGCGTGCAGTTAGTGTCAACAGGTAACGGCTGTCGTATGAATAGTTCAGACGTGCCATCTGAGAGATATGGTTTTGCTTGGTGTAGCTGGAACTGCCGGACATGGTGGCGGCTTTGGATATCTGGTAATAGTACATCACGTCGTTCGGAAAGTCTTTGCCTTCCATTCCGTTGCCTTCCTTCTCGTAGCTCTGTGCAGAATACAGACCGGTGAAGAAGATGCGGTGCTTGCCGAATTCACGGGTATAAGTGACGATATTTTCCAGAATCCACTCTTGTGAATGCCAGTCGTCGGTGTTCAGAATACCGTTGGAGCGTGCGCCGTAGTAAGTGTCCATTCCCTGATACTGTTTCCAGCTGCTGTTTTGGTACGTATAGCCGGTATTGAGCTTATAGCTGAGTCCGGGGACGAACGGCAACTTTATTTCTACCACGTTGTTGGTGATGACTTTAGAGCGTATGTCGTTGCTCTTGTTGTTGAGGCTGCTTAAGGGGTTTACAGAGAAAGCTTCGCTGGAATCTTCCCAGGCGGCGGAACGGATGTTGCCTTCTTTGTCATAAGCTTCTGCTAGGGGATTCATGCGGAATGCTCTGGAGAAAGAAGCACTGCTGCCACTTCGGTCGTAGCGTCCCAACTGGGTGCTGGTAGAGAATTTAAACCAGGAAGTGAACTCCTGATCGAGGTTGAAACGGATGTTGTAGCGTTTGAATTGGTTGCCTACGGCAGTACCTTTCACATCGGTATAGTTCAGTGAGACAAAATAGTTGGTCTTGTTGACGCCACCACGGAAAGAGATGTTGTGCTGCTGCTTGAAACCGGTGCGGGTTGCCAGGTCCAGCCAGTCGGTATCCATGCCGGCTTCGTGCATACGCAATTCTGTGGCGGTCATAGATCCCATCCACGGTTCGGGATTGCTTTCAGTGGGCGGGGTGGTATTGGCATCTTTCAATGCTTCCGTCTTATACTTCCAGAATTCAGCTCCATTCATGAGGTTGGGGAAGTTGATGGGATTGTCAATGGTGATGTAGGTGTCGTAGGATACGGTCAGTTTGCCTTTTTCACCTCTCTTGGAGCTGATGAGGATGACACCGTTTGAACCGCGGGCACCATAGATGGCAGCCGAAGAAGCATCTTTCAATACTTCAATGGATTCGATGTCGTTCGGATTGATTTCGGACCAGGGACCATCAAAGGGGATACCGTCCAGAATAACCAGTGGTTTGTTATCTGCCGTGATGGAGTTCTCGCCGCGGATGCGGGTCTTGGTGGAAGAGCCTTCCGCATTGGTTCCGGTCACTGAGATATTCAGGCCCGGTACAGCACCTTGCAAAGATTGGATGATGTTGGTCTGCGGGCGATTCTCCAGTGTTTTGGTATTTACGGAAGCAACTGCACCTGTCATGTCTGACTTGCGCTGTACACCGTATCCCACTACAACCACTTCATCCAGCATTTTTGTGTCTTCCTTCAGAATGATGTTGATAGGTTTGGTTCCGCTGACCTTTACGTCCTGGTTCAGATAGCCGATAAAGGAAATTTCAAGTGTGGCTCCGTTAGGTACATTGGGCAGTGAGAAATCTCCATCTACATTACTGACACTTCCTGTGCCCGTACCTTTCACGATGACGTTGGCTCCGATGACGGGTTCTCCCTTTTCATCTTTTACGTTTCCGGTGACTGTGACTTGCTGTTGGGCAAATGCGTTGATCGAAATGAACATCAACAAAGCGCAGCAGACAAGAATAAGTCTGCAAAGGCGTTTTTCTTTTCTTTTGTTCTTCATGATTAATTTGATAGTTAACATAAGTTCTTGTTTTAAAATCTCTTTGGCAAAGATATATGCAACAAAGGGCTATTCACTTCGTGAGGTAAACCGTCGAAGTAAACTGTTAAAATGGATAAGTGGCTGATTCTTAATGGCCTGTTTGAAGAATGGAAAGCTTGGAAGTAAACTTCCCGATAGCAGACGGGAGTGTGAAGTAAGGGCTATGCTTTGTATTTTCCGAGCTTTTTGATGGCGTTCATGAAGTCTTCTTTCGGAATAACGGATTTATTCCGGGTACGAAGGCGGTTGTTGTAGACGGTTTGTGCGGAGCAATGAAGGAAGTCGGCTATTTTCACGCTGTCCGTAATACCCAGCCTTATTAATGCGTGTATACGCAGTTCTGTATTCAGCAGTTCACCATCTTTCAGTTCAATCCGTTCTTCGGGTAGAAGTAGCGCATTGAAGTCTTCCACGAAATTGGGGTAGAGGTGAAGAAAGATTGTATCGAAATGCTGATAGAATTCTTTCAGTTCGTTGGAGGCCATCGTTGAAGGATCAGTCATGGCCTTGACGTCTTCTATCTGCCCCACTCTGAGTTTCCGGTTGATGTTTTTGCGGAACTCTTCCAGCTTGCTGATGTAGGTGGAACAGATATTGAATACATAACCTATATACTCTTCCTTTACATAATTGGATTCCCGCAATTGGGAATTTACCTCTTTTAATTGGGTATTCAGTTCTTTTAGTTGGTCATTAGCCTCTTCCAGACTTTGATGGGCGATGGAGAGGGCATCCATATTGACAGAGAGTTTCTGATTGGTATTGTCCAATCTCGTATTAGCTTCCTTCAGTTTGCGCATTTGCTTACGGATGAACAGGAATGCACCGATAAGTACAAGAAAAAGTAAACTGACGGTGATGAGAGAAGCTTGAAGTCGCTTTTGCTGTATGTTGTCCCGTTCCTGGTAGGCTTTGTAGATTTGATTTTGCAAATGAGACATTCTGACTATCCGTACCCGGTTATGAAAAAGCATGGCTTTTTGTGAACAGTAGACAATATAGTTATATGCACGGTCTATCTTCCCGTGTTTAAACAGATATTCGGCTATTTCCTGCAATGAACCTATGTCTCCGTTGACACACCGGATGTCTGCCATAGCGGAAAGAATCAGATTTTCCAGATACTTGCTTTCATTTTTCTCGCTTCGGTAGATGGCAGCCAGATTGTATGTGGCAATGGAGTATTTTCGGCTGTCGTTGGGCAACATCTGTTTGTTATGTTCCAGTGCTTGCTTGATGGGGGCTATCTCGGGAGTTCCCAGATAGAGCCATGTCCGGGTATTCCAGTAGCGTAATTCATCGGGGGTAGCTGTGTTGAGTATTGAATCCCGATAAGTCTTTTGAAGCTCATTGTAGTGCTCCGATAAATGAGAATTTTCACCGGAGTAGTCCCTTAAACGGGAATAAAGCGTGCACAAACGACCAAAATATTCAGAACGCAGATTCTGTGGTAATTCTTCCGAACGGATATCACTCACAGCTTTCAGTGCTTCGGTAAGTAGTCCGCAGGATGTAAGGACGAAAGACTGTTCGAGCAGAGATACCACTTCCCAGGTCCGGTTGCTGGTCTGCTGTGCCAACTGTACGTTTTTGTTAATGTAATGTAAAGCTGAATCTGCGTCATATACCCGGTACTCTAAATAAATCATTCGATTCATGGCATAGAGTTCCTTTACATCTTTTACCTGGCTATGCTGCTTTTTCAGCTGCATGATGCGTTCCTCTTTTACTTTCACAAAGACATCCTGATGTATTAACAGGCTATCCAGGGAGTAAAGAAGTTTTTTGTTTTCTTCAAAGCTGCGTTCGAAACTGTCGGCAGTTGCCAATGCTGGAAAAAGGAAACAAAATACAAGTATGGAGAGGACGCTTCTCATAGGGCGTTACAGTCCTAATACATTCGGTTGCCTCTCGTTTGTCTGATTACCATATTGCCCGTTGAAGCCTTGTACTTCTTTCGGGTTGAGTTCCAGTCCTTTCTTCATGTCTTCTACAGAGCCTTCTTTGTCACCGTTTAGTAATTTGGCACGTCCGCGTTCGTGATAGGCCTGTGCAAAATTAGGATTCAGCTCAATGGCTTCATCAAAGAGTTCGATAGCTTCGGGATACTTCTTCTGGACGATATAAAGTTGTCCCAGGCAAAGAAAAGCCTGTTCGTTGAATGGATTCAATTCTGTTACATAGCGATAATCGGTTTCGGCTTCTTCCTGCTGTCCCGCTGCTTCTTTCACTTTACCGCGGAGCAGTAATGCAGCTTCTTCATCGGGATCTTGGGAGAGTATAGCGTCGATATCTTCGGTAGCTTCCTTGTATTGCTGCATCTTGATTAAGGCTTCGGCACGCAGCAAGCGGGCTTCGGTGAAGTCATCTTTCAGTACGATGGCTTTGGTGAGATGAGCGATGCTCATGATACCGTCGTCCATACCTTGCTTGGCTCTGCCCAGAAGATAGTGTGCCATGGCATTTCCTTCTTCTATTTCAATAGCTTTTTGTGCGGCGTCTGCCATTGCCTGATAGTCTTCTTGCAGGTAGCATACGTTGGCAAGGGTGAGGAAAGTGGAGGTGTGGTCCGGTTCCTGTTTTGCCATGCGTTCCAGCAGTTCATGTGCTTCGCTGAGGGCATTGGTTTGAATGTAAACCTGGCTCAGATAGCTCATGGTTTCAAAGTCTTCCTGAAGGGTAAGGGCTTCCGTGAAGCATTTGATTGCATAATCGGGACGCCCCATACGTTGTGCACGCATGCCGTCATACTTGAATATCTCGAAGTTCTTTTGATCGTTTTTCTGTTTCTCAGTTTCCGGTTTCTCTTGTTTGCCGGAGAAGAAAGATTTAAAGAATCCCATAATCTGTATTTCTTAGGTGTTTTGTTTTTATTTATTGCCGCAAACATACATAAAAACGCTGGAATAGACGAATAAAAATGGAAGAATAAAGTTGCTTAATTTGAGTATTAGGCAGTTAGGGGAAAATCGGGGAAGTTGGGTGAAAAGCCAAAATGCAGATTAAAGAGGAATATAGAAGCAGATTGATGGTTTTTCCGATTGGGTACATCATTATTGTTTACTGCAACTTTGCACAAAAGCAGAAAGAGGAATTACAGGAACTTGTACGGTTCTTTAAGGAGTATGCACCACAGTACGGGTATAAGTATATGGAGATTGAGGATAATTCTCGGCTTAGTCAGTTACTGGGATTTCAGCATATTCAATCAGCTATAGGAAAAGAAAATTATATTACTAAATTGGTTATGGACTAATGAAATGTGTAAAAGAGATAGAGGGCTAAGTAAAAATGCTTTCTATCTCTATTTCTAATGTGCGATAAATCATAATTTAGAGGCGATGGCGAAGCAACTCTATGATTACTGGTTCGTGCAGTTCGACTTTCCTGATGAGAATGGAAGACCATATAAGTCAAGTGGTGGTGAGGTGGTCTGGAACGAGAAGTTGAAGCGTGAAATTCCTGAAAAATGGAGTGATAACACATTAGAATATTTTCTTAATATAAAGAATGGTCGTGATCATAAGCATTTACTTTGTGGTAGTTATCCCGTATACGGTAGTGGTGGAGAAATGAGAAGAGTGTGTGAATGGCTCTATGATGGAGAATCTGTCCTGATGCCTCGAAAAGGTACGCTTAATAACATTATGTATGTAAATGAAGCATTTTGGACTGTTGATACAATGTTTTATTCTGTTATGAAGAAAGAGCATCGTGCAAAATATATATACTATTCTATTCGTGATATTGATTTTACAAGATGGGATGCAGGAACAGGTGTACCTAGTATGACTTCATCAACTCTTTATTCTATACCTGTAATAGTTCCACAAGAAAATGTATTGCAAGCGTTTGATGAAAAGATTACACCATTATTTGTGGCAATAAAGCATAATTCTAAAGAAATAAGCGAATTGACTAAGCAGCGCGATGAACTATTACCGCTTTTAATGAACGGCCAAGTATCGGTAAATTATGATTTATCGCACGATTGAGAGCAATTTTAGAATCAATATAAGCCAATAAACTACCAATTCTTGTTTGTTCTTCTATGAATGGCAATTGTATATCAATATTAAGAAAATCAAGCGGATCAATACGCTTATGACTTCCTGATGTGTTTGTGTTTTGTCCACACAAATAATCTGTAATTCTTTCTGATATTAGCAAATAATAGCAGTATTGATAATTGACTTTTGTTTTATCGATAATCAATGGTAGAAATTCAGTAGAACAGAGCTTATTATTATCTTTATTGTCAATGCGCCATACTCGCTTAAAACGAACATTCAGTTTATTAAAAAGAATGCACTTGTCAGGAACTATATATTTATTGCTTTGTATATCTTTTCCTAAGATCTCTTCTCTGCATTGATTTTTGTCAAAAGAAGGTAAACTATAAAGATGATAATGTTCGTCCTGCAATGGAACAATACTCTTAGTTTTTAGGGTTACAATATCTTTTAGCTTCATTATAGTAACCGATTTTGTTGTTTAAGATAAGTTTTAGCAGCTTCTTCTATAAAATCAAGAATATCTTCATTCTGAAATTTTATATCCTCTTTCTGTTTTGTTGTCAAGAAAGTATTTTCTTCTACATCCTTTTTCATTTTTGCTTTTGAATACTCAAAACCATCGTGAAGTGTATTTTCATGAATACACTGACTCTGTCCAAATATCTCGCTGAACGCAAAATCCGTCAACTGAAATCCGCCATAGGATTTAGCTGCCATAGTAGTCATATATTCGTTAATTTTATCGTAATCAATCATTTTAAAGTATTTTTTTTAGTTCCTCTATATCCGGCAACGCCTTACGCAGATTTTCCGGCATATCCTTAGATGTGGTATAAGTCGCTACACCCATAGGCTTGTCGTAATCTTGTATTACATATTCCACATACTCCTTGTTAGCTTCTTTGCATAATACAATACCGATGGTCGGATTTTCATGCGGTTTTTTAACGTGGTCGTCAAGTATTCGCAAATAAGTGGTCAATTGACCGAGATAGCCGGATTTGAAAACTCCTGTTTTTAACTCTACACAAACCATAGCATTCAACTCACGATTAAAGAATAGCAAATCCGGAAAATGTTCCACACCGTACACTTCAAGATGGTATTGATTCCCGATAAAGGCAAAATCACGCCCGAAGGTCATTATGAATTTCTTGACATTCTGTACAATATGTTGCTCAACCACACGCTCGTCAATATCTTCGTTATCACGTTCACCTATCTCTTCTACATTGATAAAATCCAAAGCATATTCATCCTTGAACATCATTACAGCCCTCCGAGCCTCTTTAACACTTGGTATTGTCTTAGAAAAGTTATTGGGTAAAAACTGCTGACTCCGATAAGCCTCTTCTTCCATCAACCGCACAAGTGTATCAACCGAAAGATGCTCTTGGGCGCAACGTCGAATATAGTAATAGCGTTCCGGCAAAGTCTTTGTCTTGCTCAAAATTCTCGAATGGTGTGTAAACGGAACAGCCAGGAATTCTGTTGCAGGAAAATCTGCCGTATTAGGAATAACCATAGCGTGATAAATGTCAATCTCGTCTGTTTCGGTAATTTCGATTACCGATTTGGTCTTATGTTCTAATTCGGTAATTGCAATTACCGAATTATCATCTCCGGAAACAGACGAACCGTTCTCCAATATCGTCCATCCTTCATAGAACAATCTCATTTTCTTAAGACTTTCCGCGGAAAAGCCTCGAAGTCCCGGTAATATCTTTCTAAGATGTTCACTAATAGCAGTAAGCGCACCTGTTCCCCATTTATCTTTTCTGGAATTTTGCGACACATACCTGCCTATACTGAAATAAACAGCCAACTGTATGCGGTTTTCGCCTTTAAGAGCCTCATATTGACCTTGTAATATAGCGACCTTTATAACTTCGGCGGCATGATTATATGGCATAGATATTTGATTCTGTTCCATCTGCTATTTTCCTAAATCATTATTAAATCTCAGACTATCCAGTTGCTTCATTATCTCCTCCTCCAAACGGCGGCTTTCAGCAAATTGCAGTGTCAATTCTGCTTTATAATTTGCCATACGGGCATTGAACTCCTCTTCCGTTATATCAACATAATCAATTTTGATGTCAAAATATTGTCCGGCAGAGAGAGAATACCCCTTTTCTTTAATTTCATCGTATGTAACGGCAACAGAGAAATCTTCTACAGCCTCTTTGTTGCGGAACGTATTAACAATAAGGTCTATTTCGGTATCAAGTAAACGCCTTTTTTGATTATTCCCTTCTTTATACTCCTCTCCTAATTTACTGGCATCAATTAAGATAACCTTGTCCGTCATTGCTGATTTGTCAAAGAATATCACTGATACATTTGTTCCGGTAGTAGCAAACACATTGCTTGGCATAGATACACAGCCATAAACCCAATGTTCATCCACCACTCGTTGCAGGATTTTCTTCTCAACGCCACTTTTGGATGTGATAAATCCTGTCGGAATAACGATAGCTCCTTTTCCGGTTGTCTTTAATGAATTTAGAACATGCTGGATAAAACAAGTATAAATCGCCATTTTAGGTTTCATTGGATCTACGATTTTGACAGCATTCGGGACTCCAGCCCAAAAGCGAATCGTATCAGTAGCCAATGTATCCCGATACTCCGGAAAATCGAGTTTGAACGGTGGATTTGAAACAATAAAATCAAACTTACGCAAAGCTCCGTTTGCCTCTGTATGCGACGGTTCTGTCAATGTATTACCTTGTACAACATTAGGCAATGAGGCGGACAAACTGTTCAAGATAAGATTCAAGCGCAACATTTCGCTTGATTTCTCCGATATATCTTGACTGAAAATCGAACATCTGTCTTCTCCAATCTGATGTGCAAGCGCCATCAACAGTGTACCCGTTCCCGCAGATGGGTCGTAACAGGTTACACCTCGTAAATCGGCATCATCGCCAACCAGCAGTCTTGCCATAACTTGCGCAATCGCACGTGGCGTGTAATATTCTGCATATTTGCCACCTCCGGCATTATTGAATCCTTTTAGCAGGTGCTCGAAGATTCTCGAAAAGAAATCATACTTCTCGACAAATACATGTTCAAAATTAAATGAAGCCACATTACGCATCAATGATTTAGCAAACTCATCACGCTTTTGTGTATCTGTCACGAATGTAGTAATAGGACTAAAAATATTAACCTTGCTTTTTCCCGAAGTCGTTACAGAAAAAGTATCAGCATTAATATTCGCAATACCTATCAATGCTGCATCTAACAACGTGGAAAAATCGCCTTTTCCTATAGAATTGTAAAGATGTGATAAAGTGTGTTCAGGTTTTAATCTAGGTACAGAGGCCGATAAATAGCTGAACAAGTCTTCAACTTCTTCTTCGGTAAAAGTATCATATTCGGCATCCCACTTTTCCGCTTTACTTAGCCGTTCCCCATACATTTTATCTCGTTTGGCCTCATAGCCGAACTTGTCATTAAAGAACTTATATAGAAACATCTCAGTCACGATTTTGTATTCGCTTCCTGTTCCTGCCAAACCGAATGCTCCGGTTGTACTTTTCAAAGAATCAATCAGAGCAATGGTTGATTCCGTTATATTTATATCGCTCATATCAATATGCAAAATTACGTTGTTGGAAATATTCCGTTGTTATCAGATTATTAATGTACTTACGGTCTGCCAAATTAGCCTTAATTCCAAGGTCTATCAATTTATGTCCGACAATAGCCAATATATCACGTTTGAAAGCATCCTCGTTATCAAGAATATTAATATTCAAGAAAAGCATATTGTCGATTTGGGACTTCATTTGCGACAGATTCTCGGCTATCTCGTATTCATGTGCAGAGATAATCGGCTGCTCACGCATTTGATTTTCTTCTTCTATTCGTTTATGGATCCGCACAAAACACTCATCACCTTTATATTTTTTCTTAAGGAGATTATTCCGCCTGTTTATTTCCCGAATCTTCTTCATTACATTATCCATGTAATCAATGCTTTCTTTGGCATCTTGGGTATTCTGAGGGACAAAACCTTTCTTTCGGAAATATGCTCGAAATTCGTCTGCAAGAATCACATATTTTTCTTCGTTTCTGTCAAAATTAGCCTCAAATTCAGCTTGTACCTTTTCACAGCGTTCACGAATATCATTTACAATGATTCGTAACTCCTCCGACATCCCCTTTTTGAACTCAAACTCCAATTCAGACAAAGCAACATTGATGATTCCAGAAACATCGGCTTTATGTTCTGTACTTTCAAACAGATTCATCCGCTCAATGCGATGAGTTACTTCTGTAATCAAAATCGGTATGCCCCCAAAAGCTAAATCTTCTATTTTCTCTTTCAGTTCATCATCTCCAAACGCACGAACTTGGTTAAGAATAGCTTTCGCATCATTCAATACCGAACGCAATTCATAAAGTCTGTCTTTATCCTCTATTTCATCGATTTCCAACCTAAATTCTTCCGGATTATCACAAGTGAAATTAAAAAGCACACTCTTGATTTCCTTCATTTGAGCTATTATCTCTTCCTTATCTTCGATAATGGCATTTCCTACAGGTTCATCTTGTTTGGTCTCCTTAATATCTGCAGTCCGATTTAACTCTCTCAGATAGCGGTCATTTGTCGAATCAAAATTTTCTTTTATGTCTACAAAATCAACAACATAGCCATACTTAAAGTCTTTATATGGACGATTTACACGAGTCAGAGCCTGTAATAAATCATGCCCGTCAAGGCTACGTCCCAAGTATAATTTCTTCAAACGAGGGGCATCAAATCCGGTAAGTAACATTTGATTGACAATCAACACATCTACCGTTTGCTGCTTCTTATATTCTTCGATGTATGCTTTACGCTCCAATTTGTCACCTTCATCATGCAATATCAGAGACGCACGCAAAGGTTTAGCATGACCATAAGTAGCCATTGGTTCTGCTACCATACTAAACTGTCCATTCCATTCCTCCTCAATGTGTTGTGCAAATCCAAAGCGTTCTTGCCACAAGCGATACATTTCACGAGCCTGAGGATTAGTTTTACAAACAATCATTGCACCAATTGAGTCATCGGCTTGCTCCTTTCTAAATCTTCGCAAATCAGCTATTATGTAGTCAAGTAATGCATTCAGATAGCTCTCGTGCTCGATTATCTTATTTTTGTCTATATCGCTTTTCTTAACCTCTACGTTTCCTGCCAGTTTGTCAAGAATACTTTCAATACGCTCTTTATAAATGGTTTCTATTGGCTCACGCATGAGTTTGAGTGTATAGCCATCCGCTATCGACTTATCATAATAATATGTATCTATATAATCTCCAAAAACACGCCAAGATTCTCGTTCCTCACGCAATAAAGGAGTTCCGGTCAATGCGATTTTTACAGCATCTTTATCTGCCTCAAGAAGATTTGCCAAGAAGTTGCCATGCGGACTATATCCTCTATGTGCCTCATCTATAAAGAAGACACGTTGAAGATTGGTGTTATAGCCGGATTCTATCTTTATCTTGGTAGAGTCCTCTTTAAACTTCTGTATGTTTACAACCATTATTTCCGCTTTACCTTCGCTGTTTACAATAGGTTTAGTATCGCGAATATCATTCATTAAATCATCTCGACTATTAGCGGTCCTTACGACCAAGCCACGAGCGGCAAATTCATCGCTCGCCTGCTCCATCAGAGCAATACGGTCTACAATAAAATAGAATTTCACAGCAGTTTCTCTCTCTGCATAAAAGTCAGTCAAACTACGAACTGAATAATATGCCAATGCTGTTTTTCCACTCCCTTGTGTATGCCATATAATTCCGCTTTTCACTCTCTTGGACAACTTTTTACGAATAGCCAATGAAGCAAACAACTGTTGATAACGCATTATGTGCTTTTCAAGAGTAGAGATTTTACTGCCATCTTCCAACTCAATGTTCTTATTAACGTATGCAAAACCGTATCTTAGCAAAAACAAGAATCTCTCTCGACAAAGCATTGATGTTAAAATAAAAATAATCATCTTCTAAAAAACACAAGAATGAAAAAGACTATTATGAAGTGGGCCCTCCTTCTCGTATGTATGGCTGTGGGCATGCCTGCAATGGCTCAGTTTAATGCGAAAGCACTGAAAGGTGCAGCAAAAGCCGTTAAAGCGGTGACTTTGACAGATGCCCAGATGACGGAGTATGTGAAAGAATACATCGACTGGATGGATACTCACAATCAGGTGTGTGCGGACGACAATGAGTACACTATCCGCTTGAAAAAGCTGACTGACGGCCTGACGGATGTGGAAGGAATTCCCTTGAATTTTAAGGTTTACTATGTGATAGACGTCAATGCCTTTGCGTGTGCAGATGGTAGTGTACGTATCTTTTCTTCTTTGATGGACATTATGAGTGACGAAGAATTGCTGGGTGTGATCGGCCATGAAGTGGGACACGTGGCACACAAGGATTCTAAGAATGGTTTCCGTACAGCATTGCTGACTTCTGCCCTGAAAGACGGTGTTTCTTCACAAGGTGGTACGGCAGCTAAACTGACAGATTCTCAGTTGGGCGACCTGGGCGAGGCTTTGGTGAATTCCACTTACTCACAGAAGCAGGAACGTAGTGCTGATGATTATGGCTATGAATTCCTGAAAAGTCATGGAAAGAACCCTTGGGCAATGGCTTTGTCTTTCCAGAAGTTGAAGAAATTGCAGGAAGAAGCCGGCGCACAGAAGAGCAGTAAACTGAACCAGTTGTTCTCTACCCACCCGGATTTGGATGCCCGTATCAAACGTATGGAAGAACGTGCAACCAGCGAGGGTATCGAGAAACCGGCAACGGAATAATATTAGAAATTTTATATAAGTGTTGGGAATAGTCTTCTATTCTCTACCTGCAAGGAGTTAAGAGTTTGTCAACAAGGAGTTGATTCCCTGTCGACAAACTCTTAACTTTTTGTAGACAGGATATTGATATCCTGCAATCTATTTTGTATTTTTAATAGATGTATGTGTGCGAGATAATTTTTATCTTTGGCCTGCAAAATACATCTAAACAAAGTTATATCTGAATGGAAACACTTGCTTCCTTCTTTTCTGAAGTCAGCACATGGTTATGGGGTTGGCCTATGATCATTATGTTGCTTGGCACACACTTATTTCTCACAATTTTTGGAAAAATACCTGTTGTCGGAACTCTTATTCTGGCTGTGGGCATTGTGACTTTCGCCTTTTCCACTATTTTAGGTTGGAGCTACTATGCCGAGAAAGCTGTGGAATATTTGGGAGGGAAGCGCCTGATAAAATATTACCGTGTACTTTGGGTACTGGCTATTTATCTGGGTTCCGTGATGAATCTCTCTTTGGTTTGGAACCTGGCAGATGGCATGAATGCACTGATGGCTATTCCCAATCTGTTGTCTTTAGTTCTCCTTTCGGGAGTGGCGGCACGTGAAACACGGAAATACCTGTGGAATAATAAGCTTGACATGTACGGTGATTGATTATTTCTTCATTTGAAGCATTCCATTTATAGAGGTGATCCGGCCTTCATCCAATAGTTGGTGTACGGCTTCGGTCAGAAGTTCTTTATCTACCAATAGTTGTTCGGCAAGGCCTGCCGGAGTGACTGATGCTTCCGCAAGAAGTTGAAGCACTTTATCACGTAACTCTTCCATTGAAATTTCCTGTGGTACTTCTTCGGCACGGTGGCTGAGGCAGACATCGCATATTCCACAGTTATGTTCATTCTTCTCTCCGAAATAGCGTAGAAGCATACGGCTGCGGCAAACGGTTTCGGTCGTTACATAATCTACCATTGCCTGAATGCGGGCTTCATAGCGTTCCTTGCGCTCCTCGTATACACTGCGGGAGATTTGCAGATGCTGCCTGTCTACACGTTCGCGTGTGTATATGATATAAGGTGTCTTTTTATGTGGAATATAGTCGATGACGCGCATCTTGGATAGACGTATCAGCAAGTCGTAAACCCGTTGTCGCGTCAATCCGCTACGTACCGCAAGTGAATTCTCGTTGATAAAGGTGTAATCCGTGAATACTCCGGTGTAAGAGCGCAGAACAATTTGAATAAGTTTGTCCATGTCCTCTCCCAGTTCGCGTAATTTATACAATTCATCACGGCGGACGGTGAAGTAAAGACGGGAGGCATTGTCCTGTTCGTCGGTATATTCCAGATATCCTGCTTGCGTCAGAATCTTCAATGCACTGTCGGCAGGTACAGGGAAGTATTTGAACTTCCGGCAAAAGTCTTCCAGATTGAACTCTCTGACACATCCCAAACCGTCTCCCATTGCCATCTGGTAATAATATTGCAGATGTTCGTACACCTGTTTGATGTAGTCTTTCTCCGGAAAGGTGTCCGGGATACGTTTATGAAGGGTGACTTTGTCCGATTTGGCATAGAGTATTACGGCGTACGCTTTGTTGCCGTCACGTCCTGCACGTCCTGCTTCCTGGAAATAAGCTTCGGGAGAGTCCGGTAAATCGAGGTGGATTACGATACGTACATCGGGTTTGTCGATACCCATGCCGAAAGCGTTGGTAGCAACCATTACACGGCTTTCTCCTGTCTGCCAGCGATGCTGACGTATATCCTTGGTGGCATCATCCAGACCGGCGTGGTAGAAGTCGGCGGTAATCTCTTCGTTAATTAAAAGTTCGGTGATTTCTTTAGTTCGCCGACGATTGCGTACGTAAATAATGGCGCTACCCGGCATACGGCGCAGGATGTGAAGAAGTTCTCCGGTCTTATTTTCTGCTTTGCGGACTATGTAGGCAAGGTTCTTCCGTTCAAAACTCATGCGGAAAACATTTTCCTTCTGGAAGCACAGCCGCGCCTGGATGTCCTTCACAACTTCCGGAGTAGCGGTTGCAGTCAGTGCCAGCACAGGGACACCGGGTAGGAGATCACGTATTTCGGCTATCTTCAGATAGGCAGGACGGAAATCATATCCCCATTGTGAAATGCAATGACTTTCGTCAACGGTTATCATGCTGACGTTCATTTTCCGTAGCTTGGTGCGGAAGATTTCCGTATCCAACCGTTCGGGCGATATATACAGGAATTTATAATTGCCGAAAATACAGTTTTCCAGCGTGACGATAATTTCTTGCCGGGACATTCCGGAGTAGATGGCAAGTGCTTTGATTCCTCTTTTTTTCAGGTTCTGCACTTGGTCTTTCATCAGAGAAATCAGGGGAGTAATAACTATGCAAAGACCCTCTTTGGCAAGTGCAGGCACCTGGAATGTGATGGACTTTCCGCCGCCCGTAGGCATCAGCCCCAGGGTGTCTCTGCCTTCGCCAATGCTATTGATGATGTCTTCCTGTATGCCCCGGAAGTTATCATATCCCCAGTATTGCTTTAAGATTTCCTTGTACATAGAAGTGAAGAGTGAAAAACGAAGAATGAAGAATGAAGAATTAGCTATGCTATTATCCGCATGGTAATTCTTCATTCTTCACTCTTCATTCTTCATTTAATTAGGTTGAATATCCTCTATCTGCAACTGTACCTCGCCCCGTTTATGGGTATTCTCTTCAATGGTGTAGCAGATATCAAACGAACGCTTGGTTTTGATGAAACGTACATGCGAACTTTGTCCGAAGGCAATGCCGTTCATTACATTATTCGATTTGTTGTCTACCAGTTCCAGCTTGATATGCTCCTGATCGCGCCCCACTACTTTACTGGTACCGTAATCATACACATTATGCGTACAGAATATCGGTTTCGGGTTATCCGGACCATAAGGATTGAATTTCTTCAGGTCACTAAAGAATTTCGGAGAAATATCCCTGAAATCTATCTCTGCATCGATATTTATGACCGCACTTGTCTGTTCCGGTAGGATGTTCTGTGAAACGAATTCCTCGAAGCGTTTGGTAAAGGCGGGAACATTCTCCACTTTCATCGAAAGACCGGCTGCATAGGTATGACCACCGAAATTTTCCAGCAGATCACGGCAATATTCAATCGCCTTATACACGTCAAAGCCGGATACGGAACGGGCGGAACCTGTTGCCATATCGTCCGTACGGGTCAGCACTACTGCGGGGCGATAATAAATTTCCGTCAGGCGGGAGGCAACGATACCGATAACACCTTTGTGCCAATCTTCGTTGTATAACACGATAGAACGGCGTTCGGCGAGTCCTTCCAGATCAGCTACAATCTGGTTGGCTTCCTCGGTCATCGTCTTATCGAGATCTTTCCGGGTTTCGTTGTATTGATTGATTTGATTGGCTTTTTCCAAAGCTATGGAGAAATCCTTCTCAGTCAGCAGGTCGACGGCTTCTTTTCCGTTCTGAATACGTCCGGAGGCATTGATGCGCGGGCCTATCTTGAACACGATGTCGCTGACGGTAATATCCTTCTCTGTCAATCCGCATACGTCGATAATCGCTTTCAAACCTACGCTGGGATTACTGTTCAACTGCTTCAATCCGTGGAAAGCAAGTATCCGGTTTTCTCCCATGATGGGAACAATGTCCGAAGCGATACTTACGGCAACCAGGTCGAGCAGTGGAATGAGGTGATGGAACTCGATGCCATTACTGATGGCAAATGCCTGCATGAATTTGAAGCCTACGCCGCAACCGGAAAGGTGCTCGTACGGATACGTATTATCTAAACGCTTGGCGTTCAGGATAGCGGCGGCAGGTGGAAGTACATCGTCGGGCACATGGTGGTCGCAGATGATGAAGTCAATGCCTTTTTCTTTGGCATAGGTTATCTCCTCTACAGCTTTGATGCCGCAATCCAGTACGATAATCAATCCTACACCGGTTTCTGCGGCATAGTCTACCCCTTTGGTAGATACCCCGTAACCTTCGTTGTAGCGGTCGGGGATGTAATAGTCAATGTTCGAATAGAACTGTTGAATAAACTTGTAGACCAGTGCCACTGCTGTAGTGCCGTCTACATCATAATCACCATAAATCAGAATACGCTCTTTCTTTCCCATTGCCTTATTAAGGCGCTCCACGGCCACATCCATGTCTTTCATCAGGAATGGGTCGTGCAAGTCGGGCAACTGCGGGCGGAAAAACTTCTTGGCATCCTGTGCCTTCGTTATTCCCCGCTGCACCAATAATCCGCCAAGAATCGGGCTAATCCCTAATTCTTGGGCCAACTTTTGGCTTGTCTCTGCCTGTTCGGGTGTAATGGGTTGATAATTCCATTTGTGAGTCATTTTATATATTGTTTTTTCCTTTTTTCAGTCTCGTGGTTGGAAGAGGTTTCGTTTCTCTCGGGAAAAGCCTGTATTTTTCCAACAAGGCGTAAAAGTACGAAAAAGTATGGAAACAGAGGAGGATTATGCGGAAAAACTTTGCGCAAAACTTTTTCATGCAAGTATGAAAGTTCTGCATTCGATTTGCATTATCTTTGTTTCCCAAAAAACTTTGAACGTGATATGTTGACATTCATCTCTTGTGCCAAAACGATGACGGCACGCACATCTGTAGGAGTCCCTGAAATAACCGTTCCGTATTTTCAGGCGGAAGCAGTACAGAATGCCTTGGATATGGGGCAGTTTTCAGCTGCTGACCTGGAACGTCTGCTACGTATAAATTCCAAGATTGCCGCTGAGAATTATCTGCGCTATCAGGATTTCTTTTCGGAGGCAAATTCTGCGATGCCCGCTATCTGTGCCTATACCGGTGCGGTGTTCAAACGTATAGTACCGAAAGATTTTTCCGAAGATGATTTTCGTTACGCTCAGGAACACATGCGCATCACTTCCTTTCTGTACGGACTGCTTCGTCCGCTGGACGGGATAAAGCCTTATCGTATGGAAGGAGATATACGCCTGCCCGAAAGGGGAGGGATGACTATGTTTGATTACTGGAAACCTTTGCTGACGGATTATTTTATAGCGGATATCAAACGTCAGGGTGGCATACTCGTTAATCTTGCCAGTGGTGAGATGAGAGATCTGTTCGACTGGAAGCGAGTAGAAGAAGAAGTCCGTGTCATTACTCCCGAATTCCAGGTTTGGAAAGGCGGGCAGCTAAAGACGATTGTGATATATGCCAAGATGTGCCGCGGGGAAATGCTACGCTATATTATTAAAAATCGGATTGAAAATCCCGAAGACTTGAGAGCTTTTACGTGGGAGGGCTTCGCTTACGATGAAGGGCGCAGTACGGATGAGCACTTGCAATTTACGCTGGTGTGATCAGCGGAGGTGGCTATGATTGCAAAAGCTCCATATATTCTTCGTAGCTGATATATCTTCCTCCCATTGATTTCAGATGGGGGGTCTCGAACTGGCAGTCTATCAGTACGCCGCCATGCTCTCCGAAGAATTGTGCTAAGTGGATGAGGGCTAACTTGGATGCACTGGGAACCAGTGAAAACATACTTTCACCGAAAAAGCAGCGTCCCAAGGTTACTCCATAGAGTCCGCCTACTAACTGTTCTCCTTCCCATATTTCCACGCTGGCGGCAAAGCCCTGTTCATGCAGCAACGTGTAAGCTTCTATCATTTCCGGACCGAGCCAGGCACCTTCCATATCCATCCTCAGTTCTCCGCACTTACGGATGACTTCATCAAAAGCCTGATTGATGGTGACGTCGTATTTCCCCTTGTTCATGAGCGTACGCATGGAGTGGGAGATATGGATTTCGTCGGGGAAAATGACGAAGCGTTCCAGCGGGCACCACCATTGTATCATACCCTCCTGGAAAGCGTACCAGGGGAATATCCCGTTGGAGTAAGCCAGGATGAGGCGGTCGGTCGATAGATCACCGCCCACTGCCAGCAATCCGTCCGGATCGGCGTAGTGCGGATCGGGAAATGTAATTTCGTCAGTTAGCGCAAAGACCATAGTATTACTTTGTTGAGAGTTGTAGGACTAACTGATCTTTGTCTACCTGTATGCAAGTTTTACCGCCGGATTTTAAGGAACCGAATAAGATTTCGCGCATCAGGAGTGGTTTCAGATGCGAAGCTATCACACGGTCCATTTCGCGGGCGCCATATTCGGGCAGGAATCCACGTTGCAATAACCAGTTGCGGGCTTCCGGGCTCAGTTCCATCTCTATCTGGCGTGCAGCAAGCTTGCTGCTCAGTTCCCCAAGCTTCTTGTCGAGGATAAGTGAGGCCATTTCCCGACTCATATCGTGGAAAACGACAGTAGCGGACAGACGGTTGATAAACTCCGGCTTGAAGGTCTTCTTGACCTGTTTCAACATGGCTTCCCCGGCTGTAATCTGACTGCTGAATCCAATAGATGCTTGACGGGCAAATTGTGCACCGGCATTTGAAGTCATGATAAGTACTACGTGTCGGCAGTCGGCTTTTCGTCCCTTGTTATCCGTAAGAACAGCATAGTCCATCACTTGTAGCAGGATGTTGAATACATCGGGATGGGCTTTTTCTATTTCATCAAGCAGCAACACACAGTTGGGAGTTTTGCGGATGGCGTCGGTTAATAAACCACCGTCTTCATAGCCTACATATCCGGCGGGTGAACCGATTAATTTGGCTACGGTATGCTTCTCGGTGTATTCGCTCATATCGAAACGTTGCAGGGAAATACCCAGTTCGGAGGCCAGCACTTTGGCTACTTCGGTTTTACCTACTCCGGTAGGACCGACGAAGAGCAGGCTTGCCAGCGGTTTGTTTTCATCCAGCAGTCCGGCTTTGGACATTTGTACGGCTTCCACCACTTGGCGCACTGCCTCTTCCTGGCCGTAAATTTTGGCACTGATACGTGCATGCAAAGTTTCCAGTGAGGTGGTATCTTCTTCTTTCATGGCGAGTGCATCTACTTTGCAGATACGGGCGAGTACATCGGTTATCAATGTCTTGTCTACAATTTGCTCTCCGGAAGGCATAGGGTGAATTTCGCGGTAAGCTCCTGCTTCATCCACCAAGTCGATAGCCTTGTCGGGCAGAAAACGGTCGCTGATATAGCGGACACTCGCTTTGACGGCGTAAGGGATTACATCAGGTTGATAGGTTACTCCATGAAATTCTTCATATTTTTCTTTCAGACCTTCTACGATATGGATGGTTTCCTCAATGCTCGGTTCAAGTATGTCAATTTGTTGAAAGCGACGCACCAACCCTTTGCTGCGGGCAAAGTAACGGTTGTATTCCTCATATGTGGTAGAGCCGATGAAACGGATGTCTCCGCTTTCCAGATAAGGTTTCAGCATATTGGATGCATCCATGGAACCGTCTCCTGTACGTCCGGCACCTATCAGATTGTGTATCTCGTCGATATAGATGATGGCGTGTCCTTCGTTGCGAACACCTTCCATAATAGTTTTCAGGCGTTTTTCAAAGTCACCCCGGTATTGCGTACCTGCCAGTAGAGTGCCTAAATCCAGTTCATAGATACGGCAGTCGAGGAGTCGTTCGGGAACCTCACGTGCTTCGATGCGGGCAGCGAGTCCGTAAGCGAGGGAGGTTTTGCCAACACCCGGTTCGCCTACATGCAACGGATTGTTTTTCTCTTTGCGACAGAGCACCTGGATGGTTCGTTCCAGTTCAGCTTCCCGTCCGATGAGTGGATTATGGTCTTGCAGACAGTCATTTAGACAAGTTACAAAGCTTCGCCAGGGCTCGCTTTTTTCCTGTGGAGAGGTTTGCAGATCATCTTCTTCCTCCACTTCTTCATATCGGGAGATGAGTTGGCTGATAAATTCGGGTAGATCTTCTTCAAGAGTTTCTTTCAGAATATGGCATGCCCAGGAGTCTTTGAGCTGAAGCATGCTTTGCACTAAATGGGGGACGTTCAATGCTTCAGCACTTGAATAGTCTATCATCAGATAGGCATGTTGTATCAGTTCGTTGAGCTGGGTTGAAACTTCCAGTTCATAATCCATGTCTGCGGGAACGCTTTCCAGTTCTTCCGTGAAATAATTCTCTAAAGAGAAAGCAAGTTCTCGGGGGTCACAGAAACACATATTTAAGGCACTGGTAAAGGGACTCTGTTCCAGAAATGCACTCAGCAAATGCTCAGGTGTGATAAATTCATGGCGATAAGATATCGCTTTTTTTTGTGCATAGGTGAATGCGCTGTTCACATGCACTGTATTTTGTATATCCATAATCTTCTCCTAATTCTTATTCTTCTTCCGGCGCAACGGTGAGCCGGAGTGGAAAATTTTCTTCGCGTGCCATACGGGTGGCTTTTTGTACCTTCGATTGTGCAATGTCGTATGTATAGATGCCCACCACTGCCGATTGACTCTTATGTACCTGTAACATCAGCGTTTCCGCTTCTGCTGCCGATTTAAAGAATATGGTAGTAAGTATCTTGACGACAAACTCCATTGTGGTGAAGTCATCGTTATAGATGATCACCTTGAAATGCTGCGGCTCGCGCAGGTCTGTACGTTCCTTTTCTTTGAAAGATGATTGCTGCTGTTCCATAATGGGGCAAATTTATGAAAAAAGAGGCAGATAAAGGCTGCATACGAGTATTAAACTTACTGTAGTAAAATGTGCAGCTTATTTCTTGTATATTCATAATCCACCCAGGAATATATGGAAATTGTCGTGTGAAGTAAAAAACTATTAGAGAAAAAATAGGAGTAACCAAATGGCAAAATGATAATTCTATTCTCTGACATTTCTTTCTTTGTGGAATGATGCTTGGATACATGAAAAAAACGCAAGGATATATGAATGGGTAAGGTCTAAAATGACACGAATAATCTTTGAATTAAATCTATTTGCAAGAATAATGGAGTGTTTCTATGCATAAAGATTGTGATTTTCTGAGCATGGTTGAAAAATGGTTTTATTGTTTGGCCGGAGGTTTACTTCAAGATAGAAAGAATTCTATCTGTTTTTCAGTGAGGCTACACCATTAATGGAAGATGGTATCACCCTTTTGGTTAAAGGGTGTCATCTTTTGATGAAAAGGGTGTAGCCATAATAGTAAAAATAGTTTTTTTCAGAGAAAGAAACCATGTATTTAGAGTAAACAGATGGTCTATTGGGGGTAAATGGATTGTCTGTTTGCTTAAAATAGGTGGTCTAAATGTTAAAAAAGAAAGATATCTTTTCCCGGAAGAACTTATTTGCTCAATGTGATTGTTTGTGATAATAGGGATAAAGCGTTTCTATGTTATGTAAAGTGAATGATTTAATGACTTTTTGATAAAAAGAATTTTGCGTGATGAATCTTTTGTTTTGATATTTGATTTACGATTTTGGTATATATTAAAAATGGTATTTGCATGATTCCTATTGCCCAGATAATAAAGCAAATTGTCGTAAATACAAATACGATTCGATGGATTATATGAATCTCGGAAGTTTGAATTCTGAGAAAACCGGCAAAGGGAATTAGAATGATTGGAAGCATAAAGCATAGAACGCTCCATCCCCAACAGAAACGGAACAATTTTCTATGGTTTTCATAATTTCTTCCAAGGTCTGTCCATGCGGTTGCAATGGCAATTGTACCAAATATGTTAGCCAGATAAAGACCGATTCCTGCACATTCAAGATAATTTCCGCAGTCTGCTACTCTTGTCCAAAAAAGGTAGCTGAAACATGTTGGAAGCAGGCACGAGTAACATGTAAACAGGGGAATCTTTTTTATGAGTTGAATAAATATATTGATGAAGATAAAGAAGAGAATAACATAGAATATTATTCGGTAGTAGTCGAAAATAGAACCTGCTGGCGGGAATGCGTTAGTCATTATTCCTGCATCGCTCACCATTTGGACAGGCATATTGATAAGACTGAATTGCCCTCTTAAGGATTCTTGTGGTGACGTAATGTTTAACCAAGGCAGCAGGCAACTGATAAACAGAATAGCAGAGCAACCGGCTTGAAGCAATGTGGAAAATGATCTTTCTTGTTTTTTCATAATATTAGTTGTTTTTACGTCATATGCATTATGGACATAACAAAATTATACAATATATTTCTATTATCCAAATCTATAAATTGTACCGGATTGACTAATAGTGTTTTACTGAAAGTCGAAAAGCAGTGTTTGCATATGAAAAATCCCCTTTACATGCAGCCCTTATGGATAAAGGAATAGTGCAGTGAAAGGGGACTTCTTGTATTTTATTATATTTGTTTTTATTTTTTCTTTCTCAAATCCCTTCCTTCGTATTTACAGATTGCCTGAATCCATTCTTCTTCCAGAGGTTTAGATTCATGTTTCTCTAAATCAAAAGTTACCATCACAGAGGTGCATATGCACTTGATCTCCTGTGTTTCCGTATCAATCACCCGCTGTGCGAGGTGAAAACTTTTGGTGCCGATTTCAGTAACGGCGGTTTGTACAGCGATATGATCCGAGCCATAAATCTGTGCAAGGAAGTTCGCTTCTATGTGTACGACGACAATGCCGTCTTTCTCCCAATCAACGTCCGGACACACAGAAGCAAAATACTCGGTTTTTCCCAAATCATAGAAAGAGAAATAAACCGTATTGTTCACATGGCCGAACTTATCGACATCATTAAATCGTAGTTGTATGGGCAGGGTGTGGTTAAATTGAATTTCTTCCATTGTTTTCTCTTAAACTTTTCTATTAATCCGTGCAAAAATAGTACTTTTGCGTGTTAATCACTGTATTTATACACCAAGAAATGATAGAAGATATTAAAAAAGCCTGTCAAGTGATGAACGAAGGCGGAGTCATTCTGTACCCCACCGACACCATTTGGGGAATAGGTTGTGACGCCACCAACGAAGAAGCTGTGCGGCGTGTGTATGAGATTAAGCAGCGCTCGGACAGTAAGGCGATGCTTGTGTTGGTAGACTCTCCTGTAAAGGTAGACTTCTATGTGCAGGATGTGCCTGAAGTGGCATGGGATTTGATTGAAGTGGCAGATAAACCGTTGACGATCATCTACTCCGGTGCGCGAAACCTGGCACCTAACCTGATTGCCGAAGATGGTAGCGTGGGTATCCGGGTAACGAATGAAGAATTCTCAAAACGGCTTTGTCAACAGTTCCGTAAGGCGATTGTTTCTACATCGGCCAATATCAGCGGACAACCTTCGCCGGCAAATTACAGTGAGATCACAGAAGAACTTAAGTCCATGGTCGATTACGTAGTGGGCTATCGACGGGAAGAAATGGGACATCCGAAACCATCCAGCATCATAAAACTGGATAAGGGTGGTGTTATAAAAATTATCCGGAAATAAAATAACGGACTAAAAAAGGTATCGTTATTTTTAATCTCTGTAAACTCGGGTATGCCCTGAGTTTGTCGAAGGATTTTCTCTCTTATTATATGGATACGAGAGTAAATTCTTTATTTCGTTTAGATTGGTAAATATAGGTATATGGAAAAAGAGAAGAGAAGTTTGTTTCAGCGTTTCCTTTTATGGCGTGAAAAGAATATTAAGGAAAAACAGTTTATCTTGATACTCAGCTTTCTGGTAGGTATCTTTACGGCTATTACAGCTTTGATACTGAAGATGTTGATACACTGGATACAGAATTTCCTGACGAACAATTTCAATACAACGGAAGCCAACTACCTTTATCTGGTTTATCCGGTAGTGGGTATTTTTCTGGCAGGATTGTTTGTACGCTATGTGGTGAAGGATGATATCAGTCATGGGGTTACTAAAATTCTCTATGCGATTTCCCGCCGGCAAGGGCGGATTAAGCGGCACAATACATGGTCGTCTGTGATTGCCAGTTCCATAACCATTGGTTTCGGTGGTTCGGTAGGAGCAGAGGCACCTATCGTATTGACTGGTTCTGCCATTGGCTCCAATCTGGGAAGTGTTTTTAAGATGGAACACCGCACACTGATGCTTTTGGTAGGCTGTGGTGCTGCCGGTGCTATTGCTGGTATCTTCAAGGCACCTATTGCAGGACTGGTGTTTACACTGGAAGTACTGATGATAGATCTGACTATGACTTCTCTGCTTCCGTTGTTGATTTCTGCAGTGACAGCTGCTACAGTGTCCTATATTACTACCGGAACAGAAGCAATGTTTAAATTCCACCTTGACCAGGCATTTGAGATGGAACGTATTCCTTACGTTATCATGCTGGGTATATTTTGCGGACTGGTTTCGCTCTATTTTACCCGTGCAATGAACTCTGTGGAAGGTTTGTTTGGCAAGTTGAAAGGCCCTTACCAGAAATTGGCTTTGGGTGGTGTCATGTTGAGTATCTTGATATTTCTTTTCCCGCCGCTCTACGGTGAAGGCTATGATACCATCGAACTGTTGCTGAACGGTACTTCCAATGCCGATTGGGATACAGTGATGAACAACTCTTTTTTCTATGGACATGGGAATTTGCTGTTACTCTATTTGATGCTCATCATCTTGTTCAAGGTATTTGCATCCAGTGCGACAAATGGTGGTGGCGGTTGTGGTGGTATCTTTGCACCTTCTTTGTATTTGGGATGTATCGCCGGTTTTGTCTTCGCTTTTTTTAGTAATAAGTTTGATTTCTCTTATTATCTGCCCGAAAAGAATTTTGCCCTGATGGGTATGGCGGGTGTGATGAGTGGTGTCATGCATGCCCCGTTGACCGGAGTCTTCCTGATAGCCGAACTGACGGGTGGATATGATCTTTTCCTTCCGCTGATGATTGTAGCAGCCAGTTCTTATCTGACAATTATTGTTTTCGAACCTCATAGTATTTACTCCATGCGTTTGGCTAAAAAAGGAGAACTGCTGACTCATCATAAAGATAAAGCGGTGCTTACTCTGATGAAGGTGGAAAATGTGGTGGAGAAAGATTTTGTAGTGGTTCATCCGGAGATGGACTTGGGAGAATTGGTGAAAGCGATTTCAGCCTCACGGCGTAATATATTCCCGGTAACGGATAAGAGCGGAATACTGATTGGCATTGTAACCTTAGACGATATCCGGAATATCATGTTCCGGCAGGAGCTATATCATCGTTTTACGGTAGGCAAGCTGATGACGGCTATCCCGGCACGTCTCTATGATACGGATAGTATGGAGCAGGTGATGCGCACGTTTGATGATACGAAAGCATGGAACCTTCCTGTGGTAGATGAAGAAGGGCACTATCTGGGATTTGTTTCCAAGTCGAAGATATTCAATTCATACCGTCAGGTATTGGTACATTTCTCTGAAGATTAATAAAGTTGTTATATGATGAAGAAAGAAGATTTACGAATAGTCTATATGGGTACTCCGGATTTTGCAGTGGAGTCTCTGCGGTGTTTAGTAGAAGGTGGATATAATGTAGTAGGTGTCATCACCATGCCTGATAAACCGGCAGGGCGGGGACATAAACTTCAGTTTTCTCCAGTGAAACAGTATGCGCTGGAACAGAATCTTCCTTTGTTGCAACCGGAAAAGTTGAAAGATGAGGCTTTTGTTGAGGCTCTGCGTGAGTGGAAGGCTGATTTGCAGATAGTGGTTGCTTTCCGTATGCTGCCCGAAGTGGTGTGGAATATGCCACGTTTAGGAACTTTCAATCTTCATGCTTCCCTTTTGCCTCAATACCGGGGAGCCGCACCTATTAACTGGGCGGTAATCAATGGTGATACGGAAACCGGTATCACGACCTTTTTCCTGCGTCATGAAATCGATACGGGTGAAGTGATTCAGCAAGTTCGTATTCCTATCGCAGATACGGATGATGTGGGCATTGTGCATGATAAGCTGATGATGCTTGGTGGAAAACTGGTGACTGAAACGGTAGATGCGATCTTGAATGATGCAGTGAAACCTATTCCACAGGAAGAAATGGCAGTTGTAGGCGAATTGCGTCCTGCACCGAAGATTTTTAAAGATACCTGTCGTATCGATTGGAATCAGCCGGTGAAACGTATTTATGATTTTATTCGCGGTTTGTCTCCTTATCCTGCTGCCTGGTCAGAGTTAGTTCAACCTGATGGAGAGGCGGTAGTTATGAAGATGTTTGAGACAGAAAAAATAATCCAATCTCACCAGTTGACTCCCGGAACTTTGCTGACGGATGGTAAGACTTATATCCATGTAGCCGCTGCTGATGGATTTATCGGCATACGTGCTTTGCAACTTCCCGGTAAGAAACGCTTGAAGACAGATGAACTTTTGCGTGGATTCCGGTTGACGGAAGAATTTAGAGTGAAATAGTTACGAGCTACGAGCTACAAGCTACGAGTACTATGCAGAGTGACAGCGCAGCAACTTGTAGCTTGTAGCTCGTAGCTTGTAACTTAATTATTGCTTCTAATATTGTTTCTTTCCCAAAAATTTCCTTTCTTTGCGTATTATTAACTACTAAACATCGAATGCCTATCGGAATACATTACGCTGAAATCTAAAAACACACGTAATGAAAGTACAAACAAATGCTGCTGACGAAACGTTAGTGGCCCTTTATGCACAAGGCAATAACGAGGCATTCGATATTCTGTTGAACCGCTATAAAGATCGTCTTTATACGTACATCTATTATACGGTGCGTAATGAAGAACTGGCGGAAGACATCTTTCAGGAAACTTTCACAAAAGCCATTGTCACCATTCAGCAGGGACGCTACAATGAAAACGGTAAGTTCCCGGCTTGGTTGACTCGTATCGCGCATAATCTTATTATCGACTGTTTCCGTCAGGAAAAACAGGAAAACCTGGTGTCTTGTGATGAAGAAGAACGGAATTTACTGAATAATATCCGACTGTCCGAAGGAACGGTTGAAGCTGAAATAGTGAACCACCAGATTCTTGCGGATGTACGTCGCCTGATGAAACATCTGCCGGACGAACAACGGGAAGTAGTACATATGCGCTTTTATCAAGACCTCAGTTTCAAGGAGATAGCGGAAATGACGGGAGTCAGCATCAATACTTCTTTGGGGCGGATGCGCTACGCTATTTTGAATTTGCGCCGGATGGCGGAGAAGCATGGAATCGTGCTGACGATGGATTGAAGGGTACTCAACCGGATATTGGCCCAGGTATGGTGTTTTGGCACTAACCTGGGCTGATTTGTTTACATATCTCATGTTTTTTTATAACTTCTTGTATACTATATCTCTTCTTCTCCCGTTCTTAGTATATAAAGTTCCTCCTGCTTCTTTTTTGCAGCCCGCAGCTTTAACTAATTAATTATTAATTCTCAGTTCAATAAGCCTATGGATAAAAAAACTACTCCTTCTTTTTTTTCTTCATCCGTGAAACCGCGAAGTTCTGATAAAGCATTGCCGGATGGACATCCGCAGCCTTCCGTGAAAACTTTGGATTTTCTTCGTAACCTTGCACGTAATTATCGTACAGTGCCTCAGCTTCCGCAAGGCTTGCAGGGTATAATATTAGGATGAATGAAATCTTTTGTCTACATTTGTGCGTTATATCTATATATAACCTGTAAAATGTAGTGTATTATGAAACCAATCATAGCTCCCTCTATCTTGTCCGCAGATTTCGCTTATCTGGCAAAGGACTTGGAAATGGTGAACCGCAGTGAGGCCGACTGGTTCCACATTGATATTATGGACGGTGTGTTTGTTCCTAATATATCTTTCGGTTTTCCTGTATTGAAATATGTGGCAAAGATGGCTACAAAACCTCTGGATGTGCATCTGATGATTGTACAGCCCGAGAAATTCATTAACGAAGTGAAGGCGCTGGGTGCGCATACCATGAATGTGCATTATGAGGCTTGTCCGCATTTGCATCGGGTGGTGCAGCAGATCCGCGAAGCGGGTATGCAACCTGCCGTAACGCTTAATCCGGCTACGCCCGTATCAATGTTGAAAGATATTATCCAGGACGTATATATGGTGCTGCTGATGAGTGTGAATCCCGGTTTTGGCGGACAAAAATTTATCGAACATACAGTTGAGAAAGTACGGGAATTGCGTGCTTTGATAGACAGTACCGGTTCGAAAGCATTGATAGAAGTGGATGGTGGTGTGAATTTGGAGACAGGTGCCCGCCTGATAGCTGCCGGTGCAGATGCATTGGTTGCAGGTAGTGCCGTGTTTGCAGCTCCTGATCCTGAAGGTATGATACATTCGCTGAAGGATCTCTAAATCTTCATCCGTTGATAATTAACAGCCTGCAACGACATCCGTTTCTACGACTTTTGATGCCGTTTGCAGGCGGTATTGTATGTGGAGATGCGCATTTCTTCCGGCAGCGGGCGGAACTTTCCTTAAATATTCCGGCAGAGACATCCTGTCCGGTTTCCGGTCTTTTTCCTGTTTGGATTTGTCTGGCAGGTTTCCTGTTACTGTTTCTTACTTATTTCCTTTCTGATAAATATCGTATTCATTGGCTGTATGGAGTTTCCGTCTTTCTCTGTTGTTTTGGATTAGGCGCCGGTATGACGGAAGAATATTTGCATCGTACGGATTTTCCTTTTTCCGATGAGGCGGCAGTCTATCAGGTGATTCTTCAGGAAAAACCGGAAATGAAAGAACGAAGCGTGTTATGTCATGTCCAATTAGAGGGAAAAGTGAATGATGAGGATTTGCAGAAAAGTGAATATGGACATACATTTTTATTCTATTTCCCGAGAGATTCCGCTACTGTTGCATTAAAGAGGGGAGATCGATTATGGGTACATACTCGTATTGCCCCTCCTGTCAATAACGGGAATCCTGACGAATTTGATTATGTACGTTATCTTACTCGTAAAGCTGGCACCGGCACAGCGTATATCCCTGCCGGACATTGGCGGATAATAGGTCATGATGCTTCCCGCTCCCTTCAGCAAATAGCTTTGGACTATCGGGAAAAAGTGGTGGAACTATATCATCGTTTAGGTTTTCAGGGAGATAATCTTGCAGTACTTTCGGCTCTTACGGTGGGAGATAAGGAGAATTTGAGCGAGGATATACGGGAAACTTATTCAATTGCTGGCGCCAGTCATGTACTGGCACTTTCAGGACTTCATATAGGCTTGCTTTCTACTTTATTTTTGTTTTTCTTCTCCTTTTTGTGGAAGCGGTGGACTGCTTTTAAACCCTTGGGATTTTTTCTGGTTATTCTCTTTTTGTGGGCATTCGCTTTTCTTACGGGATTATCTTCTTCTGTGGTACGATCCGTAATCATGTTCTCTCTGCTGGCTGTATCCCGTTTACAATCTGAGAAATTGTTATCGTTGAATACACTGGCGGCTACTGCCTTTTTAATGTTACTTTATAATCCACTTTGGCTTTTTGATGTGGGGTTTCAATTGTCTTTTGTAGCGGTAGTTTCTATTTTGTTGATACAGCCCAAACTTTACAGCCTGCTCTCTGTCAGGCGTTGCATTCCTCGTTATGCTTGGGGATTGTTGACGGTTTCCGTTGCTGCGCAAATCGGTACGGCTCCTTTAGTTATATTCTATTTCTCCCGTTTCTCTACTCATTTTCTGCTGACAAATCTGTGGGTGATTCCTATGGTGACGTTGATTTTGTATTCTGCAGTTCTTATGCTTATCCTGACTCCTTTTCCTTTCCTTCAATCTGGCTGTGCTTTAGTGGTCGATGCTCTGTTAAGTGCTCAGAACAAAGTTCTCTGCTGGATAGAAGAACTGCCAATGTCCTCTATAGATCGGCTTTGGATAGATCATTGGGAGATTATGCTGTTTTATCTTTTTCTATTGTTTCTGTTTCGGAGTTTGGCTATCCGAACTGCTCGCAGCATATCCTTTCCGCTTTGCTGCCTGTTGTTGCTGATCACTTATCATACGATTTCTGTCAGCCTGTCTTCTCCTCAGCGCGGCATTGTTTTTTATAATGTCCGTGGCTGTCCTGCCGTCCATTGCGTTGCTAATAGTGGAGAATCCTGGTTGGCTTATGCTGATAGTGTGCCGGATACTTCCCGTTTGCACCGTGCACTCGTACCTTATTGGAACCGTCAGCATCTCTCTATTCCCAATGCTTTGCCTGCTGATTATTCTACTTCCGGTCTGGCTTTTCATAATCACATTGTTTCCTATGCGGGCAGGCGGGTTTGCCTGCTCCATGATGCCCGCTGGAAAAATAAGATTTCAAAGCACCCTTTACAGATCGATTATTTATACATTTCCAAAGGCTACAATGGTCGTATTGAAGAATTGACTTCTTTGTTCCGCATCCGAACCGTTGTTTTGGATGTTTCTCTCTCAGACTATCGTAGTGATATTCTTAAAAATGATTGTTGCCGTTTAGCTATTCCTTGTATAGCTTTGAAGGAGAGAGGAGCGCTTTGTATCCATTTGTAGAAAATATATTATTGAAGTTTACTAAGTATAGTGACTATTCTTTTCATAATCTTGTTTTGATGATTACTTTTGCAATTGATTATGTAAGAGAAAGAAAATGTAATATACTATGAGAACACTTACACTGTTAATGGCATTAATACTGGGATTATTGACTACTCCTGGTGAAGAGAATAGCGGTTTAACAAAGGAAAATGGCTATGTGATTAATTTGGATCGTGCTGAAAAGTTGGAGAAGATGACTTATTCATCTTTATTCAGCAAGGCGGGAATCATTGTATTGGAAGATACGGATGAATCATTATTAGGAAAAGTTGATAAGTTAGAAGTCTGCGATAATAATTTGTATGTATTGGAAAAAGGCAGAGGGCTTTTTCTGTTTAATAAGCAGGGCAAATTTATAAAGATGATAGGGCGTAAGGGGAAAGGACCCGGTGAATACATTGATCCGGGTGATATAAGTGTCGACAGGGAAAATAAGAAAATATATGTACTGGACTCCCAAACTCAGAATGTATTGAAGTATAGTAGTAATGGAACTTTTGAAAGTTCATTTAAACTGGAAAATAAAGGTACAAGATCCACTTTTATTCAACCTTTTAAGAATGCGCTGTATACGAATCTGTATACATTTGATGAATCCGGGAAACGATTTCTTTTGAGTAAAGTGGACGTTACTAATGGAAAAAGAATTTCTTTTCAATTCGAGGCTTCTCAGTATAATAAGGGTTGGAATGAACTATTCAGTACTGATCAACATACCTTTATCTCCGGCCCTACCGGAAATCCCAAGTTTATGCAGATCTTCATGGATACAATATTTGAAATAACTCCCAAAGGAATAAAGCCGTATATTACTTTGCAAAGTAAAAAGCTTGTGACAAAGGAATATTTGGAAACTTTGATAGCAGAGAATGATATGTCGAAATCTGTAAGAGTGTCAAAAATATACGATAGATTGATGAAAACCGATAAGATATATAATGTATTTGATTATTGGGAAACCGGTAAATATATTCATTTCAGCTATCATGTAGGCTTCTATGGTTATTCCATTCTTTATAAGAAAGAAGAGAATAAAGCTTATGTTATGCCGGGTATAACTGACGATTTGCTTTATACGGATAAAGCAGGCACATTGTTAATTCCCAAACTATATTCATTTGATGAGGACCGGGTATATTGCATCGGCATGAATGACGGTTTCACCAAAGATATCTTTTTAGAAAATATGAAGAAAGGCGGAATAAATCCTCGTATAGAAGGGGCTGATAAATTGCAGACCTTAACGGAAGATTCAAATCCGATTATTATATATTATGAGTTTAAGAGATGAAACTCGTGAGACATTAAGTAAATTATCAGAAGATGATAATCTGATATTGTTGTTGCTGAAATTTTGAAGTTTCCCATTTATAATAGATTTTAATTTTCCAAATATGTAATAAGAGCGATTTATGGATAATAGAAATGATACATTTATTGGTAGCCGTTGGTTTTATGCAATTTGTTTTGCAGGGTTGTTTGTGGTCGAAACATTAATAGCCCTTTTTGTGCGTGACGCATTCATACGTCCCTATATGGGAGATGTATTGGTGGTAATACTCGTATATTGCTTTGTGCGTATATTTATTACCCGTCCATTGCGATGGCTGCCACTATGGATATTCCTGTTTGCTTGTTCTATTGAAACGTTACAGTATCTGCAATTGGTTACTTTATTGGGGTTGCAAAATTGTACGTTGGCAAGGGTAGTATTGGGTACGTCATTTTCATGGTGGGATATTGTTTGCTATGCTGTTGGGTGTCTGCCTTTACTTTTTATCAGGCGGTAAACGGAACTCGCTCTCAGCTCGCTCATCTCACCCCACTGGTAATCGAAATTTTAAACTTCATATGGTTAGTGCTTG
>OHDT01000062.1_pt1 | contig 100736 bp, 74 predicted proteins | sample 1567061 | NCBI WGS metagenome assembly OHDT01 (sample SAMEA3879506, study PRJEB24766) | human gut metagenome | biome: human-associated habitat; feature: feces | place: USA | collected 1985/1987
ATATGCACAACTTTTTAAACATCAATATATTATCTTTTTAATTCCGCCAACGGGTGAAATACTATAAAATAATGCATGTACTCTTCTTCATATTGCTATTTCCTTTTTCATCATGCGGAAACCATGATAATAATGGAATAGATGTAACGCCTGCCAATGTCAACCTTACCTTGACCTTGAATGAAATAGACAGTTATTCTACGGTATCGGGTACTGTTCAGATATCGGGGATAGGCATGGATGGAATCGTTGCGGAAAAAGGCGTATGCTATTCAGCAACCGATGTCGCGCCTACTATTAATAGTCTGACTACTGTTATTAAAGAAAATGGAAACACAGGCTCTTTTATTATTGCCATATCTGGATTGGATGAATTGACTACCTACAATGTACGCCCCTATATCAAAGTGCAGGACAAAACTTATTATGGCCGTACTTTATCATTCAAAACATTGGGTAGCTCTTCCGATTATTATCCTACGGACAAAAAGGCGGAAGTTCCCCGCTACGATGGTTACGAACTGGCATGGGCCGACGAATTCAATGTCGATGGGAAGCTGGGTAGCGACTGGACATATGAAACCGGCTTTGTCCGTAATGAAGAACTTCAATGGTATCAGGAAGACAATGCAACGGTGAAAGATGGCTGTCTGGTAATTGAAGGAAGAAAAGAAAAAGTGGTTAATCCTGATTATGTGGCAGGAAGTTCGGACTGGAAAACAAACCGGGCACAAGCAGAATATACTTCAAGTTGTGTGACGACTCAGCATAGTCGTGCATTCATGTATGGACGCTTTGAAATACGCGCCAAAATCCCTGTAGTACAAGGTGCCTGGCCGGCAATCTGGATGCTTGGCAATACTTGGGAATGGCCCATGAATGGTGAAATTGATATTTTGGAATATTATATTAAGAATGGTGTGCCTTCTATCTTAGCCAATGCCTGTTGGAGTTCCGATAAGGAATGGACGGCTGTATGGGATGAATCTGTAACTCCATTTACGTATTTCACAAATAAAGATGCTGATTGGGCAGATAAATATCACATTTGGAGAATGGATTGGGATAAAGACTACATACGGCTTTATCTGGATGGTGAGTTATTAAATGAAATCGATTTATCACAAACGCAGAATCAAGGGTTCGGTGGTAATAATGAAAATCCATTCAATAATCAGGTAGAAGGCTTTGGAGATTATATCTTGCTTAATCTGGCGATTGGCAGTAATGGTGGTACTCCTGTTGATGGTACTTTTCCGCTAAAATACAAGGTGGATTATGTTCGTGTGTATACTATGAATTAGCTTTTAACAAAGTTAAGAGGTACAATGCAAGATAATTATTTTGCATTGTACCTCTTGCGTTAGAATTCTATAAGTTTCTGCGTGTTTTTAATCATATTCCTTCCATTTTCTTTTTTTGTAGAGTTGCCTAAAGAACATTCTATTTATTATCAATGATTTATATCTTTTGTTTGTAGAGACTGTCATCATGTTGCTTCTTCCTCTACTTATCGTCGCTTACTACTTCTTTTGCTTGTTGTAGAGATGCGGTTTTTGTAATGTGTTGTTTAGTAGTGTTTTATGTAAATGGTTGGTAGATGCCATTTTCTTGTTTTCCCTTATATTCTCCCTTAACTTTGCAACATCGAATTTGAGAAAAGCGAAAGGCTTAATCGTTGAGGCCTCACGGTGAAAACTTCTGCTTCTTGGATGAGATAAAAGAGATAGAATATACATTATTAAATTAATCATTTAAAACATTACGATTATGGCATTTTTTAAAAGAAGTCAGAAGAAGGTAAACAATTTGTGGTATCCTCAATCAGTAACCTGGGGCAAGGACGTACCGTAAAGATAGATGGTGTAGGTACTTTCTACTATACTGCCACCTCTACCAAAAGAGGGGTGAAGACGGCTGCGGAGGTGAGTGCTTCGCTGATTAACGGGGTACGCGTTCGCTTTCTTCCCGAAGTGGAACGTAACAGCGGTCGTCAGGTGACTACCCGTAGCATGGTGAATACGAAGATTGTTTGGGAAGAGTGGGGAAAAACCTCTACTAACACCGGAAATAGTGGTTCCGGCAATCCCGGTGGTGGCTCCGGTGAAGGTGGCCTGGATGAAAATCCGTTAGGATAACCTTCTCCTCCGTGTCTCGTTAAACTCCGTTTTGGAGCATCCGACTTGTGATAAATGGTTCCCGTACAGCCCCTTCCGGCAGTACGGGAACTTTTGTTTTAGCATCTTTTATCATTTTTTTCTGCCTTTCTTCTATAAATATTCGCTAATTTCGGACGATTTTTTGTAAAACAGACCGAATAACTAATAATTTATAATATGGAAAATCTCAACACAGCGCTTCTGCTGATGGTAGTAGGTATGACGACAGTGTTCGCTATCCTGCTGATTGTAATCTACTTAGGTAAAGGACTTATTCTTCTGGTAAACAAGTACGCCCCCGAAGAGGTGGTGCCGGATAAGAAAGGTGCGCAAGGTCCTGCCGCAATTCCCGGAAACATTTTGGCTGCTATCAGTGCCGCTGTAACAGTGGTGACACAAGGCAAGGGTAAGGTAGCCAAGGTCGAGAAAATAAAATGATAATCTTTAATAAAAAACACACACCTATTTATTTAGTATGAAAAAGGAAATTAAGTTCAGCCTGGTTTTCAGGGACATGTGGCAGAGTGCCGGAAAATATGTGCCCCGCGTAGACCAGCTGGTGAAGGTTGCTCCCGCTATTGTTGAGATGGGCTGTTTTGCCCGCGTAGAAACCAATGGCGGAGGTTTTGAACAGGTAAATCTATTGTTTGGTGAAAATCCTAATAAAGCTGTACGTGCATGGACGAAGCCGTTCCACGAAGCCGGTATACAAACTCACATGTTGGACCGTGCACTGAACGGTCTTCGCATGAGTCCCGTACCTGCCGATGTGCGTAAGCTGTTTTATAAAGTGAAGAAAGTGCAGGGGACGGACATTACACGTACATTCTGTGGACTGAACGATACCCGTAACATTATTCCTTCCATCGCTTACGCTAAAGAAGCCGGAATGATTTCCCAGTGTTCGCTCTGTATCACCCATTCGCCCATCCATACAGTAGAATATTACACCAATATGGCGTTAGAGCTCATCAAGGCGGGTGCTGATGAAATCTGTATCAAGGATATGGCAGGTATCGGACGTCCGGTATCATTGGGCAAGATCGTAGCAAATATCAAGGCTGCACATCCCGAAATTCCTATTCAATATCATAGTCATGCAGGTCCCGGTTTCAATATGGCAAGTATCCTCGAAGTTTGCGAGGCTGGTTGCGATTATATTGACGTGGGCATGGAACCGTTGTCATGGGGTACGGGACACGCTGACTTGCTGAGTGTGCAGGCTATGCTGAAAGATGCAGGTTTCCAGGTTCCTGAGGTGAATATGGAAGCATACATGAAGGTGCGTGCATTGATTCAGGAATTTATGGATGACTTCCTCGGTTTGTATATCAGTCCGAAGAACCGCTTGATGAACTCCTTGTTGATCGGTCCGGGACTTCCGGGTGGTATGATGGGTAGCTTGATGGCTGACTTGGAGTCCAATCTGGAATCTATCAATAAATATAAGGCGAAACGTAACTTGCCGTTTATGACGCAGGATCAGTTGCTTATCAAGCTGTTCAATGAAGTGGCTTACGTATGGCCGCGCGTAGGTTATCCTCCGTTGGTAACTCCGTTCAGCCAGTATGTTAAGAATCTGGCGATGATGAACGTGATTGCTATGGAAAAAGGCAAGGAACGTTGGGGTATGATTGCTGATGATATCTGGGATATGCTGTTAGGTAAAGCTGGTAAATTGCCGGGTACGCTGGCTCCCGAAATCATTGAGAAAGCCGAACGTGAAGGCCGTAAGTTCTTTACCGGAAACCCACAGGATAATTATCCGGATGCGCTCGATAAGTATCGCAAGATGATGAAAGAGAACAAATGGGATTTGGGTGAAGATGATGAAGAACTCTTCGAATATGCCATGCATCCGGCACAATACGAAGCATACAAGAGTGGCAAGGCGAAAGAAGACTTCCTGGCAGACGTGGAAAAACGGAAGGCGGAACTTAACAAGTCTCCGTTAGACGATGCCAAACCAAAGACACTTACCGTACAGGTGGACGGACAGGCTTATCGCGTAACGGTGGCTTACGGTGATATTGATTTGCCGGCAGATGCTACAGCGAAAGTGGAGGCTCCCGTAGGCGAAGGCCAGGATGTGGTTGCTCCGTTGGAAGGAAAATTCTTCCTGACGAAGAATGCACAGGAAACTCCGTTGAAGGTGGGCGACAAGGTGAAGAAAGGTGACTTGCTTTGCTACATCGAAGCTATGAAGACGTATAACGCCATCCGTGCCGATTTCGACGGAACAGTTACTGCTATTTGTGCTACTCCGGGCGATACCATTTCAGAAGATGATGTATTAATGAAGATAGGATAACGCAGCATGGAAGATATATTTGGAAGACTCTACGGTATGACGGCCTTCAGCAATATCATTGAAGACCCGTCGTTTCTGGTGATGTATGCCATTGCTTTCATCCTGCTGTATCTGGGTATCAAGAAGCATTACGAACCGTTATTGCTGGTACCTATCGCTTTCGGTGTGCTCATCGCCAACTTTCCCGGTGGCGAAATGGGTGTCATTCAGGCGGATGAAAACGGAATGGTAATGGTAAATGGGGCGTTGAAGAACATCTGGGAAATGCCGTTGCATGAAATTGCACACGACTTGGGATTGATGAACTTCATCTATTATATGTTGATTAAGACAGGTTTCCTGCCCCCCATCATCTTTATGGGTGTGGGTGCTTTGACGGACTTTGGACCGATGCTCCGTAATTTGCATCTTTCCATCTTCGGGGCGGCAGCGCAGTTGGGCATCTTTACAGTACTGTTGTGTGCAGTGATGATTGGTTTTACACCGCAGGAAGCAGGTGCTCTCGGTATCATTGGTGGTGCTGATGGTCCGACTGCTATTTTTACTACTATCAAGTTGGCTCCGCATTTGTTGGGCCCGATTGCTATTGCCGCTTATTCTTACATGGCGTTGGTCCCGGTGATTATTCCGTTGGTAGTGAAATTGTTATGCTCTAAGAAGGAGCTGATGATCAATATGAAGGAACAGGAAAAACTCTATCCCTCGAAGACGGAAATCAAGAATCTGCGTGTACTGAAAATTATTTTCCCGATAGCAGTGACTACGGTTGTCGCTCTCTTTGTACCGACGGCAGTGCCTTTGATCGGTATGTTGATGTTCGGTAACCTGATTAAGGAAATCGGTGCGGATACCAGTCGTTTGTTTGATGCAGCTGCAAATAGCATTATGAATGCGGCAACTATTTTCTTAGGACTGAGTGTAGGTGCAACTATGACAAGCGAAGCGTTCCTGAATTGGACGACTATCGGTATTGTAGTGGGTGGTTTCCTTGCGTTTGCACTTTCTATTTCAGGTGGTATCTTCTTTGTGAAGTTGTTCAATCTGTTCAGCAAGAAGAAGATCAATCCGCTGATTGGTGCAACGGGACTGAGTGCTGTGCCTATGGCAAGTCGTGTATGTAATGAGATTGCTACGAAGTATGATCCGAAGAACCATGTGCTGAATTACTGTATGTCCAGTAATATCTCCGGTGTTATCGGTTCGGCGGTAGCTGCGGGTGTATTGATCTCATTCTTGGGATAAGGAGAATAGATACGCGGACGACGCGGATTGAGGCGGACGAACGCGGACTTTTTAGGCGTGGATTACGCAAATTACACGGATTCATTTCTTTATTGTAATGAAAGAATCTGCATAATTTGTGTAATCCGCGCCTGAATTTTTATTCACTAATCACTTTTCTGTATTCTGCCACTGCCATTTTCTCTGCCAGATATGCATTAATCAGGTTCGTATGCGCCTGTGTCCATGATAATTGTGCGGACAAGACATCTGCCATGCTGGATTTTCCTTCGTTATAAGAGAAAGTGACAAGGTCCAGGTTCTCTTCGGCAAGATCCATATTTTCCTTTGCTGTCTTTACTTGTTGCTCTGTTTCCGTCAGTTTTGTGGTGGCGGCGGAGAGTTCTTCAAGAATATTATCAGTGATATAACTTTGTTGCAGCTTCTGGATACCAATGAATGCTTTCTGTTGCCGGTTTGTCTTGAAACGCGCCCCCCAACGGAAGATGGGGATACTGACGTTTACTCCGGCTACAGGCGTATGGGGGATTTCCTGTCCCATGTACGTGATACCGGTATCCCAACCTGTGGCAAGGAACATGCTTACCTGAGGATTGTACTTGCTGAGGGCGGCATGGCGTTGTGCTTCACTTCGGGCTATGTTTACCGTTGTGCTGGCATAATCGGCACGGCGTGGAAGTACATCGTCAAGTCCAAGAATGTCGACGGGTTCACTGGCTATACTGATTTCACTTAGGCTATCTACAGGGGTATTGGGTGCTACTCCCATCAGAATGTTCAGTTGTTGCAGAGCAAGGGTATAGTTCTGGCGGGCCTTGATATACTGCAATTCAGCTTCTTTCTGGCGGGTGGAAATCATCAGCAGGTCTGTACGACTGATAGCGCCATCGTTGAAACGATCCTGAATAATATCGTGCTGCTTCTTTATGATATCCTGAAATGTAGCAGCAGCCTCAAGACTGGCATAGGCGGCTGAAGCATTCCAGTAAACGGCATCGCTTTGATAATGAATTTGATCGAGAGTCAGTTCGGTGGTGAGCTGGCTTAATTCTTCATCAGCCTGCGCCATACGTTTCTGGGCTATCAGAGAACCACCGGTATAGAGGGGTTGTGCCAAAGTTGCGAGTGCCTGATAGGTGTAGGGGCGGTATTCACCTTTCGGACTGTTCCACTTATCCAGGTGGTTGAGGTTGGCGGTACCTTCGGCTGTGATGTCTATTTGTGGCAGGAAGCCGGTATTTGCTATTTTTCGCGCTTCAGTGCTTGCCATGGTTTTCAAGCGCTGCTGTTTCAGCACCTGGCTGTAGGCTTCTACTTTGTCACGATATGCTTCGCGGCTGAGGTATTGCTGCGCTCCGGATTTCAGGCCGAAGCAACAGAGTAGGGCGATTATCAATATCTTCTTCTTCATGATTACTTGTATTTCTTCTTTTCACTCTTTTATCTTATGTATCGCGCAATATGCCACCGGAAGCACGAACAGCGTCAATGCTGAGGCTACCAGCAGACCACCCATGATGGTTGCCGCCATACCACCGAACATAGCGTCGAATAGCAACGGCAACATACCCAGAATCGTAGTTCCGGACGCCATGGCTACAGGTATGATACGGCTGGTTGTAGCACTGATTACGGCATTTAGGGGGGCTTTTCCGGAAGCTGCTTCTATATCGATCTGGTCTACCAATACAATTGCATTCTTGATATTCATACCAATCAATCCCAGTAGGCCGAGAACTGAGAAAAAGTCGAATGATTTACCAAGCAAGATTAATCCCAGTACGATTCCGATAAAGATAAGCGGCAACATCAATAGGATGACAATTGGCTTGCGGTAGGTCCTGAACAGGAACAACAGGGTGACGAACATCAGGAAAAACGTCAATGGCATATTAGCTGCCAATGCTGCATTACTTTCTGCCTGGCTTTCCTGTTCACCAAAATACTTCATGGTATATCCTTCCGGTACCTGAATTTCTTCTTGTACTTCTTTCCATATCTTATTGAATGCTGCTATGGCATTTACTCCCCGGCGTGGATCGGCTTGCGCCATCATTACCATCTGACGGTTATAGTCTTTCACATTCGAGAACTTATATTGGAAATCAAATTCACTGACTACTTGTTCCAGGGTAGTGGTTTCCTGTGTTGTTCCGAATACGGGTAGTGTACGCAGGTCGTTGATGCGGAAAGAATCGACCGTGTTATCCTTTAGCAGGATGGGCAGCACCTGATCGCCTTCACGATATTCACCTAATGTCATACCGCTTGTACCGATCTGAATGCTCTGTGCCATACTTTGCCGGGAGACACCTAACGGTTGGGCACGTTCCGGACTGTAAACGGGTTTCCATACAGGAATCTTATTCCCCCATGAATTGCGTATGTTGATGAGATCATTATCCCGATGCATGATTTCCAGGACTTTGTTGGTCAGCATCACCAGTGAATCGACATTATTACCGATAAAGCCGATTTCAATGGCGGCGTCTACCGCAGGCGATAGCTTAAACAAAGTGGTACGGGTAATGGCATTCGGATAGTTTGCCTTCATATACTGGTCGAAGTTCTCTTCGTATTCCTTTGTATATTTACTGTCGGTCAGTTCGATAAGTATATTGGCAAAGTTGGGCTTGGGACCGACGGAAGTAGATGCCAGATAGTAACGTAACGGTGTACTTCCGAATGTGGTGGATATTCGTTTCACTTCCGGTTGTTGCAGGAGGTGCGCTTCCACCTGTTTCATTTCCTTTTCCACGTCACGGATGCTGTAACCGTCCGGATAGAATATATCGGCGCGGAAATAGGGCTTATCCAGTGAGGGGAAGAAGTTTTGCGGCATCATTCCCATGATGACCAGTGAGATGATAAACAGGACTACCATACTACCCAGTGTAAGAGTCTTCTTCTTGATAAGTACTCCGAGGATAGAGGCGAACTTGTGATAGAAAGGTTTATCATACGGGTCTTTATTGGCATCGCCGGATTTGGCTTTCAGAATAAAGTTACCGAAAGTGGTGGTTTGTGTGAGTGCCAGTATCCAGCTTAATCCCAAAGAAATGGCAAGTACGACAAACAGGGGTTTCACGATTTCCGCTACGGCAGAAGGGGCGAGGTACAACGGCAGGAATGAACAAATGGCGATGAACGTAGCGCCAAGTAATCCCCATTGCGGTCCGGTAGCTCCATCTATCAGTGCTTTTCGCCGGTCTATACCTCGGGCGATGGCTATTTGCGCATTGTCTGTCACTACGATAGCGTTATCCACCAGCATACCCATGGCGATGATGAAACCTGCCAGTGAAGTACGGTTCAGTCCTACCCCCATGAAGGACATGATGAGCAGCGTGCCGCCAATGGTAAATAGCAGCGAACTGCCGATAAGTATACCTGCGCGCAGCCCCATCACCAGCATGATGATAACAATTACAATGAGGAGGGATTCTATCAGGTTAATGATGAAACCATTATTTGCTTCCTGAGCTATGACATTTTCCGGATACAGACTTTCCAATTCCAACCCTACCGGAATAAGGGGAAGAAGTTCAGCCAGTTTCTGATCTACCAGTTCTCCGGTCTTTACTACATCCTTCGTCGGGTCGGTGGAAACGCCGATACCTATGGCACGCTTCCCGTTGACGTGCATGATGTTGCCGGGAGGATCCATATATCCTTTTTCAATGACGGCGATATCGCCCAGTTTCACCTGTCCGCCCGGAGTGGTAATCACTTGGTTCCGGATGTCATTGACGGTGGTATAGGTTCCGTTGGCTACAATGCGCAGTTGTTGTTCACCGGCATTGATTTCACCTGTATTGATAATTTGGTTTTGCGATTGTAACAGACTTGCTACTTGCTTCGGATCTATACCCATACCGGCCAGTTTATTGACGGATATATAGATATTCACCACCTCGGTTTGTGTACCGAACAAGGCTACTTTCATTACCCCGTCAGCAGTGATAACCTGGGTTTTGATACGTTCTGCCCAGTTGCGCATTTCTTCGTAAGAGAAACCGTCATCGCCTACCAGACCATAATCGATGCCGAATACATCGCCGAAATCGTCCGATACCGTGGGAACGGAAGCGCCGGCGGGTAGTTGCGGTTGTATGTTGAGCACCTTGCGGCGCAGTTCGTCCCACTTCTGCGGAATGGATTCTGCGGAAAGGGAAGGTTGAAGCTCGAATGTTATCTTGGATAGTCCGTACATGGACTCCGATTTAATTTTATATGCACCACTCATCGACTGTATCTCGCGGGAGATCGGTTCGGTGATCAGTCGTTCTACTTCTGCCGGTTCTGCCCCCGGATAGCGGGTCATAATGACCGCTGACTTGATGACGAAGGGTGCATCCTCTTTCTTTCCCAACCGGCCGAATGATAGTATACCGCCGATTAGCAACACAGCCAGGAAGAAATAAACAATCTTGGTGTTGTCTAATGCATATTTAGATAGGTTCATAATGCTGAATGTTTAGGTTTTATTGGAGATATTCATTAAACGGTCTGTAGAATAGGTATTCACCGGACTGTAGAATAGGTATTCACCGGTCTGTAGAATGAGTATTCAACGATCTGTAGAATGAGTATTCAACGATCTTAATCGATAATCTTCACCGTCTGCCCATCTACCAGTTGATGCACTCCGGCTATCACAATAGTTTCTCCTGGCTGTACACCGGCAGAGATAAGAGCATTGGCTTCTCCGGTAGGAGAGTATACGGTTACTTCCCGCTTGTTTACCTTATTATCCTTTACTACCCACACATAGGTTTTCTGGTTCTCGCTTTCACCGAATATGGCACTGAGCGGAATATTCACAAGCTTTTCTTCCAGGAAGGGAGCTACGTCCGAAGCCAGCTTGATTTTGCACGTAAATCCCGGTTTCACATCGTATAGGGAACGGTTGAAAGCAGGATCTTCAATCGTAATAGTTACCGGGATACCTGTTCCGGCTGTAGAAATGTCCAGATATTCTTCCAACTGTGCGTTGAATACCATGTCCGGATAGGTGTCGAAAACCACTTTGAATGTTACATCTTTTGCACGAAGCAGATACAGATAATCATCCGGCACGGTGAATTTGATGCGGAGCTTCTGTGTATTCACCAATTGTACGATGCCTTCCCCGGAATTCACGCGCTGATAGTTTTCTACCAGACGTTTTTCAATAGAACCGTCGAAGGGAGCGGTCAGTTTGGTATCCCGCATATTATTGCTGGACAGTTCATAAGCTGACTTTGCCTTTTGATAATTGGCAACGCTGATTTCATATTCCTGCACGGAGATAGCCTGGCGTCCCAACAGGCGTTTGTTACGTTCCACCTGTGCTGCGGCAGTCTCGTAAGCGGCTTTGTCGGCGGCGTATTGCAGGGAAATGTCACGCGGATCAATGGCGGCGATCAGCTGTCCCTTCTTTACCCGCTGACCTTCTACCACAGGCAGATTTATGACCTGTCCGCTGACACGGAAGGCCAGTTTCACGTATTCTACGGCTTCTACAATACCGGAGAAGTCTTTCCGGATGACCGATTGGGAGCTGGCAGTAGCTGTCTTGACAGGTCGGATCAGCGTGGCATCGCCCTCTTTCTTGTGCCCGCATGATGTGGCAAGCAGCATCACGCTGATGGCGAACAAATAGATTTTCTTCATACTAATGTATAGTTGTTCGTTTAGGTATAGAAACATAAAACCGGAAAAACAGATAATTGTTCTCCCGGTTTATTTTGTTACGCGTTGTTAATGATACAGGCTTCTACTCCTCTATCCTGAGCAACAAATCGGTGCCCAATTTGAGCTTATAAACGTTTTTATATACTTGTATGTTCAGTTCTTCTCCGGCAATAAGTGAAATATTTATTTCTTTGCCTACATGCATATGAAGTGTACGTCCCTGATAATTTATCTGGAAGGAGTAACTGTTCCACTTCTCTGGAATGACTGGGAAGAAAGAGAGTATGCCCTCCAGAATCTGCATCCCGGCAAAGCCTCGTACAATGGCAAGCCAGCTGCCCGGCATACTGGTGATATGCAGTCCTTGGTGAGTTTCGTTGTTGTAATCATCCAGGTCGAGACGGGTGGCATGCAGAAAGAGCCGGTAAGCCTTTTCCACTTCACCGATGCGGGCGGCAAGAATGGAGTGGATGTGCGGGGAAAGTGAAGATTCATGCACCGTCATTGTTTCATAGAAATCGAAGTTACGGCGGACGGTTTCCTTGTCGAAATTGAAGTAATACAGATATAGGCCCAACAATACATCACTTTGTTTGATGTAGCATGAACGAAGAATACGATCCCAGGACCAATGCTGATTGATGGGGCGTTCTTCGGGTGGAATGGCATCGGTACTGTTCAGTTCCTTATCCAGGAAACCGTCATTTTGTACAAAGATCCCCAGTTCTTTATCTTCCGGCAGATACATACGGTTGATGATGTCGCGCCAGCGTTCAGCCTCTTCTTGTTGGCGGAGGTTGGTGACACGGCGTACACGGGCATATTCGTCGGGGTATTCTCCGGCAATGATTTCAAGATAGTTAAGTGTCATACGCAGGCACTGCACACACGAGTAATTGGTGTACCAGTTGTTATCCACGTTGTTTTCGTACTCATCCGGTCCGGTGACACCCAGTATCACATATTTCTGTTTTGGTTTGGAGAAAGATACACGCTGGCTCCAGAAGCGGGAGACGGCAATCATTACTTCCAGTCCGTATTTGGCTACATAATCTTTGCTGCCCGTGATTGCGGCATGCTGTGCAATGGCATAGACGATGATATTGTTGCGGTGTATTTCTTCAAAGGTAATTTCCCATTCACTGTGGCACTCCTCACCGCTGTAAGTAACTTGCGGGAAGAGGGCGGCACCCTCTTTGAAACCCAGTTTGCGGGCATTCTCTATCGCTTTCGGCAGTTGGTTATAACGGTATATCAACAGATTTTTCACAATCTCCCTCGGAGTAGAAAGCAGGAAGAACGGTACACAACAAAGTTCCGTATTCCAGTATGTGTTTCCGCCGTATTTTTCACCTGTGAATCCTTTCGGACCGATATTCAGGCGCGGATCATCACCGCGGTACGTTTGGCATAGTTGAAAGATGTTGTACCGGATACCCTGTTGTGCTTCCGGATCGCCTTCGATAACCACATCCATTTCTTTCCATATATTGGCCCAGGCTTGCTGATGATCGTTTTCCAGCTTATTCCAGCCGTCTATTTTAGTCTGACGGGCTTTGGCGATGGAATGATCTATCAATTCCTGGCGTTCATCATAGAGCGACGAACTTATAACGGTATATTTGATGAGCATCACGTTGTCTCCCGGTTTCACATCTGCCCCGATACTGAACCCGGTTTGTTTCTCCTTTTCAATGCGTATCGGGTTCGAGGTGGCTTCTTTGCCGTTCTTGAAGAACTGATAGGTCATGGCATAGCACACTTGCGCATCTTCCCGCCGGGTTTGCGTCCATAGATAAGCACAATCCTTTGTGACACCGGAACGGAGGATATTCCATATCTTCTCGTTCGGATCATCGTTCTTATTGACTATGACTGCATCCAGGGAGGGAATCAGTGATATTCTTCCCGTATAATTAATGGAGGTGACGCTGTATTTTATCAGGCATAAATCGGGGTGAGCCATATTGTTGATGTGTTCCACATGGATGCGCAGTTGGTTTCCCCTGGGAGAAGTCACTTCAAAATCGCGGTAGGAGATACCCGCTTTCATATCGAGCCTGCGGCTGAAGCTGTTCACGTCCCATTGTGCCAGGTCCAGTTCTTCGTCGATGAGGCGCAGACTGACGCGTGCCCAGTCCGCTGCATTGGGGATGCGGGTGTAGAAAGCGGGAAAGCCGTTCTTCCACCAGCCTACACGCGTTTTATCAAGAAAGGTAATACCGGCAACGAATGAACCGCGATACGAATCGCTTGAATAAGGCTCTTCAAAATTTCCCCGTTGGCCGAAGCGACCGTTCCCCAGGCTGAATATACTTTCGGACATTCGCAGATTGTCAGCGTGAAAGTTATCTTCAATAATATTCCATTCATCGGTTTTAAGGTATCTTTTCATGGTGTGTATCTCAATGGTGATTATGGCGGTAAAGATAAACAAATAAACGGATAAACGGCAATGATGAGGAAAAAAAGAAGACAAAGAATATCTAAAGAATACGATGTGTTTGGTTCCTTTATAAGAATCACCCCGATCCTTTTAAAGGAACGGGGTGATTATCGTAGAGAAAAGAGTTGTTCGTCGTAGAGGGATAGATATCCCTTTTAAAGTATGTTCTCGCGGGGATTATGCTTTTGCTTGTTCTCCTTTGGTCTCTTTGATTAAATATACACAAACGGCACCGATAATCAACATCACGCCTGCCATGACAAGCATATTTATTTCAGGCGGTAACATGCCTTTCGGGGTGAACAGAGCCAGAATACTACCACCCAGCGTAGCAGCTACAATCTGCGGAATACAGATCGTTCCGTTGAACAGTCCCAGGTAGGTACCCATGTGTCCGCCGCTTAGAGCATTGGTCAGGATGGTGAAAGGCAATGCCAGCATAGCTGCCCATGCGCAACCGATAAGCAGGAAGGAGATGAACAATACATATTGATTGTGAACGAAATACGTGGAGATGAAACCTATTCCACCCAAAACAAGACTGAGTGAGTAGATCAGTTTTCGGTTCTTGAACATCGGGATACATACAGCCCAGAGTACAGAACCGATGGCTTGTACGGCAAACAATACGCCTACCCAGTCGGCAGCATTCTGATATTGGATACTCTTAGTGTCCAGCACTATTTTGCTTGCACCGTTCACCACAGTTTCAACGGTAGGAGCATCGAATACATTGGCAGCTACACTACCATTGGTATAGGTCCACATGAACATGAAAGCAAACCAGCAGAAGAACTGAACTAAACCTACCGTCCAGAAAGCTTTCGGTGCTTTCACCAGTAGTTTCACCATATTGATCTTTTCCTTTTTTTCCTCTTCGGTGATGCCATGGTATTCCGCATATTCGGCAGGTGGCATTTCTTTCACCTTTACCGTGGTGTAGATGACACAAAGTATCAGAATGGCTGCTCCGATATAGAAGGAATAGATAACCGAGTCGGGAACTACACCTTGGGGAGCTATGTTGCTGATGCCTATCCATGTAAAGATGAACGGGAACAGGAAACCTACCAAGCTACCGGCATTGCACAGGAAACTCTGGATAGAGTAGGCAAGGCCTTTCTGCTTTTCGTTTACCATGTCGCCTACCATCATTTTGAATGGCTGCATCGCCATATTGATGGATGTATCCAGAAACATCAACGATACTAATCCGAATATCATTGCCGTGCTGACTGCCATACCGAAACTACCGGCATTCGGCAGTAGGCACATTACCAGTACGGCTACCAGTGAACCGACAAACAGGTAAGGAATACGTCGTCCGAAGCGTGTCCACGTTTTGTCGCTTGCAGCACCTACGATGGGCTGCACAATGATACCTGCCAATGGTGGCAATATCCAGAAATAACTCAAATTGTGCGGGTCTGCACCCAATGTCGCAAAAATACGGCTGATGTTCGCACTCTGCAAAGCATATGCGATCTGTACGCCAAAGAAGCCGAAGCTGATATTCCACAACTTCCAAAAGCTCAAATCAGGTTTTACTTTCATTCTTAATTTTATGTATTAGATATTTATTCAGTTATTTCGTTGTTCCCCTCACTACAAGATTCGTCCTCACAATCTTGTTGCTACTCTTGTCATCGCCCCCTTCCAGCTTACCTGTCAGAATGCTGAAAGCACTTTTTCCGACTTCTTCTCCGTGCTGTTCCACGGTGGTCAGTTTGGGATCTGTGCTTTGGGCAATGGCGCCGTCGGTAAATCCGCAGATCGATACTTCGTCGGGCACTTTCTTTCCAACCAGTTTACAGGCATACAGAATGCCCGAAGCTGTTTCGTCATTGATGGCGAAAAAACCATCGGGATGATCGGAGCCTTCCAGTATGTCAGGGGTGATGGATATGGCACGTTCCCGGGTATCACACAACATAATCATGCTGTCGTCTACGGGAATCTTGTATTTCTTCATGGCATCCAGATAGCCATTCCGGCGATTCTTGGTGATTTCCAGATGCGGAGCTGCTCCATAAAACAGGATACGCTTGCAACCTGTCTGTATCATATACTCCACGGCGGCAAAAGAGCCGGCATAGTCGTCCACTACTACCCGTTCCGTTTTCAATCCGGTGCAGATGCGATCGTAGAACACAATGGGAATATTGTTATTCAGCAAGTCCTGATAATGGTCGTATTGGGAAGTATCTTTTGCCAGTGAAGCAATCACACCACAGACACGGGCGGCAAGGAATGAGTGTACTATCTTTACTTCCTGTTCGTAAGACTCGTTGCTCTGTGCTACCAGAATATTGTATCCTGCTTCGGCGGCAGCCTTTTCAATGCCGCTCAGCACGCACGAGAAAAAGTGGTGTACCAGTTGTGGCACAATTACACCGATTGTATTCGAACGGCTGGCTCGAAGATTTACTGCAAGTACGTTAGGCTTATAATTATGCTCGCGGGCGTAAGCATGTATAAGGTCGCGGGTTTCCTGGCTGATATCCGGGTTGTCCTTCAACGCTCTTGACACGGTAGAGGGCGAGACGTTCAACGCCCGTGCTATGTCCTTGATGGTAATCTGCGGTTTATTCATGGTATTCTCTAAGTATTCCTTTATCCAAAGGTAGTGCAAACCGAAAACAATACAAAATAAGCTTGCTTGTTTTTTATTGCTGAGGTGCAGCTTATCTTATTGAACTGACCTATCCGATTGCAAAAATAGCTGAATACATGAAATATCGCTTCTTCATTGACAGTTATCGGGTTAGAGATTTGTGCAAACGTTTGCAAACGTTGCAGAAAGTCTCGCTGTCTTTATGCCGGTATTGAACCGGTAGGGAAAGATGTTGTCAATATATGAATTTTTCTGGGATCGATATTTGGCATATCTTGTTTGTCACCCTATTTTGTCTTACGGATTATTTCTTATGGTTCTTCTATGCGGGTCTTGTTGCCTATATTGCCCAATTGATTATTTATACGCGAATCTTCCATGCTGGCTTATCGTAGAACGGTAAAAGAGGTGGAGGACTACTATGACGATGATGCAGAACACCGTCTGGTACAAATTCTTTGTTCCCCTGTATGCCGTTTTTTATATACTTATTAAAATAGGAGACAAAGTATGAAATAAAAAGAAAAGCAAAAGTACATTACCCCTGCCATCGAAGTGATACGGATGGAAAATGAGGGGATAATGGCAAGTAGCCTGGGCGGCATGCCATCAACACCTTGGGGCTGTCCGCGTAGAGTTCACCCCCAACCGGGAGAAGAAGTTCCTTCTGATACCATAGATGATAACCCTTCCGACGACGATGGCGGTCTTGAAGAAGATCCGCTGGGATGAGTTAGATATTTTTTGTCCTGTCCTTTTCACTTTCTTTCGCATGTTTGTTGTCCCTTTCCGCAAGAAGCTGTACCTTTGTGGGTAAAGTAATGTATTCCAAATTAATAATCAGAGAAATGGAAGAACTTCAAGACAAATATGTACGTTTCGACTGGGCCATCAAGCGCCTGTTACGCCAGAAGGCAAACTTCGACGTGCTTGAAGGTTTCCTCACCGTGTTTCTGGGTGAGAAAGTCACTATTTTGGAAATTCTGGAGAGTGAAAGCAATCAACTGTCCGCTGAAGATAAATTCAACCGAGTGGACATCAAGGCTCGCAACAGTAAGGATGAGATCATCATTATCGAGATACAGAACACCCGCGAACTTTATTATCTGGAGCGGATCCTTTATGGCGTTGCCAAGGCTATCACTGAACACATCTCGCTGGGTGAAACGTACTATAAGGTGAAGAAAATCTACTCCATCAGCGTTCTCTACTTCGATATAGGAAAGGGAAACGACTACCTGTATTACGGCCAGAACCATTTCGTAGGCGTCCATACGGGCGACCACCTTCAGGTGAATGTCAAGGAACGTGATGCCATTGTCTCCCGCATGCCGGCCGAGATATTTCCCGAATATGTCCTTATCCGTGTGAATGAGTTCGACAAAGTGGCTGTCACACCACTTGAAGAATGGATGAAATATTTGAAGGATGGCACCATTCGCCCCGATACCACCGCTCCCGGTCTGAGCGAGGCTCGCAAGAAACTGAAATACTTCTCCATGCCCCCTAAAGAGCGCATGGCTTATGACGAGCATCTGAACGCCGTGATGATTCAGAACGATGTGCTGGATTCTGCCAAACTGGAGGGAAAAATTGAAGGACGTGCGGAAGGCCGAGATGAAGAACGTTTTTCCATAGCCCGCAACATGAAGCAACTGGGTATTCCTATTGACGTGATAGTAAAGTCTACAGGGCTGACATCGGGAGAGATTGAAACTTTGTAGAATTTTTATAAAGTATGCGATACCGCCCTGTAGCCAATGAATTTTCTTCGTAGACTATGGGGCTTTTGCTTTACTTCCCCACCATTATGAATTTTGTATGTCAGTGGCTTTAGGCAATTTTTCAGAAAGCTGCAGGGCGTTTGTGACAGATTAATTTTATCTTTGTCCCCGACCTTTAACAAACCGAAGTGTATGCGCAGACCTGTTTTTCTTCTTCTACTTATACTTTTGCAGATAACGCTTCCCTTCAAACTGTCCGGGCAGAAACCGGATTATCGCTTGTTTGATAATATCAGTCTGGGGACGGAAGCCTCTGTAATCAATTGCTTCCTGCAAGATACACAAGGACTGATATGGATCGGTTCCAATAAAGGGTTGTTTAGTTATGACGGTTATTCCACGCAGCCACATTTCACTTTTGCCAAGCGTAACAATACACAGGTTTATTGCGGTACAGTGGTAGACAGTACCTATCTTTATCTGGGTGCCGACAATGGCTTGTTGATTTATAACTATCGCACAGATACCTACGAAGAACCGGAAACGCAGCTTCCGACCGATATCCGGGCATTACTTGTACACGACGGTATGCTGTGGTTAGGAACATTGAACGGCCTCTATACCTATTCACTGAACGACCACCAACTCTCTGCCGTTACCGAAGGTATTCCACACCAGACCATCTATTCACTGATCCGCTCTTCGGACGGGCTTCTTTATATCGGTACCTATAATGGCTTCTGCCGTTATATCCCCGCTACCCGGCATTTTGAAGAAATAGACCTGCCTCTCAGTGGTAACCGGAGTAATCAGTTTGTCAATTCCCTACTGGAAGATACGGCACGTGGCTGCATCTGGATCGGTATGGAAGGGTGTCTTTTCAGATACACGCCTGCCGACGGCCGTACTCAGCGGATTGATGCTTTCTACGATAATTCCGTCAAGTCATTGGCACTGGATGGCAGTGGGCGGTTGCTGGTGGGCACGGACAATGGTTTGTATGTATATCAGGAAGGAGAACCTTTGCTGCACGTGGTCCACGACTCCCGAAATCTGCAATCACTCTCCAATAATATCATCTGGACCATCTTTGCCGACCGGGAACATAACATCTGGCTGGGCACAGATTACGGAATTTCCATGTCACGGAATAACAATGCGTTGCGTTATATCCCCATTTCACAAATCACCGGAACAGGAGAGGGGAACCAGTTCTATTCCATGCTTCGCGATACACACGGAACCTACTGGTTTGGCGGAACCAACGGACTGATTCGTTTCACCCAGCCCCTAGGTGAAGAACAAGATGTTGCCTGGTATAAAATGGGTGATCGGAAATATCCCTTGTCGCACAACCGGGTACGCCATCTTTATGAAGACCGGGAGCAGCAACTCTGGGTGGCTACCGATGGAAGCATCAGTCGTTATGATCCGAAGAACCGCCAGTTCGTCCATTATAGCATTGTGGATAGCACCCGCCGCTACAATGCCAACTGGGCGTATCATTTATTTGAAGACCGGGAAGGGAAACTCTGGATAGCCACTTGTCTCGGTGGAATCTTTGTGGTAGACAAACAGAACCTTATGCGTTCTTCCGGTGATCCCTATATGGCAGAGAAGACGTATTCCATACACAACGGTCTTTCGGGCATGTTCATCAACCAGCTAATCCCTGACCGTGAGGGGAATGTATGGGCATTGCTGTACAACAGTGCCAACAGCATCGAGAAGATAAATCCCCGCACAGGCGAGATAACCCATATCGCTCCGGACGAGCTGACAGGCGAAAGAACCCCCAACTTCATACTCTCTGCCCAAGACGGTCATATCTGGATAGGCTTTCCCGGTGGTGTGATGCGTGTACAGCCTGATAACGATAGTATCCGCATGCTTCCTTTCGATGAGTACAATCACTATGCAATACTTTCAATGGCTGAGGCTGACGGAAAAATCTGGATATCTACCACCGATGGTTTCTGGGTGGCAGATCAGCAGACGCTGGAAATCCGCCGGCTGAATATCACCGATAAACGTTTCACCAGCATGTTCTTCGACCGGACAAGCAGAGAATTTTATTTGGGTACGGCAGATGGCTTTGCCATATCTTCACCGGAAGCCCTGCTGGCGGAACACACCGAAAAGCCGCTTATCCTGACTGCCATTTACATCAACAACCAACTGTATCAGCCCAATGCCTCACAAACTGATGTTTCACATTCCGATACCGGACGCTCCGGTACTTCCTCATTGCCCGGACAAAGTATCCGTTACTCGCAACGGATAGAACTGGCTTATGACCAGAATAACCTTGCCTTTGAACTTTCCGACCTGCCTTATTCTCTTGAAGAGAAAAGCAAACTTGTTTATCGTCTGGAAGGTGTGGATCGTGAGTGGAACTTGCTGAAAGCGAATACGAACCGTATCACTTACAATAACCTGAGTTATGGAGACTATCGTCTGTTGGTGAGTAAGTTGGACGCTTATGGAAAACCATCGGACCGGGCTTATACACTGGAGGTTCATATCATTCCACCCTGGTACTATACTCTGTGGGCAAAGGCACTCTATGTTTTGCTCTGTCTGGTACTGGTGATCTGGACCATCAACTTCTTCCGCGTTAAGAACCGCTTGAAGCTGGAACGTATGGAGAAGGAGAAAATTCTGGAACAATCGCAGGCGAAAATGGAGTTCTTCACCAACCTTTCCCATGACCTGAAAACTCCGTTGAGCATGATTATCGCGCCTATCAGCCGGATGCTTCCCGCTATCAAGAATCCGCAGGAGAAGAAACAACTGGAACAGGTGCATCGCAATGCCATGAAGTTGAATTCGCTTATCCATCAGGGGCTGGACTTCAACCGGGTGGATAGTGGAAACAATACATTACTGATACTTTCTCAAATCGAACTGGTGTCTTTTGCGCGTGGCTTATTCACCTTGTATGCAGAGGAGAAGGCGAAAGAGAAGAAGCAGACTTTCCATTTCCATACCGACCGTGAAAAGATATACATACAGATGGATGCCATAAAACTGGAATCTATCTTGGATAACCTTTTGTCTAATGCCGTGAAATATACTCCGGAAGAGGGTGAGATAACGCTTCGTTTGCAGGCTTCTGATAAAGAAGTGCATATCTCTGTATCCGATACTGGTATCGGTGTTCCCCGTCAGGATCAACCGTATGTTTTTCAGCGCTTCTTCCAGTCTCCCAAGACGGCAGGCAAGAAGGAGGGAACAGGTATCGGCCTGTATTTGGTAAAGACTTATACGGAACTGCATGGCGGTAATGTTCAGCTTTCTTCAGAAGAGAATAAAGGTACTGCCATTACGCTGACCCTTCCGGTGATTGCTATGGAACAGCCTGTTGTAGAGGTTTCTCCGGAAATTGTATCTTCTGATATCGAACCTGTCGCTGCCGGAGTTACAGTTGTGGTTCCAGATACAGATACGCCCGCTCCGGATGCTCCATTGCTTCTGATTGTGGATGATACTCCGGAGGTTTCAGAGTTTATTTATCAGATACTGCATACTAAATATCGTTGCCGTTTGGCGGAAAATGGTAAGATAGGTATGGAACTTACCCTGGAATTAATGCCCGATCTGATTATTGCTGATGTCATGATGCCTGTAATGGATGGTCTTGAAATGGTGCGTCATATCAAGAAGCATATTCCTACATCCACTATTCCCATCATCTTGCTGACGGCGAAAAGCGATAAGGAAACAGAGCTTGAAAGTATCCAGTTGCATATAGATGCTTTCATTCCTAAACCCTTTGAACCGGATATTTTACTTTCGCGTGTGGAGCAGTTACTTCATAGCCGGGAGACGCATGAGGCGAAAGCCCGCATGGAAGTTCTTTCCACCCCGAAAGAGATAGAGGCGGTTTCTTATGATGAAAAGTTCCTGGCAAGTGTGATTCATCTGATTGAAGAACACATCTCAGACTCCGAACTGAATGTGAATGCCCTTTGCGAATGGACTGGCACCAATAACAAGCAGATGTACCGCAAGATAAAGCAACTGACGGGCATGACACCTGTGGAATACATTAAATCCATCCGCATGAAGAAAGCCGCCATGCTGTTGAAGCAACAGAAGTTCACGGTTGCCGAGGTGATGTACATGGTCGGTTTCTCCAATCACTCTTACTTTTCCAAGTGCTTTCAGACGGAGTTCGGGGTGACGCCTAAGCAATATGTTTAGTTCGGCTTTGCCAACTCTTTGCCATAGGCTTGGCGACGTTTTGCCAATGCGGTGGCACAGTCTTGCCAATACGATGGCATAGTCTTGCCAATGCGGTGGCAAAAGTTTGCCAAGCCTATGGCACGGAATTGGCAAAGTTAAGTGTTCAGGAACACCTCGGCTCCCAGCAGATTATTAAAGTAAGTGGCATTCCGTTCATCCTCAAGTCCTCCGTCGGGGGTGAACAATAGTTGGTATTTGGTTTGTGTATTCGCCATTCCCACAACTACGGAAATTACTGATTGTTTCTTAGGGAATTGAACCAATGTGACTCCCTGCACCATTCTATCGGAATATTCGCTTGCAACAAAAGCGTTGTACACGGCATTGGGCACTTCGTCCATTGTTCCCCAGTCAATCTGTCTCATTTCCCATTGTGCCTCGGAGTTGAACCAGACCTTTGTGTCGTAACCATTCTGTATAAAGTCCGCTACATAGTAAGCCTCATCCCGTGACCAGGCAACATCCTTGGCGGCAGGGTACATCTTTTTCAGTGCTGTCTGCACATTGACAGGCGCATAATCGGCAAGGACCGGAGCTGATGTCAGGAGCATCAGAAGCAGGAAAGAATACGTCAACTTTTTCATTGTTCCTTCATTTAGATTGTTATCGTTCCGAAGAGAACAACGAGTGGGGAGTTTTGTTTAGTTATCAGGAGCACCGTCCAGTGGAAGTATAAACAGGAAACGTGCTCCTTTGGTGTAACTCTTATCCAGTTTCACTTCACCTTTCAGGCGTTCGGCAATGATGGAACAGATATTCAGTCCGAGTCCTGTGCCCTGTTTAAATTCATCCAGTTTGCTGAAACGGTCGAAAACATAGTCTGCCTGGTCTGCCGGAACTCCCGGACCTGTATCTGCAACGGAGAAGGTTATCTTTCCCGGATTCTCTGTGAGAGAGCAATGGAGGTGAATCTCACCCCGTTCCGTGTGTTTCTCCGCATTGGTCAGGAAATTGATAAGTACCTGTTGCAGGCGTTCTTTATCCGTCACAAACAAGAAGTCATTTGGTGCATCGGAAGTGAAATAGGACTTCACTTCTTTCGGATTACGATGTACAACGGAAATCATTGCTACCTGGCATAATTCATTGCAGCGATGAGGCGCCAGATGCATGGTGTATTTACCACTTTCCAAACTGGCAAGGTCGAGGACATCATTAATTAGCGTAGTCAGTAACTCGGAATTCTGCTGGATAAGCATGCTGAACTCTGCTTTCTCTTCCTCGTCCACCTCCATATCCGGAGTGGATAAAACTTGTGAGAATCCGACTATGGCATTGAGCGGTGTACGTATCTCGTGGCTCATATTCTGTATAAAGAAACTTTTCATCCGATCCGACTCCTCGGCATGGTCGCGTGCAATGGTGAGCTCTTCGTTTTTTTCTTGTAAGATGGCCATTGTTTTACGGCGTCTGTATAGGTAGAATATCAGGAAACAGGTGAAGAGAAATAAGAATGAGAGTACAAGGCTGAGAGTTACGATGTAATGTTGAGAAGCACTTTGCTGCTCTTTTAAGATGGCTTTCTGTTTTTCCGCTTCTACATTGAGACGTGCCAGTTCCAGATTCCGGTTCTTCAATACCAATCTGCTGTTTTCAGCATTTATCTTTTCCAGTTCAGATTGTGACTTTGTCCGGTCCAGTTCCAGTTGGGTATTCCTCAGGTTGAGTGCTGCATTCTTATATTCCAGGGCCTTGGCATCCAGTTTCATGCGTTCGTTGCCTATCTGTGCATTCAGTTCGGCGATGTCTGCGGATTGTACCAGGCGATTGATTGAATCCTGATATCTGTGAATCAACTTATTATATATATAAGCTTTTTCATAGTTTCCTGATTTCAGATATAACTCATGGCGTATCTGGTAAATCTGTAATGGGCTTCCTATCGAATCAGCGGTTATATATGCCTGATCGTATTTTTTATCCAGAACAAGTTTGCAGATACGTAAACGCAACAAAGCTGATTTGCGGATAACACCATATTGTTCGACCAGTTGCAGGCATTCTTCATAGCAAGTGTTAAAGTCATCGATTCGGTCCATACTATACAGAGTCTGGCATTTATCCATTAGGGAAGCTACACGGCTCTCATTGGTTTTAGCAGTTTTCACGGCTTTCTCATTGTATTCCAATGCTACTTCACCTTCGTCTTTCTTTCGGTAATACTCAGCAAGGTTCATATAAAGGTATGACGGATCTTGTTCGGGCAAATGCTTCAGCATGTATTCCAAGGCATTTTTGTAGTACTCGGCTGCTACCTCACTATTCTGACGCATATAGTAGATGTGTCCCAAGGTACGAATACACGAAAAGATGCCGTAGTTGTGCTGGTCTTTGAAAGCCTGTTCTTTCATTTCTTCGGCTTTGTGCAGGGCACGCAGTGAATGTCCGTTGTTAAGGAGCCAATTTATTTCGCTCGTATATGCGGAATAGTAATATTGCAGATAGTTGTTTTTGCGTGCCTCTTCCTTTAATTTAGTGGCTGCCTGTTCCAGTTTCTCATAATTGCCGGAACTATAGTAGAAACTTACCGGAATGGTAAGTGCCAAACATTGTGCTTTTTTGTCTTTCTTTTTGGTTGCTTCTGCATAAAGAGTGTCAGCGATAAGCAATCCTTGGGGATAAGTTCGTGATTTGGTGGCGCGCTGAAAAAAGGGGTATAAAGAGTCATCTATCTTATAAGGGTTGTTTTGTGCCCCGGCAGGGATAAAAAGTCCTGTAAGAAGTAGTAAAATTAGTATGTTAGTGTATCTTTTCATCTTATCTTTAGCAAAGGGATGTGGCAAAGATACTTTTTTATGCTTAATAATTACAAGAAAATGGAGAAAAAGTAGTAGTCTTTTGATTGGGAATTCCCGGCTGTTATTATGCTTATTGTTCATAAATGTTATATGTATATTGTTGATAATCAGTGGATGTCCTTTTTGTATTGTTTTATGTCCGATATCTGCTTTGATGAATAATTGCCCTCCATTACTTTTGCCGTCAAGAAAAACCAACTTGAATTTGATGACATGCAGAGACACATTCTTATCTTGATTACTTGTTTGCTGGCGGTAGTTGCCCCGGCACAGAACAAAGTGCAAAAAAGCGCACAGCCCCAAGTACGAAAAAGTATCCCTACTGTTTATGTGGATGCCAACGGCGTCATGCGCTGGTCCGATACCCGGAAAGAGGCTTCTTTTTTTGGTGTGAATTATACCCTGCCTTTTGCCCATGCTTACCGTGCAATGGGCTATCTGGGCATTGATCGCAAAGCTGCTATCGACCGTGATGTCTACCACTTTGCACGTCTGGGACTGAATGCTTATCGCATCCACATCTGGGACGTTGAGATTTCCGATGGCGAAGGTAACCTGCTGGAGAACGAGCATTTGGAATTGCTGGATTATCTTATCTTTAAATTGCAGGAACGTGGCATTCGCATCGTTATCACTGCTCAAACCAACTTCGGCAATGGTTATCCCGAACGTAACCAGCCTACCGGCGGCTTTTCCTATAATTATGATAAATGTGCTGTTCATAGCGATGCAGAGGCCATTGCCGCGCAGGAAAAATATATTGCCGCCCTTGTGCGTCACGTCAATTCTTACACAGGCTATGCCTATAAAGACGATCCTTACATCGTAGGTTTTGAAATCAACAACGAACCCTGCCATCCGGGTACGGTAGCCGAGACGCGTACTTATATCAACAAGATGTTATCTGCCTTGAAACGTGCAGGCAACCGGAAACCGGTATTCTATAATGTCAGCCACAATCAGCATGTGGTTGAGGCTTACTACGATACTGCCGTTCAGGGTACTACTTATCAATGGTATCCCGTGGGTCTTGTTTCCGGACATACCCGTAAAGGAAACTTCCTGCCTGCGGTAGACCGATACGATATTCCTTTCTCCAATTTGAAAGGTTTCAATAAAAAGGCGCGTCTGGTTTATGAATTTGATCCTGCGGACAATCTCTATTCCTATCTTTATCCTGCCACTGTCCGCACTTTCCGTTCTGCCGGTTTCCAGTGGATTACACAGTTTGCGTATGATCCTATTGATATGGCGGCATATAATACCGAATATCAGACTCATTACCTGAATGTGGCTTATACTCCGAACAAGGCTCTTGGCTTGATGATTGCCGCAGAAGTGGCACAAAAAGTGGGCAGGGGAGAGAGTTTTGGCGGTTATCCGGCAGATACGCTGTTCAATGACTTCCGTGTCAGCTACGTACAGGATTTGAGTGAACTGAACGATGGAGAGAAATTCTACTATTCCAATACGACGCAGACCCTTCCGAAAGATGTTTCACGGCTTCGTGCCATTGCCGGATGTGGCAGTTCTCCCGTTGTCCGTTACGAGGGTACAGGTGCTTATTGGATAGATAAGTTGGAAGATGGTGTCTGGCGTCTGGAAGTTATGCCCGATGTAGTGCAGGTGAGCGATCCGTTTGCCAAACCTTCTTTGGATAAAGAAGTGATGCATATCATTTCCAATGCATGGGATATGGTGCTGGATTTGCCTGACTTGGGTAAACATTTCCAGATAAATGGATTAGATAAAGATAACTCCCGACATACTGCCGCCACGAACGGTACCATTTCCGCCCTTCGTCCCGGTGTTTATCTTTTGCAACGCGAAGGCATATCCGCTTCCCGAACCTGGACTGCCGATACACATTGGCAAAACATCACTCTCGGTGAATACGTCTCCCCAACTCTCCACTCTCAACCTTCAGACCTTGACTTCATAGTCAATCATTCTCCGGTGGGAACTGTTGATGCCGGCAAAGACCTGACCATACAAGCCACTGTAGCCGGTAATGAACAGCCCGACTCCGTTATCATCTATACTGATAAAATCTCCTTTTGGAATGAAAAGAATCCATCTATCAAGATGAACTATGCAGGTGGTCACACATACCGTGCCATTGTTCCTGCCTCAGATATAAAAGAAGGTTGTTTTAGGTATAACATCGTTGTATGTCGGGGAGATAAACGACAGACATTCCCTTCCGGGGTAGCCAAGAGTCCGCTGGATTGGGACTATATTGCGGCTACCCTGTGGGAGACGAATGTAGTTGCTTCTACGAAGTCACTTTCTTTACTGGAAGCGGGAGATGCCGAAAATAACCTGGAAGTCTATACCTTACCGGAGTGGAGCCGTACCAATCATGAATTGATTGAGAATGCTCCGACGGAGAGACCGACTCTCCGCATTACTTTTGAGTCCAAGGACCCGAATCCGGTCTTTTTCCTTCGCCGCTATATTAAAGATGACATTAGCGGCCGTCCCGAACGCCTTGCAGCCGGCCGTAAGCTTTGTCTGCACGTGAAGAAGATGCCGGAAGGGCTTAAAGCAGGTTTCATTACTTCGGACGGATATACCTATCTCGCACCGTGTACGGCTGCAACGGATGATATCATTCGCATTCCTCTCACGGAACTGCGACAGACCAATACCGCCCTGTTGCCTCATGCCTATCCGGTTTTCCTCGACAACTATTTCCGTCCGCAAACGGAGATACCTTTCCAAGTAGAAAAGATAGAAAGCCTTGAACTGTCCTTTGAAGGAACTGCCGGGAAACAGGCGGAAATAGAAATAGGCGGCATTTGGCTGGAATAAGTAACACTTTTAAATTAAATACCAAGTATGAGAAACAAAACCTTAAGACATCGCGTCACAGCTTTTCTATGTCTGCTGTGCATCGCACTATCAGCAATTACGAGCCCGCTTTCCGCTCAGGACGGAAGAAAAGTAACCGGGCATGTCGTAGACGACACGAACGAACCCCTTATCGGCGCCAGTATCCTGGTGGTAGGCACCAGTACCGGCGTGATAACCGATCTTGACGGAAACTTTTCCATTGTTGTTCCTTCGGGAGCTACCACTTTGCAAATCTCCTATGTAGGTTATGAAGCAGTAACTGTACCCATTCCAAGCAGTAACACTGTGAACGTAAAGATGAAAAGTGACTCCCAGATGTTGAGTGATGTGGTTGTCATCGGTTACGGAACCACCCGCAAAAGCGACCTGACAGGTTCCGTCTCCAACGTCAGCAGCAAGGATTTCAATTCTGGGCTGATTTCCTCGCCCGAACAACTGATTAACGGTAAAGTATCCGGTGTACAGATTATGTCCGCCAATGGCTCACCTACTGCCGGAAGCACCATCCGCATCCGTGGCGGCGCTTCGCTGAATGCCAGTAACGACCCGCTTATCGTGCTGGACGGTGTGCCCCTCGAAACAGGCGGCATCAGTGGCAACAGCGGCAACTTCCTCTCCCTCATTAACCCGAGCGACATCGAAAGCATGACCATCCTGAAAGATGCCTCCTCCACTGCCATCTACGGTTCGCGCGCCTCAAACGGTGTCATAATTATTACTACCAAGAAAGGCAGTACCGACCGCATAAAGGTAAGCCTCACTACCACCAATTCACTGCAAACCCGTACGAAAATGACCGATATGCTTTCGCGCGAGGAGTTTGTCAACCTTGTTAATGCACAAGGTACCGATGCGCAGAAGTCTTTACTGGGCACCACCGACACTGACTGGAACGACCAGATTTTCCATACCGCTTTCGGTACCGACAACAATCTCAGCGTTTCCGGTCGCCTCACCCGCAACTTTCCCATCCGCGTCTCGCTGGGCTACTACAATCAGGACGGATTGCTGAAGACCGACAATGCCGAACGCCTCACGGGAAGCCTCTCCCTGTCACCTACTTTCTTCGACGAGCATCTGAAGTTGAACCTCAACGTCAAAGCCTCGCGCAACAACAACCGTTTTGCCAACTCCAGCGCCATCTGGAATGCGACCACTTGGAATCCAACCATTCCCATCTACTCAGGCAACGACACCTTCGGCGGCTATAACGAAGCCCTCGACAATGCCGGACAGCTGGTTACCGGTGGTACCCTCAACCCGCTGGGGACACTCGAACAATATAAATCCACCAGCCGGGTGTCTCGCTTGGTGGGTAACTTCGATGTAGATTACAAAATGCATTTCCTGCCCGAACTGAAGTTCCACGCCACCTTGGGATATGACTATGCCAAGGGACAGGGAAGGATATATGTGCCTGCCGAAGCCGCCCAATACCAGACCACTTCGGGCCGTGACTACGAGTACGGTCCGCAGAAGAACACAAACCGCCTGCTCACCGCTTATTTCAACTATAATAAATATATCGACGCCTGGAAGAGCAGCATTGACGCCACTGTGGGCTACGACTACCAGCATTGGAAGAGCACATCCCCCCAATACAGCGAACTCAACACCTTGGCCGAGCCGCAGAGCACTACTGCCGCCACCGATCAGCGTCACGTGCTCTTGTCATATTATGCCCGCCTTAATTATACATTCGACTCCCGCTATATGCTGACGGCCACCATGCGCCGTGACGGTACCTCCCGCTTCAATTCGGACAACCGCTGGGGCACTTTCCCCTCCGTAGCCTTGGCGTGGAGAGTCAGCGAGGAGGCTTTCCTGAAAGATAACCCTGTGCTCAGCAACCTGAAATTGAGAGCCAGCTACGGCGTCACCGGTCAGCAGGACGGCATTGGCAATTACAATTACCTGCCTGTCTACACCGCTAGCCAGACAGGAGCCGAGGCTTTGTTCGGTAACCAGTATATCACTACCTACCGTCCCGAGGCCTACGTCTCCGGTCTGAAGTGGGAAACCACTACCGCCTGGAATGCCGGCTTCGACTTCGGGTTGTTGAAGGACCGCATGACCGGTAGTTTCGACTACTATACCCGCCAAACTAAAGATTTGCTGGCCACCGTTGCCTCTCCTGCCGGTACCAACTTTGATAAGAACATCTTGACTAACGTGGGCAATGTAGACAGTCAGGGTATCGAAGTCACTTTGAACGCCACTCCCATCCAAAACAAGGACTGGAACTGGGACGTCAGTTTCAACATGACCTGGCAGAAGATGAAAGTCAAGAACCTCTCACTGGTAGAAGGCGGTGCCACCACCAACGTATCTGCGGGTGCCTCCATCGACGGACAGATTGTGCAGGTGTTGAGTGAAGGTTACGAACCCTATATGTTCTACGTCTACAAGCAACTCTATGACGCTGAAACCGGCCTTCCCATTGAGGGTGCCTATGCCGACCTGAACGGTGACGGCGAGATAAACTCCGGCGACCTCTACCGCTACAAGTCACCTGCGCCCGACTTTATCTTTGGCTTCAGCACCTCGCTGAACTACCGGAAGTGGACACTCAGCACCAGTCTGCGTGCCAGCGTGGGAAACTATATGTACAACGGAATGGCGATGAATACCGGCGCTTGGGGAACAATGAGCTATAATTCCTATCAACTGAACAATCTGCACAGCAGTTACTTGAAGACCAACTTCCAGAGCCGCCAGCACCTGTCGGACTACTACGTGGAGAACGGCTCATTCCTGAAGATGGACAACCTTTCGCTGTCCTACAACTTCGGACGCCTGTGCCGTTGGTTCAGCCTCAATGCCAGCGTTATGGTGCAGAACGTCTTCTGCATCACCCGCTATTCGGGCGTCGACCCCGAAGTATCCGGCGGTATGGACTCTTCCTTCTATCCCCGTCCGCGTACCTATTCGCTCAGCCTGGGATTTGAATTCTAATTCGTCAACATCAATAAAGAACAAGATATGAAAAAGATATTATACTACGCCGCGTTGCTGTTTGCCGGCACACTCCTCACCACTTCTTGCGTGGGCGACCTCAACCAGTATCCGCACATTGAAACCACATCGGCCGACATCTATACTTCTGCCGCCAACTACAAAGCCGTCTTGGGCAAACTCTATGTTTCTTTTGTCATTTCCGGACAGGAGAAGGGCGGCGGCAACTCCGACATGAGCAGTAACTCCGGTTATGACTATATGCGTTGTTACTTCAATATGCAGGAGTGCGGCACGGACGAACTGGTGTATACCTGGCAGGAAGGCGACAAGATGAACGGCCTTACCTACCTGAGCTGGGATGCCAACGACGTATGGGTGTCCGACACATACTATCGCATCTACTACACCATCGCATTGTGCAACGAGTTCCTGCGCAACGCCACCGACGGACAAATCAGTTCCTTCAGCGAGAGCGATCAGGAAGAGATTCGCCACTACCGTGCCGAAGCCCGCTTCATCCGCGCCCTGGCCTATACTCATGCTCTCGACCTTTTCCGCAACGTGCCCTTTGTCACCGAAGAAGACCCTGTGGGCACCTACCTGCCGCCACGTTATACCGGAAAGCAGTTGTTCGATTATCTGGAGTCGGAACTCAAAGCGATTGATAACGATCTACTGGACCGCACGGCCTGCGAGTATGGCCGCGCTTCCCGCTCGGCTGTCCACGCCTTGCTGGCACGCCTCTACCTCAATGCTGAAGTATATACCGGTACTGCCCGTTGGACGGACTGCATCACCTACTGCAACCGCATTCTGGCGGCGGGCTACACACTGGAAGGCAATTATGCCTTATTGTTCAATGCCGACAATCACCTGCGCACGAACGAAATTATCTATGCTTTCCCGGTGGATTCCGAACGTACCATGACGTGGGGCGCGACGACCTATATCATCTGTGGCAGTATAAATAACACTTCCGACACGCAGCTGCCCACCGACTATGGAGTGCCGTCCGGCTGGGGAAGCTTCCGCCTGCGGGGTGAGTTTCCGGGGCTCTTCGGCACGGGTGATGGCCGCGCCATGTTCTATACCGAAGGCCAGACCCTGTCGGTGGATGTGGTGGAGAGCCAGAGCAATGGTTATCTGTCCGAGAAATGGACGAATCTGACTGATGCCGGTGAAGCCGGTTCTCCCAGTAACGACGGTAGCGCCAGCACCGATTTCCCCGTCTTCCGTCTGGCAGATGTCTACTTGATGCTGGCCGAAGCAGTGGTGAGAGGGGGTGAAGGCAGTAGCCGTTCCGCAGCTTTAGGTTATGTCAACGAGTTGCGTATGCGTGCCTTTGGCAATGATTCGGGTAATATTACCGACGGACAGATGACGGCCGACTTCATCTTGGACGAGCGGGGACGTGAACTCTATATGGAGTGCGTACGTCGTACAGACCTGATACGCTATGGCAAGTTCACCACCGCCTCCTACCTGTGGCAATGGAAGGGCGGCACAAAGGCAGGGCAGGCTGTGGACAGCAAGTTCAACATTTATCCTATTCCGTCTACCGAACTGACGGCTAACCCGAATCTTTATAACGAAAACTATTAATTTAATACACTCCATATGAAGACAATGAAGAATTTCATTTACCTTCTCGCGTTGACATTAGGCTTTGCCGCTTGCGAGAAGGATGAAGACAAGATATACTTGAGCAGCCTTGAATCGGGCGAACTGGTTGCCACGGAGAACAATGTCGTCTTGTCGCAGGAAAACAGCAAAGACATCGTGCTGTCATTGGCATGGACTAAAGATGCCTTGCAGATAAGTGACCCCGGCCTGTCGGCTATTGATGTGACTATCCAGACTTTGCAAGTCTCCACTACTCAGGACTTCTCGGGTGTGGTGAGCGAAAGTGCCGAGAACTCTCTTTCAAAAGCTTATACCGGTGCTGCGCTCAATGCATTGGCCAAGAATATAGGCGCTACTTCCGATGTGGCGAACAATGTCTACTTCCGCCTTGCCGCACGGACGGGGAACAATATGGCGCCTGCCTACTCCAATACGGTGACGGTATCCGTTACTCCTTACACCATCGATATGAGTGTGGGCTACATTCTCAGTGGCAGCAAGGAAGAAACGGGCATGACGCTCTATTCCGATGCTTCCGATGGCGATTATGTGGGATTTATGGGCTTCACTTCCTGGTATAACTTCTATCTGAGAGAAGGTGACGGAACGGTTTGGGGCAATGACGGCGTGACGGGAACCGCTTTCCTGTTGTCTTCGGAAGAGGATGACAAAAAACGCTGGAACTGCTGGGCTCCGGGGATAGGCGGTTGCTATTATGTGGACGTGAACGTCAAAACGAAACAGTGGTCTGCCCTTTACATTCCCACTCTTACGCTTGCGGGAGATGTGTCGGGAGAGATGACCTTCGACCGTCCGAACACGAAATGGACGTATGTTTTCAATGCCGCACAAGCCGGAAATATCACTTTGCAGATTTCCGGAAACGGTAAACAGTATGACTCTTCTACCGGAACAGATGATGCGGCTGCAAAAGATGTCCCGGTAGGCTTTGGACAAAGCGGAGAAAATCTTACCTTTGCCACTCAGGCAGGCAATGTCACAGTAAACGTCCCTGTTGCGGGAGAATGTACGTTGACCCTCGATTTGAGCAATCCGAAGCAATGGACGGTGGAAGTAACCAGCGGTAGTGCAGAACCTGAACCGGAACCAGTGCTTGAGACTCTTTATATGCTGGGCATCAGTGAAGGAGAAGGCGGCTGGACCTTCAATAACCATTTGCGCCTTTACGATGAAGAGAATCTTGGATATGCGGGTGTGGCAAATGTGAATTCTCCCTGGGGCTATCAGATTGGCATCGAGGATGGAAACTGGAGTGCTATCTATACTTTAGGTGAAGGTGATGCCGATGCCGGCACGTTGGCGTTCGAGGTTGGAGAAGGGGCTACTAATATTCCGGCACCTGCCGGCGGTCTTTATTTCTTTGATGTATCATTGAAAGCGTTGACTTATAAATTGACGGCTATAGGCAATGAAATCTATATTGCCGGTCTCAATAAATTGGAAGATGAAGACTGGACTTTTGAGCCATTGCCCGCTACAGCTACCAGTGGTGTATATAGTGGCAGTATCACTATCACCCAACCGTCCGCCTGGGGATTTAAGATTTACCTGTTTGACGGAAACTGGGATTATGCGTATGGCGGAAGTGACGGAAAACTCTATTATAAGAGTAATAACGGCATCACGGATGATGCCGCGTTGGCACCGGGCACATACACTCTGACGGTAGATTTAGTGAATGCAACCTATACCATTGAATAAAGAAAATAAATTATGAAATATATGAATATATTAGTAGCCGGTTTGCTCCTTCTGGGAGCAACCGCTTGCAACAACGATGATAAAGCTCCGGCATTTCCCGAAGAGCCAGTTTATGATATGACCGGATTTGCCAAAGGCGCCGATGTAAGTTGGCTGACGCAAATGGAAGCCTCCGGTGACAAGTTTTATGATGCCTCCGGCCGGCAAACGGAATGTATGACTTTACTGCGCGACCTGGGGATGAACTCCATCCGCCTGCGTGTATGGGTGAACCCTTCGGATGGCTGGTGCAATAAGAGCGATGTGGTGGCGAAAGCCTGGCGTGCCCATCAACTGGGTATGCGCCTGATGATTGATTTCCATTACAGTGACGTCTGGGCTGACCCGGGCAAGCAAACAATTCCTGCCGCATGGGTAGACCTTTCGTTCGATGAACAGAAAACGGCGCTTGCCGGCCATACCAAGGACGTACTGAATGCTCTGAAAGACAAAGGCATCACCCCCGAATGGGTGCAAGTGGGCAATGAGACCAGCAACGGATTCTTGTGGGATGTGGGGAAGGCCGACCAGAACCCGAAGCAATATGCTGAACTGTTTGCCGCCGGTTATGAAGCCGTGAAAGCGGTTTTCCCCCAATCCATTGTGATAGTGCACTTAGACAATGGTTTCGATAATGAACTCTACAACTGGAATCTGGACATTCTGAAGAATAATGGTGCCAAATGGGATATGATAGGCATGTCGCTCTATCCCTACTGGGCTTTGGACAGCGGGAAAGAAACTTCTGCCGAGAAAACCATTACCGACTGTATTGCCAACATCAAGAAAGTAAGTGAGAAATACGACTGCGATGTGATGATTGTAGAGACAGGTATGGAGTGCGCTGATGATACCGGCAAGCCGGCCAGCGATGCTGTCCTTGCTGAAGGGAAAGCACAACTGAGCCGCATTCTGGAAGAATGCCGCGACAACACCAACGGACGTTGCAAGGGCGTGTTCTATTGGGAACCCGAGTGCAAGCCAAGTCAGTATCGGTTGGGTGCATTTACAGAGGACGGCTCTCCTACCATGATAATGGATGCATTCAAATAATAATAGTTAACCGATAAAACAACAAAAGACAAATGAGAAAGACCGTATTGGCATTTTCGTGCTGTGCCTTCATTTCATTGATGGCGATGGCGCAACGTAGCGAGCAGCTTCTTGAGAAGAACTGGAAATTCACCAAAGGCGACGCTCCGGAAGCTATGAAACCGGAATTTGACGACCGCAAGTGGGAAACCGTAACCGTGCCTCACGACTGGGCCATCTTCGGTCCCTTCGACCGCAACAACGACTTGCAGGAAGTGGCAATAACACAGAACTTCGAGAAGAAAGCTTCTGTCAAGACCGGGCGCACAGGCGGGCTTCCTTATGTGGGTATCGGCTGGTACCGTACAACCTTTGATGTCACTGCCGATAAACAGACCACTCTTGTCTTCGATGGCGCCATGAGTGAAGCCCGTGTCTACGTCAATGGGCAGGAAGCCTGTTTTTGGCCGTTCGGTTATAATTCTTTCCATTGCGATGTCACTTCTCTTTTGAATAAAGACGGTAAGAACAATACTCTTGCTGTTCGTTTGGAAAACAAACCGCAGTCTTCCCGCTGGTATCCCGGAGCCGGGCTTTACCGTAATGTGCGTGTAGTGACTACCGAAAAAGTGCATGTTCCTGTATGGGGCACACAATTGACTACGCCCCATGTTGCCGATGAATATGCTTCAGTTCGCTTGTTGACCACTATTGCCAATGATGAGGGGAAAGATATCCGTATCGTTACGGAGATTATCTCACCGGATGGTAAAGTTGTGGCAACGAAGGATAATACCCGTAAGATTAATCATGGTCAGCCTTTCGAACAAAACTTCCTGGTGGATGCTCCTTGCCTGTGGTCACCGGAGACACCTTATTTATATAAGGCAGTTTCTAAAATCTATGCCGATGGCAAGCAAACGGATGAATATACTACCCGTTTTGGTATCCGTAGCATAGAAATCATAGCTGATAAGGGTTTCTTCCTGAATGGCAAGCACCGTAAATTCCAGGGTGTGTGCAATCATCATGATCTTGGGCCGTTGGGCGCGGCTATCAATGTTGCCGCTTTACGCCGCCAGCTTACGATGCTGAAAGATATGGGCTGTGATGCTGTCCGTACTTCCCATAATATGCCTGCGCCGGAATTGGTGCAACTTTGTGATGAAATGGGATTCATGATGATGCTGGAACCTTTCGATGAATGGGATATTGCCAAATGTGAGAATGGTTATCACCGTTACTTTAATGAGTGGGCGGAGCGCGATATGATAAATATGTTGCATCAATATCGTAATAATCCTTGTGTTGTGATGTGGAGCATTGGCAATGAAGTTCCTACCCAATGTAGCCCCGAAGGTTATAAGGTGGCTTCTTTCTTGCAGGATATCTGCCACCGCGAAGACCCGACGCGTCCCGTAACTTGTGGTATGGACCAGGTGACTTGTGTCTTGAAGAACGGCTTTGCCGCCATGATTGATGTTCCCGGTTTCAACTATCGCGCACATCGTTATTTGGAAGCTTATGAACAACTACCACAGAACATTGTGCTTGGTTCGGAAACATCTTCTACTGTCAGTTCTCGTGGTGTATATAAATTCCCTGTAGAGAAACGCGGCGATGCAAAGTATGAGGATCATCAATCTTCAGGCTATGATCTGGAACATTGCTCCTGGTCTAATGTGCCTGATGAGGACTTTGCCCTTGCCGATGATTATGACTGGACTATCGGGCAGTTTGTCTGGACAGGCTTTGATTATCTGGGTGAACCCTCACCATACGATACGGATGCCTGGCCAAGTCATAGTTCGCTGTTCGGCATCATCGATCTTGCCAGTCTGCCCAAAGACCGTTACTATCTTTACCGCAGTCTTTGGAATAAGCAGGCTAATACTCTTCATGTTCTTCCTCATTGGACTTGGCCGGGTAGGGAAGGGGAGAACACTCCTGTGTTTGTCTATACGAGCTATCCGTCGGCCGAGCTTTTTGTTAATGGTAAGAGTTTTGGCAAACAGCGTAAACTCACTGCCGAAGAGAGTAAAGCTTTGCAGGGGAAAGATGCTCTTGCTTTGCAGCGCCGTTATCGCCTGATGTGGATGGATGTTCCTTATGAACCGGGTGAAGTGAAAGTGGTCGCATACGATGCTTCCGGCAAATCCGTAGAGGAAAAAGTAATCCGTACCGCCGGTAAACCTCACCATCTGGAAGTGATTGCCGACCGCAGTCAGCTGAAAGCTGATGGCAAGGATTTGGCTTATATCACCGTCCGCGTAGTTGATAAAGACGGTAATCTTTGTCCTGCCGACAGCCGGCTTGTTAATTTCTCAGTGAAAGGTGCCGGTCGTTATCGTGCTGCTGCCAATGGCGATGCTACTTCGCTCGACTTATTCCATTTACCGAAGATGCCCGCCTTCAGTGGTCAGTTAACGGCAATTGTTCAAACGGCTGAACAACCCGGCGAAATCGTTTTCGAGGCTAAGGCTAAGGGGGTGAAATCCGGTAAACTTATGCTGAGAACTTTAAAATAATTGTGTAACATCTGATTTAAGAAAATCTTCCATCCCCATCCCATTTGTACCTACTACGAATGCGAGGTGGGGATGAAATGTTTCACGGAAACGAGACAGGCCGCTATTGGTACTTCGTCTTCCGCTTTTCACTTCAATAGCCACCAACTTGCCATCTTTCTTGATAATATAATCCACTTCTTCGTTCCCTTCTCTCCAATAGAACACTTCATAATTTCCTTTGTCAGCTCCATTCACCAGATGGGCACCGACAGCAGACTCAAACAATCTTCCCCATTCTTTAGTGTCTGTCCGGGCAGCCTTAAAGCGGAGTGGGTTATAAGCATTCATCAGTGCACTGTTGTAAACCTGAAACTTAGGAACGGAGGCTCTTGTGCGTGCTTCATCTCCTGCGTATTTAGACAGGGAAGCCAATAAACCACACTCATCAAGCAGATTCAGATAGTTGGAGATTGTGGTGGTATTTCCAGCGTCTTGTAGTTGTCCCAACATTTTGGTTAATGACAATATTTGTCCGGAATACATACAACCTAACTCGAAAACTTGCCGCAGTAATGCCGGCTTATTGATTTGGGTAAGCATCAGTACATCTTTGGAGATAGTAGTCTCTATTAATGCATCTTTCACATATATGCGCCAGCGCTCTTCATCTTTTATCAGACGTGCTGTACCGGGATACCCGCCAAAATAGACATATTGATTTATATCCCATCCAAAAGCCTCCTGCATTTCTTCATAAGCCCAGTGTCCCATGCGAATGATTTCGAAACGTCCTGCGAGTGATTCGGTCAGTCCTTTTTTGAGCAACAACCGGGATGAACCTAATAATACTACTTTTATGTTATTGTTTTCGCGGCTATCTTTATCCCATTCTTTTTTCACGGTTTCACTCCAGTTATCTAACTTTTGAATCTCGTCAATGACTAACAAGTGCTCTTTCTCCTTTTTCAGCTTTTGGGCAATCCGCGCACTTTCCCAGATGTCGCTAATCCATCCGGCATCGGCTGTAGGTACATCATCAGCTGATACGGATGTATAAGAGATTGAAATCTCTTGCAATACTTGTGAAACGAGGGTAGATTTACCTACCTGTCGCGGTCCGGCAATCACTTGAATGAACATTCTGGGTTCTTCAATTCTTTCTTTAACTGATTGGAAGTAAGCTCTTTTGTACATAGTTAGTGCTCCTTAATGGTAAACTACTCAATGCACTGCGTAATTTTACTCAATGCTTAATGCAAAATTACTCAATAGTTTGATGTGCGCAAATCTTTCCAAAGTTAAAAAGAGCTTTCTTGCTGAAGTCTATTGCTATTTAAAATAGCGTCTGTTCGTTTCGTTAGTTTTATTCTACCACCCACTTTTCAATATTCCGGGTTTTCTCACTGAAGTTTACTCCTATTTTAAACAGTTTCCGTTCATCCATCTCGAAAGGAAGCGCATAATGCTTGTCATTAATTTGCTGCAAAGCTTCTTCGGCAGTGCCTTCTAATTTGAATTCCATGATATAGATGAATTTATCTGTCTGCAATACGAGGTCGATGCGTCCGTCGTTTGTATTATATTCTACTTGGGTATAGAAACCTATCAATTTGAAAATAATGAAGAGTACATTTTCATAATGTAATTCTTGCTCGCGGATTACTTCGTAAGTGGTATCTGCAAAGAAACTTTGTAGGCGGCGGAAGAAGGAGTTATAATCTCCCGATTCTACTTCACGAACAAATTTCTGAATAGCAAATGGAGTTTCTACTTTGTTGACGTTTGTATAGAAAGGCAAGAGGAAACGGATAAAGCCTTCCTCTACTTCGCGATTGGGGAATCCTAAGCGATACATACCAAAGCGCTCGTCATATCCTTTGATGGTAAGATATCCGCTTTGATAAATCACCGGAATAGGATTGGTCGATTCAGAGTCTATGCTGTTCAACACCTGGGCATCGGTCTCTTCGTGTGCCATTCGTTCGAGGTCGTAATGATGCTTCTTGAGTAACTTCACTAAGTAGGTAGGCGTTCCCGTCTCAAACCAATAGCTTCCGAATTCTTTGCGTTTGAAGGCGTTGAGCAGGCTGAAGGGATTGTACATACCAATAGAGTTATGCGTAAAATGATAACCGTCATAATTCTCCTTGAGTTCGGTGCAAAGCTTATCGTATGTCACTCCCCGGGCAGCGGCAAATTCATGAAGTTCAGCTTCCAGGTTATCGTGAATCTCCCGTTCGCTGATGCCGCAGATTTCAATGTATTCATTCCACATTGATATGTCGTCCAAGTTGTTCAGGTCGCTGAATACACTGACTTTTCCGAATTTTGTCACTCCTGTCAATAAGGCAAACTTGATGCAACCATCCATTGTTTTTAGTGCTCCATAAAATGGCTTCAAGGTGTTCCTGAATTGTTTTTGCAGTTCTTCATCACCAATGGCTTGCAACATGGGCTTATCGTATTCGTCTACCAGGATAACAACGCGCTGCCCTGTTTGTGCATAGGCACGTTCTATGATACCTGCAAAGCGTAGGGAGAAAGAACGTTCGGATGGCTCGGTACCATAGAGTTTTTCCCATGCAGTCAGTGATTTCTCAAGTATATTATCCAAACTCTCCGGCACATCATATTTTTCGATGTTGAGGTCGAGATGCAGTATCGGGTGCTCTATCCAGTCTTTCTCCAGCCTTTCCATGGCCAGTCCGCTGAACAACTCCTTCTTCCCTTGAAAGTAGGCTTCCAGTGTTGAGATGAGCAAGCTCTTGCCGAAACGGCGTGGGCGGCTCAGGAAGTAATAACTACCGGTCTTTACCATTTGATAAATCAAGGCTGTCTTATCAATATAGAAATAACCGTCCTTACGAATCTTCTCGAAGTTCTGTATTCCTATGGGATAAATCTTATTGCTCATATTTTTCTGTTTTTGCACATCAATACACAAAAGTACTGATTTCTGTTTTATTCTCGGTATTAAAAAGGGAAATTTAATATAGTCGTGTCAAAGCCGTACCCGGTCCGTATCTGCTCCGTATCATCTCCGTACCTGCTCCCTTCCTATAGACACGGAGATGATACGGAGCAGATACGGACCGGGTATGGAGATGTTACGGAGATTGCGTGGAGGTTGCATGGAGATGTAATGGACCGATTTGGCTCAAAAATTTATTAAAAAGCATTCTTTTCGGCTCAAGTTGAGCTGTGTTCATCGTTTTATTTGTATTTCTGAGCCGAATCAATAATATGCTATTATGAGTTTATGTAACTTTCGCCGATGGCAACAAAAGGACTGCACGGATTGTCAGTAATTGCACTGAGTGTGTTTTTACTCAATGCTTGATGCAAGACTATAGTGGCTTCTTTGTCATTTTGACAAATTGTATTTTAAGTTAGCTGAGAATCCATTGTTTCTGTCCTGATGCTGGTGAAAGCTGAAATATGCGAATGAAAGTAAGCAAGTGACAGATTGATTGAGGAATATCGAAATACTTACATTTATTCTGGAGTAGAATATCCCTTGAAAGTTACTCTTATAAGTGAAAAGCATGATGCAAATAAGTGCTTCAACCGGAAGTAGTAACCCTTTTACTTATAAGTAGTAACCCTTTTGCCTATAAGTAGTAACCCTTTTACCCGTAAGTAGTAACCCTTTTCTGCATAAAGTGCCTTGAAATTGTAAGTATATACGGTAATGGCGAATTCTTATTCTCTATTTATTCATGAAATATGCTGTAATGTGCTTTTGTAAATTAGTGAGTGTTATGAAAAACAGGGAAATTACATCGTTGTGAATATAAATAATGATATCCTATTACATTTCGATATCTTGTGCGACTTTATCTTTGGGGAATAGCGATGTACTCGTCGAATAATCTCCTTTTAAAGTTCTGATTTTTTTCTTATGCAACTACGCAATTCCGTGCAATCGTTTGCACTGTTGCATTTGCATATTTCTTATCTTTCTTGTATTTTAATATTTTAATAAAGCATATTTTTGTTGCGTCTTGTTATAGATACCTTAAAAGCGAAAAAGCATCGAAATATAATTTCGAATATATAATATAGGTAATTAATATTGTTAACTTTAATTTTTTAAATGCATGAAGCAAGTTAATCTTAGAATCTATCGAATGATTCTTCCCCTATTAGTAGGGTTGTTCTTGTCTGTTGGCGCTTATGCACAGAACATCACCGTGAAAGGGCATGTAAAAGATGCTACGGGATTGGAAGTGATTGGTGCAAATGTTGTAGAGAAAGGAAATCCGACAAATGGTACAATTACTGATTTGGATGGAAACTTTATGTTGAATGTTCCTCAAGGGGCTACATTGACTGTCTCATTTATTGGTTATAAGACAGTCGATGTGGTGGCAGCCTCCACTATTATGGTAACTTTACAAGATGATTCACAATTATTAGATGCAGTTGTGGTTATCGGTTATGGTTCCGTAAAGAAAGACGACTTAACTGGTTCGGTTATGGCTATTGATGCGGATAAGATGGTAAAAGGAGCGGTTTCTTCTGCTACTGATATGCTGGTGGGTAAAGCTGCTGGCGTGAGTGTTATTACTGATGGTGGTGCTCCGGGGGCTGGTGCAACTATTCGTATTCGTGGTGGTTCTTCTATGTCTGCTTCCAATGATCCGTTGATTGTGATTGATGGTGTACCTGTAGATAATAGCGGTATTAATGGTATGGCAAATCCTTTGTCAACTGTTCACCCGAATGATATTGAAACCTTTACTATTTTGAAAGATGCTTCTGCTACTGCTATTTATGGTTCTCGTGCGTCTAATGGTGTTATTATTATTAATACAAAGAAAGGTAAAACTGGACGTGTTCAAGTTGGATATAGCGGTACATTTTCTGTTAATACAAGGCCTAATAAAGTAGATGTGATGTCGGCCAATGAATTTAGAGAATTTGTACATTCTAAATTTGGTGAATCAAGTGATCAAGTAGCAGCTTTAGGAACTATGAATACTGATTGGCAAGATGAAATTTTTAAAACTTCTTTCAGTACTGACCATAATGTGAATGTTGCTGGTGCTATACCTAATATGCCCTATCGTGTATCTGTATCTTATACAAACGAAAATGGTATATTGAAAACATCCAATATGCAACGTTTAACAGGCGCGATTAGTCTAAATCCTAATTTCTTCGATAAAAAATTGAATATTCAGTTGAATGCCAAAGGAATATATAATACTAATCGTTTTGCAGATACCGGTGCTGTTGGTATGGCTACTCAATATGATCCGACTCAGCCGGTTTATATGGATGGAAATCAATATGGTAATGGTTATTTTATGTACATGGCTAATGGGGCTCCTATTGGTATTGCATTGTCAAACCCTGTTGCAATGTTGGAAGCAAGGCATGATGAATCTACAGTATATAGAAGTATTGGCAATGCTCAGATTGATTATAAGTTTCATTTTTTACCCGAATTGAGAGCTAATCTGAACTTAGGTTATGATGTATCGAAGAGTGAAGGTGATGTTATCATTGATGATAATTCTCCAATGACTTGGAGCAGTGGTAATTATAAAACTGGTTTTGGTGAGAATAGTAATTATTATCAACTGAAGCGTAATACCTTGTTAGACTTCTATATGAATTATGCTAATACCTTTGGAGCACATCAGGTTGATGTGATGGCAGGTTATTCTTGGCAACATTTCTATAATTCAACGTGGACTAAATATCCATATTCTGTAGTGAAAGCAGAAGAATATGGAAAGGAGTTTTACAAAGATATGGAAGATTATAAAACAGAAAATTATCTCGTATCTTTTTTTGGACGTTTAAATTATACATTGTTAAACCGCTATTTGGTGACATTTACTTTACGTAATGATGGCTCTTCGCGCTTTAATCCTGATAATCGTTGGGGGTTGTTCCCATCTGTAGCTTTGGCTTGGAAGATTAAGGAAGAATCTTTTATGAAGAATGCTCACTGGTTGTCTGATTTTAAACTTCGTTTGGGTTATGGTGTTACTGGCCAACAGAACTTGAATAATGGTGACTATCCGTATATGGCACGTTATATGTATTCCAAGTCTGGAGCTAATTATTATTTCGGTAATAATAAGTATTCTCTGATTGCTCCGCAAGCTTATGATGAAAATTTGAAGTGGGAGGAAACTACTACTTATAATGTTGGAGTAGATTTTGGCGTGTTAAACAACAAATTGACTGCAACTCTTGATTTATACTATCGTAAGACAGATGATTTGTTGAATACTGTAACTGCTCCTGCTGGAACTAACTTTAGTAATCAACTGTTGACTAATGTTGGAACATTGGAAAATAAGGGTATAGAATTTTCAGTAACGGCTCACCCTATTACTACTAAAGATTGGGATTGGACTTTGAGTTATAATATTTCTTATAATAAAAATGAGATTACGAAATTGACTTTTAATGATGATCCGGCCTATAAAGGTGTGATTCATACAGGTATTGATGGAGCTACAGGTTATAATATCATGATTAATGCTGTTGATCATCCTTATAATTCATTCTATGTATGGGAACAGGTTTATGATAAAGCGGGTAATCCGATTGAAGGAGCTTATGTTGATCAAAATAAAGACAATAAAATTGATGAAGAAGATTTGATCTGTTATAAGAAATCCGCTCCGGATGTATTTATGGGACTTACTTCACAATTGTCCTATAAGAATTGGGACTTGTCATTTGCTTTACGTGCAAGTATTGGTAATTATGCTTATAATAATGTTCAATCCAATCGTGAAGCTTATGAAGGTTCACAAATGTACGATCAAACAGGTTTCTTGAAGAATCGTATGACTACTGCATGGAAGACAAATTTTAAAACAGGTCAGTATCGATCTAGTTATTATGTACAGAATGCCTCTTTTGTAAGAATGGATAATATTACGCTGGGGTATACTTTCGATAAGTTATTTTCTGAAAAGCAAAGTGCACGTGTTTACTTTACAGTGCAAAATCCATTTGTCATTACTAAATATGATGGGCTGGATCCAGAAATCAGCGGTGGTGGAGTTGATAATAATATTTATCCTCGTCCTCGTGTGTTTATGTTAGGCTTGAATCTTAATTTTTAATCGGTGAAGTTATGAAAATATTTAAATATAAATATGTATTGTCTGTAGCCCTTTTAAGTGTAATGTTGGGGGTGACATCTTGTATCAATGACTTGGATACTGTTCCGTTGGATAAAGACGAACTGGTTTCTGATGTAGTATTTGGTAATGAAGTGGAAGCTTATCAGCAAAGTCTGGCCAAAATATATGCTGGTTTGGTAATTGGTGGTAATGCGGGTGGAGACGCAGAACAAGATGTCGTTGGAATTGATGGCGGTTCTCAGGCTTCATTCATTCGTGTATTGTGGAATATGCAGGAGTTGTCTTCTGATATTGCTCATTGTTGTTGGAATGATCCGGGTATTCCTGATTTTAATCATATCTCTTGGAGTGCTTCCAGCCCTTGGATTAAAGGATCTTATTACCGTTTGTTCTATCAGATAAATTTGTCTAATGCATTTTTGCGTGAAACAACGGAAGATAAGCTTTCAGGTAGAGGTTGTCCAGACAATGTGAAAGCGTTAGTTAAGACTTATCGTGCGGAAGCTCGTTTTTTGCGTGCTCTAATGTATGAGTATGCTTTGGATTTGTATCGTAATGTTCCTTTTATTGATGAGAATAGTCCGATCGGAAGCGTAAGACCTAATCAGATGATGAAGGATAAGTTGTTTGAATATGTAGAAAGTGAATTGTTAGGCTGTATAGATGATATGTTAGATCCGGTTGTTGGATTTAGTGATTCTTATGGACATGCCAATAAGGCTGCCGCATGGGCCGCTTTATCTCGTTTGTATTTGAATGCGGAAACTTATGTAGGACTTAATAAGTATAGTGAGTGTATTACTTATTCAAAGAAGGTAATAGATGCTGGATATGAATTGGAAACAATTTATGCAGATATGTTCAAGGCTGATAATCACACTTCTAAAGAAATGATTTTCCCATTACGGTATGAAGGAGAAGATACTATGACATGGGGAGGTATGACTGCATTGTTATGCTGGGGATCTGCTGATTTTAAAGATGAACTTAATGCGAAAGATGCATGGCAGGGAGTTAGAGCTAAATCTTCTTTATATAATATATTTGAAAAGGAAAATGCAAGCGATGCAGATACGCGTAAGGCGATGTTGCGCATTGAGGGTACTACAAATATAGAGATTGTGAAAGAGGAGGATTTTAAGAATAATGGTATACCTGTTACTAAGTTTTCTAATGTAAATAAAGATGGTAGTAAGCCGGCTACAACTGAAGCTGTTACAGATTATCCTTTGTTCCGTTTAGGGGAAATTTATTTGAATCTTGCAGAAGCTGTGTTGCGCGGTGGAACAGGTGCTACTAAGGTAGATGCATTGAAGTATGTTAATGATTTGCGCAGACGAGCTTATAGTGATAAGATGCAAGCTCCTATTGGTGATAATGACTTGACTTTAGATTTTCTCTTGGATGAGCGGGGACGTGAATTATTTTATGAGGCTCAAAGACGTACTGATTTGGTTCGTTTTGGAAAATATACTTCTGGCTACGAATGGCCTTGGAAAGGTGGAATTGCTGAAGGTAAATCTGTAGAAAGTTTCTATCAAATATTTCCGTTGCCTTCTGATGATATAGGTTCTAATCTAAACTTAAAACAGAATGAGGGATATTAAATATTAATGATTAAACATGAATGATATGAAGACAAAATATATCTATTTACTTTTAGTGAGCTTTCTTGCGCTAATGTCGTGTGAGGATGACGCTACTCCTGTTATGGAATTGAAGAGTGCTGCTTCATTGCATACTCTTGCTCAGAGCGATTTTACATTTAATAAGGATAATAAAGATGCGCAGTTTCCTGCAATAGTTTGGGATAAGGCTGATTATGGAGTTTCAGCTGTTGTTAACTATACAGTGACATTGACAAATGAGTCTAATAACAAAAGTGTTGTTATTGGTGAAACGGGAAATGCTCTTTTGACACTTACTAATGGAGATATGAACTCTTGGATGGCTAAAGTTGGTGCATATCCGGGACAAAAATATGATTTTGTTGTATCTTTGGTTTCTGTAGCTTATTCTGGTGTGCCTGATGAAGCATCTAATACTTTGAGTTTTAAAGCGACTCCTTATGATCCTAATGTCGATAATATTACTTGGGACTATGCTTATGTCGCAGTTGGATATCCTAATTGGGATTACACAACGGCTTATTTACTGGGTGATCCTGATGGAGATGGTGTTTATGCAGGTTATGTAAACTTTACTGGTGCAGATTCCTATGCAATCCTTGATGGTAAGGATTTGACTAAAGTTTTAGCTAAGGATCAGACTGTTACTGGTGCTGGATTTATTGAAGTTAAATTAGATGCAGAGGGTAATGTAACTCAGACTGCCAGTAGTCTCGTTTGGGGAGTTGTAGGTGCTGCTACCTCTAATGGTTGGGATAAGGATACCCAGATGGAATATGATACCGATACTCGTTTGTGGACTGTCGTGACTCCGCTACTTGAAGATGAATTTAAATTTAGGGCTAATAATGATTGGGGATTTAATTATGGTGCTGTATCCGTAGAAAAGGAATCCGATTTGGAAGGAGAACTGTTGGAAGGTGGACCTAATTTTAAGGTAGCTAAAGCAAGTCCGTATATTATTACTTTGAATTTGACAAATGCAGGGAAATATACTTATAGTTTGGAAGAAACGACAATAGTACTTTCAAGTGCTGAAATGGCATTGCCTGGTAGTTATCAAGGTTGGAATCCTAAAGCTGATAATTGCTATAAAGTAAAATCTGCAGCTCGTGATTTTAAGTATACTGGAACTCATTATTTTCCGGACAATACAGAGTTTAAACTGTGGGATGCAGAAGAATGGACTGGCATTGAAGGTAGCATAGCATGGAATGATAATAAGACTTCAGGAACCTTCGCTATCAAGAAAAATGGTGGTGGTAATATTATGATTGAAACAGGTGCTTATTATAGAATTGGTGTAGATATGCAAAAGATGCTTGTTACAATTGATAAATCTGGTTGGGGAGTTGTTGGTGATGCTACTCCTGGTGGTTGGGATAAGGATACTTTGATGGAGTATAATCCAGATACTAAACTTTGGACTGTGACCGTTACATTAACTGATGGTAAGATGAAATTTAGATGGGATGGTGCTTGGACTGTAAACTTTGGTGGCTCTTTGAGTGCGCTTACGCAAGATGGTGCAGATATTGCTGTCTCTGCTGGTACATATACAATTGTATTGAATCCTGAGGCTGCTACGGCTACAATGACAAAGAACTAATTGGTTCTTTTAAGAGAAAAAAAGGGTTAAAAGGAATAATTCCTTTAATCCTTTTTTCTTTTATAATTCTTTCAAACGTCTAATATTAGGGGGAGCTATTTGTATCGTAATTAATTAGGGATATTCAGTAAATGTCTCTATATAGAATCGGCTCATGACATGTGTATCATAGTGGAATGACTCTTGATGTTTGGTATTATAATGGTGGTACGCAAATTCAGTTTCGATTATTTCTCGGGGCTGGTGGGATATTTTTATGTTGAAATAGGTTGACGGTAGTTTTGCAAAAAATAAGCCTTTATTTTTCACTGTTTCAAATAACGGAAATATTTCTTCTAAATCTTTAAGGATTGTTTCTTCTGGTAATAATAAGGAAGTTTCAAATGTTTCGGATCAGCATGAACGGATAATAGATATTGTAGACTGGAGTATAGAAGTTTATGATACATCTTATGGAAATAAGGTTTGTGATGTTAAAAATTTGACTGATTCTACTTACCAATTGAATACTTTCAGTTGGAAGTCTGGATTATATGTTATCCGTGTTGTAGTAGGGGATGAAGTCTTGTCTGATCAAATGGTTGTTGGAAAATGATTTGTTAACCGAAGTGGTAGAAGGTGGTCAGTATCTTTTGCCATTTCATAATTTGTAGAATCTATGAGAAAAGAAAGTATCCATTGGGCTATGAAAACCTTCAAGGGATTTGTAGCATTGTTTTTAGTTTGTAGCTTTATAAGCTGTAATTCGGATAAGGACTTTGCACTTTATCCAGTCTCTACGCGTGCTGCGACATTAAACGCTGTTGATAGTTTGAGTCTTTCGGCATTAGATGATGTGATGATGCAAGCTTTCTATTGGGATGTTCCTGTAGATGAGATTACTCAAAATGGTACTTGGTGGGATAATTTGAAAGCTAAAGCACCTGAACTGAAAACAGCCGGTATTACCGGTATATGGACACCATGTCCCGCAAAGGGGAATTGGGGTATTGTGGATAATGGCTATGGCATTTATGATCATTATGATTTGGGGAATTACAATCAAAAAGGTACAGTAGAAACCCGTTTTGGAAGTCGTACGGAATTGGAGCAGATGATTGCTGTGATGCATCAATCACCTAAAATAGAAGTATATTCGGATGTGGTGCTGAACCACATTTACTCAAATGAGAATAATGAGGAGGTAAATCCGGCAGTCAAGGCGTATGTATTTGGAGAAGCAAATAATGAACAATATATGCCATATCCGGCAAATGAAATACGTTGGGTAATACCTAATGCAACGGCAGGTGATTATTACATTCAGATAAGGGGATATTGTTTACCTTGGACAGCGCCTGCTTCGGAACGTGGATATGATGTCATGATACGTTGGGATAATAGCGAAATAACAGAAAATGGAGGCTGGGAATACGAACCGAATGACGGAAACGGAAATTCTAATGTGTTCCCAGGTTCAGGGTATGTTCTAAAAGCTCATATAGGAAGTAAGTCGGATATAGATGAATACAAGATTACGTTAACTTCCGGACATGATATTGAAATACGTTTAGCGGCAAAACGTGAAACCGGGTCTCCAATGCAATGGGTGGATGCCGGCAGCATGTTAGGATATTATCCTGCTGCTGTGTGGCATAATGGAACAAATCTTGCTACCAACACATTGGAAGCAAGAACTAATACGCATATCACTTATCCTAATCATACCGGAGCAGGTGAGGCCAATTATGACTGGCATTATAATCATTTCCATCCGGTTGATGCCAATGACTGGCTGGGAGGGTATGGCTCTGATGAAATTATAACGAATACGAAATTTTTCGGAAATGATTTGAATACCTTTGATGAAGTTGTACAGACCCGATTGAGTGATTGGGGAAAATGGTTGATGAATACGGTGGGATTCGACGGTTTTCGACTGGACTTTGTGCGTGGTTTCCAAGAAGCGTTTGTTGCTAATTGGGTAGGTAGTATGCCGCTTCGTAATGGGAAACAGCCTTTTATTGTTGGTGAATATTGGGGTGCTGCCAATCGGATCAAGGATTGGGTGAACAATGTGGCTGCCTTGGGTGCTGATGTGGATGCATTTGATTTCCCATTGAAGGATGACTTGACAAGAATGTGTAATGGCACTGGGGCGAGCTATAATATGAGTTGGTTGAACCATGCAGGAATGGTCCGGAATAATTCGGGTAATGCACTGTCAGGAATGTCTGTCGTGACATTCCTTGATAACCATGATACAGGAAAAGAACATGATAAATGGGTGACTAAAGATTATCATTTGGGATATGCCTATATTTTGACACATGAAGGTCGTCCCTGTATTTTCTATCCTCATTTCTATGGAGTGACTCAACATGACGCAAGTGATGCTTCTGTTACGGTTACTGCGCCAACATGGTTGAAAGAGTCTATAACTCAGTTGATATCTATACGTAAGCAATATTTGGGTGGGGTTGTGACCGTTTTGAGCGAGATTGGCAATCCTTATCCGGCTGAGAACGTGAGTAACTTGTATATTGCAAGAAGACAAGGAAATGGAATTAAGGATGGAGCAATAATCGTTTTGAATAATGATGACGCAAATACTAAATCCATGTGGGTGACGGTTAATGCTACTGGTTTTTCCGATTGGTCAAATCAGACTTTGGTAAATGTACTCAATACAACGGAAACTGTGACAGTACAAGCTGATGGACGTGTCGAATTAAGTGCTCCTGCAAAAAGTTATAGTATATGGGTGAAACTTTCAGACTTAGACTGATAACCAATAAAGTTTCTGATACGATAGGTGATGGTACTGAATAGTTTAGGAACAATAGACAATATTAGAGATGAGAGCATATTTAAAATATATGCTTTAGTCTCTAATATTATCTCATCTTGAAATGTTGTTGCGCTTTTTGTATAAATCTCCCGAAAATAACAAAATATAATACGTATGAAAACAAAAAAAATATTGAAGAGTTTTACATTTTGTCTTATTGCAATTTGCTCAGTCTGTGCTAATGCTCAAATCAGCACCAATGAATTACCTCCGAGTTTTTCATCCTCTTTATTCTCTACTCGTTCGAGTGATGTGATTAATTTGCCTGTTCCAGATGTAGCTGAAGCGTTACATGAAGATAGCTTGTTTGCGGATGCTGATATTCCTTATCGTGTTGGTTTACCTCTTGCTGTAAGTTACAATCTTCAGAATTCTGGTTATTGGCAAGTCTTGGGAGATAGTGTGCGGGTTTGGCGTTTACAACTACATGCAGCAGGGGCAAAGGCTATGACTGTCAGCTATGATAAATTTTGGATACCGGAAGGTGCAAAGTTCTTTGTTTATAATACAGATAAAACATTTTGTATAGGAGCTTTTACGAGCTTTAATAATAAAGGAATGCGGGAAAGTCCTGTAGATTTTGCAACAGGATTTGTGGCAGGAGAAGATATGGTACTTGAATATTATGAACCTATTGGAGTGGAAACAGGAATTATCTCTGTTCAGAAGATTGGCTATATTTATAAAAACGTTCTTGCTGCCCAAAGCAATATTGTAACTCGTTCAATATTTAATACATCTTTACCTTGTAATGTTAATGTAAATTGTTCACTTGGAATTGATTGGCAAAAAGAAAAAAGAGCTGTAGCCTGTATATATAATGCTTCAACTTTCGAAGTCTGTAGTGGAGCATTGATTAACAGTACATCACAGAAAGATTATTTTTTATCAGCCGATCATTGCTTTGCAGATTATGATTCGCAAGGGGTAAATCAGATAAATCAATTAATATTGTATTGGAATTATGAAAGTCCTGATTGTTCTAATGCCAATATATATAACTCGCCGAGCTCTGTCGGTGCAAAACTTATTGCTAATAATGCTTATACTGATTTTGCGCTGCTGGAGTTGTCTGAGTCTGTTAGGGATGTAAGTGGATATATACCTTACTACTTGGGATGGACAAGAAGTACTACTCCTGCAGCTAATGCTGTTGGTATTCATCATCCGCGTGGCGATATAAAGAAGATATCTGTGGAAAATAATGCAGTTAAAAGTTACAATGGAATCCAGAATTGGACTGATAATAATGGTAATATTATTTCAACGACGCAGAAACATACGCATTGGGGGGTTACATTTGATGTTGGAGCAATAGAAAGTGGTTCATCTGGGTCGCCATTAATGAACCAAAATCATTTAGTTGTGGGGCAATTACATGGTGGCAGTTCTGATTGTGCACCTGTGACTATGTATTATGGACGTTTTGACAAGTCTTGGGATTATGGAAATACAGCTACTCAAAGATTAAAGGATTGGTTAGATTCGAATAATACTGGTATAACACAGTTAGAAGCAAGAGAGTTGATTCCAGAAATAGTAGGAACTAAATTTATTTGTGATAGTAGTACTTATTATATCAAGAATTTGCCAGCTAACGCAATGGTGGTATGGGAATATCCAACAGAACCAAATAGTGCACCACGACCACAGTTTTACACTAATTATCCAGTACCTAATCAATGCACTATAAAAAATAAATATTATTATCCTTACAATGCAAATTTAGTAGCAAAGATAGTCTATAATGGAAATACTTTATTGACTTTATCAAAAGAAGTTATATCTGATACAAAATCCTATCCTTATGCAACCTATATACAAGAGGCTTGTACTTTTTATGGGGTTACTCATCCGAGCATAAGTGGCAGAGTAGAGAACTCTACATTTGTACATCAAGGTTGTATGGTTCGTGTAACTTTTAACAGTGATTATGATAAAGATATCTATTATGACTCTTCAGGTGGAATTACTCATAAACCTTTATTTTGGAACTATTATCGGCCAACAAAGACTTTAGAATTTCAATTACCATATCGTTCTGGTGGTTTACCTTTTGCTTTTATACTTGATGGTGAAGGTGTATGTAAAAAGAAACGAATAATATTCTTTTCCTATACTGGTAACGGAAATGCACCAGCTTCTGCTTATTCATTGAAAGTACTTTCTCCTTCAGAGAATATTAAAGAAATACGGTTAGTTACTGATGATGTGATAAATGGAAGGAATAGTCTGAACTGGAATCTGGAAGTATACAATGTAGCTTATGGGACAAAAGTTTTAGAAGTTAAAGGTCTGACGAATTTATCTTATATGATGGATACTTCAGGATGGACCTCTGGTATGTATGTAACTCGTATTATTATAGGAGATAAAATTTTGACTGAGAAAATAACAGTAGGAAAGTAGACTGCTAATTGAAAAACAATACTACATTCTATAAGTATAACAATATAGCACTTTTTTGCTTATAGAATGCAGTATTTCAGTTTTTGGAGCATTTACTATATAAGTAGAAACCTGAAAATATATTACTTATGAAAAACTTATTATTTTTTTTCCTCTTTATGTTTGGCTATTTTGTGTACAGGGTGTAGTAGTGATAAAAATAATGATAGAGCAGAGGATTGTTCTGGTGTTAATTGTACTGACGAATTTTGCAATATTGGAGTTAAAATGAAATATGAAGATGGTACACCTGTCGTATTGGATAATTATGAAGTTATAGAAGTTGCTACAGGAAAAGTACGGGATGTTCCTAATTGGGGAGAAGAATTTCATACATATACCATTGCTTCAGATCTTGATAGAAAAGAATTTGCAGGAAAAGAGATTGAGTTGCAGCTTGTTGGTAAAATAGGAGAAAAAATAGTAGTTACTGAAAACTATGTTGTTTCAGCAAACTGTTGCCATATTTATTTAGTAAAGGGCGATAAGGAGGTTGTAGTAAAGAATAAGGAGCTTCAGTAGGTAAAGGCTGCCATAGCCCGTCCCTAAAATCCTAACATTGCAGTTGGAGGAATATTCAGTATCCGGCAAAGTAATTTTGCTATTTTCAAAGTTGGCTCTGAACGCTCGGAAAGATAGTCGTTGACGCGTGAAGGACTTACTCCAATTTCACCGGTAAGCTGTCTCTGTGTCATACCTTGTTCTTCAAGGGATAACTCAATTAGTTCAGCAACAGTAGGCTTTTCTATTGGATAATGTTCCTTTTCGTAAGCAATCACTATATCAGACATAACGGTGAGTTCTACTACATTCTTATCGTTTGCTGGGGTATTATCATCAACCAATGGTAGAAGCTCCTCCACTCTTGCTAATGCAAACTCGTATTGTTCTTTTGTTACTTTATTCATAATCCTATATCTTAAATGGTTGAACAATCTATTTTATCATATTCTTTATGAGTACCTATCCAACGGACAAATATATATCCTATCGTAAATTTTATAACTACCACTAACCGATGACATCAATAATTTCTTGTGGCATTATCACCAGAGCATCATTTCCGTGAACGGGCTTTTGCTTGAGGAATAACACCGGAACAATTTCCTGCCCTTTCAGGAACGGAAGCTTACGGGCTTTGCTCGTAAGTTCGTAGATGAGCCGGTCCGCATCTTCCCCTTCCGTCCATTTACATTCTCCGACCAGCAATTTTTTTCTGTCCATACTTTCCGCCACGACATCCAGTTCGATAGCTTCGTCTCTTGACACGTTGCCCCACCAGCGTCCCGCAAGATTATACATTTCTCCGTCAATCACTCCACCACTGACCGCTTGGCGGCATAGTTTTTCCCACCAGGCGGATACATAGCGGGAGAATTGCGATCGGATGGCATCCGTTACGAAGGCGGCACGTCCCAGTTCAATTAAGGAACGATTGGGGACCACAAAGTGAAAGTAGAAATCCATAAACGGGTCACTTACTTTATACAAACTCTTCTTGCTGTTCTTCGGATTTTCACCGAAAGGTATTTCCCGCTCGATGAAATCCAATTGGCGTAGCTTCTCCAACGGACCGGATAAATGAGTAGCGGGCTTTTCCAGCCGTGCCGCTATTTCGGATAATCGATTGGCACCGCCTCCAATCACGGAAAGCAAGGTAGATGCCTGAATTACATCCCGCATATCATCCATGAATAGACGTATAGGTTCTTCATAAAGCGTTCCCAACGGATTGAGTATGTCGTAAGCAATGGATTTCTGCAAGCCGTCATTCTGCAACCGGAGTTCCCAATAACGAGGTACACCGCCCCATACGGCATATTCCTCTATTGTGCTGACAGCATCCGAATGTAATACTTCCTGCAAATACTTTATATGTATGGGAGAAAGTTTCAGCATCTGGTCCGCACGACCGTAAAGAGGGGCACTTCCATCCAATATCAGTCCTTGCATTAACTGCTGGGAAGAACCGCAAATAATCAGGTTGTACTTTAAGCTACGAGAGTCTATCAGCCTTTGCAACAGGGCAGGAAGTTCAGGAGAACTTTTAACTAAATAGGGGAACTCGTCCAAGCAGAGAGTGAAACGTTTCTGGGTCCGATGATTGAGTGCTGTCAACAGGGCTTGCCAATCGGGATAGATCACTTTGTCGAAGTCTGGAAATACCAGACCGACCTCTTTTGCCAACAAACTGATTTGGTAGGCACGCTCCGTTTGGTCTGCCATATAGTACACATCATTCGGAGTTATCACCTTTTTAATTAAAGTTGATTTTCCGAGCCTACGCCTGCCATATACCACGATAAAAGTAGGCTTTTCACTGTTCAATGTCTTAATCAGACGTTGCTGTTCCTCTATTCTATCAACAAATTCCATAGCTGCAAATATTATGTGATACAAAAATAATGTTTCTACTCCATAATAACAAAACTATTACTTGATTTCTTTTTTCCGTTCTCTTTCAAGGCGACCACATCAAAATGAAATTCATAACGTCCTATAATGAGTTGACTGCAACTTGTTATTTGCATTAATAATTTTTTAATCGTATTAAAAATTAAAAGCTGCATAGCTCATAGGTCGTAACAACTTGCAAGTTTGCAAGTTTCGCAGAGCTCTGCTTTTTTCTCACTTGGGAAAAAATATTTCTCCAACTGGAAAAAAAAATTCTCTAATAAAACCGACGAAACCCACCAAATCCCATAAGCTGATTTCCGGTCCGTTATATCTTTGCCGACAGAAACCAGCTGATCAGGAATGTATGCTTTGATTCATGCAACCGTTTGCACTACTTCTTTCCCAGCTTCTGTTTCAAGTACTTGATAATCCGGGATAACTGGTGTACTTTTGAGCCATTAACCAATAAATTGATACCGAATGAGAAGACTTTACTCCTTATTTATTTGTTTGCTGGCAGTGGTTGCCATGCAAGCGCAAATAGTAACCACTACTCCGGCTTTCCCGACGGAGAATGATGAAGTCACCATTATTTTTGATGCAACGAAAGGTACGGCTGGGCTGAAAGGTTTTACCGGTGATGTGTATGCGCATACAGGGGTGACAATTGGGGGCACAGCTTGGCAATATGCTCCGACATGGGGAGATAACTCAGCGAAATATAAAATGACTTCACTGGGAAATGATAAATGGCAATTAAAGATAACTCCCAGTATTCGTGAATATTATGGCGTTAAGAGTGGTGAAACTGTAACGCAGTTAGCCTTTGTGTTTCGTAGTGCCGATAAATCGAAAGAAGGAAAAGAAACAGGTGGCAAAGATATATTTGTAGATGTACATGTCGCTGGCTTAACAGTTCGCTTTGACCAACCTGCTGAAAAAGAAAATATACTTGTTGGTACACCCTTTACAATTGAAGCTTCTGCCTCTGCGGCTTCCGATTTGAAACTTTATGTAAATGCGGACGAAATAGCTACAGCAACTAATACTACTACTATTTCCCAATCTTATACATTCTCAACTGCCGGAAGCTATACTTTGAAAATAGAGGCTACTGCTAATGGTAAAACAGAATCCGCTACACAAGATGTGACAGTACTGAATGGAACAAGTACTTCGGAAACGATGCCTAAGGGAGTACGTCCCGGTATTAACTATGTCAGTGATACGGAAGTAACTTTGGTGTTGCAGGCTCCGGGTAAAAAGTATGTATATGTGGTAGGTGACTTTAATGATTGGATGCCTAAAGCAGACTATCAGCTGAAACAAGACAGTGAATATTTCTGGATAACTCTTTCAGGATTGACTAAAGGAGAAGAATATGCTTTCCAATATTTGGTAGATGGTTCTATTTATGTGGCAGACCCATATACAGATAAAGTTTTGGATCCTTGGAATGACCAGTATATTGAGAGTACGACATATCCGAATTTGAAAGCCTATCCGACCGGAAAGGCAGAAGGTATTGTTTCCGTCCTGCAAACAGGACAGGCTGCTTATAACTGGAAAGTGAAGAACTTTGAGCGCCCTGCTTCTGAAAAGTTGGTTATTTACGAAATGCTGATTCGTGACTTTACCGAGGAACATACCTTCAATGCTGCGAAAGAAAAACTGGAGTACTTGAAGAATCTGGGAGTAAATGCAATCGAACTGATGCCCGTTAATGAGTTTGAAGGAAACACGAGTTGGGGGTATAATCCTTCATTCTATTTTGCCGTAGATAAGTATTACGGTACAAAAAATGATTTAAGAGCTTTTGTAGATGAATGTCACGGTCAAGGGATGGCTGTTATTATCGACCTTGTGCTGAATCATAGCTTTGGCCAGTCTCCTTTCTATCTTTTGTATAAAGATGCGGATGGAAGGCCCTCTGCTGATAATCCGTGGTATAATCAAGATTCAAATATTAAGAATCCAAGTCTTTCATGGGGATATGATTTCAATCATGATAGTGAATATACCCGAGCTTTGGTGGATAGTGTAGCCGGCTTCTGGATGTCGGAATACAAAATTGACGGTTTCCGTTATGACTTTACGAAAGGGTTCTCTAATACTTCTTATGGAGAGAATGATTGGGCAAATGGACCGGATAATGCACGTATTGCCAATCTGAAACGTATGTCGGCTGCCGTACAGGAACGGCAACCGGGTGCTTATGTTATTTTTGAACATTTGGCAGCTACCAGTGAAGAAAAGCAGTTAGGAGATGCAGGCATCTTGCTATGGCGTAATAAAAATGAAGCATATTGTGAAACTGCTATGGGATGGAGTGGCTCAAAAACCGATTTTTCTGGTTTGTTTGCAGGGACATCCGGTATGCCTGCTGGTAGCTTAGTAGGATATATGGAAAGTCATGATGAAGAACGTACAGGGTTTAAAGCCTGGAAATGGGGAAATTCCGGAGTAATAGCATCAACTACGAGTACAAATACCGGAATGAGCCCTGCAACAGGAAGTAATATTAATCTCTCTACCCGCACCAAACGTTTAGCCACTAATGCGGCCTTCTTCCTTACCGTACCCGGACCGAAGATGATCTGGCAATTTGGTGAGTTAGGATATGATTTCTCAATAAATAACAATAGCGATGGTTCTAAATATGATGATCAGGGCGGTTTTCGTACTGACCCCAAACCAATACGTTGGGACTACTTTGAAGATGCTGATCGAAAGAAATTGTATGAGACGTATGCTGCTCTTTTAGATTTACGTCATTCCTATCCTGAACTGTTTGCTTCAAGTACTACATTTAGCTGGAAAGTAGGTACTGCTAACTGGGACAATGGACGTACTTTGTCGGCTACTTCCATTGACGGCAAGTCTCTTGTAGTTGTTGGCAACTTTGCGCTGGCAGATAAGAACTTTTCTGTAACTTTCCAGGAAACAGGTACATGGTATGAGTTACTGAAAGACAATGAGCCTTTGAGTGTATCAAGCACTACGCAAACTATTGCTGTTCCTGCCCATGAATTCCGTCTCTTTACTAACTTTAAACCAACTCTGACAGGTATTGAGACCACTGCTCCTGATACCGAAAAACCTTTAATATATTACAATAGAGGTATAGATACTTTAGTGCTGCCTGCCGGAGAAGCTAAACGCATAGAAGTATATTCTGTGAATGGAATGCTGGTGATGACACAGGAAAAATGTACTTCTGTCGGTTTGTCTGCTTTGCCCGTTGGTTATTATATGGCACGGGTTTATATGGAAGATGGCAGAGTGCAGGTTTGCAAAATAATGAAATAGATTAGGTACGATAAAATAGGTTAGTTGCTGTAAATATGATCAACAACAAAGTGAATTTATGCTTTTCGAGGAAAGCTGCGGGTATATTACTCGCAGCTACTTCTTTTTTAGTGATGGCTTGTAGTGAAAATGTAAAAGAGTTGTCTCCGTTAAGTACGCACGAATTAGGCATTGCCATACCTGGCGGCCAGTTGCGTGAATATTCTTATACAGACAAAAACGGAGGTTTCTATTATGGAATGACCTCTACGGATGATTGGGGAGATTGGTATGCAGGCTGGAATATTTATGCCAAACGTATCTTTGCCGATTACCGCTTGTATGTGGATGGAGAAAGATTGCTTCGGGAAAATGCCCGCATATCGGTATATCCTGACAAATTAGTTCGCCGATATGAAAGGGCTGTGGAAACATTCTGTCTGGTGGATGAACCGAAGCTGTTGTATGTTCGTATGGATAGTGTACAAGGGAAGCAGATCTCATTCATGCTGATGGGGGAAAATGTGGTGGATGCACGGAAGGATGGAAATTCTGTACTCTATACAACGAAAGAGTCACCGGAAAATGTAATACGTATAGCACCCGTAGCGGAGGCAGGAATTGAATTTGCAGATAATCTGATAACTGTTCCGGTTGCTGCTGGTGGTTTCCTGATTGCTTTTGGTACGGAAGAAGATAGCCGGCAAGCAATAGACGGTTTTCGTAAAGAAGGAGAGAAGTGGTTGGCCGCACGTAGTCAGCGTATTCAATCCTTACTGGACCATAATCCTTTAAAGACCAATCTGGATTCTTTGGATCATGCCCTTGCCTGGATTATGCTTACCAATGATCAGTTGATCACTCATCAGCACGGTGGTTATGGTATGTATGCCGGTTTACCCTGGTTCACGGACTTCTGGGGGCGGGATATGTTTATTTCTATGCCGGGTGCAGTGCTTTGTACAGGGCAGTTTGATACGGCACGTGATATTCTTGCGTCATTTGCACGTTATCAGGATACCATTTCCACATCTCCTACTTACGGACGTGTACCTAATCGTTTGAATCTGGAAGGTATTCTTTATAATACCACTGACGGAACCCCTCGTTTCGTTATGCAGGTGCACGATTATCTGAAATATACGGGTGACACCGCCTTCGTGAAAGAAATTTATCCTTCAGTGAAGATTGCTACGGATGCTTCTCTTCGCCTGTATACGGACGAAAAAGGGTATCTCACCCATGCGGATGCGGACACTTGGATGGATGCCAAACGTCAAAGCAAGTATCCCTGTTCACCACGTGGCAATCGTGCTGTGGATGTGCAGGCATTGTGGTATACCCAATTGATGAATGCCTCGGATCTTGCCCGCTACATGAACCGTGAAGAAGATGCCCAGCGTTGGAATCTTGCCGCGGAGCGTCTCCGCTCAAATTTTGAACAGGATTTTGTAGACACAGCCGCCCAGTCAATCTATGATCATCTGAATACAGATGGAAGTGGGGATGCGCAATTCCGCCCCAATGCTATCTATGCGTTGGATCTGGTTTCTGATCCTGACTTGAAGATGCATGAGACAAAAGAAGTTTGGGAACGTCTGGTATATTCGTGGGGAGTGTCTTCACTCGATCAGTCCGACGAACAGTTCCATCCTTATCATGAGCAATGGTATCGTTATCATAAAGATGATGCTTATCATAATGGCACGATATGGCTTTGGAATAATGGTATGGCCATGCAGCGGATGATAGAAAACGGGCAAGCTGACATCGCGTATACTTTGTTCAGGAACATGAACCGCCAGGCACTTGCGGAAGGTGCTGTCGGTAGTTTATCAGAGAATGCGGATGCATGGCCACGTGCCGGACAGACATGGGTACGTCGAAGTGGAACTTTCCTGCAGGCGTGGAGTAATAGCGAGCATATTCGCGTGTGGAACCAATACTTCCTGGGAATCCGTCCTGATATGCTCAATCATGCCATAACCATTGATCCGCAGCTTCCTTCTGAATTGAAGGTAGTGGATAGTCGGGTAAATATAGGAGATGGTACATTACGTATGATTATCGCTAAAAACGATGCTAGCGGAACTTACCGCTATGAATGGACCGGTACACCCGTAACTCTCAAACTGGATATCGATTCTTATCAGACATTGGATGTTCCGGTTTCAACAGATCACTCGGTAAGTATCAGGACAGAGGGAGCACGTATGACAGTGGATGTCTCTGATGCCTCCGGTAAGAAGACAGCCAATTACGTAGCAGAACTGGATGCACTCAAGCAGGAACAGAAGAAACAACAAGATGATTATTTCATGAATACTCATTTTGCAAAGCCTTCTTACAGAGAAAATATGAAGAGTATGTCCCGTTACTTTGATCCGCCGTTGACGTATCAGAGTGTGGAATAATTCTATTCGTAAATCTTATTCAGCAATTTGTTCAGCCACTCCCAGCGGAAAAGAAACCAACGACGGGTACTGCTTTGTTTACCGCCGAAGCGTAAGACAAATTCGCGGTAACCATGCTTGCGGAAGGGGAGACCGACGTCCATAAATTCAAGGTGACGGTATCCCCGCTGCTTGGCATCGAACAGAGCATACCATACGGCAAGTATACCCGGGTATTGAAGGGCATACGTCTTGCGCATACCACCAGAGAACCAAAGGTAAGCACTGTCTTCGGAATAGATGCAGGCACTGCCGCCTATTATTTTATCTTTGTAAGTGACAATGAATATTTTGCTTTGTTCCCCTTTCATCATTTCTTCTTCCATGCGTAGGAAGAACACTCTGCTGGGGAAATGACGGCGTATTTTAGAAGAATAGACATGGTGCAGCATCTGGGAGAATGCATGCACTTCCTCCGGAGTATGAGCTTCCTTTACTTCTGCACCATTTTTTAATCCTTTTTTGACTTGCCGGATGCGCGAGGGACTGAAGCGGCTTTCTACATGCTCAATGCTATGTAATGAATTACGTACCCGTAGCCAGTTTATGGCGAAGTAATGGTTTTTGCGGAAAGATTTATAACCGAACAGGGAGTTTTCCAGGTTACGGAATTCAATAAGGAATGCCTCCCGTAACGCTTCAGCCGTTAACCGTTGCAACATCTCAGCAAAGACAAACTCCTTGTCAACAGTTTCATCAAAATACTCTCCTGTGCCATAAACCTCACATCGCTTGATAATGGCGGGCGGGAACAGACGGGCACTCTTTCGTACTGCTGCCAATAGCTTGGCGACAGGCTTTTCGGCTTCTGATGCAACAATGAGAAGGGGCGTATAACCCGGGGTTGCTTCGTAGATATGAAACAACTCGATGGAGTGAAATGTATTATTGCCCGGCAGTTCCGGGATGTCACTCCCGTGGTAATATGTCGTCAGTTTCAAAGGCATTGACTGCAAATTTAGAAAATAATCTTGTATCTTTGCATTCTTAAACGATAATTTAGCTACGGGCTACAAGCTACGAGTAGCTGCGCTATTATACCGAATGGCACTCGTAGCCCGTAGCTTGTAGCTCGTAACTAATAAAATATGATATATGGAAAATTTCAGTGAATTGCTAAAAGTTCGCCGCAGTATGCGGAAATTTACGGATGAAGAGTTGACGCAGGAAGAGGTGGTTACCCTGATGAAAGCTGCGCTGATGTCACCCACTTCCAAGCGGACAAATGCATGGCAGTTTATTATGGTGGACGATAAGGAGTTGCTTGAAAAACTATCACATTGCAAGGCGCAAGCGTCGCAATTTATTGCTGATGCACCGTTGGCAATTGTAGTAACGGCTGATCCGTTAGTGAGTGATGTGTGGATTGAAGATGCTTCCATTGCTTCGATTATTATACAATTACAGGCAGAAGATATGGGCTTAGGCAGTTGCTGGGTGCAGGTGCGCGAACGTTTCACCGCTTCCGGTATGCCGTCCGATGAATATGTACGCGAAGTGCTCGATATTCCCTTACAACTGCAAGTGCTCAGTGTCGTTGCTATCGGACACAAAGGCATGGAACGTAAGCCTTTCAGTGAAGAACATCTGCAATGGGAAAAAGTTCATATCAATAAATACGGAGGAAAGTAACGGTGGGTGCAGCAAAAGCAAACAATAACCGCGATACTTACAGGGCCACAGCGGTTACGTTGATTGTTTTCGGTATACTTTATCTGGTGGACAAATTGATACATTTCTCAAGTATTGGTCTGCCGTGGGTGATGAATAAGGATAATTTTCTGCTTTATACGGCGGTGATATTTCTCATCTTCAAGCGTGATAAATCAGTAGGGCTGGTGTTGATTGGGCTGTGGCTGATACTGAATTTCGGATTGATAACGGCATTGCTCGGCACGATGTCTGCCTATCTGCTGCCTGTGGCTTTGCTGGTTCTCGGAATTATTCTATATTGGCTGGCTACAAGATGAAAAGGAGTGTACAAGATACGCCGGTAGTCTTTATCGGTGCCGGAAACCTCGCAACGAATCTGGCCAAGGCTTTATATCAAAATGGTTTTCGTATAGTACAGGTCTACAGCCGTACAAAAGAGGCTGCATGTGCCTTGGCTCAAGCGATAGAGGCGGAATATACGACTGAACTTTCGGAAGTATCCAGAGATGCCCGGCTCTATATTGTCTCTTTGAAGGATGCTGCTTTCGTGGAACTATTACCCGAGATTGTTGCCGGGAAGGAAGATGCTTTGCTGGTACATACAGCCGGAAGCATTCCGATGAGCATTTGGGAAGGAAAAACTTCGCGTTACGGCGTGTTTTATCCTATGCAGACTTTCAGCAAACAGCGCGAGGTGGATTTCCGTACGATTCCTTTCTTCATAGAGAGTAATTCATCCGAAGATACGGAATTGTTGAAGGCAATTGCTTCTGTCCTTTCGGAAAAGGTGTATGAAGCTACCTCTGAGCAGCGTAGAAGCCTGCATCTGGCAGCTGTGTTCACTTGTAATTTTACGAATCACATGTATGCTCTGGCGGCTGAATTATTGAAGAAATATAATCTTCCATTCGATGCGATGTTACCCTTGATTGATGAAACAGCCCGTAAAGTGCATGAACTGGAACCGAAGCAGGCTCAGACAGGTCCGGCTGTACGTTATGATGAAAATGTAATCAATAAGCATCTGGAGATGCTTGCTGATGAACCGGAGATGCAGGAATTGTATCAGCTTGTGAGCGAGAATATACATCGTTTGCATAACAAGTAATGTTTCGATGCATAACAAGCAATGTTTTGGTACATAACAAGCATAGTTTTATCCTAAAACAAGCATTGTTCTTTTTGAAAGATAACCTAATTAAAAACCGAATATAGTGAGTACTATCAATTACGATCTGAAAAAGATAAAAGCACTTGTATTTGATGTTGATGGCGTTTTGAGTGCTAACGTCATACCGATGAGTCCGGATGGAGAACCGATGCGTACCGTGAACATTAAAGATGGCTACGCTTTGCACCTTGCCTGTAAACAGGGTTTGTTACTGGGAATCATTACCGGTGGACGCTCCGAAGCTGTTCGCAAACGCTTTATGGCCTTGGGAATTCCTTCTGATGATATTTACATGGCTTCTTCCGTAAAAATCCATGATTATCATGATTTTCGTGACCGTCATGGCTTGAAGGACGAAGAGATTCTTTATGTAGGTGATGACATTCCGGATATTGAAGTAATGCGTGAGTGCGGATTACCTTGTTGTCCTAAAGACGCATCAGCAGAAGTGAAGACCGTCTCCCGCTACATTTCCTATGCCAATGGTGGCTATGGCTGTGGTCGGGACGTTGTAGAACAAGTATTGAAAGTTCAGGGACTTTGGATGGATGATAAAGCCTTTGGCTGGTAATCTCCTCTTAATACTTAATACTTAAAAATTAATACTTTAAATCGTTATGTTGGACAATTTAGAAAAATATAAGGTGATTCTTGCCTCGGGATCTCCCCGCAGGAGAGAATTGATGGCAGGTTTGGGCGTGAATTATGAAGTGCGGATTCTTCCGGATGTGGATGAATCTTATCCGGATACTTTGCAGGGGGAGGAAATACCGCTCTACATTGCTAAGGAAAAAGCTGACGCCTACATACCTATGATGCAACCTGATGAACTGATAATTACGGCTGATACGATTGTATGGCTGGATGGCAAGGTTCTTGGCAAACCCCGGGATAGGGAAGATGCTTTGCAGATGTTGCGGACTATGTCGGGACGTACCCATGAGGTTTTCACCGGCGTATGTATAACCACTACCGATTGGCAGCGAAGTTTTACAGCACAGACTGAAGTACGTTTCGCTACATTGAGCGAAGATGAAATTATATATTACGTGGATAACTTTAAACCGATGGATAAAGCCGGAGCCTATGGAGTGCAGGAGTGGATCGGTTTTATTGGGGTGGAGAATATCTCGGGGAGTTACTATAATATCATGGGACTCCCTGTACAGAGGCTGTACAGGGAATTACTGAAAGTGTAGTTGTCTTTATTCAATCATATCCAGCATTAATGGAATTTCCTCGGCTGCGATACCTTGTTTGAGCAGACTGTTCCGGTCTCTGTCGAATATTTCCAGGAATGCGTCCTTGCTACCACTTTCTGCCATGGCCTTGCCATATAGCCCGGCAGCTTTTTCTATATTTCCTAATACCCATGCCACGTGTCCGGCATTGAGATAATCTGTTGCAAGCGGCTTGGCAGCGAGAAGTTTGTCATAATACTTCATTGCCTGTTCATGCTTGCCACTGACAAATGAGCACCAGCCGATACCGCGCCATGCTTTCATGCAGTTGTTTTCCAGAAAGTCCAGTTTGAAGAAGTATTGTAGTGCATCTTCGTATCTTTTCTGTTCTGCCAGGCAACTTGCGGTATAGAATAACACATTGTGGTTCTCAGGTTGGATTGTTTCCACGCGGTGGTAGTACTCCAGAGCGGCATCGAAATTCTTCATCTGGCGGTAGCAGGTAGCCAGATGCCGGAGCGTCCACAAATGATCAGGTTTCAGCATATCGGCTTTCAGATAAGCATCTATAGCTTCTTTATAGCATTTCACCTTTTGCAGGCAGAAACCTATTTTCTGGTAAATATCTGCATTGGCCTGTTTCCGGTCTATCAGTATCTGGTAGAGCTCCAATGCTTCGGCAGGGTGCTCTTTGCGGAAGTGGAAATCGGCAACAGCCACCAATAGTTCGGGAGCGCTCAACAACTCTTTCAGCACAGGATTACGGTGCAAAGCAATCTCTTCCTGGAAGATGTTGTGGAACTCATACCTGCGCTGGCTGAGTTTGAAGAAACGATATAAATCGTGAATATACTGGTTGCTGATAACGTCAGGCCGTTCTGCGTATTGCTTCAGACTGGCGCTATTCTTCTCTTCCATAAAATCACTTTGATCCTGGGGCGTCATTTGGCTCAGCATCATATCCCGCTGTCCTTGCGGAAGTTGGGCAATGGTGAAGCAGAATGAATACTTATCACTGTTGCAGAAGAATCCGGATTGCAGAATAATAGAGAGCACGGAACTTTCACCCGTCTGGTTCAAGCCGACCTGGTGGATGATACTGGAGTGCATCCGGTCGAAAGGATAGAACCAGTTGTGTGGTTCGCGGAAGAAAGGATAGCCTTTCAGTTGTGCGAATGTACTCATATAGACATCAGCACCTTCCAACTGTAAATCGTTCATTTCTCGTATTTTGTCTCCCAGTCCTGATTGCTCGAAAGCCTGTTCCCAGTCCGGATTACGGTCGTTTTCATCAGTTTCTTCAAAACCGAATTTCATGTTGCGCATGATATTCACGTTCCTCATCATTTCGGGAATGATTTCTTCCCGCATCTTCTTGTCTATTTTTTCGGTTTCCTGGCTGCGAAGCAGTTGGATGTAAACACGGTTCACCTGTTTACTGAAGTCCGGATCTTCTCTGAAAAGAGAAATGCGTGCTTCCAGTTCCGGGTAGAGTGTAATGCGTGTGGGGTAGAGATGCAGGGTGATGACAAGTCCTACCAAAGCCCTTTGGTTGATTTGCGGATGGGTATGGCGGAGTCCGTCGAGCAGCCAATTGATCTTGCGTTCGTCGAAACACTCCATTAAACTAAGTGTGACAGCACTGACAAACAGACATAAATCATTGATTGGTAATGTTTCCGAGCGGAGCATATCTTCTGCCTGGGCAAATTCTTCCAAAGTCCAGTTATTGTTGCTCCAGGTGGTAAGAAACATAACCTGGTGTGTTTCTTCATGTCGCTTTAAGATAGCGTCCAAGCCCTGATAGTTTGCCAACTGTGATACAGCCATCTCGTCCGAGAATCCTTCCAGTATCCTCTGTTGGACAGAGAGGTCATAAGCCTTCGGCAACTGGTTGGGATTCCTGCGCAAAGAATGGTAGTAGTGGGTGGATATCTCATCCAGCAATAGGATGCGCGTCTGATCGGCAATTTCCCAGGTATCGGCTAATAGTTGACGATACAATTTATGCCGTTCCGGATCTTTCATTCCCAGCTTCATGTATTGCAGCATATACTGATAGGAAGTCTGGATTTGTTCCAGGCGGTTACGCAGGGTCCAGTCATTACTATTATACAAGAAAGCATCCAGCTGAACGAGAGCTTCTTTCAGTCGTTTATCTTCCAGTAAACTGGCTATCTGATAATATTGTTTTTGGATGGATTGTTCATTCATATTCAGTCCTTTCTATAATACTTTATTAATATAAGGTACAAAAATGATGCCAAAAAAGTTCGGGTTCTTAGAAAATGCTGACAGCAGTTTTGGTTGTCAGTAATTCCAGAGCTTTCATGCCCATTACGGAGTTGCCTTTGGAATTGAGCCGCGGACTCCATACAGCTACTGCGTACTTGCGTGGGCATACAGCAGCGATACCACCACCGACACCACTTTTCCCGGGTAATCCTACCAGATAAGAAAACTCTCCGGCTTCATCATAGAAACCGCATGTTTGCATAATGGCATTGATACGCTTCACCTGCGAAGTCGTCAGTTTGGTTCCATCAAAACTGAACGGTCTTGTGTGATCGGCAAAGGGGAGGAAGGCGTGTGCCAGTTCCCGGCAATTCATGCTTATGGAACATTGACGGAAGTAGAAGCGAAGTACCCGCTCGATATCGTTTTCTATATTGCCGTGATATTTCAGCATATTGGTGATGGCGGCATTCAGATATCCATACTCCCGTTCGGAAGTAGCCATGCTTTCATTATATTGAATCATGTCATTGCCGCAGAGTTTTCGCACGAACGAGAGGTATTCCCTTTCCGGATATTCAAGTACTGAGAGCAAGACGTCTGCCATTACCAATGCCCCTGCATTGATGAGTGGATTGCGGGGGATTCCTTTCTCCATTTCCAGCTGAAAGATGGAGTTGAATGCATTGCCGGACGGTTCTACGCCTATGCGTTTCCAAAGTTCGTTACCTATCCGGCCAAAGCTCATGGCAAGAGAAAATACTTTCGAAATACTCTGCACGGCGAAACGTTCATCACTGTCTCCCTGGGCATATTCCTTGCCTTCGATGGTGCGCAGACAGATGCCATAACGATCAGGATTGACTTTCAGCAGTTCAGGGATATAACTTGCCGGTTTGCCTTCCTGTGCATACGGCTGTATTTCTTCGTATATTTCTTTCAGAATTCGGATGTAATCCATAGCATGTAAGGTTTTTGTTTAAAAGCGCACTTGCAGCTGTGCCTGCAATAAATTACTGTTTTCTCCGATATGGCGGTTGCAGTACGTATATTGTGCCTGTACTCTGCACTTAGGATAAAACCAGTATTGCAGTCCCACTACGTAATTGGTTTGCTTGTCATCCAGCACTTTGCTTTTGTTAAGATAGTCATAAGATGCAATGACATCCACTTTGGGGAATACATGTGCAGATGCCGTTACGTAGTAGCCGTCGCTTTTCACGTGTCCGTCTTTTCCGGCCAGGTATTCTGTGCGTACATCAACCGGTTTGGTCTTGATCACTGCACCTGCCGACCAACGGTTACGGGTATAGTTTTCACCCACCTGTATATCCGGATTCAGAGTGGAAGTGGCTACTGCGCATCCCTTTCCTTTAACAAAAGAACCGCCTACGGACAGCCAGCCGAGCGGATGAACCATCAGACTGCCTACAATATCTTTCTGGTTGTTCTTATCTTTCAGATTGATACCTTGTCCGTTCATCAATGCAAGATTATAATTTACCAGTTTGCCGAACAGGTCTCCATAAATCAGGAGACCCATATCGCGTCCGCTGCTGGAACCATATAACGGATCGCTGCCGTTGATACCGGCCAGGTAATTGACAGACTGCGCGTAGCAATTGATCAACTCTACATAGCAGGGAGACATTGGGTTTTCAATGGTATACATCGTTTTGAATTGTCCGATGCGGGCAGTCAGTTGGGGGAGGAATTTGTATTCGGTGTATGCTTCAAGTATTTTTCCCGTATTGGCAAAGCTGTACATGAAGTAACATAGCCAGCGGTCAGTGATTTTACCTTGTGCCATGAAGATAACCCGCTTGATGTCGAAGGTATTACTGCCGTCACCGGCATCATCATACGTATATCCCACCTGTGCATAACCGGCAAGGCTGATACGGTCTTTAAGAGTGTTTACTACATCGTTTAAACAAGCATCTTGTGCCGTTGCTATCAGGACAGAGAATAGGAAAGCGAAGGATAACAGAATTCGTTTCATTATTTTTATAGATGTGAAGATATAAGATTAAAAAAGGCAACCCTTCTTTTCAAAGAGCTGCCTTTGGGTATGATAATGTCTGTTTTTATTCGTTGATAGCAGCGATACCCGGAAGAACTTTTCCTTCGATTGCTTCGAGCAATGCACCACCACCGGTTGAAACGTAAGAAACACCGCTTGCCAAACCGAACTTGTTGACGCAAGCTACAGAGTCACCACCACCTACGAGTGAGAAAGCACCGTTCTTGGTAGCCTCTACGATAGCTTCACCTACGGCACGTGAGCCATGAGTAAAGTTCTCGAATTCGAATACACCAGTCGGACCGTTCCACAAGATAGTCTTGGAGTTTTTAATAACGTCTGTGAAGATTTTCTCTGTTTCAGGACCGATATCCAAACCTTCCCAACCATCAGGAATTTGGTCAACCGGACAGAACTTGGTGTTGGCGTCGTTAGAGAAAGCATCAGCAATCTTAGCGTCAACAGCCAATACCAGGTTTACACCTTTTTCTTTAGCTTTTGCTACCAAGTCAAGAGCCAGATCCAGTTTATCATCTTCGCAGATAGAAATACCGATCTTGCCACCCATAGCCTTAGTGAAAGTATAAGTCATGCCGCCAGCGATGATCAGGTTGTCAACCTTGCTCAGCAGGTTCTCAATGATTTCGATTTTAGAAGAAACCTTAGAACCACCCATAATAGCAGTGAACGGACGTTTGATGTCATTCAATACTTTATCAACAGCTTTCACTTCTTTTTCCATCAGGTAGCCGAACATCTTGCTGTCTTTGTCGAAATATTTAGCGATCAAAGCTGTAGAAGCGTGTGCGCGGTGAGCTGTACCGAAAGCGTCGTTTACGTAGCAGTCAGCATAAGAAGCCAATTTCTTGGTGAATTCTTTCTGGCTTTCTTTTACGGCTTTCTTGGCGGCAGCTTTTTCTTCGTCTGTTGCATCTTCAGCCAAGCCACGGGGTTTGCCTTCCTCTTCAGCGTAGAAACGAAGGTTTTCAAGCAACAGCACTTCACCCGGTTGCAGAGCAGCAGCCTTTACAGCGGCTTCTTCGCCCATACAGTCGTTAGCGAATTGCACCTCAACACCCAACAAATCTGACAGATGTTTCAGGATATGTTTCAAAGAGAACTTGTCAGCCGGACCTTTCGGACGACCGAGGTGAGAACCAATAATTATACTGCCACCGTCAGCCAAAATTTTCTTCAGCGTAGGAAGAGCAGCACGCATACGGTTATCATCTGTAATGTTGAAGTTTTCGTCCAAGGGTACATTGAAGTCCACACGAACGAATGCCTTTTTACCGGCAAAGTTGAATTGATCAATTGTCATAATACTCTATTTTATTTAAAAGTGTTATTAATTCCTTTTTGTGAGTGCAAAGATAATGTATATTTCTTTCTTTTGCTATGAAACCGTCATTTATTCTTTATCTTTCGGCTTCTCTTTGCTAACTTTATACTTCTCGCAATAATATTTGCACATCAATTGCAAACCGCAGTTGTCACATTGCGGTGTACGTGCCTGGCAGACGTATCGTCCGTGCAAAATAAGCCAGTGATGAGCAATGGGAATGTCGGCTTCCGGGATGTTTTTCACCAGTTCTTTTTCTACGCTGAACGGGGTGGTGCATTGGTCCGAAACCAGTCCGAGGCGATGGCTTACACGGAACACATGGGTGTCTACTGCCATTGCCGCTTTGTTGAATACAACGGATTGGATGACGTTTGCCGTCTTACGTCCTACACCGGGAAGTTTTATGAGTTCTTCCAGTGTGCCGGGCACTTCGCTGTTGAAGTCTTTCACCAACATTTGCGCCATACCTACCAGATGTTTTGCCTTGTTATTGGGGTAAGACACGCTACGGATGTATTCATAGATCACTTCCGGAGTACTGGCAGCGAGAACTTCCGGGGTGGGGAAGTCGCGGTACAGTGGCGGAACAATCATATTCACCCGTTTGTCCGTACATTGGGCGGAGAGGATGACCGCTATCAGCAGCTGAAACGGAGTCTCATAGTGCAGTTCCGTTTCGGCTACGGGACGATTTTCCCGAAACCAGGCAAGGACTTTTTCATAACGTTCTTTCTTTCTCATCGCAATTTATTTTTATGGTAATTGGGAGCCACTTTGCCATTGAAGTAGAGCATGGATACAATGGTAAGGCAGGCTCCGAATAAATAGGCTTTATCAAAGGTGCTGACTTCTGCAATATATCCTCCTGTCAACATACCGATACCGATGCCCACATCCCAGGAGGTCAGGTAGGTGGAAGTGGCGGTACCACGTTGGCTGTTGGGGGCGAGGTTGACAAATAAGGTGTTGTAAGCGGGGAACATAATGCCGAACCCCACTCCCAGCAACAAGGCCACGAAAAAGAAAACAATCGTGCATGCCATGTTGTTCCAGCTGATAAGATATACACAGGCCGAAAGCAGGAAAAAACTGAACACCACGAGATACAGTCCGGCGGAAATAACCTGCGTTATCTTACCTCTGTCCACAATCTTTCCGGAGAATATACGTGAAATAGCCATTCCTATTGCCATGAAAGTGAAGAAGAAACCTGTGGTGGCATTAATCCCGATTTGTTTGGCATACATAGCCACATAGTTGGTCGTCATTCCATAAGGAATGGAAAGCAGTAAGAGACTGATACCTGCCGGAATACCTTTCAGTAATATGAATCGGTCGAGGGATATCGGTTCCCGTTTCACGGGTGGTTTATAAGGAGTCTTTACAAGAGAAGCGCAAACGAAACCCGCCATACAGGAACCCAGTGAACAGCAGAATATGGTAGTAAAACTCATTCCCGCATCATGCAGAAACAATCCTGACATCGGACCCACTGCCATTGCAATGTTGTTTGAAAGCCCATAATATCCCAATCCTTCTCCGCGTCGTGAAGATGGCATGATGTCAATCACCACAGTGTTACCACCTACGGTTACCATTCCGAACGATACTCCCTGTATGATACGGAATATGATAAACAGTGTAAGCGAGCCTGCAATGATGTATCCGGCAAACATCGTCATAAAGATGAAGTAAGCCATCAAATATAAAGGTTTACGTGCAAAACTGTCCAGAAAATAACCGGAGAAGGGGCGGATACACAATGCAGCTACTGTGTAGCAGGAAAGAATGATACCGATTGTGGAATTGCCGGCACTGAATACTTCGGACAGGTAAAAGGGAAGTACCGGTATCAGCAACCAGAATCCGAAATACAGCAGGAAGTTGGCCGCGAGAATAAAACAATAACTGGAAGTGACAAGCTTATCTTTCATTCTTATTAAATTGAGAGTTGAGAATTCTCAACTCTCTACTTATTTTAGTAAGCGGCTTCGAATTCCTTCAGGAATCTTGTGTCGTTTTCGGAGAACATACGAAGGTCTTTCACCTGATATTTCAGGTTCGTAATACGCTCGATACCCATACCAAGGGCATATCCGCTATATACCTTACTGTCGATACCGTTACTTTCCAATACGTTGGGGTCTACCATACCGCAACCCAGGATTTCTACCCAACCGGTATGCTTGCAGAACGGACAGCCCTTTCCGCCACAAATGTTACAACTGATGTCCATTTCGGCACTGGGTTCCGTGAACGGGAAATAAGACGGACGCAGACGGATCTTGGTATCTTCGCCGAACATTTCTTTGGCAAAGAGCAATAACACCTGTTTCAGATCAGTGAAAGATACGTCTTTGTCTACGTACAACGCCTCTACCTGATGGAAAAAGCAGTGTGCGCGATAGCTGATAGCTTCGTTACGATATACGCGTCCCGGGCAAATGATGCGGATAGGAGGTTGTGAAACTTCCATAACGCGTGTTTGTACGGATGAAGTGTGCGTACGCAATACGATGTCAGGATGTGCTTCAATGAAGAAAGTATCCTGCATATCGCGTGCGGGGTGATCTTCGGCAAAATTCAATGCGGAGAACACGTGCCAGTCATCCTCAATTTCCGGACCTTCGGCAATACTGAAACCCAGACGTGCAAATATATCGATGATTTCGTTTTTTACGATGGTGAGTGGGTGACGTGTACCCAGTTCTACCGGATAAGCGGAACGAGTGAGGTCAATGTCGTCACAACCCGTATCCTGGCTTTCGAACTGTTCTTTCAGGGCGTTAATCTTGTCCTGCGCCTTGTTTTTCAGTTCATTCAGTCTCATGCCGACTTCTTTTTTCTGTTCGGCAGCCACGTTGCGGAAGTCTGCCATCAAGTCATTGATAGCACCTTTTTTACTAAGGAATTTGATGCGGAGTGCTTCCAGTTCCTCGGCGTTGGCAGCTTTCAGTGCTTCCACTTCTTGTAGAAGCTGGTTGATTTTATCTATCATATCGTCGTTATTATTTATTTCCGAAATACATAAAACGGTGCAAAGATACAACTTTATCATGATTTCGCTCCCAATCTTTTTATAAAATTAATCGGTCGCGGGGAAAAAGTCAGTGGCTGGTTAGGTGTAATTCTTCGTAGCATCTCCATGCAATCTCCGTATCAGGTCCGTATCAAGTCCGTATCAAGTCCATAGATGCTCCGTATCAACTCTATATTTTACCTGATTTCTTAGACACGGAGCAACTACGGAGCAACTACGGACCTGATACGGGCCGGGTACGAATCGTATAGATTGCGGGTAGTCATTATCCTTGTCAGCTATGCACCGTCCTTCTTATCTTTGTGGGAGGTTAATTAGCTTCTTCTTTGTTCTTTTTTAGTGCTTTCTGATAAAGTTCTTCTTGCAATACACAGAATTTTGCTACAAGCTCAATGGGAATACATGAGTCATTTTCATCTTCCGCATTATTCATCAATTGCTCGATTTTTTTAGAGAGGGAAATGTAACGCTGCATTTCTGGGTCATAAGGGTTAAGCGTATGCAGTATGATGTCGCTTTTCCCTGATTTAGTTTGTTTCATTTTTTATGATTGATTTATTAGGCAAAGGTAGTAGCTTTTTTTAGTATTCTTAAGTATTCTGGCGTAAATAATCTTTTTGCTAAGCAATTTTTTCGAACAGATATTAAAAAAGCATATTAATAGGCTTCTCTGATAACAACTTAATAGCTATTCAACTATCTTTATTACAGAAAATAGTGGCCACAAGTGTTTTCGTATTACTAACAATATCTGTATAGTGTCGGATTCTTAGCGGAAGGCATTATATAGTAACTAATTTGTAAACTATGGAAACCAAGAAAACACCCAAAGCAAACTTGGAAAGCAAGAGACCCACGTGGTTACTTGTAGGTTATGTAGTCGTACTTGCCTTCATGTTCGTAGCGTTTGAATGGACGCGTGATATTAAGATTGACACGAGTGGTCGTATCGTTGAAAATGTATTTGAACAGGACATGGAGATCCCTCTTACAAGGCAGCCTGAGGTTGCTCCCCCACCTCCACCTCAAGTTACTCCTATTAATGATGTTTTAACAATAATAGATGATGACGCTAATGTAGAAGAAACCAATTTCGCTTCCTCGGAAGAAACCGGTGAGGATGTGGTAGTGAAACACATACCAGTCACTGTGGACGAAGATGTGCCGGTAGAAGATGAGATTTTTGAAGTTGTGGAAGAAAATCCGCAATTTCTCAATGGTGGTACAGTCGGTCTTTTACAGTATTTGAGTAAGAATATCAAGTACCCCACCATTCCACAAGAGAATGGAACCCAGGGGCGTGTAACTGTGCAGTTTGTTGTAAACAAGGATGGTAGTATCGTGGATGTGAACGTGATAAGAGGTGTTGATCCTTATCTGGACAAAGAAGCGGTTCGCGTTATTTCTACCATGCCGAAATGGAAGCCCGGAAAACAACGTGGCGTACCCGTACGCTGCAAGTTTACAGTGCCTGTGACGTTTAAGTTACAATAGGATAAGTTTTAGCAATCATTACATTGTTTGATTAAAGGTGAAATGGTTTGTTCGAGTGTGGATGCTTGAATGAACCATTTCACTTTATTCACTTACTACTTTTCCGGATTTATAAAAGATAGATGAGGAAATGGAATAAAAAAAGGAATATATCATCTTTCTGATATATTCCTCGTTTTCTATGGTGGAGAGTATCGGACTCGAACCGATCACCTCGACACTGCCAGTGTCGCGCTCTAGCCAGATGAGCTAACCCCCCCTTTTTTGACCCTTCGCTAACGTTTGCGAGGTTTCTCTCTTTTTGGTGGCGCAAATATAATGCATTATTCTGAAATAATTGCTATGTTTGCGAAACAAAGTGAAAGAAAAAATATGCTGATTTATAATACAACCTATCAAGTAGAAGAAGGACAGGAAGATAACTTCCTGATCTGGATCAAAGAATTCTATTTACCCGAAGTAGAAAAGGCAGGGGCATTGCATACACCGCGCATGGTTCGTGTACTCAGCCACCGTGAAGAGGGCAGCACTTGTTATTCCCTTCAGTTTGAAGTGGAAAATTCCGGTATATTGCATCGCTGGCATCTGGAACAGGGAACGAAGTTGAACGAAGAGCTGGTTAAGATATTCCAGGATAAAGTAGTAGGGTTTCCTACACTGATGGAGGTGATAGAGTGATACAGCCTGTCAAGGAAAAGATAATTCTGGGCATTGACCCCGGTACGACCATTATGGGTTACGGAGTTTTGCGTGTGCAGGGAACAAAACCTGAGATGATAGCTATGGGCATTATTGATCTGCGCAAAATGGGTGATCATTACCTGAAATTACGTCATATACACGAACGGGTGTTGAGTATTATCGAGAGCTATCTGCCTGATGAACTTGCCATTGAAGCACCCTTTTTCGGGAAGAATGTACAGTCTATGCTGAAGTTGGGGCGTGCACAAGGTGTTGCCATGGCGGCCGCTCTCAGCCGGGATATACCGATCACGGAATATGCTCCTTTAAAAATTAAAATGGCTATCACCGGAAACGGTCAGGCTTCCAAGGAGCAGGTAGCGGATATGTTGCAACGCATGTTGCATTTTGCAAAGGAAGATATGCCTACGTTTATGGATGCTACGGACGGTCTTGCCGCCGCTTATTGCCACTTTCTGCAAATGGGACGTCCTACAGTAGAGAAAGGATATCACGGCTGGAAAGATTTCATTGCCAAGAATCCCGATAAAGTAAAGCGATAATATCTCATACCTAATACTTGATACTTAATACTTAATACATGACATTTAATACTTAAAATAACGACCATGAAACTGAATGAACTTGCCTTGATTGGAGTGGCTGCTGCTACGATTGTCAGTTGTTCTCCGGCAAAAAAAGAGTACGCATCTTATGAGCTGTATCCTGTCCGCTCGGACGACTTGACGGAGATGGAGTATACTCCTGAAGTTACAAATTTTACATTGTGGGCACCCACTGCCGATGAAGTACGTCTGATGTTGTTTGATACCGGTGACGGTGGTCATGCTTATGAAACCGTTTCGATGGTGGCTGATAAGGAAGGGACCTGGACAGCAAAGGTGGAGAAAGACCTGATAGGGAAATTCTATACATTCAATGTGAAGATTAAAGATAAATGGTTGGGAGATACTCCGGGCATCAATGCTAAATCCGTAGGAGTGAACGGAAAGCGTGCCGCAATTATAGATATGAATGCGACTGATCCCGAAGGTTGGGCAGCCGATAAACGCCCTGCGTTGGCTTCTCCGGCAGATGCGGTTATTTATGAAATGCATCATCGCGATTTCTCTATTGATCCTTCTTCCGGTATTCAGCACAAAGGTAAATTCCTGGCATTGACAGAAGAAGGTACATTGAGTCCTGAACAATTGGCAACCGGTATTGATCACTTGAAAGAACTGGGGGTGACGCACGTACATCTTCTGCCATCTTATGACTATGCTTCCGTAGACGAGGCCAGATTGGATGAAAACAAATACAATTGGGGATATGATCCGCAGAATTACAATGTGCCTGATGGTTCATATTCTACCGATCCTTTTGATCCTGCTGTTCGTATTAAAGAGTTCAAACAGATGGTGCAGGCGTTGCATAAAGCAGGAATTCGCGTAGTGCTGGACGTGGTGTATAACCATACATTCAATACGGCTGAAAGCAACTTTGAACGTACGGTGCCGGGATATTTTTATCGCCAGATGCCGGACGGCAGCTTTGCTGACGCTTCCGCTTGCGGCAATGAAACGGCAAGTAACCGCCCTATGATGCGGAAATATATGATAGAATCCGTGTTGCATTGGCTTAATGAGTATCACCTTGACGGTTTCCGCTTTGACCTGATGGGAATTCATGATATAGCAACGATGAATGAAATTCGTAAGGCAGCCACAGCGGTTGACCCGAGTATCATTATTTATGGTGAAGGTTGGGCGGCTAAAGCTCCCCAGATGCCGGAAGACTCGTTGGCTATGAAAGCAAATACTTACCGGATGCCGGGTATTGCTGCATTCTCTGATGAAATGCGTGATGGATTGCGTGGTCCGTTCAATGATAATCATCAAGGTGCTTTTCTTGCCGGAGTTCCGGGAGGAGAGGAGAGTATCAAGTTTGGTATTGTTGGTGCTATCAAGCATCCGCAAGTGGACAATGATTTGGTGAATTATAGTAAGGCTTCCTGGGCTGAACAGCCGACACAGATGGTCAGTTATGTTTCTTGTCATGATGATATGTGCTTGGTTGACAGACTGAATGCAAGTGTTCCGGGTATTACGCCACAGGAGTTGATAAAATTGGATAAATTGGCTCAAACGGCTGTATTTACTTCACAAGGCATACCGTTTATTTATGCCGGTGAAGAGGTGATGCGTGATAAGAAGGGCGTGCATAACAGTTACCAAAGTCCTGACTCTATTAATGCTATTGACTGGAAACGTAAAGCAGAACATGCAGATGTTTTCGCTTATTATAAAGGTTTGATACAGTTACGCAAGAATCACCCTGCTTTCCGCATGGGAGATGCGGATCTGGTACGTAAACATTTGGAATTCCTTCCGGTGGAGGGCGGTAACTTGATAGCCTACCGTTTGAAGGAACATGCCAACAGTGATGCATGGGAAGATATTATAGTGGCGTTGAACTCACGTAAAGAACCTGCTAAACTGACAGTTCCCGAAGGTAAGTATACGGTTGTTTGCAAGGATGGTTTCATCAGTGAAAAAGGATTGGGTACACTTTACGGATCAGAAGTGATCGTTCCTGCACAGTCTGCGTTGATTATTTATAAATAAGAATAGCGTATATATAATAAAATATCGCCCCTACGAGTTGTGTTACTTGTAGGGGCGCATCTGTATTCGCCCGGATACATAAAAATTGAGAGTTTGGGCATTATATTATAGTTTGTGTTATTCTTTAGCGATATCCGTTTTCCAGGTAATTCCGCTTATATCCATTAATTCAAGTTTATATATTCCAGTTGGTATATCGCTAGTGTTTTTTTCAATATTAATTTCTGCTTTGGCCCCTAATGGAATAACGAGACTATGTTCCCCGGGTTTTACTTTTGCAACATATTTATTACGTATATTGCTTACCGGAAAATTAGCTAATTCTTCTGCACTCAGTTCAAGTACATTATTACCTGCATCATCTTTTAAAGTGATACCAATCAGAAAAGAACCGTAAACATCTATTCCCTCAACTCTTGATATTGTGAATTTGAGTTTGTTACCCTTTAACTGGGCATCAGAGATTTCGATTTTGGGTTTTACGGATTTATTATGTAATTCACCCCATACCCCACCATGGAAAACCTGATTGGTATAAAGTGTTAGTGCCAGAATGGCTATGCTGCCGGTAACTACTATCTTTTTCACAGTATTTTCTTTTATAGATAAATTTCCGGATGCTATCCAGGGATACCATTTACGTTTTTTCAGCCAGGGAGTTTTGGGCATAAGTATACGGTCGAGAGAATAAAATCCACCACCTGTCATGAATACAGTGAATCCGGATGCGACTCCTAAAACTCCAATTTGCCATTCGTCCAGGCAAGTTGAGCCAATCCAGCCCGAACCTAATAATATTCCTCCTGCCAGTCCAATCACTCCTGCACTTGCCAGTCTTGTGAAATATCCTAATATAAATAGTAAACCTACAATAGCTTCTATGATGGTGAAAAGAACCATTGCCCACCAAAGGATATCCGGAGTGCTTACGAGATATTCTATGACTGGCTTTATACCCAATGAATTCGGTAGAAAGTGGTTAAATTTTTCACCGATATATCCCGGGGCATCTTCTACCAGCTTATTTTCCAGAACTAATCTTCGCCAGAATGCAGAAAAATAAGTCCATCCGACTACCAGGCGGAGAGCCAGCGAAAACATACCGGAAAGGTCATAGGTCTGGCCTAACGGGCGTTCTGGTGTTGATTCTTTCTCCATAGACTCCTGTATTATTTATTTTGATTGTTCTTTTTTATGATATTTGGCTGCAAAATGTTTCCTAATAGGCCACCCATGACAGTTCCCCACAATGTGCTGTTTAGTGGAGATGAGGTAATTGGACAAGTACCCGTGCTACAGCCGACATACCTCCAATATAGATAGCCGCCAATAGCCCCAACTATTGCACCTACGATTGTAGGCCAATATCTTTTAGCGAATGTTTTTTCCATCCTTTTTTAATACTTTTGATACATGTCTTTTAAAGAAACAGATTTCCTAGGGAAATTGTTTCCCAATATATGGATTATTTTTCATATTAGTTGCTTAAAAAAGGAAGAATTGATTAAACTGCTCTCATTTTGAGCATTTAAAAGGAAAACTTGGTATCTTTGTGGCATCACTAAACAAAATACGTCTGAAATAATGCAACCATATACTATATGTTTGACGGGTGGTGTGGCCCGTAATCCACTTGTGCGATTAGCTGCACCTGCTTCCGCATCTTTTCCGGCAGATGAACACATTGCCATTGTCGGACCTAACGGTTCTGGAAAAAGCCTTTTGGTAGATATGCTTATCGGAAAATACCCTTTGAAGGAAGGAACAATAACCTATGACTTTTCTCCTTCAACGTCAAAAACAGTCTATGAGAATATCAAATATATTGCTTTTCGCGATACGTATGGTTCGGCGGATGCCAACTATTATTATCAGCAGCGCTGGAATACTCATGATCATGATGATGTTCCGTTAGTTAGGGATATGTTGGGAGAAGTCAGGGATGAAAAACTGAAACAAGAACTTTTTGAATTATTCCGTATTGAACCTATGCTGGATAAGCCGATGATTCTTCTTTCCAGTGGTGAATTGCGTAAATTTCAGTTAGTGAAAGCACTGCTTACAGCTCCCCGTGTTCTTATCATGGATAATCCTTTCATTGGACTGGATGCCCAGACCCGTGAATTGCTGAATACTTTGTTGGCAGGACTAGCCAAACGCTCTGCCGTACAACTTATCCTGATACTTTCTATGATGGATGATATTCCCTCATATATTAATAAAGTACTGCCGATAGCTAATCGTACGGTAGGGCAAATGATGCAACGTGATCAATATCTTACCATATTCCGGAATGCAGATATACTTGTACCCGAAGATTTACAGCAGCGTGTTATTGACCTTCCTTATGATAATACCAATTATGTATCCGATGAAGTGGTCCGATTGAATAAAGTCAGTATTCGCTATGGTGACCGTACTATTTTGAAAGAACTGGACTGGACAGTGATGCGCGGACAGAAGTGGGCGTTGAGTGGTGAGAATGGAGCGGGAAAGTCTACTTTACTTAGCCTTGTGTGTGCCGATAATCCTCAATCATACGCTTGCGATATCAGTCTGTTCGGGAGAAAGAGAGGGACGGGGGAGAGCATTTGGGAAATAAAGAAACATATTGGTTATGTCAGCCCTGAAATGCACCGTGCTTATTTGAAGAATCTACCGGCGATTGAAATAGTTGCCTCCGGCCTGCACGACAGTATCGGACTATACAAGCGCCCGAAAGCGGAACAGATGTCTGTTTGTGAATGGTGGATGGATATTTTCGGTATTGCTGCCTTAAAAGACAAACCTTTCTTGCAATTATCCAGCGGTGAGCAACGTCTGGCACTTCTGGCACGTGCTTTTGTAAAAGATCCGGAATTATTGATACTGGATGAGCCTTTGCATGGTCTGGATACATACAATCGTCGGCGGGTAAAGAAGATAATCGAAGCATTTTGCCGCCGGCAGGATAAAACCATGATTATGGTTACCCACTATGAAAGGGAGTTGCCCGCTACTATTACAGATCGCATAGCTTTAAAGCGTAATCGGTAATCAGTCAAAATTATGAAGAAACTGTTATTCCTGTTTTTGATACTTTCTTTCCTCTTTTCTTGTGGGAGAGGGAAGGCACCGATAAGTGAAAGTTCCCGGATAATACCCGACTCTTTCGCAATTGGTTTGAATTTGTATAATAAAGGAAGGGCAGTTTATCATCATTCCAATAACATGGACAGTATGTTATTCTATATGCAATTGTCTGAAGGTTTCTTCATACGTGATGGGCATAAAGCGCAGGTGAACCGTTACATTGCTTCTGTCTATTCGGCAAGAGGAGAATCGGATGAGGCTATCCGTTATTTTCTGAGGGCCAGTCGTACGGCTGAAGAATGGCAGTATAGTTTTATCTGTCAGGGAATAGCTGATGCTTATACTGCTGCCGGGCGTTTCCGGGAGGGGGTATCTGGATTAGATTCTATACGGAAGAATATGGATAACAGGCAGATGGTACCTTATTATCATTTAGCTAAAGGAAATCTTTGGGCCGGTATCAACGAATATGATTCTGCTTCTACCTATTATCGTATTGCGTCGATGTCCTTGAACCGTTGGGTTGCAGCCGAGGCATCCCGGAGGTTGAAGTTGCTATACTCTTCGCTGGGGAAAGACAGCTGCTCTTTCTATTCAGCACTTGCTGCTAATGAGCATCTTGTAAATGAACTGAGAAGAGAGGAAGGAGTTGAAAGCCGGACGAAGTATGAAAAGGCTAAACTGGAAAATGAACTGAACCGGTTGAAGATAGATAAGCAGAGGCGGGAAATCTGGCTGTTAAGTTTGGGACTTTGTTTTGTTGTGGCATTCGCTGCGAGTTATATTGTTTGGCAACGTCGCAAACGCCAGATGTATAAGCAGCTTTGGCGTGAGCAATCCCTGAGGCTGAGTCAGACGGAACAATTGTTACAGCAGTCGGAAGAGTTGAGTATATTGCGCGAAAAAGAGAGTCTGCTTCGCGAATCGCTTTTTCGACGGATGAAGTCGTTTCATAAAATTCCCTCTTTGGAAAAAGAAGAAGAGAGTACTGAAGAGGAAAATGATAATCAAAATCGACGTATAGCCTTGTCTAATGAAGAGTGGGAGGATATACGCCAAACGGTGGATGGAAGTTATGATAATTTTTCAGCGCGGTTGCTGGAAGCTTTTCCGGGATTGAGCATGAAGGATGTGTATTTCTGTTGCCTGGTGAAAATAAACGTTAGTATTAAAGATCTATCTGACATTTACTGTATCAGTCGTACCTCGATAAGTCGTAAGAAACAACGGATGAAACGAGATAAGTTGGGATTGACGGAGAATAATGAGACTTTGGATGATTTTTTGCGCCGTTTTTGAGCATTTGTCTATACTTATTGTGATTGACTAATTTATATGTAGCTTATAATCATATATTTATGTGCTTGAAAACTTGTACCTTTTGTCTATAAGATAATTTGTATTTCCTTCCTTGTCCAGCTATCTTTGCCTCATTGTTTCATGTAAAAAATAAGAATATGAAAAGCAAACAATGGAAAAGTGCAGGACTGATATGCCTGATGTTTATTGGAGGGTTGAGTTCTTGTACAAATGGTGGACAAGGATCAAAAGGTGATGCATTAGACGCACAACCGATAGTTGGCTCGGTGGAGATTTTAAACGGAGATTCTGTATGGGTTTGCAACCTATCGGCACTGAAAGATACATTAGTACTTCCATTGAGTTATTTTGCAGATGAATTGCAGATTGTGAAGTTGGATAACCGGGATGAAGCATTGGTGCCTGTGCGGAATGTGATTGTTTCTGACAATTATATATTGGTATGGGGCAAAGACCAAACTCCTTTTAAGCTTTTCGATAAATCAGGGAAGTTTCTTGGCAATGTGGGGGCGTTTGGACAAGGTCCCGGTGAGTATCAGTTGATTTATGATGCCCAAATAGACGAGGCTGGTGGGCGTATATATTTGCTTCCATGGAATGCAAGATCTCTGCTGGCCTATGATTTGAAAGGACAGGCTGTACAGAACATTCCATTACTTAGTTTGGTGCCGAAAGGTGTCTTCAAGGTAAATACAAAGGATTCTCTTTTGTCTGTATTCCTTCTGCCTTTTGATTATTTGCCGTATGTGGCATGGACTCAGAAGTTCAGTGGAGAAATACAAGATACGATACGTTCACGCCATCTGGCCTTAAAACCTGATTTCAGCAATGAGGTACACAGTAATAAGAATGGTGCTGATTTTGATGTATCTCTTTCCCCATTCTGGGAACGCCGTTCGGATAGCCTTTATCATTATGCCGACGGGCGTTTGAATCCTCGTTTCACTATGAGTTTTGCTAAGAAAGAGGTTCCTATCCATGATTATAGGGAACTTCCACATCATTTCTTGGGAAGTATATTTGTAGAAAAACAAGTGGATGAAAATAATTTTGCGACTGAGGCCCCTGCCGATTTTGTCATAGATAAACAGTCTTTGAAAGGGGCTTTCTATAAAATAGAGAATGACTATCTGGGAAATTTACCTATTTCTTGGTTTTCAGACTGTTGCTCAAACGGATATTATACGGCCAACATGGAACCTGTAACTCTGAAGGAAACATTGGAAAAATATCTGGTAGATGCTAAAGACATTTCTGCTGCCGACCGGGAACGTATACAAAAGCTGGCAGATAGCATTCATGAGAATGACAATAACTATATTCTGTACGCTAAGTTGAAATAATAAATGAAACACTTTATTGCTGTCTCTATCGTTTCTCTCTGCCTGCAAGCCGCGGGCAGAGCAGAAACAGCGGGAGGCGAACGACACGATTATTGCAGAAACTCCGAAAGTAATACAAGATGCTCAGCTGGTAGCCGGATGTGTGACATTAAAAGATGAAGATTTCGGAGAACTTATAGAATTGGCTGGTATTCATCAAATATTAGATGAAGAAGGTCCTATCTATTGTTTCTCCTTCCGGTAACCGGATGGCATATGCCTATAAATATTTTCGTAAAGTCTTGGTAATGGATACATCTGCTCAAACCGTACGGGATATTACTTTTGCTGCTGATGGTGTGGAAGCCAAGAATGATATACTAACATTAGGTCCGGATAATGTGACTTATTATTGGGGAATATCTGCTACGGATGATTATTTCTTCCTATAAACTTGACCATTGGGGCAGGGTTGTATCAGATGGGAAGCGATTGTATCAGGTATGTTATATGTATGACGATCCGCTCTTTTTGTATATATTACCCGGAAAAGAATAAAAGAGGTTCGTAAGATAAAAGGCTAAAATGATTCATCTCTAAAAAATACTTTTTATATTTGCAGCCGTTATGGCGAAGTATATACTTTTATTTTGCATATTATTAGGTGTATTCCTTGTATCGGGATTCGAATCTGTATCCGGTGATGTGAAGGAGTATGAGGAACTTTGTGTAACAGACCTGCAGCAGGGTAGGACGGAATGTAATATATCTGAGGCAGGTGCAGAGCAATGTAGGAAAGTTGTCTATGGCGGAGAATATGCAAGTAAGGCTATTGGTAATATAGCAACATCCGTTTCACGCAGTAATATTCCTTCTTCACAAGTTCTAAGATTTAATGCCCTTTCAGTTGTAGCAAAGATCGTCAAATCCATAAAGGTGCTACTTCCCGAAGAAAAAAGAATGTCTTTTCCGTATCAACTCTCTCTTACTCACTATTCCAGTAGATACTATATCTATGCGTTAAGACATATTATTATTTAATCTTTCTCTTTTCTATAAGGCATTTAGTGTGTCTTATATCTTCTTATTACTTCAATTCATATGTATTCCTTTCATTGAGAATAACTGGAAAGTCATATCTCTGTTGTGGAATATGTATATACCTATATGTTAATACTCAATAGATAATGGAATTTATATTAGATTTTATTCTTCACATTGATCAATATATGATAAACATTGTGCAGGAATATCATGCCTGGACTTACATAATATTGTTCATAATCATTTTTTGTGAAACGGGATTGGTTGTTACTCCTTTTCTTCCGGGAGATTCATTACTCTTTGTGGCGGGAGCTATTGCCTCGTTACCCGGGACGCCTCTTGAGGTAAATATTCTTGTTTTGATCTTGTTTTTCGCCGCAGTTCTGGGAGATTCTTGTAATTATATGATAGGGCATCTCTTCGGACGCAAATTGTTCAATAATCCCAAATCCAGAATATTCAAACAAAGTCATTTGGATAAAACACATGAATTTTATAAAAAGTATGGAGGCAAGACCATAATTATAGCCAGGTTTGTCCCTATTGTGCGCACTTTTGCTCCGTTTGTAGCAGGAATGGGTAAAATGCATTACTATTATTTCATGGTATACAATCTGATAGGAGGTGCAGCTTGGGTGGCACTTTTCTGCTATGCCGGATATTTCTTCGGAGACCTCCCGATTGTGCAGGAAAATCTTAAATTGTTGATTGTGGCAATTATAGTCATATCCATATTACCTGCCATTATAGAGGTGATACGGGCAAAAAAGAAATCAAAAAAAATAGAAATAATTTGATATATTTATTCTTATGAAAAATTCTTTTTTTAGCAGGTTTACTCCCAAAGAACCTAAGTTCTTTCCTCTGTTGAAACAATTGTCTGAGATTTTGTCTGCATCATCCACTCTTTTGGTAGAAAGTTTACAACATGATAAACCGGAGGAGAGAGCAGATTATTATAAAAGAATAAAAGACCTGGAACGTGAGGGGGATAAATTAACTCATTTAATCCTTGATGAGCTTGGAACTACTTTTATTACTCCTTTTGACCGTGAAGATATTCATACGTTGGCTTCAACCATGGATGACGTTATAGACGGGATAAACAGTTGTGCCAAACGTATTAATATCTATAATCCCCGCCCGATTTCCGATAGCGGAAAAGAGTTGAGTCGCCTGATTCAACAGGAGGCTGTATATATTGGCAAGGCGATGGATGAACTTGAAACTTTCCGTCAGAAACCGGCCGCATTGCGTGGATACTGCAATAAGTTACATGATATAGAAAATCAGGCAGATGATGTATATGAACACTTTATCACGAAGCTTTTTGAAGAAGAAAAGGATTGCATTGAACTTATCAAGATTAAAGAGATCATGCATGAATTGGAAAAAACAACCGATGTGGCAGAGCAGGTAGGTAAGATACTAAAGAATCTGATTATAAAATATGCATAGAAGAAGCTGAGAACATGGAATTATTAGTAATAATTATTGTACTGGCTCTGATATTCGACTATATCAATGGCTTCCACGATGCGGCAAATTCAATAGCCACTATTGTATCGACCAAAGTTCTTACTCCCTTTCAGGCAGTAATATGGGCGGCTTTCTTTAACTTCGTTGCATTTTTTATTGCCAAATATTTAATCGGCGGTTTCGGTATAGCCAATACTGTGTCCAAGACTGTGATGGAACAGTTTATAACACTGCCTATTATATTATCCGGAGTGATTGCTGCCATAGCATGGAATCTGTTTACCTGGTGGAGAGGTATTCCCTCATCTTCTTCCCATACCCTTATTGGCGGATTTGCAGGAGCCGCCATTATGGCTCATGGTTTCGATGCTATTCAACTCAATATCATTCTGAAGATTGCGGCTTTCATATTTCTTGCTCCTTTGATAGGAATGATTGTTGCCTTCGGATTTACATTGTTGGTTCTTTATGCTTGTCGGCGTGCGCATCCCCATACGGCTGAAGTCTGGTTTAAGAAATTGCAACTTGTCTCTTCGGCTATGTTCAGTATAGGGCATGGTTTAAATGACTCGCAAAAGGTAATGGGTATTATAGCGGCAGCCATGATAGCAGCCCATTCGGAAGGCTTGGGAATGGGAATAAACAGTATTGAGGATTTACCGGATTGGGTGGCATTTTCCTGTTTTACTGCCATTTCGCTTGGTACAATGTCCGGTGGGTGGAAGATTGTGAAAACGATGGGTACCAGGATTACCAAAGTAACACCTTTGGAAGGTGTTGTTGCGGAAACAGCCGGTGCTTTTACTTTATATCTTACGGAATTCTTGAAAATTCCGGTGAGTACTACACATACAATTACCGGAGCTATTATTGGAGTCGGTGCTACCAAAAGACTCTCCGCTGTACGTTGGGGAGTGACAAGAAGTCTGATGATTGCTTGGGTGCTGACGATCCCGGTGAGTGGGCTTTTGGCAGCCGGAGTTTATTGGATTATTGGCTTGTTCTGTTCTTTATAAGGATAAAATAGCATGCACTGAAAACATTTAACTAAACTATCTGTTCTTATTATATATGCTTCACATTCGTAAATTCAATTAGTTTGATGTAGCATGATTATCTTTTAAATCACAATAAAACAGTTTATGCCATGAAGTTTTTTATTGACACTGCAAATTTAGATCAAATCCGGGAGGCTTATGATATGGGCGTTCTTGATGGAGTGACAACCAATCCTTCGCTCATGGCGAAAGAAGGTATCAAAGGAGTAGATAACCAGCGGAAACATTATGTCGAAATCTGCAACATCGTGCAAGGCGATGTCAGTGCCGAAGTAATTGCTACGGATTATGAAGGTATGATTAAGGAAGGTGAAGAACTTGCTGCACTCAACCCTCACATCGTAGTAAAAGTTCCCTGTATTGCCGACGGTATCAAGGCTGTCAAATATTTCACTTCCAAAGGTATCCGTACCAATTGCACATTAGTATTTTCCGTAGGACAAGCATTGCTGGCCGCCAAGGCAGGAGCTACTTATGTTTCTCCGTTTGTCGGGCGTCTGGATGACATCTGTGAAGACGGTATTGCACTGGTAGGTAAGATTGTAGAAATGTATCGATATTACGGTTATACTACACAGGTACTTGCAGCTTCCATTCGTCATACAGCGCACATCATGCAATGTATTGAAGTGGGGGCTGATGTAGCAACCTGTCCGTTGTCTGCCATCAAAGGTCTACTCAATCATCCGTTGACGGATTCCGGGTTGAAAAAGTTCCTTGAAGACTATAAACGTGTAAACGGATAATAAAAAATACTCTATAAGCCTATCTTTCACGGTTTTCTTGAACAATATTGGCGTAAAATAGAATAAAACAACTATTTTTGCGCTCAATATAAATATAAAAAGAGAAAAAGCTGATGAAAGAAAGGCTTATTGGATTGATAAAGACGTACATTCTCTTCGTCTGTATCTTTATACTACAGAAACCGTTATTTATACTCTACTACAGTTCTTTGTATGCAGGAACTTCCTGGACAGACCCTTTCAAGGTTATCTGGAATGGTTTACCCCTCGACCTCTCGCTTGCCGGATATTTAACGGCTATTCCCGGACTACTCTTCATAGCGTCCGCCTGGACACTTTCCAAGGCACTCCGCCGCATCTGGAACGGCTATTACTTCTTCATCGCTGTTTTGCTCGCTGTCATTTTCATTGTTGATATAGGTTTATATGAGTATTGGGGCTTCCGTCTGGATGCTACACCGCTCTTTTATTTCTTTTCTTCTCCCAAAGATGCGCTGGCAAGTATCAGTATATGGCAGGTGCTGGGAGGAATAGTAGCCATGATCCTGTATGCATCATTGCTTTACGCTCTTTTTCTTTGGATACAGAAAGGTATCTGGAAAAGGATGAAACTGCCTTATCGCCGATTGTCGGTGTCAGGTGTAATGCTATTACTGACCGGTTTGCTCTTTATTCCTATCCGTGGCGGTTTTACCGTTTCTACAATGAACACCGGCAAAGTTTATTTCAGTTCCAACCAACGCTTGAACCATGCAGCTATCAATCCGGCATTCAGCCTGATGGAATCTCTATCCAAGCAAAAGGATTTCGGCAAGCAATATCGTTTTATGGAAGCGGCACAGGCGGATGAGTTGATAAAGAATCTGGTAGATCCGTCAGTGCTGGACAGTACTGCAGTGGTTCCCGATACTTTACGTACGACTTTATTCAAGACAGAACGCCCCAATGTTATCTTTGTTATATTGGAGAGCTTCTCATCCAGATTGATGACAACTTTGGGCGGTGAACCGGATATTGCTGTACAGATGGACAGTCTGGCAAAGGAGGGAGTACTCTTTACAAACTTTTATGCCAACAGTTTCCGCACAGACCGTGGACTGGTGGCTATTCTGAGTGGCTATCCCGCACAGCCTACCACGAGTATCATGAAGTATCCCCGTAAGACACAGAATCTTCCTGCCATTGCAGGTAGCCTGCGTGATGCCGGATACCGTACTAAATATTATTATGGAGGTGATGCCGACTTTACGAATATGCGTTCCTATCTGATGTCTTCCGGTTTCGAGAATATTATTTCTGATCAGGACTTTCCCGTATCAGAGCGCTTGAGTAAATGGGGAGCGCATGACCATCTTGTTTTCAACCGTCTGCTGGAAGATATGAAAGTTGAGGCGGCAGACACAACTTCGGCGGAAAATGCCCGTCCCTTTTTTCAGGTATTGCAAACCTCCAGCAGTCACGAACCCTTTGAAGTTCCGTATCGCCGTCTGGCGAATGATCGTTTAAACGCTTTTGCTTATACTGATAGTTGTGTAGGCGACTTTGTGAAGCGTTTCCGCGAATTGCCCCAATGGAAGAATACAGTGCTGGTATTGGTTCCCGACCACTTGGGCGCGTATCCCGAACATTTGAATAATCTATCGGTAGATCGTTACCAAATCCCCCTGTTATTGATAGGAGGTGCGGTTAGCGAACCAAGACGCATTGATATATATGGTTCCCAACATGATATTGCGGCTACTTTATTGGCACAATTATCATTGCCACATCAGGATTTTGTGTTCAGTAAAGATATGCTGAATCCGGCTTCTCCACATTTTGCATTCTTTGCCGTTCCGGATGCCTTTGGTATGGTGACACCGGACAATCAGTTGATATTTAACTGCGAAGCTGATGCCGTGGCAGTAGATGAAGGCAGTACGAAAGGCAAGAACTTGCTACCGGGCAAGGCCTATTTGCAGAAATTGTATGATGACATTGCTAAAAGATAAAACAAGATGATGCTATTAGAACTTTTGAATGAGGTTGTTGACATTGATACTGACATATTCCTCTCCATCAACCGGATGCACAGTCCGTTCTTTGATTATTTCATGAGTACCTACAGTGGTAAATGGATTTGGATACCCATGTATGCTGCCATTTGGTACGTGATGCTACGCAATTTCCATTGGAAAGTGACTTTGTTCTGCATGGTCAGCTTGGCACTCGTAATTACCATTGCCGACCAGACGGGGGCAACATTGATACGTCCGTATGTGGAACGTCTCCGCCCTTCCAATCTGGAAAATCCTATATCCGATATGGTGCATATTGTAAACGGACGTCGGGGAGGACGTTATGGTTTCCCGTCTTGCCATGCTGCCAATACTTTTGGCCTGGCATTCTTTGTCTGGTTTCTTTTCCGTAAACGATGGCTCACCGTATTTATGATGGGGTGGGCGTTGCTGACCTGCTATTCACGTATCTACCTGGGAGTACATTATCCGGGCGATCTCATAGTGGGAACACTGATCGGATTATTGGCCGCATATATTGTATACCGCCTTTTCTTGAAAGTCAGCGGGTATAAGACCATGAAGAAAGTTCCCCATATTTATGCTCCTATATTGGTGGGCGGATTGACGATAGTGGGGATACTGATATATTCCACAGTGATGATCTTATAGATTCAGAACTGATAATTGACTGTCACCATTGCTTCCCTTGGACGTATATTTAGCCGTGAAGTGTAACTTTGCGTGGCGGAATACATCGTGTAAGCATACTCTTTTTTGTTGAAGAGATTGTTAAGGGTTGCTTCCAATCTCCATTTTTTTCTTTTATAGATAAGGGATGCATCTGCGAATACTGTGTTGAGATGTGTGTTTCCTCCCAGGTCATTCCGGTAATGCTCGCCGGAGAGCCGCAGGTCTACTTGCCCGATACTGAATGTGAGATGTAATCGTTGTACGAAGTCCAGTAACGGGGTGAGACGGGTGTCACTTCCTATCTTGCTGCCACCGTAGCCTAATGTGGCATGATATTCCGCTTCAAAAACATCTGCGGGCGACCAGATTATTTTAGGCTCTGCTTTCAGATAATCATAACGATAGGTTTGCAGAAGACTTTGCTGATTGCCCTTGCTGTCAGTCAGGCGGGTAAGCTGCTCGCCATTGCTGCGACTGAGTAGTAGGGTGAGTGAGGTTTTCAAATGCCAGTCGTATATACCTTTGGACAAAGTACTGCTGAGATTCCAGCTATCGTTATGGTTCGGTAATTCACGACGGGTGTAGACAATGGCATCTTCGGAAATACTCTGTTCGAAAAGGGTATTCCGATTGCTGCGGCTGTAGGTTAGTGCGGCGGTGATGAAAAATTCCTGTACAGTGTTTTTGTACTCTCCGTAGAGATTGTAGGTTTGCGTGGTGCTGGTAGGGAAAAGTCCGTTGCCGTCTCGCCAGGTGCGGTAATCGGTTTGGTAGAGTCCCGGATACAAGTCGGAGAAGTCTCCTGCCGAACGTTTCAGACTGCCATAAAGGGAGAACGTCCAATGATAATCCAGTTTATAACGCAAATACGTGGACGGATTGAAGAACAGGAACGAACGCTGTTGTGAGAAATACCGTTCTGCTTTCAGAGGAAGGGAAAGCGTAGTCAGCCATTTTCCCCGTTTCAGCTGGAAGTAGGGGGTAAGATATAATGATAGATGCGAAGCATTGAAATCATAGGACTGTCCTGCCGGAGTATATTTCAAGGTAGCCCGTTCCCCTTGTATTCCTGCTTTATATTGTTGGGTAAATCCATTATACTTTCGTAGATATGCGGCACTGTTATCTGTGTAGAAGTTATGCTGGTTGAATTTACTTTTTCCTTCTTCGAGTAGTAAGGATGCAGGCTGGTAAGCATACTGCGCCGCCGAACGGAATTCCCAGGTTCCGCTTTCCCGGTTCCGGATAAGATTGAAGTAGTTTCCGGCACTTAGTTGTGAAGTTTGCAGAGTTTGTCCCAGTTCCTCCGAACGTCCGCGATTTATTTCTCCGTCTACGGTGAAGCGGTTGGATATATAATTCCGGCTGCTGTTATCTTCATAACGCAGTTCCAGATTAGCGATGTCACTTCTTAGACGATAATGGTAGGTTTCGTCTATTTGTATGGTATCTGTCGGTTGATAATAGATTTGGGTATTTCCCCGTTGCTGTTGGATTAGATCATGAGCGTATCCGGCTTGTAGGCGCAAGCTGCGGTCATCATTCCATTTGTACATGCGGTTACCGTTCAGGGTGTGGGTTTCATTGAATAGCAAGCGATTCTTGTCTAATGGTGCGCTGATGCCCGGCTGGAAGAGAAAACCGGAAAGCGGAACTTGTTGCTGGTTATTTCCGGTCAGTATTGTTTGCTCGTTGCTGAGGTCCTTGCCATTGTTATTTGTCTTGTAATTATAGACACTCTGTTTTCCTTTACCCAGTTGAAGGGCATTCAGTCCGCCTTCCCACAGGATTTTGTCGTTGTTGTCACTCCATCCGGTTCCCAGGGTACCGTTTGTTATCCATTGGTCACGTGCTTTCGGGTCCAGTTTCAGGTTCAATGCCACTTCTTCGGAATTAATTTTTCCTTTCAAGGCCTTTACCGACTGATAGTTCTCCATGATTTCCGCACTCTTTACGGCTTTGGCACTCAGATTGTTGTTGATTTGGTTATAACGTCCGCCTGTCACATCCATTCCTTCAACAAAATAATGGTCGATGGCCTTCCCTTTATACTTTACCTGTCCGTTTTCATCTATATCCACACCCGGAAGTTTCTTTAATACATCCTTTATGTGTACATCTTTGGATGAGGCAAACTGTGCCAGGTCATATCTCACCGTATCCTTTCGGGTATTGATACGTCCGGGACGTATTTGTACTTCTTTTAGCATAACCGCTTCTGCCTGTAGATTGACGTTCAGGGTTCCTGCTGCACTGATATTGCGCATCTCTCTCTTATAGCCTAACAGGGAAACATTAATCTGCAATGTCCCGCTATGCTTCCAGGGCAGAGAATATTGCCCTTTGGCGTCGGTCAGCGTGTAATCTATCATCATGTTTCCGCGTAACACACTGATCATTACAGCTTCCAGCGGTTGATGGGTTTCTGCATCTGTTATTATTCCGCTCAGAGTTTGAGCACGACTAATTGTTGAGAAATAAAGAAAAGAGAGGAAAGCCATAAAGAAAACTGATCTGTTCATATATTCAATTCATTAAAAAAATAAAGGATACGGTTATTAGTCCATCTTTTATCCCAATGATGACTTTATAAATATATATATGATAGTAAAAAGTACTTATATATATCTATATTCCGATATCATCACTTTACAGATGAAAATTCCCCAGTTGAATAGGTGTTAACTCCCCGGTTGGGGAGTAACGCATTCCCCAACTGGGGAGCAACGCACTCTCTAACCGGGGAGTAACGCACTCCCCAACCGGGGAGTTAACACCCCCCCTAAAATGGGAGGTGTTACCCCCTCTACAATGTACTGTAGCGTGGGTCGGCAAAATTCAGCTTGTTCGGTCACTAAAATCAGAAGATAAAGAATAAGGAGATAAATATAGAAAAATAGGCATGTATAATTATTGACAATTAGCCTGTAGCTTGCAGCTCGTAACTCATTCACCCCGTTCCAATGGATTATGAGGAATGTTCTTCGGGTTCTTGGTTGCATTGCCGTGTTCATCACTTACTTTGATGGTAACGTTCGGCATACTTCCGGTGATAAATCCTACCGGATCTGCATAATAGCGTTCATGTACTTTGTTGTATGCTTTACGATTCATCGGTTCATGCCTCTTTCCATCGAAGAGTATAGGTCTGTCAGTATGGCATTGCTCTACACCTGTGGCGGTGAATGAATAATGCCCTTCACTGTCTACGGCTTTCAGTATCAGTCCAGGCAGTCCGCATAATTTCCAGGGACCTTCGCTGACAGGAATTTCTGTAGTGAACCATGCTGTCCATGTTCGTCCTTTGAACCGACATTCAGCTTTGCCACAGAGGTAGGAGAGGATACTGTCATTTTCTGCCAGTATCTTCCACTGCGGACGTTCTTCGTTTTCTTCACAACGCAGGCGGGATATGCCTGCTATTTCATCGAGAGTTGTTACTTTTCCGGCAGGATAACCTCTGAATGTGCGTTCGCTCAGTTTGCTTGTCCCGTATTGTTTCAGATGTTCATTAATCGTTTCCTGCGAGGCTTTATTGGCGAAGTCCACTGCCAGTACAGAGTCGCAAACATACTTGGTGTAACTGTAGAACTTGGAGAGATTTTTACCGACTTCCAACATCATAGTTTCTTCCGTAACATTTTCCGGCTTTTCCGTATTGCTGATACAGCGAGTTTCATATTGCACAAGGAGCTGTGCCTCACCGATGGTGTCATTTTGGATTTTCGTTCCATCAGAAACGATGATTTGTGCCTTTGCCTGTGATGTGAACAACATGGCGAGACACAGATTAAGAAAGATAATTCTTGCACTCATAGTTTTACTTTTTAGAGGTTTGACATGCTGTTGCCAGCAAATATTGTAGTGCAAAACTATGCGGATTTTACTTCAGAAGAGGCTGAAAGTTATTACTGAAATATTACTCAATGCATAATATCTGCCTCGCACGTACTTATATTTGCAAGCTAACTTTTACCTTTGCCGGTACTAAATGAAAGTCTTTCTAAGCGAGACTAAAAAAAGAACAATTATGGAACAACGGATTAAGATCGTTTGGATATTCTCCATCGTATCGATGCTGCTTATTACCTGCGGACAGGTCTACTGGTTGCGTAATCAGTATCAGTATATGAATGATGAACAGATCAATGATATTTATGATCGCATCTTGCAGACCACTCAACAGTATGACTCTATCCGTACTCCTCAACCCAAAAAGGTGCTCAACAATGCCAATATGTTCTTCTATCAGCTGAGCAAATCCATTGATTTGGAACACCGCACCACCATTGATGAAGTGATTTTGGGTGCTCTGAAAGGAAGAGAGTTGGAGAACATGGGGGTGAATGTAGAAACTCTCAAGATAGAGACGCGAGATTCGGCTAAGGTGGATGACCAAACAAAGAAAACACAGCGTGAGCAATGGACGTTGGATAGTATCATTCCTAAAGAAAGAATCATCGTTATGGATTCATTTAAGATTAATATGTCCGATAAGGATGCTCCTAATCTGAATTCGGTGATTAATCTTTATCGTCTTGAATTGGATGTACCTTTCGCATTGCAGCAATTTGATTCTTTGCTTGCCATGCGCCTGGACAATCAACTGTTTACTACGCATCTGGTGGTTACCGAAGATTCCATTTACCGGTGGAATGCTGAGCTGAAACGGCAAGGTACATTGTTCAATCCGTATATAGAAGTAATGTATCCTTATAATCCCCTGAAACGCCAGTTTGTGCTTGTTTCCGTGAAGGTTTCGCCCCATGCGGTACTCGTGCGTATGGGTTGGCAGTTAGTGGGCAGTACCTGTCTGATCTTTTTGCTGGGGCTTTGTCTGCTGTTTCAGATAAAAACCATCTTGAAGCAACGGCGGATAGACGAACTGCGAAAAAGCTTTGTAAACACTATGATACATGAACTGAAACGTCCTGTCCAGGCTCTGAAAATGTGTATAGCTTTTCTCAATGACAAGTCTATGCGAACAGACGAGAAAGCAATGGATGAAGTGATTCACGATTCCATGTCCGAGCTGGATAATCTGTCGGCCTATCTTTCAAAATTACGTGATATGACGCGTGCCGATGATGAACACACGCAGCTTTCCGTCCGTACATTTGATATAAAGACGAGTTTGGAAAAGCTTGTCCGGCTTTACCATGTTCCTGAGGATAAGGATGTTTCTATTGAAACCCATTTCAGTTCGGAGACTCTGGTAACGGCGGATCCGGTGCATGTTTCTAATATTATCAGTAATTTGATAGAGAACGCCGTGAAGTATTCGGGCAGGTCTGTGCATATTGTTGTAGATTGTCTTTTGCAGGATCACCAATTGATGATACGGGTGTCTGATGATGGTATCGGCATTCCGGTTTCCGAACAGAACCGTGTATTTGATAAGTTCTATCGGGGCAGTAATCTTCCCGACCGTTCGTTGCCCGGTATTGGTCTGGGGTTGAGCTATGTAAAGTTGCTGGTAGAAGCGCATCATGGAAGTGTCTCTTTAAATAGCCAGGCAGGCAGGGGGACAACGATTGAAATTAATATTCCCCAATGAAGAAGTTACAAGCTACGAGTTACAAGTAACGAGCTACAAGCTACGAGTTGCTGCGTTATGCTTGTCTCTGAAAAAACATTCAACTATATGAAAGCTTTGAAAATACTTTTTGCCGATGATGATTTGAAGTACTCGATGTTGCTGAAACGCTTTCTTGAGAAGGAAGGCTATGAAGTGACTTATGCCGGAAACGGTACGATTGCTCTGGAACAATTTCCGCTTGTAAAGCCCGATTTGGTATTGCTCGATATCAATATGCCCGGTTACAATGGCTTTGAAGTGGCCGAACGCATCCGTGAGACGGATAAACATGTCCTAATCTTCTTCCTTTCCGACCGTAGCGATAAGGCCGACCGCCTGCAAGGTTTCCAGCTTCGTGCGAACGATTATCTCGCCAAGCCGTTTTATCCGGAAGAACTTATAGCCCGTATCCATGAGCGTTTTACTTCCCAACTTTCCGATACGGTGGAGGAAGAAACTTACCGTTTTGGTCACTCTGTCTTCAATTACAGTACCAATGAAATACGAACGGGAAATAATAAGGTTCTTATTACCTCCCGTCAGGCAGAGATTCTCCGCTTGTTGGCGAAGAATCTCAACTTGGCTGTAGACCGTGACTTGCTGTTGAATACAGTTTGGAGCAGTGCCTCTTATGCAAACTCTTTGGCGCTGAATGTGCAAATTACTTATTTGCGTAAGGCGCTTCGCAATGATCCTTCAGTGAAGATAGAATCGTTGATGAAGAAAGGGTATATATTATCCTTTAATGACTGCAATGGGCGATAAGGTAGTCAGAATACGTACCAGGTCAGCCTGATTAGCCATAACTTCATCAATATTCTTATAAGCACCGGCAGCCTCTTCCAAGTCTTGGCGTCCACGAATGGCATGTATGATATTCTGCGATTCAAGACGGGCAATTTCCTCTTCGAGTGACAGACTGCGTACAGCCTCAGAACGGCTCATCGCGCGTCCTGCCCCGTGTGAAGAACTCAAGAAGCTTTCCGGATTACCTAATCCCTCTACTATATAGGAATGTGTACCTTGTGATCCCGGAATAATACCTATTTCTCCGATGCCGGCATGTACAGCCCCCTTCCGGTGTACGATTACATTTTCCCCGAAATGTTCTTCCCATGCAGCATAGTTGTGTGCAATGTTGATCATTGGTTCGAAAGTGGCGTTAGGCAATGCTTCGGCTATTATTTCTTCAATGCGTTCCATCATAAGTTTACGGTTGGCAAGGGCAAAAGCAACGCAATATTCCATTTCCGCCCAGTATTGTTTGAATTCCGGTGCACGTAGTGGGAGGAAAGCGAGTTTTATATCCGGCTTTACACTGGAATACCAGCGGGTATTTAGTGTTTCGGCCATCTGGTTATAGTAATCGCCTACCATCTTTCCTAAATTTCGGCTACCGCTATGCAGCATAATCCACAGGTAACCGTCATTGCAACGTTGCAGTTCAATGAAGTGGTTGCCACCACCTAATGTACCGATTTGTTTTCGTGCCGATACTAATTGACGATTTACGACTGTCATTCTCTCTGTATCGAAACCGGTTGGCATGTATTGTTCATCTTGCGCGGTTTTATGATGTTCTCTTCCCAAGGGAATCCGTTTACGTATTCCTCGCATAATCTCTTTGCGAAGTACATCCTGTGGTATTTCTTCAACAAGAAGATTGGTTTTCACGGCACACATACCGCAACCTATATCTACTCCTACCGCATTGGGGATTACTACTCCTTTCGTTGCCAGTACACCACCTATCGGCATACCTTTACCCCCATGTGCATCGGGCATCAATGCAAGGTGATGGAAAAGGAAAGGCAGTGTGGTCAGGTTGTTTACTTCTTCCCAGGCATGTGCATCCAGCTGGTCTACCCAGAGTTTTACGGATACATTGTTCATTGTAATAACTTTCATATTTCGATGTCTTTTAAGTTGATGTTGCAAAGATTTGCATGGAGGTGCGCAATGTTTTTGCGTAGTCTGAATTATTTTTCTATTTTTGGGCAAAAAGTAGATATGCCTGCCAATAGAAACGCATTAATAAGGTATAAGACGATAGATAATTGCCTACGCAATCCTTATCGTCGTTGGACACTGGATGACTTGGTGGAGGCTTGTTCCGAGGCTTTATATGAGTATGAAGGGATAGATAAAGGCATCTCGCGACGTACGGTGCAGATGGATATTCAAGTGATGCGAAGTGAGAAGCTGGGATATAATGCTCCGATTGAAGTGTATGAGAATAAGTATTATCGTTATGCCGAGTCTGACTATACCATAACGCGCTTACCTTTGTCACGAAACGATATAGAAGTTCTGTCGGAAACGGTTAATTTATTACGCCAGTTTCAGGATTTCGATTATTTCTCGGAGATGGCGGATGTAATTGGCCGCCTGCAGGACAGTGTGGCGGTAGCCCGGCATCATACTCCGGCAGTGATAGACTTCGAACGGAACAAGAACCTGATAGGTTTAGGCTATTTGAATCCCATTTATGATGCCATAGTGCGCCAGCAGACACTGCATTTGCGTTATCGTTCGTTCAATTCGCGCACTGCTAAGGATTATTATATTTATCCTTATCTATTGAAGGAGTATCGTAACCGTTGGTTTGTGTTTGGTGCGCGTGTAGGAGATCGGGAATTGGTGAATTTGGCTTTGGACCGCATCAAGGAGTTACTACTGGCGCCCGAAATACCTTATTATGCAAGTAAAGATTTCCATCCTGAGACTTTCTTTGAAGATGTGATTGGGGTGACTAAGCACGAACGTTTGTCTAAGGCGACTATTCGCTTTAAAGCTGATAACCGTCAATCATCGTATATTCGGACTAAGCCTTTGCATGCTTCGCAGACGTTGATAGAGCAGTGTGAGGATGGAAGCATGATTTTTGAAATCACTGTGGTTTTAAATCCGGAGCTTTATACGGTGTTGATGGGATTCGGGCCGGGGGTAAAAGTGCTGTCACCTGAGAAAGTGGTGGTGGAGATGCGGAGATTATATCAGGAAGGGGCTGAAAACTATAAGAAGCTCCGTTGATTACATTCCGGTAACGCTTAAAATAACTTGTGAAGCTCCGCTTCGCTAAATTATATTTAGTTCGAAACCGCTCGGTTTTGAGTCAAAAGCCGCATATCCAATTTATTGAGCGAATATCCTGTGGCATCTTTTTCTGTTCAGTTCTCATAGGAGTTTTTTCATATATTTGTCAGCACTTCGTCACTCTTGAAGTAAGAGGCAGATATATAGCATGT
>OHDT01000078.1_pt1 | contig 87500 bp, 76 predicted proteins | sample 1567061 | NCBI WGS metagenome assembly OHDT01 (sample SAMEA3879506, study PRJEB24766) | human gut metagenome | biome: human-associated habitat; feature: feces | place: USA | collected 1985/1987
CGTTTTAGAGGAAAGCCTCCATATCGAAATGATATGGAGGCTTTTTGTGTTTATACTCCTTTCAGCTGGTTCTATTTTAATTTTCCTTTTGCATTTTTGAGCTGGTAGGTGAATTGACTCTCCTTTTTCCCTCTTTGAAAAACCTATTCTCCTTTTTCAGCAAGCTTTTTCTTTTTAGTTTGCAACTTCATCCTTATCTTTACGGAATAAAAATGGTATAAAAAGGTTTTTTTTGAAAAATAGGACATTTTTATTCCATTCTTTCTCCTTTTTATCTGAGGGATTTTAGTACTTTTGGACTCGAATCTAATAAAAAGGGAAAAAATCGCAATTATATAATTATTAAAATTACTCCTGTGTATATGGAAAACAAAATTCAAGAGTTGACTGATAAGATTTACCGCGAGGGGGTCGAAAAAGGTAACACTGAGGCCCAGAAACTTATCGCTAACGCTCAAGATGAAGCCAAGAAAATTGTGGAAGACGCTCGTAAAGAAGCTGAAGCAATTGTGGCTGCCTCTCGTAAGTCTGCCGATGAACTGGCAGAAAATACCAAGTCGGAATTGAAATTATTCGCCGGCCAGGCAGTGAATGCACTGAAGTCTGAAATCGCTACACTTGTGACGGATAAGATTGTCAATGCGGATGTGAAAGCGTTTGCTGCCGACAAGGATTATTTGAACGCCTTCATAGTTGCATTGGCTTCCAAATGGAGTGTGAACGAGCCTATCGTGATCTCTACCGCCGATGCCGAAGGTCTGAAGAAATACTTCGCCGCACAAGCAAAAGCGTTGCTGGATAAAGGTGTGAAAATAGAACAGGTAAATGGTAATAAGACGTTGTTCACCGTTTCGCCTGCCGATGGTTCGTACAAAGTAAACTTCGGTGAAGAAGAATTTATGAATTACTTCAAAGAATTCCTGCGTCCGCAATTAGTGGAAATGCTGTTCTAAAACCACAGGATATGAGTAAATACTATTACTACTTGGTAGCCGGTTTGCCCGAACTCACTTTGGAGGATAGCAAACTGAGCTATACGGTAGCTGATTTCAAAGCGGAACTGTATCCGGATTTGTCCGACGAAGATAGACGGTTGATTGATCTGTTTTATCTGAAGTTTGACAATGCGAACGTTCTGAAATTACTAAAGGATAAAGACGCCGCCATTGACTCTCGTGGAAATTATTCCACAGAAGAATTGGCTGAGTTTATCTCATTGCTTAAAGATGGTGATGAGGTGGCTGATGCCGTATTTCCTTCCTATCTCTCCACTTTTATTTCAGAATATTTCAATACTCCTGCCGAGGATGATTTTCTACATGAAGACCGTCTGGCTGCGCTTTACTATGCGTATGCAATGAAGTGCAGGAATAAGTTCGTGTCTTCTTGGTTTGAATTCAATCTGACAATGAACAATGTGTTGGTGGCACTGACTGCCCGGAAATTCAAGATGGATATCGCTCCGCTGATAGTGGGAGATACGGAAGTGTGCGAGGCTTTGCGTACATCCGGTGCCCGCGATTTCGGGTTGACGGGGGAGGTGGACTTCCTGGATCAGTTGGTGAAGATCAGTGAAACCGAAGAGTTAGTGGAACGGGAAAAGAAAATTGACCAGTTACGTTGGAATTGGATGGAAGAAGCTACCTTCTTCAACTATTTTACTGTAGAGCGTCTGTTCGTTTTTCTGCTGCAACTGGAAATGATAGAACGGTGGATTTCTTTGGATAAGGAAAAGGGTAATCAGTTGTTCCGCAGCATCATAGCAACGCTGAAGGATGAAGTGCAGATTCCCGCAGAATTCAGATAAAATAAATAACATAATTATATGGCAACAAAAGGAACTGTTAGTGGCGTTATCGCCAACATGGTAACCCTCGTCGTTGACGGCCCGGTGGCACAGAACGAGATTTGCTACATCTCGACCGGTGGTGACCGACTGATGGCGGAGGTGATTAAGGTGGTAGGTACCCATGTGTACGTGCAGGTGTTTGAGAGCACCCGCGGACTGAAAGTAGGGGCTGAAGCCGAATTTACCGGACACATGCTTGAGGTGACATTAGGCCCGGGTATGCTTTCGAAAAACTATGACGGTCTGCAAAATGACCTCGATAAGATGGATGGAGTCTTCCTGAAACGCGGACAATATACCTATCCGCTGGACAAGGGGAGCAGATGGCACTTTATGCCTCTGGTGAAAGTAGGTGATAAAGTGGAAGCGGCTGCCTGGCTGGGACAAGTGGATGAAAACTTCCAACCCCTGAAAATCATGGTGCCTTTCACTCAAAAGGGCGTATGTACCGTGAAATCCATCGTAGACGAAGGTGAGTACAGTATCGAAGATATCGTAGCCGTACTGACTGACGAAGAAGGGAATGACATCCATGTGAACATGATACAGAAATGGCCGGTGAAACGCGCCATGACGAATTATAAAGAAAAACCGCGTCCTTTCAAACTGTTGGAAACGGGTGTACGTGTCATTGATACCGTGAATCCTATCGTAGAAGGTGGTACGGGATTTATCCCTGGCCCGTTCGGTACGGGAAAAACGGTGCTTCAGCACGCCATTTCAAAGCAGGCGGAGGCGGATATCGTAATCATTGCTGCCTGTGGTGAGCGTGCCAATGAGGTTGTGGAAATCTTTACGGAATTTCCGGAACTGGTTGACCCGCACACCGGACGTAAGTTGATGGAGCGTACAATCATTATCGCCAATACTTCGAACATGCCGGTAGCTGCCCGTGAAGCATCTGTATATACGGCTATGACGATTGCAGAGTATTATCGTAGCATGGGTCTGAAGGTATTGTTGATGGCTGACTCCACTTCCCGTTGGGCACAGGCTTTGCGCGAGATGTCCAACCGTATGGAGGAGTTGCCCGGACCTGATGCATTCCCGATGGACTTGTCTTCTATCATCTCCAATTTCTATGGACGTGCCGGATATGTGGTGCTGGGTAACGGTGAAACGGGTTCTATTACCTTTATCGGTACGGTGTCTCCTGCCGGTGGTAACTTGAAAGAGCCTGTAACGGAGAATACGAAGAAAGTAGCCCGTTGTTTCTACGCTCTTGAGCAGGATCGTGCCGACAAGAAGCGTTATCCCGCTGTGAATCCGATTGATTCTTATTCTAAATATATCGAATATCCTGAATTTGAGGAATATATCAAAACTCACATCAATGGCGAGTGGATCGGTAAGGTGAATGAAATCAAAAACCGCTTGCAACGCGGTAAGGAGATTGCCGAACAGATCAATATCCTGGGTGATGACGGTGTACCTGTAGAATATCATGTAACATTCTGGAAATCAGAATTGATCGACTTCGTAATCCTGCAACAGGATGCTTTCGACGAAATTGACGCTGTAACACCGATGGAGCGCCAGGAAGATATCCTGAACATGATTATTGATATCTGTCATACGGAGTTTGAATTCGATAACTTCAATGAAGTAATGGATTATTTTAAGAAAATGATCAATATCTGTAAGCAGATGAACTACTCGAAGTTCAAATCAGAAGAATATGAAGGATTCCGTAAGCAGTTGCAGGAACTGATTGAAGAACGTAAAGCATAAAAAACAATAAGATGGCAACAAAAGCATTTCAAAAAATATATACCAAGGTCACTCAGATTACGAAAGCTACGTGTTCGCTGAAAGCAACAGGGGTAGGGTATGATGAGTTGGCAACCGTAAACGGTAAGCTTGCCCAGGTGGTGAAGATTGCCGGTGACGATGTGACTTTGCAGGTATTTGAGGGTACGGAAGGTATCCCGACCAATGCGGAGATAGTATTTCTAGGCAAGTCGCCTACGCTGAAAGTGAGCGAACAGCTTGCGGGACGTTTCTTCAACGCTTTCGGTGATCCGATTGACGGTGGTCCGTCTATCGAAGGTCAGGAAGTGGAAATCGGTGGTCCGTCTGTGAACCCGGTACGCCGTAAACAACCGTCGGAACTGATCGCGACTGGTATTGCAGGTATCGACTTGAACAATACGCTGGTATCCGGACAGAAGATTCCGTTCTTTGCCGACCCTGACCAGCCGTTTAATCAGGTAATGGCGAACGTAGCACTTCGTGCCGAGACGGATAAGATCATTCTGGGCGGTATGGGTATGACGAACGATGACTACCTGTACTTTAAGAATGTATTCTCCAACGCCGGTGCGCTCGACCGTATTGTCAGCTTCATGAATACAACGGAGAATCCTCCGGTAGAACGTTTGCTGATTCCGGATATGGCGTTGACGGCAGCCGAATATTTCGCTGTGAACAATAATGAAAAGGTATTGGTACTGTTGACTGATATGACCTCTTACGCCGATGCGTTGGCGATCGTATCCAACCGTATGGACCAGATTCCTTCAAAAGATTCTATGCCGGGTTCTCTTTATTCGGATTTGGCTAAGATTTATGAGAAGGCAGTACAGTTCCCAAGTGGTGGTTCCATTACCATTATCGCGGTGACAACATTGTCCGGTGGAGATATTACGCATGCTGTGCCTGATAATACGGGTTACATTACGGAAGGTCAGTTGTTCCTGCGTCGTGATACAGATATTGGTAAGGTTATCGTTGACCCGTTCCGCTCACTGTCCCGTCTGAAACAGCTCGTTACAGGTAAGAAGACGCGTAAAGACCATCCGCAGGTGATGAATGCTGCTGTACGTCTGTATGCCGATGCTGCCAACGCCAAGACGAAGTTGGAGAACGGTTTCGACCTGACAAACTATGACGAACGTACCCTTGCATTTGCCAAGGACTACTCCAACCAATTGCTGGCTATTGATGTGAACCTCGATACGACTGAGATGCTCGACGTGGCTTGGAGCCTGTTCGGTAAGTATTTCCGTCCGGAAGAAGTGAATATCAAGAAAGAATTGGTTGACGAGTTCTGGCCAAAAGCAAATAACTAATCACTAACAACTAATCACTAATAAAGTGGCTATAAAGTTTCAATATAATAAAACTTCCCTCCAGCAGTTGGAAAAGCAACTGAAAGTGCGGGTACGTACACTCCCTATTATCAAGAATAAGGAGAGCGCACTACGCATGGAAGTGAAGCGCTGCAAATCAGAAGCTGCCGCGCTGGATGAGAAGTTGGAACGGGAAATCCAGGCCTACGAAGCGATGTTCGCCCTTTGGAATGAGTTTGACTCCTCATTGATAAAGGTGAGCGATGTACATCTCGGCGTGAAGAAGATTGCCGGTGTACGGGTGCCGCTGCTCGAAAACGTTGATTTCGAAATACGCCCCTACAGCCTGTTCAATGCTCCCAAATGGTATGCCGACGGCATACATTTGCTCAAGGTGTTGGCACAGACGGCTATCGAACGGGAGTTTATCGTCGCCAAACTGGGCTTGCTGGAACATGCACGTAAGAAGACTACCCAAAAGGTAAACCTCTTTGAGAAAGTGCAGATTCCAGGCTATCAGGATGCTCTGCGAAAGATCAAGCGCTTCATGGAAGACGAGGAAAATCTCTCCAAGTCATCGCAGAAAATCATGAAATCCCATCAAGAGAGTAGGAAGGAGGCAGAAGCATGATTACAAAAATGAAGAAGCTCACATTCCTTGTATATCATAAGGAGTACGAGGTATTTCTGAACGGAGTGCGCGAACTTGGAGTAGTGCACGTGGCTGAAAAACAGCAGGGAGTAGCTGATAATGCAGAGTTGCAGGACAGCATCCGGCTTTCTTCGCGTTTGCAGGCAACATTGAAAATGCTGCATGGCTTGGGTGAAGCGAAGGAAACTACACCCGCTTCTGCTGCCCGCGGGCTGGAAGTGCTGGACGAAGTGGATGTGCTGCAAAGTGAAAAGACGAAGCTGCAACAACAGCTGCAAAACTATCAGAAGGAGAAAGCCGCCTTGGAACCCTGGGGTGATTTCGAGCCTGAAAGTCTGAATCTTCTGCATGATGCCGGCTTTACGGTAAACTTTTACTGTTGCTCGGAAGGTAGCTATGACGAGATTTGGGAAGAAACTTATAATGCGATGATTATCAATCGTGTATCCTCACGTATCTATTTCATTACTGTAACTAAGAATGAAGTGGAAGTAGATTTGGATGCAGAGCAGATAAAGTTACCTCCTTATTCATTGACCCGTGTGCAGATACTTTGTCAGGAGACTGAACAGGCTTTGGCGGACAATGACCAAAAGCTGGCTGTGCTTGCTGAGAAGGAGCAACCTTCATTACAAGCAGCCTTGAAAGAGGTGAACACTGAAATAGAGTTTTCTCAGGTGATATTGAACACAGAGGCTACAGCGGGAGAAAAGCTGATGTTGCTGCAAGGTTGGGCGCCGGCTTCCAAAGAAAAGGAAATTGCCGCATGGCTGGATGAACAGCATATCTATTATGAGATTACGAATCCGACACCGGAAGATAATGTGCCTATCCAATTGAACAATAAGGGTTTCTTTGCCTGGTTTGAGCCGATATGCAAACTCTACATGCTTCCGAAATACAGTGAATTGGATCTGACACCGTTCTTTGCACCGTTCTTTATGGTGTTCTTCGGGTTGTGTCTGGGCGACTCCGGTTACGGATTGTTCCTGTTCCTTGCCGCTACGCTGTACCGTATGTTCGCCAAGAATATCAGTGCTACGATGAAGCCGATTCTTTCATTGGTACAGATATTGGCTGCCTCTACATTCTTCTGTGGAATGCTGACGGGTACGTTCTTCGGAGTGAGCCTCTATGACATTAACATACCTTTCTTGCAGTATATGAAGGAGCATTTGTTCATGGATAATAATGCCATGTTCCAGTTGTCACTGATACTCGGTGTGGTTCAGATTCTCTTCGGTATGATACTGAAAGCAGTCAATCAGGCGATACAGTTCGGCTTTAAGTATGCCGTAGCCACTATCGGTTGGATTGTGTTGCTGATATCCTGCGGAGTAGGATTCCTGTTGCCCGAAGTGATGCCGTTGGGTGGTACGGTACATCTGTGCATTCTTGGTGTGGCTGCCGTTATGATATTTCTCTTCAACAGTCCCGGTAAGAACGTGTTTATGAATATCGGACTGGGTTTGTGGGATTCTTACAACATGGCTACGGGTTTGCTGGGCGACGTGCTTTCGTATGTTCGTCTGTTTGCCCTCGGTCTGTCGGGAGGTATCCTTGCGGGAGTATTCAACAGTCTGGCTGTGGGCATGAGCCCTGACAATGTGATTGTCGGTCCGATTGTGATGGTACTGATATTCGTTATCGGACATGCCATTAACATGTTTATGAACGTACTGGGTGCGATGGTTCACCCCATGCGTTTGACTTTCGTGGAGTTCTTTAAGAATTCCGGTTACGAAGGAGGCGGAAAAGAATATAAGCCATTTAAAAAATAACAATTATAGAATTAAAAATTAAAACAATAAAAAACGTAAGATTATGGAAATGAACTTATTGATTGCCTACATCGGCATCGCAGTAATGATTGGTTTGTCTGGCATCGGTAGTGCCTATGGAGTGACGATTGCCGGTAACGCAGCTATCGGTGCTTTGAAGAAGAACGACGGTGCATTCGGAAACTTCCTCGTATTGACAGCACTTCCCGGTACGCAGGGGTTGTATGGTTTTGCCGGTTACTTTATGTTCCAGACTATTTTCGGTATCCTTACTCCTGAAATGACAGCTATTCAGGCTGCCGCTATTCTCGGTGCAGGTATCGCCTTGGGATTGGTTGCTTTGTTCTCAGCTATTCGCCAGGGACAGGTTTGTGCAAATGGTATCGCAGCTATCGGACAAGGTCACGATGTATTCAGCAATACATTGATCCTTGCCGTATTCCCGGAACTTTACGCTATCGTTGCTTTGGCTGCAACATTCTTGATTGGTAGCGCACTGGTTGCATAAGAATCTATTTCTGAATAATTTGCTAACCCAGGGTTGTCATTTCGATGATGATCCTGGGTTTATTGTTTCCAAATGCCACACTTCATCAGGACAAACGCCACACTTCATCAGAGCAAATACCATACTTTGCAACATACAGAGTGTGGCATTTGCTCTGATGAAGTGTGGCGTTCGGAACGCTATTCAGGTCTTCTAACTATTTTTCGCAAACGATTGTTTATGCATATTTCATTAGTTTTTTCGATTAATAGGCTATTTTTCAAAGAATAATGTGTACTTTTGCAGCCGGTATTAAGTAATAGAGATTAAAAGTAATATGACTAAAGAGCTGTTAACCCCCGACTACATCTTCGAGTCAAGCTGGGAAGTATGTAATAAGGTTGGAGGTATCTATACGGTTTTGTCCACGCGAGCAAATACCTTGCAGGCAAAATTTCATGATAGATTATTTTTTATAGGACCTGATTTTTGGCAGGGTAAAGAGAACCCTTTGTTTATCGAGTCCGATAATCTTTGTGTAGCATGGAGAAAGCATGCAACTGAGCAAGATAACCTTTCCGTCCGTGTAGGACGCTGGAACATTCCGGGCAATCCTATCGTTATATTGGTTGATTTCCAACCGTTTTTCGCACTGAAGAATGAAATATATACAGAAATGTGGAACCACTATCAGGTGGATTCACTGCATGCATACGGTGATTATGATGAAGCATCCATGTTTTCGTATGCAGCCGGAAAGGTGGTAGAGAGTTTTTATCGCTACAACCTGACGGAGACGGATAAAGTGATTTATCAGGCACATGAGTGGATGACCGGTATGGGAGCCCTCTACTTACAAACAGCTGTTCCTGAAATCGCTACGATATTTACCACACATGCCACGTCCATCGGACGTTCCATTGCAGGTAACAATAAGCCTCTTTACGATTATCTCTTCGCTTACAACGGCGATCAGATGGCGGAAGAGCTCAATATGCAATCCAAACACTCCATTGAAAAACAGACTGCGCACTATGTAGACTGTTTTACGACTGTGAGCGAAATCACGAACAACGAGTGCAAGGAATTGCTTGATAAGCCTGCCGATGTAGTGCTTATGAATGGTTTTGAAGATGATTTTGTACCCAAAGGGACTACGTTTACCGGAAAACGCAAACGTGCGAGATCTATCATGTTGCGCGTTGCCAATTGCCTGATGGGTACGGATATGGGTGATGATACGTTGATTATCGGTACCAGCGGTCGTTATGAGTTTAAGAACAAAGGCATAGATGTCTTCCTTGAATCACTGAATCGACTGAACCGTGATAAGAACCTGGAGAAGAATGTATTGGCATTCATCAATGTGCCGGGATGGGTAGGTGATGCCCGTGAAGACCTGCAACAGCGTCTCAAGAGCAAGGAGAAATTCACTACTCCGCTGGAAGTACCTTTGATTACTCACTGGCTGCACAACATGACGCATGATCAAGTGCTGGACATGCTGAAGTATATGGGTATGAGCAACCGTCCTGAGGATAAGGTGAAGATTATTTTTGTTCCCTGCTATCTCGACGGAAAAGATGGCATTATAAACAAGCAATATTACGATTTGATATTGGGAGAAGATCTTAGTGTCTATCCTTCATATTACGAACCTTGGGGCTATACTCCGCTGGAAAGTGTTGCTTTTCATGTTCCTACCGTCACGACCGACCTGGCAGGTTTCGGACTTTGGGTGAACAGCCTGAAGAACCAGCATGGCATCGATGATGGGGTAGAGGTACTTCACCGTTCGGATTACAACTATTCTGAAGTGGCTGACGGTATCAAAGACACCATTTCGGCATTCTCAGCAAAGACGGATGCAGAAGTGAAAAACATTCGCAAGCGTGCCGGGCAAGTGGCTGAGCAGGCTTTGTGGAAGCATTTTATTGAATATTATTATGAAGCCTATGATTTTGCCCTTCGTCATGCGATGGAGCGTCAGTTAGGTTAAAATAAATATGAATTATTAATCAATCAAGTAATCATACAATGAAGATTAAAGTTAGTAATGTAAACACTCCGAACTGGAAAGATGTGAATGTGAAATCTCATGTTCCTGCCGAGTTGGAGAAATTGTCTGAATTGGCACACAACATTTGGTGGTCTTGGAACTATGAAGCTACTGAACTGTTTAGAGACCTTGACCCTGCTTTGTGGAAAGAAGTTGGTCATAACCCCGTCCTTCTGTTGGAAAGAATGAGTTATGCTAAACTCGAGGCGCTTGCAAATGACAAAGTAATTCTGAAGAGAATGAATGACGTCTATGCTATGTTCAGAACGTATATGGACGTGAAACCTGATCAGAAGCGCCCTTCCGTTGCTTATTTCAGCATGGAGTATGGTTTGAACCAGGTACTTAAGATATATTCTGGCGGTTTAGGTGTTCTTGCCGGCGACTACCTGAAAGAGGCTTCCGATAGCAATGTTGACCTTTGCGCAGTAGGATTCCTATATCGTTACGGTTATTTCACGCAGACCCTCTCTATGGATGGCCAGCAGATTGCCAACTACGAAGCTCAGAACTTCGGTCAGTTGCCCATCGAGCGAGTGATGGACGAGAATGGCAATCAGGTGATTGTAGATGTTCCCTATCTGGATTATTTTGTTCATGCTTTTGTATGGCGTGTAAACGTTGGACGTATTTCTCTCTATCTGTTGGATACGGATAATGAAATGAACAGCGAATTCGACCGTCCTATTACTCACCAACTCTATGGTGGTGACTGGGAAAACCGTTTGAAACAAGAAATATTGCTTGGTATCGGTGGTATCTTGACACTGAAAAAACTGGGTATCAAGAAAGATGTTTATCACTGTAACGAAGGACACGCAGCGTTGATCAACGTTCAGCGTATCTGTGATTATGTAGCTGAAGGCTTGTCTTACGACCAGGCTATCGAATTGGTGCGTGCTTCTTCACTGTACACTGTACATACTCCGGTTCCTGCCGGTCACGATTACTTCGACGAAGGTCTCTTCGGTAAGTATATGGGTGGTTATCCTGCTAAGATGGGTATCAGCTGGGACGACCTGATGGATCTTGGCCGTAACAATCCGGGCGACAAAGGCGAACGTTTCTGTATGTCGATTTTTGCTTGCAACACTTCACAGGAAGTGAATGGTGTAAGCTGGTTGCATGGAAAGGTTTCTCAGGAAATGTTCTCTACTATCTGGAAGGGCTATTTCCCTGAAGAAATGCATGTGGGTTATGTTACGAACGGTGTACACTTCCCGACTTGGAGCGCTACCGAATGGAAACATCTCTATGCTGCTAACTTCGACGAAAACTTCTTGTACGATCAGTCTAACCCGAAGATTTGGGAAGCTATCTATAATGTGCCCGATGAAAAAATCTGGGAAACCCGTATGGCTTTGAAGAATAAGTTGATCGACTATGTTCGTAAGCAATACCGTGAAACTTGGCTGAAGAACCAGGGTGATCCTTCACGTATCGTTTCTCTGATGGATAAGATCAATCCCAATGCGTTGCTGATCGGTTTCGGTCGTCGTTTTGCTACTTACAAACGTGCTCACTTGCTGTTCACTGACCTCGACCGTCTGGCTAAAATTGTGAACAACCCTGACTATCCGGTACAGTTCCTGTTCACAGGTAAGGCTCATCCGCATGATGGAGCAGGTCAAGGTTTGATTAAAAGAATTATCGAAATTTCCCGTCGTCCGGAATTCCTGGGTAAGATTATCTTCTTGGAAAACTATGATATGCAGCTGGCTCGCCGTCTGGTATCCGGTGTAGATATCTGGTTGAATACTCCGACTCGTCCGCTCGAAGCATCCGGTACTTCCGGTGAGAAAGCGTTGATGAACGGTGTTGTAAACTTCTCCGTACTCGACGGTTGGTGGTTGGAAGGCTATCGTGAAGGTGCAGGTTGGGCGCTGACTGAAAAGCGTACTTACCAGAACCAGGAACATCAGGATCAGCTCGATGCAGCTACTATCTACAGCATCCTTGAAACAGAAATCCTGCCGTTGTATTATGCACGCAATAAGAAGGGATACTCTGAAGGTTGGGTAAAGACTATCAAGAATTCTATTGCACAGATTGCACCGCACTATACCATGAAACGTCAGTTGGACGACTATTATAGCAAGTTCTACACTAAGCTGGCTAAGCGTTTCAGCGCATTGTCTGCTAATGACAACGCCAAAGCAAAAGAGATTGCTGCTTGGAAAGAAGAAGTGGTGTCTAAGTGGGACAGTATTGAGGTAGTGTCTTATGACAAGTGTGAAGAATTGCTTCAAGCTACTATCGAAAGCGGTAAGGAATATACCATTACTTATGTAATCGATGAGAAAGGCTTGAATGATGCTATCGGTCTGGAACTGGTAACTACTTATACTGCCGGAGACGGTAAACAGTATGTTTATTCTGTTGAACCGTTCAGTGTAGTGAAGAAAGAGGGTAATCTTTATACCTTCCAGGTGAAACATAAATTAGAGAACGCAGGTAGCTTTAAAGTATCCTACCGTATGTTCCCGAAAAACTCTGACCTGCCTCACCGTCAGGACTTCTGCTACGTTCGTTGGTTCGTGTAAGAGAGTTTGATCTAACAATATAGAGAAGCTGCTCACGGGAGGTTTACTAAACTTCTCGGGGCAGCTTTTCGCTTTTTTATTCACCTTATAAATATGTACTATGAGACATTTACTTCTTTCATTGAGTTGTTTGTTTGGCATAGTTTTTGGCGGATATTCACAAACGGAACTATCACCTTCCGAGCGAAAAATTCTATTTTATTGATGAGCAGGATGGAGATCAGGCAAAAGTATTGTCGAATGCTGATGAGGTGAATATTATAAAGTTTGGTGCACGGGTATTGTGAAGACGTATTCTTCCAACAATACAGGATTCTCGCTTGATGCTCCTGTAAAGTTGGAAATAGGAAGCCGGTATAATGTATATTGGGTGGAGAAAAAAGTGCTCCTTCCCTTTTATTGAACAAGTTCCGATAGATGCGTGTTTTATTTATACGACTAATAAAAAATAATTCGTATGAAGAAAATTGTATTACTTCGCCATGGCGAGAGCGCATGGAATAAGGAAAATCGTTTCACTGGTTGGACCGATGTAGATTTAACGGAAAAAGGTATTGCCGAAGCTAAAAAGGCGGGGCAGTTATTGATAGATAATGGCTTCCAGTTTGATAAAGCCTATACTTCCTACCTGAAACGTGCAGTGAAAACACTGAATGTGGTATTGGATCGTATGGATCAGGACTGGATACCGGTAGAGAAATCCTGGCGTCTGAACGAGAAGCATTATGGACAGCTTCAAGGCTTGAATAAGGCGGAAACTGCTGCCAAATACGGTGAAGAGCAGGTGTTGATCTGGCGTCGTAGCTATGATATTGCTCCGCATGCACTGACTGAGGATGATCCTCGTAATCCTCGCTTTGAAGCACGTTATAATGAAGTGCCCGATGCGGAACTGCCTCGTACCGAGTCTCTGAAAGATACAATCGAACGCATCATGCCTTACTGGAAATGTGTGATCTTCCCGAATCTGAAAACAGCAGACGAACTGTTGGTAGTGGCACATGGTAATAGTTTAAGAGGAATCATCAAGCACCTGAAGCATATCTCCGATGAAGATATTGTGAAGCTGAACCTGCCCACCGCCGTACCTTATGTCTTTGAATTTGACGATGACCTGAATTTGCAGAAAGACTATTTCTTGGGAGATCCGGAGGAAATAAAGAAGTTGATGGAAGCAGTAGCAAATCAAGGAAAGAATAAATAGAATGAAATCAGTATGAAATATGAAGTATTAGGTATTAATGATGCGTGGCCCTTAATACTTCATACTTCATACTTAATACTTCATATTTAATTCTCTAACCAACTAATTCGTTCAATATCGTGATACTTAGAAATACTCCAATTGCTACACAGAGTGCTATTAGAATCCAGTTTGTATATTTGGCACTTGGTTTTGTTTCTTTATGCAGATTCTGGTCGAAGTAATTCTTGAAGAAGAGATAAATGGCAGGAACGGTTGCACTTGCCAGCAATAAGTCTTCGGGAATTTTGTAGATGTACACTTTAGAAAACGCTATCAATGCCCAGTGACAAAGGAAAAGTATTACAAGCAGATTTACTTTGCGTGAAAATGCCAGTAACAATCCGATGGTGAATACGGCCACGGAACAGGGCATCACACAGGTGGTCATCATTGGGAATTCCATGCCCCGTGCCCATGACAAGAGAGGGTAAAGGAATGGCATGGCATACAGTATGTAAGTCAGTTTGTCATATTTGTGATAACGTTCAAACGGAGTATAGTTTGTAATGAGATCCCATAGCCAGATAAGTGCAATTATACCCCAGAATATGGCAAGTATATAATTGTAATTCCGGTCACCACAATAGATCATGTAGTAGACGATAGAAATCCAGCTATTTAAAAATACCATATATCCCTTCATCAACCGCTTTATCAGCAGTGTCGGTTTTTGATAAAGTAGTACGGTCAGCAGAATACCTGCAATCGTAATAATTACCTGGAAAATCCAGGTTGCTTCATTATATTGTGCGATTGTTTTCCAAAAAACTTCCATACGCAATTTTTTAAATTTTAATTTTCAACTTTTAATTTTTCTCGTGTCTTGTCATGGAGAAAGCTCGTTTGATAAACAAGAACAACGGTATAGTGGCGCCCACTGCCAACATGAAAATGACGCTACAAGTAACAATTGTGTTCGTGAATAAGTCTATCAGATACTTTTCCTGCAATTCCGGTACTTTCATATTCTGCATGAACATGATGAGTGAGAATACTATTTTGTAGGCATACATACCCGGAATCATAGGCAGCAATGCAGGGATGTAGAGCACGGTCATGGGGCAATAGATACGTTTTCCCAAAACCAGACTTCCCATACCGATACTGAAAGAAGCAAATAGAGATGCAGTAGCGATATCTACTCCCAGATAGGTCATCAGACAAAAACGCAAAGCATGGCCGATAGCGGCAAGCAAGGCAATGGAAGGAAAAGCGCGCAAGGGAGGATCTGAAATCGCTCCGAAACCGATGGCGGCAACTGCGGCAAATATGCCGTCCGTAAGTATATCAACGAGTATCATAATAAACTGTTTCTAATTAACATAAGAGTGCAGGAGAGTCCTACGGAAATACATAATACCAGCAGTAATGCCTGGATGAGACGGGTGCAGCCGGTTAGTACATGTCCCTCAACAATATCAATGACACCATTCAGCAAGGGGACGCCGGGCACCAGATAAAGAACACTTGTGGCAATAGCTATCTCAGCTGTCGTTTCCAGCGTAAGCGCTGAAGAAGCAACCATGGAAGCTACGAATGCAGATACAATGAAAACAAGATAATGATTGATTTTCTTCTTCTGCATAATCTGTTTTATATAGAAACCGATGAGTGTTGCGGAGAATACAATGAGACGCGCTGTCCAGTCACCACCAAACAGGGCGCAGAAAGAAGCATTGGCAAAACCCACCAGAAACAATGTACAAAGCGGGTCCATCTTCGGCCGTGATATTATTTTCTCATACTTGTCCCAAAGTGTCTCCAGAGGTAAATGATTGTCGTAGGCTTCCCAGCTAAGCGCACTCAGTTCAGCGTTCAGTTCGAAACTGATGGGGAAAGCGGGAATAATGGCTACTTCATTGTAGACTTCCGTGCTGTCAATGTCGCATACACTTACCACCATGGTCTTTTGGAAAAGGCTCATTTTCACGTCTACGTCCAGTGACTTTCCGATGCGACGGGTGTTTCGTATCACACGTGAAGTGTGTACACCGGAACCCATAAGACGATTAGCATACTCCAGTAAAAACCGGGTAATTTCTTTTAATTCGTTTGGCGAATTCATACTTTAAAATGTTATCCTAATATTATCTATTCTTGAAAAGCGCCGCAAAGGTACGGCTTTTTGAGGAAAGAAGGAAATGATAACAAGTTATAATTATGGGAATTTCTGAAAGGAGGGAGGCGAGAAAGGAGAGCTTGAGATGGTGTCGGCATCTCAAGCATACTGATTATTAAGCAATGCGAGGTACAGGATTATAATTGTATGTCACTACCTCTTCTGCCTGCAATGAAGCCTGTACGTCAATCAAACGTTGATTTTTGCTTCCGCGGAAGCATAGGCTTTCATCCCGTAGTTCCTGTTTGAATTTCCCGTCTACCAGTACATCGATATACTGCAATAGTTTGGCCTGTAGTGGGTTGCGTAGCAGAGTCTCAAAAGTATATCCTGTATAGCACCAGATGTTCTTGCTACTTTTTTCCTTAATGGCACATGCCAGTTCTGTAAATCCCTCGGGTTGGTACATCGGATCTCCGCCACTGAATGTTACGTCTGCAAAATTGTCGGCAAGCACTTTCGCCAGAATTTCGTCTGTCGACATCCAGCGTCCCCGGTTGATATCCCAGGATTCAGGGTTATGGCAACCGGGGCATCTGTTCGGGCACCCGGCAGCATAAATGGAGGTCCGGAAGCCCGGACCGTCCACTGTAGTATCTTCTATAATGTCAAGGATAGAAAGCACGTTGATAGTGATTAGTGATTAACGATTAGTGATTAGTTATGAATGACACGGTCGTTGAGTTCCGCCAGTTTGGCATTGTTCCAGCGGTCGGTAGTACCTACCAGGTAACCGGTGATACGTTGTAACTTATCAATGTGCGTACTGCCACATTTCGGACAGGCTTCCAGATTCGGAGTAGAGTTTTCATATCCGCATTCCAGACAGCGGTTGCGGTTATGGTTTACTGAGCCGTATCCGATATTGTACTGATCCATCATGTCCACTACACGCATGATGACCTCAGGGTTGTGTGTCGCATCACCGTCTATTTCTACATAGAAAATATGTCCGCCACGTGTCAGTTCATGATACGGAGCTTCCACTTCTGCTTTATGGCGGGCGCTGCACTTGTAGTACACAGGCACGTGATTGGAATTTGTATAGTAATCCCGGTCTGTAATTCCCGGCAATACACCGAACTTCTTACGGTCTGCCCCTGTAAATTTGCCGGATAGTCCTTCGGCAGGCGTAGCCAGCACACTGTAATTATGGTGATACTGATCGGAGAACTGGTCGGCGCGGTCGCGCATATAAGTTACTATTTTTACTCCCAGTTTTTGTGCTTCTTCCGATTCTCCGTGATGTTTGCCGGTAAGGGCAACCAGACATTCTGCCAAACCTATGAAACCTATGCCCAACGTTCCCTGATTGATAACAGAGGCAATTGTATCGTTTGGTTTCAGCTTTTCGCAACCTACCCATAGGGCAGACATCAGCAATGGGAATTGCTTGGCAAATGCAGTTTTCTGGAATTCCATACGTTCGTGCAGTTGGCGTGCAGTGACTTCGAGCATTGAATCCAGTTTTGCGAAGAATTTGGCTATACGCAATTCTTTATCTTCTATCTTCATGCACTCGATAGCCAGGCGTACGATATTAATGGTAGAAAAAGAGATATTTCCGCGTCCGATTGAAGTTTTCGGTCCGAAACGGTTTTCGAATACACGTGTACGGCATCCCATGGTGGCTACTTCATGCTGATAGCGTTTCGGGTCATCCGCCTTCCATTCTTCGCTTTGGTTGAAAGTAGCGTCCAGATTGAGGAAATTCGGGAAGAAGCGGCGGGCCGTCACTTTGCAGGCAAGCTGGTAAAGGTCATAGTTCCGGTCTTCCGGCAGATAGCTCACACCACGTTTCTTTTTCCATATCTGAATAGGAAATATGGCTGTTTCGCCGTTACCTACACCTTGATAGGTGCTTTTCAGAAGTTCGCGGATGATGCAGCGCCCTTCAGCAGATGTATCTGTGCCGTAATTGATAGAACTGAATACTACCTGGTTACCACCGCGTGAGTGAATGGTATTCATATTATGGATGAATGCTTCCATTGACTGATGTACACGTGCTACAGTCTTGTTAATGGCATGTTGCACAATGCGTTTCTCGTCGGACAGTCCATCCAGCGGCTGTTGCAGATAGTCTGTAAGCTCTTTCTTATATAGATGTGAATAATCCTTTCCGTTCAGCTCTTCCAGATTCTTGATTTCTTCGATATAGCTGTTGCGCACGTAGGGTGCCAGATAAAAGTCGAATGCCGGGATAGCCTGACCGCCATGCATTTCATTTTGTGCAGTTTCCAGTGAGATACATCCCAGGATACTTGCAGTTTCAATACGTTTGGCAGGACGGGATTCACCGTGTCCGGCAGAAAAGCCGCAGGTCAAAATACGATCCAATGGATGCTGAACACATGTCAGGCTCTTGGTAGGGTAGTAGTCCTTGTCATGAATATGCAGGTAATTACCGCTTACGGCTTCCAGTACTTCGTCGCTTAGCAGATAGTCATCCACAAAGGGTTTGGTCGTTTCACTGGCAAACTTCATCATCATGCCTGCCGGGGTATCGGCATTCATGTTTGCATTTTCCCGTGTTACGTCATTGGATTTTATTTCTATAATCTCCAGAAACATGTCGCGCGTCTTGGCTTTACGGGCAATGCTGCGCTGATTGCGGTAAGCGATATATTTCTGTGCTACATCTTTCCGGCTACTCTTCATCAGTTCCATTTCTACGGCATCCTGAATGGCTTCCACCGTCATTTGTGCACTTCCCTTGAAAGATATATGATCTGTGATTTGGCGTATCAATTGTAAGTCTTCGCCTTTATCCGTATGTAACATAGCTTTACGGATAGCAGTTACTATTTTCTCTTCATTGAAGCCTACTACACGTCCGTCTCTTTTGATTACAGTCTGTATCATGGTCTCGTTTTAATTTTTTAGTTATCCATTAGAATTGGGAGTGCAAAGGTATAAACTTATCTATAAGTTTTTGTTTTTGGGAAACTTTTATCGGTCTAAAATATGTTAATCAATTGGTTCCTAGTCATGTATAAATGTAAAGTGGATAACTTTTTGTATTAGTCGGTTTTCTAAAGTTGTTCAAAATGGAAAACTCTGTGTAGTAGGTAGATACAAAAAAGCTCCCTTGCTACATGTATTTGTAACAAGGGAACTTATACTATAAGAATAATTCCTTGACTGTGATTATTCTTTTCCGAACAAAGATTATTTCAATACTTCAGCCAACTTTTTCTGCAATTCTTCACCGTGCAATCCGCGTGCGATGATGGTTCCTTCACCGTCGATCAATACAGTGTGAGGAATGCTGCTTACTGCATACAATTGAGCGCCTTCGCTGTTCCAGTATTTCAGGTCAGACATTTGCGGCCAAGTGATGTTCAGTTTCTGAATAGCGTCTTTCCATGCTTCGCCACTTTGATCCAAAGATACGCCTACGATTTCGAAACCTTTGTTCTTGTATTGAGCGTAAGCTTCTACCAAGTTTGGCATTTCACGGCGACAAGGACCACACCAGCTTGCCCAGAAGTCGATGAGTACCACTTTACCTTTACCTACATAGTCAGACAGTTTCACGGGCTTTCCGTCAGGAGTTTCCATTTCGAAATCTGTGAACTTCTGGCCTACGGCAGTTGCTTTCATCTTTTCTACGTTTCCTTTGATTTTGATGATTACTTCATCATTCGCAAATTCAGCCGGGATTTGCGGCATCAGCGGATCCAATTCGTCTACTTCAAGATAGTAGTAGTTATTCTTCAGCAAATGAACGCCTACGAGGTTTGTAATATTCTTAGCGATACCTGCCTTGGTGATTTCCATTGACTTTTCTTGCAGATCGTTCATTTCCTTCATTTTGGCTTCGCGCTGTTCGTCAGTCAGTGTAGTATCTGACATGGACTCGTATATAGTCATCATTTGCTTGTTCAGATCATTCAGCTGAGCTCTGATTTCCTGGTAAGCATCATTGCTTGGCGTACCGGTAGCGGAGTCATTATCACGCGTCAGGTTGATGTTGATGTTACCGTTTTCAAGGAAAAAGTCCATTAATATGCCTTCTTTTCCTGCTGGTCTGTAAGTCACGTAACGGTTTACGGCAGTATCTTGTACACCTTTGAAGGTGAATGTGCCTTTTGTGATAACTGCGGAGTCAACTTTTACAAGATTTCTTCCGTCTACTTTTTGCAAAAATACGGTGTCGCCGTCAGCTCCACCCTCTACGGTTCCGGTTACCACGTAACCTTTGTTTCCGCTACAGGCAGCGATGATGGCAGCCACAGCGAGCAGATAGATAAATTTTTTCATTGCTTTTATTATTAAGTAAAAATATGTAGCTACAAAGATAATCAATAAAAAATCCCCTCCGGCATAACCGGAGAGGATTTTATAGTTTTAATCCCATTTTTTGTAATCGTGCTGTGCTTACTATTATTCAGCAGCAGCTTCAGCTGCGGGAGCTTCTTCGGCGGGAGCCTCTGTCGCTTCTTCAGCAGGTGCTTCGGCAGCAGCTTTTTCTGCTTCTTCAGCAGCTTTCTTTTCAGCCAATGCTTTAGCTTTCTCAGCGTTCACTTTCTTTTCTGCTTCCAGACGTGCTTTTGCTTCAGCTTTCTTAGCTTCTTCGTCTTTAGCTTTCAAGGTAGCCAAACCGCTTTGTTTGTTGTTCTTCCAAGCTTCAAATTTAGCTTCAGCTTCAGCTTCGCCAAATGCGCCTTTAGTAACACCGCCCAACAGGTGTTTTTTCATGTAAACGCCTTCGCGTGACAAGATGTTGCGAACAGTGTCAGTCGGTTGTGCACCTTTCATAACCCAGTCAAGTGCGCGGTCGAACTTCAAATCTACTGTGGCAGGATTGGTATTCGGATTGTACGTACCAATCTTCTCAATAAATTTACCATCACGTGGTGCTCTTACATCTGCAATAACGATAGAGTAAAAAGCATAGCTCTTACGTCCATGTCTTTGCAATCTGATTTTTGTTGCCATTTTAAATAATGTTTTAAATAAATGATTTGAATTATGCTACTATCTCGTAATAGCGGCTGCAAAGGTAGGGCTTTTATTTTGATTGACAAAGAGTTCGCTCGTTTTTTCTATGAGGCCGTTGTATTTCGGGCAATTGTATTACCTTTGTCGCCACGAAAACGATAACTGCTATTATGAAGCAAAAACTACTACTTGGAACTATTATTGCGTTGTTATTTGGAGCTTGTGGCCGTACCGACGTTCGTTTGCATTGTGCGGATGAACTGATGGAACAAAACCGGAAAGACAGTGCAAGCTTGATACTTGCCGGAATAAAGTATCCGGGAGCTTTTTCTAAATCCGACCGCGCCCTTTATGCTTTGCTGGCTGCCGAAGTGGCACGTAATGAGGAGCGTTTGGATGAAATCGACACTTTACTTACCGTAGCTTTGGATTATTACCGTGCTTCTGTGGATAGTGTGCATCTAGTCCGTACCTTGTTTTGTGCGGGGCAGGTGGCACGTTCTTTTCAGCGCAATGAAGAGGCTATGAAATTTTTTCTGGAGGCATTGCCCTATTCGGAGGGGCAACAAGTGGGTGATTACTGGCGGTATTTAGTGAACACCTGGGCGGGGGTAGTGGCAGCAAAAGAACGTCTGTTCGAGGATAAAATACGATATTCGCAGAAAGCGCTGGAGATAGCCCGTCGCATGAAGAATGTTTCCTATGAATGTATTTCATTGGGAGACATCGCTTACGGTCACCTCTTCTCCGGCCGGTATGACAGTGCTTTGCATTATACTGAAATCATGCACGAAATTGTTCTTCGCGATTCTCTGACGAGCCAGTTACCTTATATATATACGCGTTTTCAGGGAATTTACACTCAGAAAGGAGACTATGCCCTTGCTTTGCAATATGTGGATAAAGCTCTCCGGCATCGTGCGCCCACGGATTCTGCGAACATCACCGGCCATTATGCTGAAAAAGCCGCAATGTTCGGCAAATTAGGACAATATGATTCCGCCTACTATTACTTTCATAAATCCGAACCTTGTCCCGACCCTTTCACCCAGGAAGCCCGTTACTATAATATGGCGGATACTTACTATGCTATGAAGCGTTATAAAGATGCTTATGAATACCTTTTGCGATACACTCAGATAGATGACTCCATCAAAGCTGCTACTAAAAGTTCCGAATTGATAGCTTTGCAGAGTCTTTATCAGCATGAACGGCTTCGGGCGGATAATCTGCGTTGGCGTGCGCAGCTGGCCGAGCATAAACACCGGGTATATTGGATTATAGCCATATCCGTAACTCTTTTGTGGGTGGCGGGAGGTATTTATTTGATTTTTTACCGTCGTAATCGTCGCCGTCTGATTATCCAGCAGAAGCAGCTTATCGGTCAGCAGGAACAAATCATTGCCCAGCAAGAGGAACTGCGCCATCGTAGTGAAGAACATCTGGAGAATTTGCAAAAGATAAATGAGCTTCAGCAGAAAGAGGGGGAATTGAAAGGCGCCTTTTTCCGGCAACTGAATTTTAGCATTTTGCAGCAAGTGGGGGAGATCAGAAAGAACGGTAATATCATCTTTTCGGATAAAGACTGGGATGTGATAACTGAGACTGCCGATGCTATATTCAATAATTTCACTTTGCGTTTGCAGGACTCTTACCCCGAACTGAACAAAGAAGATTTGCGCTATTGCTGTATGGTGAAAATGCAATTATCACAGTCTGAAATGGCGCAGATCATGCACCTGGAAAAGGATTCCGTCAAGAAGCGCCTCAAGCGTATTCGCGTTGATAAAATAGGCTCGGGGAGTGGCGTGACTTTGGAGGAATTACTACGGAATTTCTGATTTGTCCCCCTGGCTTTTAAAGGGTGAAAGCTGCTTATTTAGCTGAATTTCAGGTTTGTAGTTGGTGCTTTTTACTTTTTTATTTGTCCCCCGGTTTTATTTCCCGGTTTCATTGCTACCCCTTAATTTTGCGGCATAAACAAAATTAGGAACACACATGAGTATGACAATGAAAAAAGTTTTGGCTATATGCCTGTTACTGGTATGTACTTTTCCCCTATTAGCTCAGAAAATCTATCAGGTTAATGAGGTTTCCGAAATCAATCTGGGTGACGGACGCTTTCTCTATCGTGATGCCAAAAAGGAAAAACCTTTGAACGGTGAATTCCGTATAATCGACGGCTATCGTTCGCAATATGTGCAGGCGGAATTCAAGGAAGGCATGTTCGACGGAAAATATCAGGAATATTCCCATAATGCGCTTCGTCGGGAAGGTTCTTATAAGGAAGGACGTAAGAATGGTTTGTTTCGCGAATATGTGGGCGGGGCACTTACCCAGGAGTATACCTTCCGCAATGATACCCTTGATGGGGCGTTCAATGATCTGGGTGATACGCTTTCTATTGAAAACTATGCAAACGACTTGCTGGATGGTGAAAAAGTAGTCTTTACCGGTGGGGTACGCGAAGAAATACAACATTACAAAGCCGGAAAGAAAGACGGACTTTTTGTTTTATTGGATTATTCTACCGGTAAGCCAAAACGCGAAACGAATTATAAGAACGGACGGAAAAATGGTACGGAGCGTGTTTGGGTAACCAGTAACCGCAATGATTTCATTGAGACTTATACTTATGTCAATGATCGTAGACATGGTCCATACGAAGCTGTTTATCAGGAAGACAAGCAGCAGAACATCAAAGCGGGTACTCTGAAAAGCAAAGGGCAGTACCGGAGTGACAGCCGTTCGGGACATTGGATTTCTTATGATATTACCGGAAAGATAGAGAAAGAATGGGATGAATAAAACACTTATTATAAACTGTTTAAAAATTGAATGTAAAATGAAAATCTTAGTATCATTATCTGTTGCAGGCCTTTTGTTGCTTGCTTCGTGTGGCGGTAAAGGCAAGGACGCGGCTTCTATGAGTTATAGTCAGGAAGATGCGAATGAAGTTATCGCTTACTACAACATCACTGTCGATCTGATGAAAAAACTCGTAACGACGGATGATATTTCCAAAACGCTGGCGTACATGAAAAAAGACGGTAAGGGTTTTGTTATAGCTCCCATTGTCAATCGCTCTTATTTTCAGGCTAAAGACACGACGGCATTATTAAATCCGGGCAACTGCTTCCCGGATGCGGTACGTGATAGTTTGAAAGCGCTTTGCCTGGCTTATGTGGATGCGTCAAACAAAGTGTATGCTAATTATGAAGAGTACTGCCAGTATATTAAAGCAGAAGACTATAAGGACGACAAGTATGCCAAGGGGCGTGAAATAGTTGCCGATCAGGAAGAACAGGGAAATCGGATACAGGAACTTCGTACGCAGATTTATGCTTTGGTGACGCCTTATGCCGACAAGGCAGAAGAGGCGACTTTAAAGGATAATCCTCTGAAAGATCATATTATGGCTGGGAAGGCATTGATTTCTTCTTTGGAGGCAGTACTTGAAGGTTATGATTCAGATGTTGCCAAAGAGCGAATGCAATCTTTGTATGATACTGTGAATACTCAGAAGGCGGTGGCTTCAAAGATAGAGAAGTTGAAAGACTATTCCAGTGAAATGATGAGTTATGAAGACATGGTTAACGATACTGATAAGTTCCTGGGTGAGCTTCGCAAACAATTGCGCGATGGGAAGTTTACCGAAAGCGGGTATAAGGAATTGCTTTATAACTATAATCATGTAATCGACGATTACAATCGTTTCGTAAATTGAGGATTATAGCATTAAAAAAGGATGAATTTCATTGAAATTCATCCTTTTTCTGTAACGTACTATCTTAGAATGATTAATTCTTCGGTAATGCTTCTTTAACTACCATCGGACGGCCTCCGTATTCAGCACCGTTCAATGCATTGATAGCGTTAGATGCTTCTGCAGAATCCGGCATTTCGATGAATGCGAATCCTTTAGATCTTCTTGTTTCACGGTCAGTGATGATTCTTACTGAGTCTACTGTTCCGTACTCTTCCATAACTTCTCTCAAATCTGATTCTCTAACCTTGTAATTAAGGTTACCTACATACAAATTCATAAATCTAAATAAAATAATAAATTAATAATTCAATAAACAAAGTTTTTGGAAGTTGTTAGGTCAGAGATGGAAATACTCAATGCAGAGGAAATACATACGTGAAATAATCAAATCGAATAAACTTTCTTATTGTTCGGGTACAAAGTAACGCATTCTATTTTAATAATGCATCATCTTTTACCATATTTTTTTTCGATATTTTCATTTTTTATTGAGTATGGGAGATTTTTTACGAATATTTCCGTGGATATCTCACCAATATTGCCAGTAATGCACATATTCCCATTGTAAACGGGTAATACAAGCTACCGATAATGCTGATGGGAGAAATTCCCGCTAATCCGGCGGCAATCAATAATTGCGCTCCGTAAGGAATGATACCTTGTATCAGGCAGGAGAACGTGTCCAGGATACTGGCTGTCTTCCGGCGGTCCAGATGAAAGCGTTGGGCGATGTCCTTGGCTATCGGTCCGGTGGTAATGATGGCGATGGTATTGTTGGCGGTGCATAGGTTGGCAATGCTGACGAGTGCGGCGATACTCAGTTCTGCACCTCGCTTACCTTTTACGTGACGTGTCAGGCGGGAGATTATGAAATCTATGCCTCCATTATACCGAATAGTCTCAAGCATGCCGCCCGCAAGTAAAGTGATGATAATAAGTTCTCCCATTCCCGTGATACCTGTTCCCATGGCGCCGAACCAGTCGAAGAAAGCTGTACTTATGTCTGTTTCGCTTGTAACAATACCTATGATGCCTGTGCTGAGGATACCCAGCAGCAAAACCAGCATTACATTTACACCAGCCACTGCCGTGCCCAATACGATGAGGTAGGGGATAACCTTTATCCATTCAATCGCTTGCGTCTGTGCAGGGGCTGATATTGATAATCCCTGGAATATATAGATACATAGTACGACCAGTGCTGCCGGAACCACAATCATAAAGTTCACCCGGAACTTATCCCTCATCACACAATCCTGTGTTTTGGTGGATGCAATTGTTGTGTCCGAAATAAAAGAGAGATTATCTCCGAAGAATGAACCGCCCACTACAATGGCAACCATATATGGCAGATCAATGCCGGTTTTTTCCGCCAGTCCGATGGCTACGGGCGTCAGGGCTACAATTGTTCCTACGCTGGTGCCGATGGAAAGTGAAATGAAACAGGCGGCGATGAAAATTCCTGCCAGTAATAAATTGTCCGGCAGGATGCTCAGAGTCAGGTTTACTGTAGCGTCGATTGCTCCCATCTGTTTGGCGCTCTGTGCAAAAGCTCCGGCAAGGATGAATATCCATATCATCAATATGATATTCTTATTGCTGGCTCCTACCGAGAATTGATACACCCGCTTTTCCAGACTCAATCCGCGCGTCAGTGCGATGGCATAGCAAGATGACAACAGGAATGCTACCGTAATAGGTACTTTATAGAAATCGTTTACAATCAATGAAGTCACCAGGTAAAGGCATAAAAATACTGCCAGCGGGCTCAGTGCCCACCATCCACCTTTTCGTTTATTCGCTGTATTTGTCATTTTAATATATATATGGTAACACGTAAGGCATTTGGGCCGTTAGAGGAATTGATTTCTGTCGGGTTATGAATTCTTCACCACAGAGTAACACGGAGTATCACGGAGTTCTATTCTTTTGGTTTCAAATTGATTAAACTCTGTGAGACTCTGTGTTACTCTGTGGTGAAACATTAATCCGCTGCAAAATTATAAAAAACAAAGAGCGGAGCAAAATAGTTTTTGCCCGCCCTCTATCTCTACAATTGTCAATTGCCAATTTATAAGGTAACTCCCGTTTTGAAGATCGCGATTTCCTTGTAACCTTTCTTCTCGTTGTTCACGAATTCACCACTTGCCACCTGGATAATGTAATCGATAAACCGTTCGCAAGTCTTTTCCATCGGCTCGTTTTCCACGATAACTCCTGCATTGAAATCAATCCATCCCGGCTTATTCTTTGCCAGTGTAGAGTTGGTGGAAATCTTCATGGTCGGCACATACGTTCCGAACGGTGTGCCACGTCCTGTGGTGAACAATACCATGTGGCAACCGCAGGAAGCCAGTGCTGTTGCTGCCACCAGGTCATTTCCCGGAGCTGACAATAAATTCAATCCTTTTACTTTCAGACGCTCACCATACGGCAACACGCCTTCCACGTAGCTTTTGCCACACTTCTGCGTGCATCCCAAGGCCTTGTCCTCCAAAGTTGAGATACCACCCGCCTTGTTTCCCGGAGACGGATTTTCACCTACCGGTTCGCCATGTGAAAGGAAGTATTCCTTGAAGTCATTAATCAGTTTCACAGTTTCTTCAAATAATTCCTTGTTGCGGCAACGGTTCATCAATATGGTCTCTGCGCCGAACATTTCCGGAACTTCCGTCAATACGCTCGTACCACCTTGTGCCACCAGGAAATCGGAGAACATACCCAACAACGGATTGGCTGTGATACCGGAGAAACCATCCGATCCGCCACACTTTAAGCCTACTCGCAGTTCACTCAGGGGTACATCCACACGTTCGTCCTTGCTGGCTTTTTCATACAGCTCCCGCAACAGTTTCATGCCTTCTTCGTACTCATCGCCTACTTTCTGCGTTACCATGAATTTTACACGGTCTTCGTCATATTCTCCCAGGAACTCACGGAACACATCCGGCTGATTGTTTTCACAGCCTAAGCCCACTACCAGCACTGCACCTGCATTGGGGTGCAATACCATGTCCCGCAGGATTTTCTTAGTGTTTTCGTGGTCGTCTCCCAATTGCGAGCAGCCATAGTTGTGCGGATATGCCATAATCGCATCCACTCCTTTGCCGCCGGTTTCCCGGCGCAGACCTTCGGCCAGCTGGTTGATGATACCATTCACGCAACCTACGGTCGGTATAATCCAGACCTCATTGCGAATTCCCACTTCGCCGCTTTTACGACGATAACCTTTGAATGTCAGGTCCTTGTGTGGAATGTCCAGCGTAACGCTTGTCGGATTGTATGTATAGTCCAGCAACCCAGCCAGATTTGTCTGAATATTATTCTCATTCATCCAATCCCCTTGTTTCTTAGCCATGCGTGCATGGCCGATAGGGTACCCGTATTTAATGACGTTTTCGCCCTCTGCAAAGTCTTTCAATGCAAATTTATGTCCGGCGGGCACTTCCTCACTCAGAGTGATTTCCGTCCCGTCCACCGTGAGCTTTTCTCCTGCCGGCAGTGTCACGATAGCGACAGCTACATTATCCGCAGGGTTGATTTTAAGGTACTTAGTTTCCATAATTACTTTATTATTTATTTGAATAAAATTCAATATTCTCCTTCGTAAGCAAGTCTATCGGCATAAAGTTTTCTCTTGGTACTTCCTTTTTGAATATCAGGTAGTCACACAATGCTTTGATACCATCGAATCCTTGTAATTCAGGCTGTTGGGCGATGAGAAAGGATACGCTACCTTCCATCAGACATTTCACGTTGCGTTCCAGCAAGTCATATCCCATCAGTTTAAAGTCTGTTTTTTGTTGCTTCAATAAATATTCTCCGACAATGTAAACTTTTGAATTGAAAGTGATGCCATTCTTTACGTTCGGATGTTTTCTGAAAAAATCATTCAGCATCTGTGCGTCATCGCTGTCTCGCTTGGCGTGCAGGTTCAGTTCCCAGATGCGGCAATCGGGGTGATGCTTCAGCATGTATTCACGAAATCCGATCTCCCGGCGCTCTTGCTGGTTAGAACCTACAATACCTTCGTTTATTTTACGGAAAATTACAATTTCCCGTTCCCCGCCTGCAAGCAACATCATCATCCGTGCGGCGAAGTATCCACTCTGGTGCGAATTCTGTCCGAAAAAGGAGAGGGCGGGCTGATCTTTCAGGTTGGAGTCTATATATATATAAGGTATAGAACGTTTGTTTAATTCCTCTGTAAACGGTTTCGTATATTGAGGTACGGTGGGGGCGAACATAATTCCGTCCGGTTCCTGTTCCAGGATATTCCGGGCAACATCTCCGAATGAATGATAGTCGAACGGATCGTAATAGGAGAGGTTCACGGAGATATTGAAGTCCGAATACGCTACCAGTGCGTCCTGGATACCGGCTTCTACGGCAGTCCAATATTCGCCTTTCTCATGTTGCGGCAGCAGACAGGAGAATGCATATTTCTTGTTCGATGCCAGTGCGCTGGCGTACATATTGGGTTGGTAATCCAGCTGTTTCAGAATTTCCTCCACCCGTTTCCGGCTGGCTTCCGATACTCCGCTGCGTCCGTGTATCACCCGGTCTACTGTTCCCACCGATACATCCGCCATTTTGGCGATATCTTTAATGCGTATTCTTTCAGACCCCATATCAATTACGATTTAACAATTTACGGTTCTTTGTGTCCGCACACAATAATAATCTTAATATTTTCGACACAAATATATGACAATTTTTGTAATTACGAAAATTGTTGTATCTTTGTGCCCGCACACGAAGGCTATGAAGAACGAACCTTGTTTTAGTTTACTCTCCATAGTATCAAGTTGTTAAGGTGGTTTTTAACCCTAAAATGACAAATTGAAAGTTATAAATTAATCACATATTAAAAAAATAATAAGATTATGGGAAAGAAAGTCGTTACATTAGGCGAGATCATGTTGAGATTGTCCACTCCGGGAAATACCCGTTTTGTTCAGTCTGATTCATTTGACGTAGTATATGGTGGTGGTGAAGCAAATGTTGCTGTCAGCTGTGCCAACTATGGACATGACGCTTACTTTGTGACTAAATTGCCGAAACACGAAATCGGTCAATCAGCTGTGAACGCACTGCGCAAATATGGTGTAAAAACAGATTTCATTGCCCGTGGTGGCGACCGCGTAGGTATCTACTATCTTGAAACAGGTGCTTCTATGCGTCCCAGCAAAGTAATCTATGACCGTGCACATTCTGCCATTGCTGAAGCAGATGCAGCTGACTTCGATTTTGATGCAATCATGGAAGGTGCCGATTGGTTCCACTGGTCCGGTATCACTCCCGCTATCTCCGATAAGGCTGCCGAGCTGACAAAATTGGCTTGCGAAGCTGCAAAACGTCATGGCGTTACAGTATCTGTTGACCTCAACTTCCGTAAGAAACTCTGGACGAAAGAAAAAGCACAATCCATCATGAAGCCGTTGATGCAGTTTGTTGATGTTTGTATCGGTAACGAAGAAGATGCGGAACTCTGTCTGGGTTTCAAACCCGACGCTGATGTAGAAGGTGGAAAGACTGATGCTGAAGGCTACAAGGGTATCTTTAAGGCAATGGCTAAAGAATTCGGATTCAAATATGTTATCTCTACTTTGCGTGAATCATTCTCTGCAAGTCATAATGGCTGGAAGGCAATGATTTATAACGGTGAAGAATTCTACGAATCTAAACGTTACGATATCAATCCGATCATCGACCGTGTAGGTGGTGGCGACTCTTTCTCCGGCGGTATCATCCACGGTTTGCTGACGAAGCCTAACCAGGGTGCGGCTCTCGAATTTGCCGTAGCCGCTTCGGCTTTGAAGCATACTATCAATGGAGACTTCAATCTGGTATCGGTAGAAGAAGTTGAAGCATTGGCAGGTGGTGATGCAAGCGGACGTGTACAGAGATAAAAGTAATTTGTAATTCATCATTTGTAATTTAGAAAAAATGGCTAAGTTTGATAAAATAGCAGTATTAAATAAGATCGGTTCTACCGGAATGGTGCCCGTCTTCTATCATAAAGATGCAGAAGTTGCAAAAAAAGTAGTGAAAGCGTGTTATGAAGGTGGTGTTCGTGCCTTTGAATTTACTAACCGTGGTGACTTTGCTCACGAAGTATTTGCAGAAGTTGTGAAATTTGCAGCGAAAGAGTGCCCGGAGATGGCTATGGGCGTAGGTTCTATCGTTGATCCAGCTACGGCTGCCCTTTACCTGCAATTGGGTGCTAACTTCGTTGTAGGCCCATTGTTCAACCCCGAGATCGCTAAGATTTGCAACCGTCGTCTGGTTGCCTATACTCCGGGATGCGGAAGCGTTTCAGAAGTGGGCTTCGCACAGGAGGCAGGATGCGATCTTTGCAAGATATTCCCGGGTGACGTTCTTGGTGCAAAACTGGTAAAAGGCTTGTTGGCTCCGATGCCATGGTCTAAGCTGATGGTAACCGGTGGGGTAGAGCCTACTCAGGAAAACCTGACTTCATGGATCAAAGCCGGTGTGTTCTGCGTAGGTATGGGATCTAAACTCTTCCCGAATGATAAAGTTGCTGCGGAAGACTGGACTTATGTAACTGAAAAATGCAAAGAAGCTCTGGCTTATATCGCAGAAGCAAGAAAATAAGAAATTTCATTTTGTTTAAAGGTGTTTAAAGGGGACAACCGTTGGAGTTGGCAGATTAATGCTACTCCGGCGGTTTGTTTTTTTTTATGTGTGTTATTTTTTGAGGTAATAATCTTGGGATTTGTTAGTTTTCGGTTTCTTTTTTGAAGAATTCTGAGTTAATCTTCTCCGGTTTCTTGTAAACTTGTATATTTTGATCTGTGAAACGCTTGGCAGCTTGTGTATTCTATTATTTTAATTGATATAAAGTTGTAAATATTGGTATTTATTCCTATCTTTGTAACCGATTCAGTTTTCATAGAATTGCAAAACAAACAAATTGAGCATTATGGATAGGAAAAAAATGAAACGAGTGGCTCTTGGAGCTCTCATTGGTGCATTCTCGTTGAGTAGTTGTGCTGACAAAGATGTGTATCAGGGAGAACACAAGAACACGCCTCTTAATCCGACAGAAGTTTTCGACTTCAGTATGGTTAAGCAAGTAAAGGTAAATGTAGATTATGGATTTACGAATGACTATTATGTCATTTTCGGACTCTATGATCAGAATCCTCTGAAGGAAGTGGGAGATTCATGGGTGAAAGATGAGACACTGACTCCTGTCTATTCTGCTTCTACCGATAAAAAAGGTAAATATTCAGGTACTATACAGATTCCTTCGGCTATTACGGAAGTATGGCTTTATACGGACTATCTAGGAACGGTTTCTCCGGTTAAGTTGGTAGTTTCTGCCGGTGGTGAAATAAACTTCAATCAGGTAGAATATGTTTCTTCATTAAGTACTAAGACAAGGGGGACAACATCCGGAGGGTATACTTATCTGGATAACTGGAAGCTAATGCCCGGAGTTGATTGGGATGATCGTGGTTATCCTAATAATATGGAAGATGACTTGAGTATGCCATCTGCTGATATATTATATAGTATAAAGGATGTGTACAGTAAAATTAATGGTAAGAAAATTACGGATTTGCATCCGGAATGGCTAAATAATAATACCACTTCTGAAATCAAAATCACTAAGTCTACGGAATTAAGCCTTGTATTCATTACGAGTGGAGCGAGCTTCAATAATACGGTAGGATTCTTTACTTATACCACGGGAACTACTCCTACAGAAGCCTCTATTCAGAAGGTATTGGCGTTCCCTAATGCGTCTCCTATAACTAAAACGTCTGATAATGGTAATGGTTCATTGCTTTGTGGTCACGAAGTGAAACTTAAATACTGGAATGAGTCAGAGCAAAAATTTGAAGATAAATTTCCGGCAGGTGTTACTGTCGGATGGTGTTTGCAGGCGATGGGCTTTAATAAGGGTAATATTGTGAATGGTATGGGAATTCGTTACTCTTATAGTTCAATGAACTCGGATAATGCCCAGCGTGTGGTAGCATTGCGTGAGAAAGGTTCTGATCAGATTGTGGCTATTGGGTTTGAGGATAATAAAGACTATGACTATTGTGATGCAGTGTTCTATCTGAAAGTTGCTGAATCGGGAGCTATAGATACGGATGGACCGGAATTGCCTCCTGTAGATCCTCCTAGCGATAACACTGTTTCTTATAAAGGTACATTGGCTTTTGAGGATATGTGGCCTTCATTAGGTGACTATGATATGAATGATGTGGTTGTAGAATACCAGTCAACTCTCTATCGGAATGTAATAACTAATAAGGTATATAAAATAGTAGATGAATTTACTCCTGTAAATAACGGAGCTAAAAATACATGTGGTTTTGGGTATCAATTATATAAGCTGTCGCCGGACAGAGTTCGGAAAATAACAGTTGAAGGTCCTGAAGGTTGGAGTATAGAAGAAGGACAGGCACATTCTACTGTTTTATTGTTTGATGATATAATAAATGTGCTGAAGAAAACATTTACTGTCACAACAGAATTAGCGGATGTGGATCAAGATGATGTGTTACCTCCGTATAATCCGTTTATTTTCGTAAATAGCAGAAGTACGGAAGTACATTTGGTGAATTATCCTCCTACCGGTAAAGCTAATATGGACTTGTTCAATACTAAGGATGATGTGTCAAATGTAGCTGCAAATGTCTATTATTTAGCGCCTTATGATGAGGTTTTAAACCTGATGCCGTTTGGTATAAATCTTCCTATACTTAATTGGGGAGCTCCTGATGAGAAAGTGAAAGTTTACGATACTTATCCTGGTTTTATTGGTTGGGTGACATCAGGAGGCACAAAGAACACTAACTGGTATAAAAAATAGAAAACAATTGCATTGATTGCAATAGAAAAAAGCATATTTTTGTCTTGCTGATAAATAGCAAACAAAAATATGCTTTTTTTATGAAACGACCGATGTTAATTTCTATCTTCTTTTGTAGCGGATTTGTCTGCGGATTGTTATCTTGTAATAGTAATGAGGATTCACTTCAGAATCGAAAAATCGCATTAGGGAAGCGGATTTTTCAGGATACTACACTTTCTGAACCGGTTGGACAGTCTTGTGCAACTTGTCATACAATAACTAAGGGGTTTGCTGATCGTGAATCTCGCATGGTTTCTGAAGGTGCTGTACGAGGTCTTTATTCTCAACGTAATGCTATGACTGTTTGTTATTCAGCATATGTTCCTCCTTTATCCTTTGATAATGATGAAGGTACTTATGTCGGTGGGCTTTTCTGGGATGGTCGTTCTGTTTCATTGCAAAGCCAAGCTGGTGAACCATTTCTTAATCCTGTGGAAATGGGAAATCCTGACACCTGTTTTGTTGTTGAAAAAATATGCCATGCGCCCTATTATGCAGAATTGATTAAAATCTATGGCAAGACTTCAAACAAAGATTCTCTTTATACTTACATTACAGATGCTCTTGCTGCTTACCAACAATCAGATGAAGTGAATCCTTTTTCTTCGAAATACGATGCTTGGGAAGATGGGAAATATACTTTTACCGATTCGGAATGCCGTGGAATGGAGCTTTTTAAAGATAAAGCCATGTGTGCTGAATGTCATATTCTAGACAAGGACGAACGAGCCGGGCGTGTCCTTTTTACTGACCATACCTATGACAATCTGGGTATTCCTCGTAATCCGGAGAATCCACACCTACGCATACCTGCTGATTATTTTCTGTTGACCCCTGATAGTGTAGATCTTGGTTTAGGAAGTGTTGTTGGTAGAGAAGAGGAAAATGGTAAGTTTCGTGTTCCCACTTTGCGGAATATTGCTTTGACTGCTCCTTATGGGCATAATGGGTACTTTAAGACTCTTGAAGAAATTGTTCACTTTTATAATGTGCGTGATGTTGGTAATGAATTTCCTCCGGCTGAGTATCCTGCTACAATCAATCGTGACGAGCTGGGAAATCTTGGTTTGACTTCTGAAGAAGAGGCTGATCTTATAGCATTCATGAAAACGTTAACAGATGATTTTAAGCCTGTTCAGAAGTAGCTACTACTGTGAATAATGCCGGATAAGTTTAAAATAATGTTATAAAACATATGTTTTTTAATGATTCTGTTTGCGTACACGGAAAAACTTTCTACCTTTGTATCGCAGTTGGGAAACTGCTCATGATTTTGACTTTTAAATAAATTAGTTTTGTAGTTTTCAATAAAGGAATTAGTTAGGTAAAAAGATTCGTTAATAGTTTTTCATAGGCTAAAATTTGGATTAAGAAATTTAGGTAATTAGTTATAGAAAAGGTAAAAAAGAAGATTGTGTTTTTATAGGTAGTAGAATTTTCAGGTAAAAAGAAGATTGATTTTTAGGTAACAAGTTTTAGATGCAGTTAAAAGAAAAGCCTCTATGGCTTTTCTTACAGAGGCGAGAGGTTCGTGAGAGCTTGCTCGTTTTTTTATGTTCCATTATGAAAAATGGGACATTTTATTTTTTTAAGAAATGATGATTATTTCAGCCATTTTTTGTATATTTGTGGCATTATCTACATAAAAAATTAATTTTGGAACAGGTACTGCTTATATTCGATTGGATTTTATACGTATTGTTTGCAATAAATGTATTGTATTTATTGGTTTATAGCCTGGCGTCGCTCCGGCGCCACCCCGATAAACCGGTTCTTGCGAAAGAGCATAAGCGGTTTGCTTTGCTGATAGCTGCGTATAAGGAAGATACTGTTATTATAGATACGGTACAGGCCTGTCTAGCACAGGATTATCCAAGTGATAAATACGATGTAGTCGTGATTTCAGATCACATGCAGCCTTCTACAAACGAAAAACTCCGTGCGTTACCAATTAAGCTGCTTCAGGTGGATTTTGAGAAAAGTACGAATACGAAATCGTTGAAGGCAGCCCTTGAGTATTTGGATAAGGATTCCTATGATGTGGCTCTAATAATAGATGCTGATAATATCATAAATCCTTCCTATCTCGTAGAGGTGAATAATGCTTTTGGCAATCCGGAAGTACAGGTGGTACAGACGCATCGGATCGCAAAGAATTTAAATACAAATATGGCTTATCTGGATGCGATCAGCGAGGAGATAAATAATTCTATATTTCGTTTGGGGCATGTGAATCTGGGTATGTCGGCTGCTTTGATAGGTTCCGGTATGGCATTTGAGTACTCTTTATTTTATGAAGCTATGATGAGTAATACTTCGGTCGGAGGTTTCGATCGTGTATTGGAAATGAAGCTGCTTTTCCAACGTGTATTTTTCCACTATTTGCCTGATACATATGTGATGGACGAAAAGATACAGAAAACGAAGAATTTTTATCAGCAACGCCGGCGCTGGTTGTCGGCACAGTATTATAGTTTGGGTGAATTTGTGCATCATTTGATTCCGGCCATTCGTGACCGGAAGTGGGATTTTTGTGATAAGCTTTTTCAACAGGCATCCTTCTCGCGGGTGTTATTGTTAGGTTTTACTTTTATTTTTTCTGTAGGTCTTTCCATTTGGTTTCCTTCATTGGCATATAAGTGGTGGGTAATTTTTGGATTACTTGTACTTTCGTTGGTTATCGCTGTGCCTTCCCGTTTCTGGAGATGGCACTTAGTTAAGGCAATATGTTACATCCCTTATTCTTTTCTATTGATGTTTATTAATTTGTTCCGTTTGAAAGAGGCTAATAAGAAGTTTATTCATACGGCGCATGGTATTAAGGAAGGGGAATAAGTGATGCAGGCTGGCCGTAATGTCCATATAGATGTGTTGCGATTTATTGGAATTTCTTGCATTATCCTGGCACATGTGGCAGCTCCTAACTGGATATATCAATGGAGGACTTTTGATGTACCTTTGATGGTGTTTGTCTCAGGACTGGTTCTCGCGAACAAAACAAGAATAGATTCTGTTGTAAAATATTGGATTAAGCGTAGCAAACGTTTGCTTATTCCTGTTTATCTGTTTTTATTGCTTTATATAGGAGGAACTTATCTGTTTTCAGTTGCTAACGGCACTAATATGCCTTTTACAGACTCTCAGATAATAGAATCTTTCTTTTTATTGGAAGGGATTGGCTACGTTTGGATTATTCGTGTTTTTTTGTTGATAGCTATATTGGCGCCGTTATATATTAGATTAGCTTTGGATGTGCATAAGAAATATATTTTCTTCATGTTGATTATACTTTTTTCGCTGATTCCTGATGCTGCTATTCATTTGGGATTTGCCAATGAGAGTTTCATACTTCGCGAATATATATTGTATGCAATAGGATATGGAGCAGTTTTTCTAGTTGGATTGAAATCTGCTTCGAAACAAATATGGGATGGATGGAGAGAACTATTAGGATATGTATGTATCTTTATATTATTGTGTGTATGCTGTTTATACAGGAATGGCTCATTGCCCTTATTGAGTGTATATAAATTCCCCCCACAGTCTTTATTCATTCTGTATGGAGTGATTGTATCATGGCTATTATGGAATGTAGTTCGGCTTTTTTCATTCTCGGATGGAATGCTCAAATCGTTCATCCTGTTTGTTGGTCAGAATACGATTTGGATCTACCTGTTTCATATTCCTTTTGTCTATTATCTGGGTGAACAGGTTGAGCAATGGTGGTTACGATTTATATTTATATATGTAATTTCTATAATACTATGCTTTTCTAAGAATAAAGTACTAGATTTGTATTTAGAACGTTATAGTTGGGTATCTTATTTGAAAGGGTGATAAATTATGTCTTTAAAACAACAGGCTACGAAAAGTATCCTTTGGAGTGCAATCGAACGTTTCTCGACTCAAGGTATGCAATTCGTCTTTACAATTGTCATTGCTCGTATTCTTGTCCCCGAGGATTATGCATTGGTGGCAATGCTTGGCATTTTTATGGCCTTATCACAGTTGTTGATAGACAGTGGCTTTGGCAATGCTCTCATTCAGAAGCAAAATCGTAGCCAGATAGATTATAGTACAGTCTTTTATTTCAACTTTGCTTTTTCTGCGTTTATTTATTTGTTATTATATATATCAGCTCCTTTTATCGCTGATTTTTATGAACAGCCACTTCTGCAGAAGGTGCTGCGTATTTATGGGTTGAATTTGATTATTCGTTCTTTGGCCATTGTACAGCAGACGCATCTGACAATTCATTTGGATTTTAAGCGCCAGGCTCTGGTATCGCTGGTTGCAGTAGCAGTAAGTGGGATTGTAGGAGTAGTGATGGCATATTATGATATGGGAGTCTGGGCTTTAGTGTGGCAAGCCCTCTCGTGTTCTATTTGTTGGGTTGCCGGTTTATGGCTGTTGTCCCGTTGGTTTCCTGTATGGGCTTTTTCCATGCAGTCATTTCGCGGTTTGTTTTCATTTGGCTCTAAGCTGATGTTGGCAGATGCGTTGCATACCTTTTATGTCAATATGTATTCACTGGTGATAGGTAAGGTTTTTCCTGCGTCTACTTTGGGATATTTTAACAGGGCCTATACTTTGGGGCAGTTTCCTGTGCAGAATTTCACAAATATCTTCTTTCGGGTTATTTATCCTGTTCAATGCCGCTACCAGAATGATGATGCAAAGTTTCGCTTTATATTTATGGCTTATACAAAGCTGTCCAGTTTTATTATTTTCCCTTTAATGCTTGGCATGGCCTCATTGGCATCTCCTTTAATATCTTTATTGCTGACGGATAAATGGCTTCCTATAGTGCCTTTATTGCAGATAATATGTTTATCTATGTTATGGGATCCTATACGTCGCATTAACTGTTCTGCTTTAGACGCAAAAGGGAGGAGCGACTATAGGCTGTATTCTGAAATATGGAAGAAAACGGCAGCTTTCATCATTTTATTTGCAAGTATTCCGTTTGGTATTGAAGTGGTTTGCTGGGGGCTTTTGTTATATGCTTTGATTGACGTAGCTATCATTGCCGTATATTCTCGTAAGGTTACTGATATTGGCCTTTGGTGGCAAATAAAAGCAATATTTCCTATATTGGTGTTAAGTCTGGTTATGGCATTTTTTGTATATTTCCTGACTTGTTTGATTGATATACGATGGTTGCAGCTTTTGGCAGGTACTTGTGCCGGAGTCCTTTTTTATATAGGAGCGGCTTATCTGATGAAGTGGAAAGAAATCCGTTTTTTGTGGGCATTATTAGTAGATAGAAAATCTTTCAATATAGAGGAGCTTGATTTATGAGATTGGCATATTGTATTCCTGCATTATATTCTCCCGGTGGTATGGAGCGCGTCCTGACTTTAAAAGCTAATTATCTGGCTGCATTACCGGGCTATGAAGTGCATATCATCATTACAGACGGGAAGGGGCGGGAGCCCTATTTTCCTCTTGATCCGTCTGTAAATGTTCATCAATTGGATATTAATTTTGAAGAGATGTATCGCTATCCTTTGTGGAAGCGTTATTGGTTATACCGGAAGAAACAATATCGGTTCAAGGAGTTGTTGGATAAGTGTTTGAAGGCGATTAAACCGGATATAACGATTTCCATGTTAAGGCGTGAGATTAACTTTGTGAACTGTCTTACGGATGGTAGTATCAAAGTTGGTGAGATACATTTTAGCAGGACAAGTTATCGGGGAGCTCCTAGTTCTCATTTGCCGTCATGGATTAATAATTGGCTTGGACGTTGTTGGATGAATCAGCTGATCAGGGAATTGCGCAAACTCTCTGCTTTTGTAGTGTTGACAGAGGAAGATAAAGCAGCTTGGACAGAATTGGACAATGTACGTGTCATACCCAATCCTCTTTCTTTTATTCCGTCAACGAAATCTGTATGTGAATCCAGGCAAGTGATTGCCGCCGGGCGTTATGTGATGCAAAAAGGGTTCGATTTATTGATTGAAGCTTGGAGCAAAGTTGTCAGGGTGCATCCGGACTGGACTTTACGTATTTATGGTGATGGTTGGTTGCGTCCGCAGTTTCAGCAGATGGTCGAGAAATATGGGCTGTCCTCACACTGCATTTTAGAACATCCGGTTACTGATATTGAGCAGAAAATGCTGGAGAGCTCTATTTTTGTTTTCAGCTCCCGCTATGAAGGCTTTGGGCTTGCTCTTACCGAAGCTATGGCGTGTGGGTTACCGGTCGTTTCCTACGCATGTCCCTGTGGTCCAAAAGACATAATCTCTCATGGAGAAGATGGTTTTTTAGTTGAAGAACAGAATGTGGGTGAGCTGGCGAACCGCATAAACTTTTTAATAGAGCATGAAGACATGCGCAAACTTATGGGAAGAAAGGCTGCGGAATCTTCCATGCGATATAGCATAGATAGAATAGGTCTCCTCTGGCAAGAATTATTCGAAACATTAAAGAGAGAGAAGGAATGCATAAAGTAACGTTAGGAATTCCTATATATAATGCCGCTGATTTAATAGAACGTACGATACTGTCGGCGCTTAACCAGACTTATCCCAATATCGAGTATCTGTTTATAGATGATAAGGGTAACAGTATGGATGTTGTCCGCAGGGTTGTGGAATGTCATCCGCGTCATGAAGCGGTGCGGATTATCGACCAGAAATATAATCAGGGTATCGGTGCGGCCCGGAATGCTATTGTCGAGCATGCTACGGGTGAGTATCTGTTTACTATGGATTGCGACGATGTGATTGTTCCTGATTGTATTGAAATCTTGTATAATAAGATGCAGGAGCATCCCGTTGATTTTGTTGCGGCTTCTTTTGTATGCCATGACTTGAAAGGGGGAGAATATCCTGGTTGCCAATACGCGGAAACCTTGGTTGAGGGAGGTGAGCACCCCGTTGCGGAGTTCCGTTATGGCCGTGGCCGTGAATTGTTTGTTGCTACTTGGAACAAACTGTACCGGACTGAATTTTTGCGTGCGAATCACATCAGATGTCTTCCGCATCATCTAAATGAGGATCCGTGGTTTACCTATCAGGTCGTGATGCTTGCACGCTCGTGCAGGCTTATTCCTGATGTGACCCTTTATTATACATACAATCCTGATTCGGTGTCGGGCATTGCTGCTTCTCAAGGGTATTCAGAGCGTATAGCGATGCAATATGAAGAAATAGAGCGTTTGAAGTCACAGTTGGTTTCAGATTATTCTTCCGAGCTATTTTATATAGGAGCATTGGTTGATATAATTTGGATGGGTATGTATTTTGCTTATCGGGTATTGATATCTGTTCAACTGGAGGCAGAGATGAAAAGGAGGTTGGCCTGTTCTTTGTTGAAGCGCAAGTATGCTAAACCGGAGCATTACCGGTTTAACGGTATGTTGATTAAATATAGTATACTTCATATCTATTGGGGAATGCCTGTTAAAGTGAAGTACACATTATTGAAGTGGGCAGCCTCTTTTAAGCTGAAAGATAAGCTGCGCCGTTGGATTCATTTTTAATAATTCTTGAACGATGGTATCTATCATTACGGTTAATTATAACGGCTTGCAAGATACTTGCGAGATGATTGCTTCATTTAAGAGGCATGAGACGTATCCTTATCAAATGGTGGTCGTGGACAATGCTTCCGTGAGAAATGAAGCAGAGGAAATACGTATCCGATTTCCGGAAGTGACAGTGGTTCGGAGTGAAAGGAATTTAGGTTTTGCAGGAGGCAACAATTTGGGTTACGCTTATGCGAATGGTGACTATATTTTCTATCTGAATAACGATATGGAGATACGGGAGCCTATATTAGAGAAAATGGTAGCCCGTCTCAAGCGGTCGGATATTGGAGGAGTATCACCTATGATGCGCTGCTTCTATCCTCCCTACGATTTGCTGTATTATGGTTATGGACGAATGACTGCAATAACGCTGAAACACACTACACCGTTGTATGATGCCTCAAAAGAGGCGTTATACAATCAGCCTTGTCTGACGGAAGTGATGCATGGAGGTGCCATGATGGTGCGTCGGGATGTGATAGAAAGAGTGGGGCGGATGACAGAAGTTTATTTTTTGTTTTATGAAGAGTTTGACTGGAGTTATAAGATAACAGATGCGGGATATCAATTGTGGTATGAACCTGCAGCTGTGGTCTATCATAAAGAAGGAATGAGTATCGGAAAACGTTCTCCTATGCGCGAATTTTATCTTTCACGGGGGCGGATATTGTTTGCCCGTCGCAATAATCGGGGGATAAACCGGTGTTTGTCTTGCCTGTACTTATCGGTTTTAGTGTTGGGAAGGAATTTGCTGCGTTATGGAATGTATGGTGAATGGACAATGGTGAGGGCTGTTCTATCCGGCACTTTCCGGGGGCTGGTTGATCCGTCTTTACAATCAAAAGAATAGGAGGTGGAGTATATGAAAGCATTATTCATTGTTTTTCATGGTTTTCATGCTTTTCATGGTATAAGTAAAAAAATCCAGTATCAGGTTGATGCTCTGCGCAATTGCGGATTGGACATATCTGTTTGTCATTACGATGTTACTCCGGAGGGCTGTCGCTGTTGGATGATAGATGATAAACTTTTAAAGAATTTCGGGGCAGGCATTAAAGCTAAAATATATAAGCGTATTAGCTTTTCCGCCATCTTGGAATATGTTTCGCGCGAACGTATTACATTTGTCTATTATCGTTCGTTCCATAATGCCAATCCTTTTACTATTCATTTTGTGAAGCAGCTCAAGAAAGCAGGAGTAACTGTATTTTATGAAATACCTACATATCCTTATGATCAGGAAGCTGCAAGTTTCAGGGAAAAGGTGCGGCTTTGGCCAGATCGTATTTATCGTGCTGCTTTTTGCCGCCATGTGGATGCTGTTGTCACTTTTTCTCAAGATGAGGAGATATTCGGATGCCGTACGGTACGGATAGCAAACGGTATTGATTTTTCTCATATTCCGATGAAGGAGCATGTCAATGACATCACGCATGAATTGCATTTGATCGGGGTTGCTGAAATTCATTTCTGGCATGGGTTTGACCGTGTGTTGGAGGGGATGGGAAACTATTACAGGCAATATCCCGCTTATAAAGTATATTTCCATATAGTAGGGTATATGAGCGGGGAGAGAGAAAAGCAACAGATAATGGAGAGCATCCGTCGTAATGCTCTATTTGATTATGTCATTATGCATGGTCCTCAACATGGGGAAGCCCTGGATTTATTGTTTGAAAAAGCTGATTTTGGCATCGGTAGTTTAGGGCGGCACCGGAGTGGCGTAACTTCTATGCGTTCGTTAAAGAACCGTGAATATGCGGCGCGTGGCATTCCTTTTGCCTATTCGGAGATTGATGTAGATTTTGAGCAAAAGGCTTATGTGCTGAAGTTTCCTGCGGATGAAACTCCCATAGACATAGATAAGATTGTTTGTTTTTGCCGTTCATCCGAATTCTCTCCACGAGAGATAAGGAACTCTATTGCTGATTTGTCCTGGACAGAGCAGATGAGAATGGTGGTCAACGAAATTCCTTCATCAAAATAACAATGATTATGAAAACATGGTATACTCCTTATTTGACAGTCTTTGATAAAGACTGGGCGGATGTTCCTCAAAGAATAAAAGTAGAGATTAAGGATAAAATGTCTCAATTTTATCCCGAAGAACCTTTAGTGTCAGTGGTACTTATTGCGCATAACGAAGAAAAGCATATTGCTGCCTGCTTGTGGTCTCTTTGTAATAATGTATATAATTTCTCTGCTGAGATAATTGTTATTGATAATATGTCTACAGACAGGACTACTGAAGTGTTACGCGAGTTGGGGGTGACTTATTTTGAAGAGAAAAAGAAAGGTCCCGGATTTGCTCGTGCTTGTGGGCTTGAACATGCTCGCGGCATGTACCATCTTTGTATTGATTCAGACACTTTATATCCACCATATTATGTGATTTCTCATATGAAAAGACTTCAGCAGCCGGGAGTGGTATGTACATATTCGCTATGGAGTTTTTTACCGGATGAAGCCCATTCACGTTGGGGGCTTTGGGTGTATGAAGGTTTAAGGGATATTTATTTGAATATTCAAAATGTCAAACGTCCTGAAAAAAACGTTCGCGGAATGGCTTTGGCTTTTCATACAGAGTTGGCGAGGAAAGTAGGATTCCATACGAATATAATTCGTGGTGAGGATGGAATGATGGCGTTGGGATTAAAGGAATATGGCAAACTCCGGTTCATCAGGAAACAGAAAGCAAGGGTGATGACATGTAATACAACTTTAAATGGAGGAGGAAGTCTTTGGCAGAATTTTGTATATCGGTTTAAGAAAGGCATGAAAGGCTTCACCGGATTATTTCATTCTATGGCGCATTATGAAGACAGACCTTCTAATATGATAAAGAAAGATGGAAATAGACCGGATGGGGAGATTCAATAAAAGGCGAGATAGCCACCCGAAAAGTGATACCTCAAATCCCGGGTTCGTTCGCCTTTAGGAATGGCGGGTACTCCGGCTACAATTGTATAAGGAGGTACATCTTTAGTCACAACAGAACCGGCGGCTACAACTGCTCCTTCTCCGATATGCACTTTGGGGAGGATGATGACATTTGACCCTATCCACGCATGGTCATCTATGCGCACGCGGAAAGAGGCATCCGAGCTACAGCCGAACCACGGGTCTCTATGGTCGTGTTGTTCGGTGTAAATGCTTACATTGGAAGATAATTGCACATCCTCTCCGATGTAAATGCCGTGTCGGGCATCTAGCAAACTCTTATCACCGATTATACTTCTTGAACCGATGTGCAGATTGTGCGGTGCTCTTATTTCCGCCCCCCAATAAATTACTGCTTTGGAGGCTTTTTTTACAAGAAATATATAGCGGTAGATGAAATTGCGTACATGATGGGATGGAATCCAACCTGTTTGGAAAATCATGTATCGGACATAACCGTAGGCTATTCTTCCTACAAAACGTATAATGAACGGTAATCGGGTTGGCGCTGCTTGCGGCTTATCGGATGAAGCTGCTTGCGAGTCGGCTATACGATCTCTTCGTTGCGCGTCTTTCGTAATGAGCCATGCAGGAAATAATGCCAGGGAGAAAATTATCCATTTTGCATATAATAGCAGGACTAAGATTAGTAAGGCGGTTTCTAAATGACTCATAAGCTTTAGATATTATAGTAAGAAAAAGTGGGGGTATTAGGTGTAACGTTGTACAGCATTTCCTTGCAAATATACAATTTAAATGGCTAAAATGCAAATGCGGTTCTGCGAAATCCCGGCATCCTGCAATCTACAGCTTCGGATAATCCCTATTCAGCCCCCTTTGGTTTCTTTTTACAATGTAATTGTTCGCATAATAATTGGGTGAATAGAATAGCGCCTTGTTCGTTTAAATGTATGACATCTGCGAAATGGCTTTCATCGAAATGCGGATCTTGTGAAAAATCATAAAGTTGGTATTCGTACTTATTTAGTATGTAGCGACATCTGTTAATGTGTTTTTTGATAATCTGCGGCAGCTTCTCCTTTTGTTACGATGGCTAAATTGAGCGTTATATTGGAAGCGCTTATTAGTTTCTGAATATTTCGTTTTTCTTTTTGCCGTTCAAGAAGGATACCGCTGAAATAGCTGCATAAAGTAGTGGTGGCTATAAGTAGTAAAAAACGCCAATCCCACCAACCATAAAAGGTATAACTTGCAACGACGATAAATGTATTTTGTGTATGGCGAGATTTGAAAACAAACCAATAGAGTAAGAATGTTACTGGCAGAAATATAAGGAATTCAAAAGAGTTGAATAACATGATTGATATGATAAAGTTTGTGTTTAATTGATTAGCTGCAAAGATAGGTAAAAAAACATCAATGAATGCTTTAGCCCTGTTTTTTTTATTGTTGATAACCGTATAGCTGCGTTTTCAGGTTTATGTCATTTTTATAGATAAAGAGAGGTGTCCTACACCTCTCTTTATCAGAGATTTTAGAAAATCTCTTCCTTCACCTCAAAGCACGGACACTCCTTTGTCCACTCCATCGGCTCCATCTCACCATTTCCATTGACATCCGGACTCAAATCCCGATGCCCCACAACCCTTGCTTCCGGATAGTCCATCTTCAAAGCCCGTACCAGTACCCGTAGTGAATGTTTCTGCCATTCCGTCCGTGTATCCTTCGCCAATCCGTGGCAATCCAGACCACCCTCATAACAAATTCCGATTGAATTTGCATTGTGTCCACGCGCGTGGACACCGACCCTCCCGACCGAGCGTGTGGACTTGATATCACCGTTACGGCGAATGTAGAAATGATAGCCTATGCCATCAAAACCACGAAGGCGGTGAGCGGTTTCCAAATCCTGTTCGGTAAAGGGGCGGTCCTCGCGCGTGGCGCTGCAATGGATCACAATTAAATCGATCCTTCTCACAGGCTCATCGCATTTGCGCTAAAAGCGCCGATTACGGCCGAAGCCACTGCGATGATTACTTTCAGAATCTTGTCCCAAGTCGTTTTTTTCATAAAGATTAAGAGATTAGTGATTAATGTTTAGTGATTATCCCAGCGGATTCTCATCCAAACCTCCGCCGCCACTGCCGCCGGAAGAAGAGCCGCCGCCAGTGGACGGCTTGTCGTCTTCCGTCACCAGTTCGAAGACGAGGTTGTTAGGCCCTCCCTTGGTGGTGGCAATGCTGTCGTTTGCCAGCCGCAAGGTATTTGCCACCTTGAAACGAATATTGACACGTTCGATATTCTTCACCGTACAGTCCTTTGCCACTTCGGTGGCACGACATTTAAAGGTGGTGTGAAAAATTCCGAAACCATCCAGACGGACACTGTTGCCGTCGGTCAGGGTCTGGCGCATCTGGCGGACGATGGCCTTGCCTACGTGTTCCACATCTTCGGCCGACATTCCTCCTAAGGCCTCGATATCTTGTGCGATACGTGCAAGGTTGAACATTTTAGCGTCTTTTGCCACGCGTTTCAGAGTGAAAACCATCGGGGAAGCTGCGTCTCCGATTTTTTTGTGGCGCTGTGTGCGCACTACTAAAGCATTTGACATAATTTTGTAAAAAATTAAGTTTGATGAATAATAATTTGTTGAAACAAAGATACGGCAGGCGGACGGCGCGGCGAGAGGTTCTATGAGGTTTCGTGAGGTTCCGTGAGGATAAATGAGGTTAACGGAGGTTATGTGAGGTTCCGTGAGGTTCGCGGAGAATAAATGTAGGAAACAATTCGCCAATCTGTTGCAAAATTCCTACCTTTGCTCATATTATAGTAAAAACGAATCAAGAAAACAGTATGAAATATCCTATCGGAATACAGACATTCAGCAATCTCCGTGAAGACGGTTATGTGTACGTGGACAAGACGGCTCTTGTCCATCAGATGGTGACCAGCGGGAAAGTCTATTTCTTCAGCCGCCCGCGGCGCTTTGGCAAGAGTCTGCTGATTTCTACACTCGAATCCTATTTCCGGGGCCGGAAAGAACTCTTCGAAGGGCTGGCAATGGAAAAACTGGAGAAAGACTGGTATGAGTATCCGGTGTTCCATATCGACTTCAATGGCGACAACTTCGCCAAGGAAGGTGTGTTGGAAGCCAAAATAGAGGGATTTCTGAGGCAGGCGGAGCGCATGTATGGGAAAGACGAGGATTTGCTGACCATGGGCGACCGTTTTGAGGAAGTGCTCCGTCGTGCCGGTGAAAAGTATGGTCGCCGTGCCGTGGTGCTGGTGGATGAATACGACAAGCCGATTCTGGATGTGCTTGATACTCCTATGGAAGACAAGAACCGGGACACGCTGAAAGCTTTCTATTCCACCTTCAAGAGTGCCGACAGATATTTGCAGTTCGTGTTGCTGACGGGTGTCACCAAGTTCTCGCAGGTTAGTGTGTTCAGCGGTTTCAACCAACCTAAGGATATCAGCATGGACGATCGTTACCAGGCACTTTGTGGCATTACCCAGGAAGAACTGGAACAGTATTTCGCCGATCCTATTGCTGTGCTGGCTGCACAGGAAGGGTGCACTTCCGATGAAATGAAGCTCAGTCTGAAAGCCCAGTATGATGGTTATCATTTCAGTGAAGGGATGGTTGACATTTACAACCCCTTCAGTATATTGAATGCATTTGATTCTTTGAAGCTCCGCGACTACTGGTTTGCCACCGGCACTCCAACCTACCTGATGCGTCTGCTTCAGCACAATCACGAGCAGATGAACGACCTTACGGGCAAATATTATGACGCTTCCCTTTTTGCCGACTATAAAGCTGATGTAGAACAACCTCTGCCCATGATTTACCAAAGTGGATATCTTACCATTAAAGATTACGACCGTTTCACCTCTTCCTATTTGTTGGATTTCCCCAACAACGAGGTGCGGAGGGGCTTTCTTTCCCTGATTGCTACGGGCTACTTCAAGACGCAGCCTACACAGGTGATGGGGTGGTTGGCACAAGCCATGCGCGATTTGCACCTTGGCAAAACTTCGGCCTTCCGTGATTCGCTCACCGCTTTCCTGGCAAGTATCCCCTACGATTCGCATCCCGGTCTCCGTTCGATGGATCTGATGGAGAAGCATTTCCAATATACCTTCTATCTGCTTGTCCGCCTGATGGGCGTTTACAGCCGGCTGCTCATAGAGAAAGCATATAGCCAGGGGCGTGTGGATTGCATTTTGGAGACGCAGGATTATGTCTATATCTTTGAGTTCAAGCTGGATGGTACCGCCGATGACGCCCTTCGCCAGATAGAGGAAAAGGGGTATGCAAAGCCCTATGCGGACGATAAACGTTGCGTGAAGCAGATAGGTGTCGTATTTTCTTCGGAGACGCGCACAGTGTCGGACTGGAAAGAAAAAGGGGAGCTCTAAGGCTCCCCGAAAACATTGACTATGACTTGCACTTGGGCGGGAGTGTAGTTCCTGCCTGTGCGGCTCATTCCCATTTCCAGCAGGCGTTGTTCCAGTCCGGGCGCTTTGCGTATCCAGGTGTTGAAGCGGTTGACGGCTGCTTGTTGAGACACTCCGTGAATGTAACACATAGCCAGTTCGCCTTTCCCGTAGCTGCGTATCAGGAAGCAGACTTCTAAGATAGAATCATCAGTTTTCATCATACTTTAATTTGAATAAATTGTTCCTTTTTTGTGAGTTTATTATCTCTACAAATATACTGAATATTAATCAAATAGGCAATTTTCTTCTGTAATATTTTTCAACCAATTCTCATTGTCGAACACCGTGTTCACCGGTCCCGGTTTGTCACCGTCGGGACGGTGCACGATATCCTCCTCGCAGGGCCAGTAGCGCCCGTTGATGCGGTTGTAGACGAACTTGGCGCAGGTGTTGGCGCTGCCCAGATGCTTAAACCTCACTTTGTCGATGTAGATAGTGACGATTTCTTTCCCGTCATTCCGGTCTACGGTAAAGCAGAAGTCGGCCATATTGCCGAAGTTGGCGGAGCCGTTGATGTCATTCATCTCCACCCGCCGCAGTTCGCCGTTGGTGGTGTTGCGGTTCACCTTGCGCGGATGCGCCACGAGGATGACGAGGCACTTGTGCTGCAGGGCGAAGCGGCTCAGCTTGTTCAGCAGCGAGGTGATGTATTGCAGTTCCGTTTGTCCCGGTTCCAGCTGCTGGTCGATGCGGTTCAGCGGGTCGACGACAAGGATGCGCACTCCGCGGCGGCGCACCAGTTGGCGGGCCTTCTCAAGAATGCAGTCCACGGTATAATTTCCCGAGTCCGGCAAGATGTGCGTCACGTTGTCCGTCAGCCAGCGCGTCGTCCGGTTGTAGAGGGCTTCCGTCATGCCCGGTCCGGGGCGGAAGGGGTGTCCGGTCAGCTTTTCGGCGAGCTTGGCCAGATGGTATTCCATCGGCATGTTTTCGGGACTGAAGAAGCCGATTTTCCATTCGTGGCGCAGGCAGAGGCGCAGGACGAGTTCGTCGATGAATTCCGATTTTCCCTCACCGGTGCGTCCCGTCCACACTGCGAGGCGCCCCGTTTCAAAGGTGCAGTTTTCGTCCAGGTTGTCCCAGCCCGTTTCAGCGCCCCGTTGCAGGCCGTTTTCGAAGAGCGTGCGGAGGGGCTCCTGACGGTCTTCGGCGGTAAAGACACCCTCCAGCGGGATTTCTTCGGCCTGTTCCAGCGTAATGAGCAGACTTTCTGCGCCATACTTTATCAGGTGCTCGTTGGCGTCTTTACATTCGGGGCCGAAGTGCACCAGGCGGCAGCGGTCCGATCCGAGGCGCCGCACCAGTTCCTGGCTCAGCAACCGTCCGGAGCTATCCTCGTCGACAGCGATGTAGATGAGCTTCTTGGGTTCGAAGTGGCTTTCTACGAAGCGATCCATCCAGTTGAGGTTGCTTTGCGCGCCGGCGGGCACGGAGATGACATCCTTCCGGCCGACGGTCATGAAGGCGGCGGCATCGAATTCGCCTTCGGTGATGATACATTCCGGGGTGTCCAGTATGGCGTCGATGTTGTAGGGGATAAGCTCGGCACCCTTCACCATCATGAAGTGCTTCCGGCCGCTGCGATACTTGGTGTTGATGAGCGTGCCGCCTTCGAAGTAGTTGAAGCATAGGCAGTTCTCCTCTTCGCAGCTTTCGGGCAGCCTCACCCGTTCTTCGGTGATGTGCAGGTCGGCCAGCAGGCGTTGCGCCAGGCAGCGTTCCTGCGTCCAGTATTGCTCCAGCTTCTCGCTGAGGGTCGTACGCTTGGGGTCGAAGACGGGGCGGCGGAAGTGCGAGGGGAGCTTGCGGGCACGATTGTAATTCTCTTTTCGCTGCTGGCGTTCCCGTTCTTCGGTATCGTCGGGCACGTAGAGCTTGTAGCCGCAGTGGTGGCAGTAGCACACGCCCTTGTCCAGGTCGATGGAGAGGGATTTGTTGCCTTTGTGTCCGCGGGTGTCATTGCACTGGGGGCAGATGGTCTTGACTTTTCCGCTGGTGCGGCCATGGGTGTTGATGCCGTGCTGATGGAAATTTCTCATTTTTTGTTGAATTGTTTGAATTTATTTTTGGAAAATTGTTTGCGGACTTCATTTGTGAAGTCGTCTGCGAAATCGTTTGGAAATGCCACACTTCAGCGTCTCGAATGCCACACTTCGTGGGGGCGAATGCCACACTTGGATGGGTGTGAGGTGTGGCATTTGCCTTGCTCAGGTATGGCATTTGCCTTGCCCGGATGTGGCGTTTGCCTTGCCCGGATGTGGCATTTGCTTTGCCCGGTGTGAATTTACGATCTCCATGAGTTCGTGGTTTCATTCCAGAAAGCGGCGTTGTCCGGCCGGGGTGGGGCATTGTCGGGGATGAGACAACCCAGGTAGCTGCGTCGGCCGTCGATGCGCTGTTCGTAGCGGTAAGGGTCGGGCGGAGCGGCGGACTGTTGCTTGGCGTCGAGTGCCAGGAGGGTTGCGTACAGGGCTTGCGAAGTGTGCTGTCCGGGATTTGTGAAATTCACGAAATAGCGGCGTACATCGCTTTCGCTCAACAAGTTGTGCCATTTGTCGTAGACTTCGATATGCTTCTTGAAGCAGTCCACGGCCGCCTTGATGTGTCGCATCAGCAGCTCTCCGTAGCCGCTGTGTATGCAGGCTGCTTCCAGCCAGGGTGTTCTCACGACCAGTCCGTCCACTACTTCCTGCCAGGGACGTATGGGGCGCAGCGGTGTTTCCGGCCGGCCGAAGTCGTCGCAGACGGTGAGTGAAGCCTGACTTCCGGCGGAAGCGTCCCGATAGTTTGCCGGAGGATTGATATCGACATCATTAGCAGCAGTTTCTTCTTCTTTTGCTGATGATGTTATTATATCTTTTATATTCTCTTTAAATACTTCACGGCTTGTTTCTTTATCGGTGCTGGTTTTTAGCGAGTTAGCTTGTTTTTCGTTCGGATTTTCCGTTTTTTCCTCTGCTGTTTTTGGCTGTTTTTCGTCGTTTTTTGCATCAGCAACGGTATTTGCTCTATCATTTTTTGCCGTTTTTTTCTCCTTCTTTTTTGCCGGATTCAGTTCTTCGGGACTGAAGGATCCGTCTTCTTCGAGTGCGAAAAGTTGGAAATTGCGGATGATTTTCTCTATGTAGGTAATCGACAACTTTTTGCTCGTGGAAGAGCGCAGATATTTCAGTTGTGCTCTGGTATCGGGTAGCATGGATAATTTTTCGACGATGATCCAGTAGGTTCCTATTCCTCTGGGTCCTTCCTCGTCGAACAGGTTTTGCATTCGGGGGTCGTGCATGGCCATGAGCTGGTGCTGTAGATAAAAGTTTCTTTTCATTCTGAGTTGTTTTTATTAGTTGATTGTTCGTGGGAAAAGGTTGCGCAAAGCGGAGTTGCTTGGTGTGGCGACAGCGTTTTTTCGTAGCGTTTTTCTCTTAGCGACAGCAAAGATAAGCTATGCGTTATTGTAAAATGGCTTGATTTGGTACGCTTGAGGGCATTGATAAGCTCTGATATACAGTGAAATATGGATTATGTAGAGTCGAAAAACGTACTTGTGTTAATAAAATGCAAAATGAAGTTTTTTCTTTCAGCGTAATACAGTATATAGGGAGGTGCCTATGCTCCGCTGCCCCGCAAGTATGATAACTCACGGGGGATATATGGCCGTACGGCATTGTAGTGCAATTGGACGGTTTGGAAAATCGGGAGAACGAAAGATATCTGATCTTTACTTTTACGAGGGATGTTTTTTATTCATCTCCTTTTCCATCCTCTCAATTTTATTTTTAATGGGGGATAATTCCTTCATTTCCCGGAAACTTACATCTGTGTTTCTCTTGAATAGTTCCTTGAGATAGAGTTTCAAAATTTGGCAGATTACCAGCCTTTGGGTCGTGTACTTGGTGGTTCCGTTGAAATTCCAGGTTGCTCCATCTTCTATTTTAATAGTAAGTTTGAAATTTTTTCCATGATTATTTGCTTAAAAAAACTGCAAAGTTAAAAAATACAGAAACTAGTATGCTATTTGGATTAAAAAAATCTTAGAGACGATTAAGGATTATTATCCATTATGGTAATATTCTGAGTAATTCTACACTTGAGTTTCGTTTATACATAATCATAGATTTTCATAGTAAATTTTATATTTTTCAGCTGTGTTCTTCCAAGAAAACAGTTTTACACGTTCCAAGCCATAGTTGATTTGCTGATGATAGAGTCTGGAATTTAGTTCCAACTCTATCATGGCATTAGCTATTTCGTGCGGAGAAAAAGGATTCACAAGTAGCCCGCCTTCACCTGCTACTTCGGGAAGGGAAGAACAATTGCTTGTGACAACAGGGGTTCCACAAGCCATAGCTTCTAAAACAGGAATACCGAAGCCTTCCTGTAATGAAGGATAGAGAAAAGCAAAAGCACCGTTATAAAGTGCAGGTAAATCTTCTCCGGGGACATAGCCTGTATAGATAATATGTGGAGAACAACTGTCAATATCTGCGCTTGCAAGCAGCTTTTCCACATATTCCTTTTTTAATCCTGTAACTACAATTTTTAAAGGACGCTGTGATCGCTGCAAATATTCGTGATAGGCTTGTAGCACACCACTGGTGTTTTTACGTGGATCTGTATTTCCTAAAAACAATATATATTTGTCATCAGGTAAATATTTACGGGTAACAATGCTTACTTCTTTGTCGGTTAATAAGCGATAACAATCACTGTATCCGTTATGAACTACACTTAATTTTTTCTCCAATGTTGGAAAACGTGACAGGATATTGGCGTATTCTGTTTCGGATACTGTAATGATGTGTTGGCACTTATTGATAACTCTGGGGACATTCCAGCGTCTGTAGTATAAACCTAGCTGTTGATATAATGACATACCTTTGGTCTTTTGTGGATTCAGGTAAATTATATCATGCAGTGTCAGTATTAGTGGTACAGGACTTCGTAAGGGAGCGGTGTTTGAAGTACAGTGCAGAAGGGCAACGCCTGTTTTACGCACGGCCTTAGGCAATGCCCATTGTTCCCAAAGAAAATAAGTAAAACTTCGGATTTCAACGATATGCATCCGTTCCGTGCTTTTCAGGCAACGATCCTGACCTGGAGCTACAAAGACATAATATTCGTTTACATCATCTTGTTGTTGTAGCTTGCGCAATACTTCCAAAATGACAAAATCCATTCCATGTTTATCCAGGCGGAAAATCCTCTGCGCTTCGATTCCTATCTTTATGCCCTTACGGATGATTTCTTCTCCGTCCTTGTTTTTTTTTTCCTTTTGGGAATAAAGATACCTGCAATATGGCTAAATACAGAAGTGATGATAAGACCCGGTAACGCCCAGAATGCTTTTTGGAATTTCTTATTCACTTCTCCTTCAGGTAATGCCATGAGGAATGTGATGATCAATAATGCCAGTAAGGCATACCACTTGAGGGAAAGGGACCAGTCTAATAACGTCATTGCCACCGTAAATAATACGATATAAGCTATTAGCAGTAAGCGGGATGGAAGCAGCCACTGGAACAGTTTTTCACAAAGGTCCCATTTCCCCTGTAAAAAGGCTATGGGGAATTGTATAATGGCAAGCATAGTACTTCTATATTGTGCGCTTAACCAGCGTCGGCGTTCTTTGCTATAACCTGAGGTATCTTCGGTCTTTTTACAATAACAGACGATTTCCTCCATGTATTCAGTATAAATATTTTCTTTTAATAATTCCATTTCCGTTGCTTTAGTTAAATCGCTTCCGGAGAGTCGGGGCGCAATACGGTGGAACATTTCAAAATCAAACATCATTCCGGAGCCGATAAGTGCGGCAGAGAATCCCAAGCTGGTATGTGCCTTGCGGAAAAGCCGATTGTTGATCTCTTCACTGGCCGCTCCCAATATAGCTACACTACTCGTTAAGTTTTCTGTCATACGGTGTGCTTGTATAGCGTCACAGCCTGAATAATAGGCGTTGTTGAACAATTCTAACGCATTGGGGACTACTTTATTGTCAGCGTTAAAAATGACAACGGCATCATATTCTTGAGGAGAATAGCGCTCCATAACCTGCTGTATGGCATATATTTTAGTGCAATGCTCCTTATCCGGAACTACAATATTGACGGGCATTTGCAGTAAAGTAACAAGATCTTCTTCCGGCAATTGCGTAGCGGCTACTGCTATATCATATTTTTCTCTGGGATATAGCTGGCTGTCAAGGAAATAGTTGACGGATTCTATCACCTCTTTTCCATTGCGCAATGCGGTAAACAGTACTAGGAATTTGTGCTGTTTAGCCGAAGGAGGATAGGGATTCTTGTATTTACTTAATGATGCCAACGCATAGATAAATAAATATACTACGGGGATGGCCAGCAGTAAAAACAAGATGGCATCCGCCATTTGCAATGCATTGTTGTTTTCATCCATCCACCAATCGGGATTGAATATGGAAAAGAAATCGTTCATATCTGTTTACTGACTTATATTATGATTACTATATTTTACGCTATAATCTCGTTTTTATTCAATTGTTTATCGAGATATGTTCCATTTAATACGAATGATAGAAAAAGAGCTATCAGGAAACTGCCTGGCAGGAAGCCCATTCCATCACCTACATAGCCGTTGAGCCATAAACCAAAGACTCCGCACAACAATGCGGCAAGAATTCGGGCCAATTGTTCATTCTTTATACGGAACATCAGCAGGTAACAACATCTTAACAGGACGAGGACTTGTATTGTCAGGTAGAGGCATAGGCCTACAATCCCTCCCTGAACCCAAATACCTACATAAAAAGAATCTGTGGGGATGTAAGGCTCATCGAGTTTCATCAATTCTTCCTTGTCGACGACACTCCCGCCTACACCAACTCCGAAGGGCCTGTCTTTCAGATAATACGCGAAGCGCTTTCGATTCTCTACACGGACATTGTAAGATGCGTCTTCGGTAGGGCGGAAAGCAGTACGCATACGCCGGATAAAAGTATTTCCGTTTCCTATATCCGTAAAATAGAAAAAACAAAAGGTTAAGCATCCAATCAGGATGCCGGAAATTACCATTTTTAATTTTTTACTAATTAGTATGTAAAGCAGTATGCCTCCGAACGGTACGATTATGGCTCCACGTGTACCGGACATAATCATGCCGATAGCGGCTAGTATGGCAATTCCTATACATGAGAAACGGATAATCTTTTTCTTGGCAACAGAAGCTATTGCTCCAAATATAAATGTGAACATTCCCATGCTGGAACCGAAATTACCCGCATCGGAATAAAATGAGAAGTAACGCGTACCGGTTCTTAATAGATGGGTTCTCCATGAACCTCCCATCAGCCACTCTGTCTCGGCGCTGTCAAAGCCTCTGGCTTTTTGCCAATACACTTTTAGTGCAGCGGTTATTACGAAAATGCCTAATAATATTAAAGTCATCCGTAATCTCTTGTTGTTGCACATCAACACCCCTGAAATAAAATAAGTTAATGGAAGAGTGAGAAATATAGCACGGTTGCCAGCAAAATTATGTACGGATATCTCGGGATTCATTAAAATAAGTAGACAATAACTAAGCCAGATGAGATGCCCTATCGTCAATATGTTAAATCCCCGCGTCCACGGGTAACTGACTCTGTTACTTATAACGTTAATAAATATGGAAAACATGGAAAATGCGAGGCATATATCCATTATGATGCTTAGACCTTCCGTACGTGAATAGCGATAGATTGCAGAAAAATAGCAAGTCACTATGGCAAATAGCAAATAACTAAGCATGGGCTTTTCTACTGCATACAGAAGTATCATGACGGCAATAGGACAAAGGACTACACCGGCGAAAATTATATAGTTCTGGTTAACCAGAGCATAGGTAATGGCAGCCAAGCCTGCAAAGAATAGCAAATAAACCATTCCTGCAAGAGAGAATTCCGTTTGTGAATTTTTAATGCTTGCCATACTTATATATTATTATTTTACCGCCGCTTTTTTGGACGTTAAACCTAACTGCGCTAAACGGCTGAAGAAAGAATGTACAGGAGTTTGAGGAGGAAGTTCTCCTGTAAATGATTCAACCACTTCGCGGTCTGCGTTATTTAAGTACAAGAAGAAAGGAGTGTCTCCCAACGCTTTCTTTATGGGCGCAAGTGTAGTGTTGTCACTAACGCGCCACAAACGGCACGCATTGGCTATCAGCAAGTTTACATCTGCTTTTTGTAATACTGTAATAGGCAATGAAGCTCTGCTTACGGCCGGGTACTCTACCAATATGATATTGGGAGTCTGTTCGGCTTCATTAGGATGCCAGAAATCAGACAGTTGCTGGGCGTTGACATATTGCTTGGAGTCCGCCTCAAAATCGACTCCCGCTTTGACAATGCGCACGCGCAATCCTTCCGTCTCCCAATAATCCGCGAAATACTTCGAAAGATAACTTTTTCCTTCGCCCGGTTCCATACTGATTAGATTGACCACTGTCGGGCGGTTTTCTTGCAGATAAGTGTTCATCTGACGGCAACAGTAAGCAGCTGCCAAGCGATTACAGGCTTTTAGGAAACCACGGAATTTCAAGTTGCTGGTACCGTTGAATGCTGCGATAACAGAGAGACCGGTTAAGCGTTTGCTGCGAATTGCATCGCGCAGGGTACGGTCTAACAGCTCTATGAGTAAGAAATAGGACGTGATGAACACAAGGCTGCCGAAAAATGCCATTATGATATAGAGCATACGTTTTCGACCGTTATCCGTAAGCGGGTAGCTCGGGTCGGTGATGGTCTGCAGGTTGCTGGTATTCATCTCTATGTTTTTCAAGCGCAAATTCGCTTCCGCCAAGCCGCGTATCTGATTGCGGTAATTATCTTCGGCTATACCGATAGCACGCTGCTTACGTGTTACTTGAGTACCTACTGGAGACATGTGGCTGTATTGGTCAAAAATTTCTTGCTGGCGATCTTTTAATACTTTCAGTTCTGCATTGGCCTTGGCTTCATTAACCAACGCTGATAGCCATTCTGACACCATTTCGTCTATTCCCACACCTTCCTTGGTGAAGTTGAATTCATTAAGATTGTCAGAGATGTGCCCAATACTTTCTTCTGCTTTCTCTAAAGCCTGTTTGTCTTTTTTTAACTGTTCACTGTTGGACCTTACTTTATCTGAAATGAATATTTCTTGCTCCATAATGCTTTGATTGAGCGTACTCACTTTATCCAGTTCCTTCAGTAAGTTAGTATTATTACGTATTATCTTGGCACGTATGTCCATTCTTTCATCCAACATTTTGCGTAGAGCAACTGCGCTTTCATAATCGCGCATGGCTTTTTCCAAACGGTCGTCTACTTGATACCGGGTCACGGACAGGGCTTCAGTCTCTTCAGTATAGTTTATAATTCGTTCTTGTACGCAATATCTCATCAAATCATCTTCTTCCTCATTCAGCCTTATCTTAGCTAGGCGTACTTGTTCTTCAAAATAGGCAATGACATCATAAGTAGCTTTGAATCTAAGTACTTCATAGGCTTTCATCAACTCATCTATGAGGATACTGACTGTTTGCTGGGTAATACCGGGATCAGCAGACGTATAAGTAATGTCTAAGATATCACTTGTTCCGGCACGCTTTACAATAATTCCATCCAATGCTCTGGCGCTGTAGAATGCTACGGGACGGTTGAACATGGCATATACAAAGTTATTGCCACTTTCTTTTCTGTATTCTTTAAGCGCTTCAGTTGTTTTATTAATGTCTTTTCTGTCCACTAATGCAAGTACTTCTTTGGGGGTCATTTGCAGTAGCTGGCGATAATGCTTGGCCTGAATGTAACGGTTGTCTTTCCATTCTTCTCCGTAAGTCAGTGCGTTGGCTAATAAGCGCAGTGAAACTTTCTCTAAAGTACCGTGAGATTTAGCTATGCTGATAAGATTATCAAAGGTACTATTGATAGTGGTATAACTGATAGTAGTTCCATCAATAGAGGTCGCATTAGTCACACCTGCATAAAGACTGCTCTCTACAGTATAACTGAAAGGCAGGAACTGGGTGAAATAAATGACTAACCCGGTGACTAGTAAACTTCCCCACAAAAGCCAGTATCTAATGCGGTAGAAAAATTGTGCTATGAATTGTGTAATATCCATAAGTCTTTAATGCTCTTTGATGATTTTTACATTGGTCAGCATCTCTAATAGTATGATGGAATTGTGTAACGCTACACGACTCTGCTCATAATTGGTTACTGCTCCGGAACGGCGACCTCGTTCCAGAGAAAGGGCGATGATATCAATTTTGCCTTGTATAAAATTATTCTCGGAAATTTTCATTTGGGCATTATACAGGGCGGCTGTTTCCGCTTTGGCTCTGATTGTGGCAAGCTGTTCTGTAACAGCATTATATGCTTCAAGTACTTTCAACCTCCGTTCTTCCATCACTTCTTCTTGAGCATACTGTAACTGTTCGATGTCATATTTGTATTTTTTCAATTTTAATGGGCGGTTAATGATGTCTCCAAAGCTGATGCTGAGATTGGCGCCTACATTGAAATTATGCTGTGCATTTGACATTGTAGTTTGATACATAGGGGTAAATTCATCGCTGGCGTTGCCTATTACATTATACCGTCCGTATGAGTACATACCGTTTAACCGTAAATAATTCCACCATTCACGTTTTTGTATTCGATATTCATTTTTCACTTGTTCCACTTGTGACTGGGCTTTTTTTACCGTCGCATTTTCGGTTACTGCGTCCAAAAAAACAGATAATGGTGGAAGTTTCAAAGTTTCTATTTCAATAGGTGTATTATTATATATCATTCCTTGAATATTAGATTCTAACCTTTCGTCTTCAAGTTTGAGCCTCTCCAAAGCTTTGATACGCTCTTCTCGTGTCATTTCTACCTGCTGTGCGCATGTAGTTAATGGAAAAGAAGCTAATCCAATAAAAGCTGTGAGATAAATTACGACTCCTAAATAATTTTTTATAATCATTTTCCTATTGCAATTAGGTGTTAAATTTTAAATAATCATACATTCTCCTTTTGTACAAACGCCGTCAACGTCTTAAAGATAATCTTCATATCCAGCCAAAATGAGAAATCTCTGGCATATTTAATATCCAGTTGTTTTCTTTCTTCAGCAGACATCTTGCCGGCATCGCCCCGTTTTTCCACCTGCCATAGCCCTGTCAGTCCGGCCGGAGCCATGAAACGGTCTATATAAGCGTCACTTGTCAGCAGTTCAGCCTCATAGAGTGGGAGAGGGCGGTTCCCTACAATACTCATATCGCCTTTCAGGATGTTGAATAGCTGCGGCAATTCATCAATACTGTATTTACGGATAACACGCCCTACGCGTGTTACACGCGGATCATTTTCCAGTTTGATGAATGTATTGTTCTGGGCTTTTTCTTTCTTTTTCACGAAATCCTCTTCTGAAATCACGAAGTCATCTGAGATTAACAGATTCTCCTCCTCATCAGGTGTTCCGGAAAGATCGTCGAAACGAATTTCCGGACCGTCATCAGAACTCTCCACTTCTTCAATCTGATACTGATTGAGGGCATTTAATTCCTTGAGCCGTTTATCCGCGTTCGTGTACATGGAACGAAACTTCAAGAAGTTGAATATCTGGTAATTTGATCCTACACGTTGTGATTTGTAAATCACTTTGCCTTTACTCTCTAAGCGAATGGCAATGGCAGTTCCGATTAATACAGGCGAAAGAACGATAACGGCAACGCCAGCGAAGAGTATATCAAATGTACGCTTCCACAAAGGAAGACGGAAAGTGTTCAATACCTTACGGTGTGTCTCGCTGAATTCTTTCAGTTTGCTATCCTTACGTGCCCTGAGATAAGCATTCATACTTTGGATGCTATCTTCCTCGGCATGCGGCGGAAGCGTATTGTTGACGCCTGCCTGGAGGTAAGCTTTTCGATTTTCGGGTTTTAACACTTCTGTTATGAGGGTTATGTAAACCCGGGGATAACGCTTTCGTAAATAAGAAAGCTCTATACAGTCTGATTCTGGAGTTTCTGTCTGTTCGTAAAGGATAGATATGTTATATCGCTCACGAATACCATCAATGACTTTAGCCGCTTTCTGTGGAGAAGAGACGGCAACAAACATTCCTCCTGTTACTTTGCTCAGGTGGTCGATGATAACCCGTTTATTACCAATATATATGTAATATAACATAATGCCTTTACGTAGATTAATTACTTAATTATAGAAATTTCTTTAAACGTACTTTCAATTCCATGGGGTTGAAAGGCTTCAGAATATAATCGACCGCTCCTTCTTCGAGCAGGCGGATACGCTCGGTAGTGCTCTCTTCGCTGGAAAGCATCATAACGGGAATGTGCTTGAACAACTCATTACTTTTGAGGTAATGAAGAAATTCCGAACCAGTCATTTTGGGCATACGGATATCGGATATAATCAAGTCGGGCTCATTACCTTCGTGTAACCACTCGATAGCTTTCAAAGGATCTTCGCAATATGCAAGATCATACTCTTTACCTAAATACATAGAAAGCACTTTGCCTATGGAGGCTTTATCATCTACTAATAATATTTGTTTCATTATTGTAATTTATAATATTCTATACCTGTTATTTGTTATATGATTATTTTATCTGTAAACATTCTTTTCGTTAGGATCGAGATGCCATTTTTCAGTATCGGGCGTGCGGTTTTGAGCCCAATCCAAAAACTTGGGGTATGCGCAATCGTCACTCTTTAGCGTACTGATGTTGATACTTTCTCTCGGATAACGGAAATTGGGCACACAAATAGCCCATGTATTGTTACCTGCTAAGTCAAGATTTTCTTTCTGTACGGTTCCTCCTTTGGTGGCGCCATAATCCCAGAATTCGTAAAGATGCACTTCCATACGTTGCTGCATACTTCTAAACTTATAAGCAATGAAGAAATCCAAATTGTCTTTAGAGATAACCGGAGACTCGTGTTGGTAGGCATTGCTCTGTTCAATCTTTATCTTGTATGTATAGGTGGGAGCTGTAGCGATACCCGTATTGACCATGGTACCGGGAGCAACGCCAAATACGCCATGTACATTTCCGAAGAGAGGAATCACCATGCCATCTTCAAAGCTGATATTGTCTAACATAGAACCGGATAGGGTGTTTTGGAATCGGTTTACATCTCCTTCATAACTGATACTTGCAACGGCTGCTCTATCTACATTTACTAACCGCAAACCGGCTCCGATAGTCTTGGTCGCTCCGGCTGCCACGAGTGTGACATCAATGTGTGTGGCCGTTATCTTATTGTCGCGGCCACGGTCATGATTGATGGATACGTCCAAAACTACGTCGTTGAAGTCATAGTCGCCTACCAAGGGGAAGTTGTCTTCGAAGACGTAGGTATAGGGCATTAATTCGGGTTCTTCTCCCGGATCGCCTTCTCCCGGATCGCCTTCTCCCGGAGTATTGCCTTCACCGGTGCATCTGCCTTCGGGGATATATTTAGGAGCCTCTCCGGGTTTGCATGCAACTGCGTTACCATTTCCTTTTTTCCCGTTTCCTCCTGCAGTGCCGTTCAGGCAGCAGTACTCAAAATTCCATGTAGCGTCTTCGCTACCGGATTTTAATTTGATTTCACCTTTGGAGGCTACTATGATTTCAAGTCCCTGGTTGATGGTCTGGGAGGAGGGAATTTCCCATTTGGCCTCCGGCGCAATAATCAGTTTGAGAGTACTGGCTGCGGGAGTAGGGGTACCTCCATGGTTGATACTGCCTTCATAGGTGGATGTTATTTTAAAAATGTTTTTATTGGCTATGTCGGTGTCCATATCTTGGCCGGTATATTCGACTGCTTTGGAAAGCATTGTCTCTATTTCTTTATCAGTGTATGGACGGGACATTGCGGATATGCTGAAATTGCCTTCACTCCTGGTGGATGGGGAAAAGGAACGTGTCAGCGTCTGGCTACCGAACGATGTGGCCAGCCGGTTGTTGGTTATGGCTACGGGTTTGAATATCCTTCGACCGGCCTCGTCGGTACGCGATACATAAAGCGTGGAAAGCACAGTCGGACAATCAATTGCGGTATGGAAAGAAAATTCCTGATTGGCGGTTCCTCTTGCCAGTAAGTGAGGTATGGTGTCGGTAGAATAGGGGTTGCGATCGAAGATTTCTACAGTATAATCTACTCCATAATCTTCGTAGACAGAGATGTCTATCGTAACCTGCCTGGTCATTTTCCAGTCCATATCGGGATCGATGTCTTTTACCGGAAATTTATCTTCGTAAGTTGCTTTTACTTTTTCGGGATCGAATGCATTTTTTTCACAACTACCCAACAAAGCACACGATAGAATCAGTGCAGCTACCAGAATCTGATTTGTCTTGAACTTCTTTCCCATGACTTGTTTGTTTTGTTAATAACAAAAATACGGACTATTAAGATAATAGCAGCTTTTATAAGCTTTTAAAAGATATTTCGTTAATGTCTTTTAACTATATGACAGGGCATTTGAAATGACACCCCTTATATTACTGCAAAAGCCGATGAATAACGGTGCTCATCGGCTTTTGCATTAGGGGAAGTCCGGGCTATTTTTTGAATACCTGACCATTGTGGCTGTTATACCAATCCTTGTTCTCTTTTCCGCCGCTGGTTACCCAACCGAAAAAATTTGTGTATACATCTTTGATATTTTTATACTCTAAAGGCCATGCAAAATCTGTCGGGATAACTACGCCCCATGCTAAGTTTTCAGAGCTCAGGTAATAACGCTTTTCATCTGCAGATGACTTGTCATTTCCTTGTCCGAACAGCTTGGTGTTGGCCAGATCGGTAGGTGCATAACCGGCTACGTGCACTTCATGACGTTTATTCTTCTGGTCAGCAGCTCTGGTGATGACGAATACATCTAGATTGTTGATGTTGAACGCTGACGCGGGTACATTGCTGGATTCTTCAAACTCGAAACGTATGGAATAATCGGGAACATCAGCGCTGTTGGTCGATGCATCCTGAGTTGTATTAATGAATGGTCGTTCGTCGCTGAAGCTGAATTCACCGTGTGCATTTTCAAACAGTATGAGGGTCGGGAGGCTTTGCCCAGCTTCAAATGAAGCGTCTACGCCTTTAACGGTGAATTTCTTGGGGGTGATATTTTCCGGCAGGCCGAAGAAGCGGATACCTACTCCGAGAACTTTACTTGCTCCGACAGCTTTGAGGGCAATATCGAGTTTGGCGCTCTTCAAGTTGCCGCTTGCATTGGCTTGGACGGAACGATTGCTTATTGTCAGGACGATATCGTTGAGGTCGAAATCGCCATATTTGGGCCAGTTGTCTTCGAATACATAAGTGTAAGTCGTCGCATCGTCAATGACAGGAATTTCAGGGGTGTACGGGTCTTCGCCTTCATTGCCTTCGTTGAAGATGCCGCCACAGGTTTCAATGGTGTATTGGGATTCGTCATAACCGGTATTGACGCTTTCGTTGGCTTTCAGTTGATTATATTGACTAAGTCCTTTGATTTCTCCTTCGATTACCAGATTGCCTAATAATTCGACATTAGTCGGCTCGCTGATTTCTAAGCCGTTTTCTGCCTTAATCATTGATTTGCTGCTGTTTCCGGTTGTGTTGGTAGCTTTGAATACTACACCTCCGGAAAGAACTTTAAAATTAGTAGCCTTAATCATTGAGCCGTCTATCAGTGTGAATTTAGCATCGGTTTGGCTTTCTACGTAAGGAACCGGTAGCCATTCCGTATCACTTGGATTCGTTCTTCCGCCTGTGATTGAACCTTTGTCCAATACTACATTTCTAAATTTGAACTCTTTCTTTATAATAAAAGTACAATTGTTGTATAAAGCGTCTGTGGAACTGTTGTTGCAAACGTTTAGTTCGATAAAGCCGCTATTTACAATGGTTGCCCCACCGATAAATTCATTCAGCTTTATGGTTGCTAAATCGTAGTTTAGAAGCTGTGCCTCCATGTTGTCATTACTACCCATTCTTGCCTTTTCTCCTGTAATGGTGCCGTGGTTGTGAAGGATTGCACTGTCCAGATAGAAGTTTTTCTCCCAAGTGTTTGTTGCTGAAGCTACTCCCCGAATGATGACATCCTTTTTGTTATAGAATACTGAACCGGGGTTAAAGCTATAATTTTCGCTTGTTATAGTACCGAAATTTACGATAAGGGTATTGTCACCGCCATGCAATGCGTTACACTCTACTTCACCTCCGCTTTGCACGGTTATTGAAGTTCGGTTCTCCAAAGTCAATCTGTTGCCGGTGGAGATCAGTTTACCGCCTTCCAATACGATAATGTCAATTCCGTGTATGCTTTTCCAGTCACCTGCGATAGTCCATGTGCCTTCTACATAAACAGTTGCTTTTCCTTCTGCAGGTTGGGCTGCACTGATGGCTTTATTTAAGGTTTCGTTCTTACGAATGACGTATACATCGCCTGCTTGCAACTGATCGCTGCTATTGATGGTAGCAGAAGTGGGGGGGAGTGTATAGGTTTGTTCCGTATATCCGGGGTCGGTGATGTTGTCCCAACCGGAAGTTCCTCCGTCTTGTGAGGCGCGTGTCATCGCTCTCGTTGTGGTTCCGGTATAATAGAGTTTGCAGTTCAGCGCACCGCCATTTTCGGGCACAGCAAATTCATATATCTCTTTCCGCTGTTTAGGATCTGTCTGGCGGATATAGAGGATTGTAAGCGCTTTGGGGATGTTGATCTCTGCAACATAATTTTGCCCTTGCTTCGCCGCACCTGCCGCAATCGGGGTTAGCGTCTTGTCGGTCAGCGGGTTGCCGGTGAATACTTCGATCAGATACTGGTACTGACCGTTGAATTCGTCCTTTACCTCAACATTAAGTTTTACGGAATTGATCATGGACCAATTAAAGCCATCCGGAGCGGCAAAACCTTCACCAAAAGGATTTTCAGCCGGTGGCGTCTGCGGTTCTTTACTTGGGTCGTAAACATCGTCCGCACAACTGGCTAAAAACATGGCGCTTACCATGATAGCCATTACTGATAATCTGCTAATTGATTTCATCATTAATAAATATAATATGTGTTGAATTTGTCTTTCTTTTCTTTATGGACTATTAAAAATGCGCATTTCTTGCATATTTTCGCCACAAAGATAATGATAAATCTGATATGATAGCAGAAAAAGTTGTTTTTTTGTTGCAAATTGGATTCTTTAATTGTTAAAAATGAGAGTGATAGGCATTTGGTGAAAACTTGCAGATTTTAGTCGGTATCTTATCGGAATGTACATAATGAAATGGAATTATAGCCAATGGAAGACTTTTGTTGCTATAATCCGTAACTTTTAGACTAAATATTTTTTTATTTTTTATTTAGTGATTTCTCCCGCAAGATCAGAGTTCATCCGGTAGCGGATTTCGGCTTGATTGAGACCATGGCCAAGGAGGAACATAAGTTTGGTTACTGCACATTCGGGAGTACTGTCGTATCCGCTGATGACGCCTGCTTGCAGCAATTTCAGTCCGGTTTCGTAACGCCCCATTTCGACTACGCCACGTTGGCATTGAGTGATGTTAACAATAATGATGCCACGTTCTGTAGCGTCCTTCAGTTGGCGGATGAACCATTCCTTCTGAGGAGCATTGCCGGAACCGAATGTTTTGAGTACAACCGCTTTCAGACCCGGGACATGGAGAACAGAATTGATGATGCTTTCCTGGATACCGGGAAAAAGAGTGAGCATAACCACATTGGTATCGAACAGGTAATGAGGCTTCATGGGACGCGTCGGGTCAGGACGGCGGATGATGTGGGCGTCATATTTGATGTGGATGCCTGCATGGGCCAGTGAGGGATAGTTGAATGAACGGAATGCGTTGAAGTTTTCGGCATTGATCTTTGTGGTACGATTACCGCGCATCAATTCATTTTCAAAAAAGATACACACTTCGGGAACGATGGGGGTGCCATCGGGATTCTTGGCCGCAGCTATTTCTATAGAGGTAATAAGATTTTCTTTTCCATCTGTACGCAGAGTGCCGATAGGGAGCTGAGAGCCGGTGAGAATGACGGGCTTAGCCAAATTCTCAAGCATGAAACCGAGAGCAGAGGCCGTATAAGACATGGTGTCGGTTCCATGAAGAATGACAAAGCCGTCGAAGTAATCATAATTGTAGTTGATAATCTTTACGATTTTTGCCCAAAGCGAAGGCTCCATGTCAGAAGAGTCAATAGGAGGATCAAACTGATAGGAAGAGATGCGATAATTGAAACGTTTCAGTTCGGGAACATGTTTGAGAAGATGATCGAAGTTGAAATTTTCAAGCGCACCTGTCTCTGGGTTCTCTATCATTCCGATGGTTCCACCGGTATAAATTAGCAACACGGATGGGTAGTCAGTCTTCATAAACATAACCGGGTTTGATTATTTTGGGTGCAAAGATAGGAAAAAAATAGTGATTAGGGATAAGTGGTTAGTGATAAGTGACATTTTGCCATTATAATGTCATTTACTTATCACTAATCACTCTTCCCTAATTACTTCTTCAGCCCTTCTTTCAACTGTGTGATCGCCTTTTCCGCATCTCCTTCAGCTTCATTCAGCAGGGTGACGAAACGGCTGCCGATGATAGCGCCGGAAGAGTTGGCGCAAGCAGCGTCAAATGTCTGTTTGTTACTGATGCCGAAGCCAACCATACGGGGATTGCGGAGGTGCATATCCTGTATCTTTTTGAAATAAGCTTGCTTCTGGCTATCGAAATCTTTCTGGGCACCGGTAGTAGCAGCGCTGGATACCATATAGATGAAGCCGTCGGTATGCTCATCGATTTCGCGGACACGGGCTTCGCTGGTTTCGGGGGTGATGAGCATGATGACACGGATGTCGTAACGGTCGGCAATAGGTTTATACGTTTCTTCGTAATCTTTGAAGGGAAGATCGGGAATAATAACGCCGTCGATACCACATTCTACGCATTTCTGACAGAAAGCTTCGAACCCGAATTTCATGATAGGGTTGAGATAGCCCATCAGGATGAGAGGAATACGGACATCGCTACGGATAGCGCGAAGCTGTTCAAACAAAATACGCAGCGACATACCATTGCGAAGAGCACGGGTGGCAGCTTCCTGTATAACGATGCCGTCAGCCATCGGGTCACTGAAAGGAATACCGATTTCAATCGAATGGACTCCATTGCGTTCGAGGGTGCGGATGACGTCGACAGTACCTTCCAGGGTTGGGCAACCGGCACAAAAGTAGATGGACAGCAAATTTTTAGGGCTGTCCTGAAAAAGTTGATTTATACGATTCATGTGAAGAGTTATAATTTATAATTTATGATTTATGATTTTGTTGTGGGGAGATCTCTTAATTCTTTGAGAAAGCGCCCGATCCGTTCCACATCCTTGATACCCGGGGAGGTTTCGAAACGGCTGTTGATATCGATACCGGCAAGGCGGGGATGGTGGAATTCTTTCAGAGCTTTGACACTGTAAGAATTGATACCGCCGCTAAGCAGGAAAGGGGTACTGCCATTGTAACGTTGCAGGATATTCCAGTCAAATTGTTGTCCGGAGCCACCATAGTGGGCGCTGCGGGTATCGAACAGGAAGTAGTCGCAGAAACCTTCATAATCAGATACGGCAAGAAGATCCTTGGGCAAGGCGATGGAAAACGCTTTGATGATCCGGATACCATATGAATGCAGGGTACGGCAGTATTCGGGTGATTCATCACCGTGCAGTTGGACATAGTTCAAGCCGAAACGGTCGACATACATAAGGATGTTTTCTTTGGTTTCGTTGACAAAAACACCGACACGTTTGGCAAGCGTAGGTAGGTACCTGGGTATCTGATACAGGTATCTGGGGGATTTGGGGTAGAAGATAAAACCGATCATATCTACACCTAATACTTCTACATCGCGGATATTGTCTGCATCGGTCATTCCGCATACTTTGATCATTGTATTCATGGGCTTATGTACCTTAAAAATCACGAATATATGAAATTATGTGTGAATTTCCAAATTTATATACCGTGAATGAGTTCTTCCAATGTGCTCCCGGGATCGTCTGTACGCATGAATGTCTCTCCCATAAGGAAACCACGGAAGCCTGCCGAGCGTAGCTCACGGATGGTTTCAGGGTGCGAAATACCACTTTCGGAAACGAGCAGCGGAGGCGTCTGAAAATCAATTTCAGCAACAGCATTTTTTAACTCTTCTGCAATGCGGAAAGAGTTTTCTATATCGGTGACGAAGCTGCCCAGATTACGGTTGTTGACGCCGACCATATCCGTCTCCTTATATATATAGGAGAGTTCGGAGGTACTGTGTACTTCGAGCAGGACTTCAAGTCCAAGTTCGTGCGCCTGCATGGTGAGTGTGTGGCACTCATCAGGCGTGAGGCAGGCGGCAATGAGCAGCACTGCATCGGCACCCACAATGCGGGCTTGCAGAAGCTGATACTTGTCGATGATGAAGTCCTTACGCAGGATCGGGATGTTGACCAGAGGGCGCGCTGTACGGATGTCACGCAGATTCCCGCCGAAAAACTTTTCATCCGTGAGGATGGAGAGGGCGGAAGCTCCGGCAGTTTCATAAGCTGGTGGAATGAGGTTGGCCTGTGCGTTTTCCTTGATCCAGCCCTTAGAAGGAGAACGGCGTTTGAACTCGGCAATGATGCCGGATGAAGAGCTTGCGAGTGCACGTTTCATGCTGCGGACGGGCGTTGTGCCGGAAGCTCCGGTTCCGACAGCTTCCTGCATCATGACAGCAGCTTGCTCTTGCAATTGACTGAGGGAGACTGCTTGTTTTTGCTGCTCTATCTCAATCCGCTTGTGGGCGATGATTTCGGATAAAATATCTTTCATATTTTTTTAGTTCATTGATTGATTTCTATAAACTTCTTCAACGTCTCCAGTGCCCGTCCACTCTCCAGCGATTGGCGAGCGATGGCAATGCATTCTTCGATTTCCTTTTCAGGTTCCATCACCTGGATGGCGAAGGCGGCGTTGACAATGACACATTGCGTTTGGGCACGTGTGGCACGGTTATTAAGGATGTTATCAAAGATGCGGGCGGCATCCTCTTTGCAGGCTCCGCCGAAGAGTTCTTCGGGCTGCGCGGCATTGAAACCCAGCGCTTGCGGACGGTAAATCCGTTCGTAATTGCGCGTCATGACTTTGAATTCGTCCGTAAGGGAGATTTCGTCGTAGCTGTCGAGACTGTTGACTACCGCAAAATCGATACCGAGTTTGTAAAAAACATTCGTGTAGAGCCGCATCTGTGCAAGATCGGCCACACCGAGCAACTGGTAAGTAGGCTTGCAGGGATTGACAAGCGGGCCAAGAAGGTTGAACAGTGTACGTACTCCCAATGCCTTGCGCACAGGGCCGACGAACTTCATTGCCGGATTGAAAAGTTGGGCGTGCAGGTAGGCGATGTTACACTCGTCCATGCTGCGTTTCAACTTATCGGGATCATTGGTGAAGCGGATGCCGTGTTGCTCCATGACATTGCTTGCCCCACTGACGGAAGTGGCGCCATAATTGCCGTGTTTGGCAACTTTGTAACCGGCTCCGGCCACCACAAAACAGGCACATGTGGAAATGTTGAACGTGTTCTTTCCATCACCTCCCGTACCTACGATATCGATAGGCCGATAAGGCGCGAAGTTGATAGGGATACGAGTCTCCATAAGGGCTTCGCGAAAGCCGATCAGTTCATCTACTGTGATGCTACGCATCTGGAATACAGTGAGTAATGCGGAAATCTGTGCTTCGGGATAAGCTTCCCGGGTGATGTTCAGGAGAATTTGCTTGGTTTCTTCCGAAGTAAGCTCTTCGTGGTTGAAGAGACGGGTTAATATATCTTTCATTTTCTTATTTACGATTAGACGATTTACAATTTACGATTGAAAATTCTGTTGTGTTCGGGATGCCTCACTTCAGCGTTCGGAATGCCACATGTTGACGGTCATGAGGTGTGGCATTCCGAACTGTGAAGTGTGGCATTTGGCCTCATGAGATGTGGCATTTCAGACGCCTTTCAGCCAGTTGCCTACAATCTGTTTTCCATCGGGAGTCAGTACCGATTCCGGATGGAATTGGATGCCGTGGACATCGTATTTCCGATGTCTCAGTGCCATGATTTGACCTTCGGGGCTGATGGCAGTGATAACCAATTCTTCGGGAAATCCGTCTGTATCCACTACCCAGGAGTGATAACGACCGACTGGAATTTCAGTAGGAAGATCGTCGAAAATGTAATCTTTATTCTTTATTTTTACATTCGTTTGTATACCGTGAAAGACTTCGCTCAGATTAGTGAGCTTCCCTCCGAATACTTGTCCGATGGCCTGTTCGCCCAGGCAGACGCCAAGTATGGGTTTCCGTCCTGCGTAAGTGCGGATGACCTCTAATAGTAAGCCTGCCTCCTCGGGAATGCCGGGGCCGGGTGAAAGGATGATCTTATCATATTTCTCCAATTCCTCAAGTTCAAATTTATCATTGCGCAGCACATCTACTTCTGCGCCGAGTTCTTTTACCAGATGGGCAAGGTTGTAGGTGAAAGAGTCGTAGTTGTCTATGATTACTATCATTTTATTTACGATTTAACGATTTACAATTTACATTTTCTCCGCCATTACGATTGCCTTTTTCAGTGCTCCCAGTTTGTTGTTCACCTCTTGCAACTCGTATTCTTCATTACTCTTGGCTACGATGCCACCGCCTGCCTGAAACCAGAGTACACCGTTGCGGCTGACAAAAGTACGGATGGTAATGGCCTGGTTCAGTGAACCGTTCAGTCCGATGAAGCCGATGCAACCGCCGTAAGCGCCGCGATTGTGCGGTTCCAGCTCGCTGATGAGTTGCATGGCGCGTACCTTGGGTGCACCGCTCAGAGTACCTGCCGGGAAAGTGTCAATGAATGCTTTGATGGGGCGTGCATCCTCGTTCAGCGTACCGCTGACACGGCTTACCAGGTGGATAACATGACTGTAATATTGCATTTCCTTGTAGAAATCCACTTTTACATCGTGGCAGTTGCGGGAAAGATCGTTACGGGCGAGATCGACCAGCATGACATGCTCTGCATTCTCTTTGGGATCATCATGCAGGTATTGGGCGTTCAGCGCATCCTGTTCGGGATCTCCGGTGCGCTTGGTAGTACCGGCGATGGGGTCGATATAGGCGTGACGGCCTTCGATGCGGCAGTGCGTCTCGGGTGATGAACCGAAGATGCGGAAACCTCCGAAATCGAAATAGAACAGATAAGGAGAGGGGTTGATGCTGCGCAAGGCACGATAAAGTTTGAAGTCATCGCCTACGAAACGTTGTTCGAAACGGCGGGAGAGAACAATCTGGAAGACATCCCCGCGCAGGCAGTGAGCGATTCCCTGACGGATATTTGCTTTATGCTGTTCGTCGGTCAGCGGGGAAGTGGTTTCACCGACGGCACGGAAATCATATGCGGTGTAATTGCGGTTATTGATGGCTTTCTGCACGGTGTCCAGTTCACTTTCTTCACCGGGGGCAAGCATTTCAAGAAGAACCATTTCGTTCTTAAAGTCGTTGAAGACAATGAGGTATTGATACAAGATGTAGAGCATATCCGGTGCGTCGTTGGTGGCTTCGCGGCTATCTTTTACGGGAATATTTTCAAAATAGCGTACGGCATTGAAAGAGGTGTAGCCATAAAGACCGCAGTAATTGGCATATTCGCCTTCCACATGGAAGCGGCCGAGGAAATCCTCTAAAGCTTTTTCTACAGGATATTCCGGTGTGATGGGGCGTTCTTCGCGAGTGCCGTCGGGCAGGCGGAAGATGGCTGTTCCATGGTCGATGCTGACGCTTGCCAATGGACAGAGTCCGATGAATGAACGGTTGTTTTCACTACCGTGATAGTCGGAGCTTTCCATGAGCGCACTTTGGGGAAAGACGTCGCGGACTTTAAGATAGGTACTTACAGGAGTGTGCAAGTCTCCAAGAATAGTCCGACTAATAGTTTGATAATTATATGTATTCATAACCCTTTAATTTTTAATTCTTCATTCATAATTCTTCATTAAGATAAGTTTCTACATCCTTGTCTCCACGTCCCGAAACGGTCAGTACAACAACATCATCGGGTTTGAAGTTCAGCTTTTCGAGGGCACCGAGGGCGTGGGCACTTTCCAGAGCGGGGATGATACCTTCCAGTTTCGTCAGTTCGTAGGCGGCGCGGATGGCTTCATCATCATTAACAGCAAGTACGATGGCACGTTTTTGTGCAGCCAGATTGGCATGCATGGGGCCGATACCCGGGTAATCCAGTCCGGCAGAGATGGAGTAGGGCTCTTCGATCTGGCCATCTTCGTTTTGGATGACATAAGTGCGTGCACCGTGGATGATTCCCATCTGTCCGAGGGCGATGGTGGCGGCAGTCATACCCGTATCTATTCCTTTACCGCCGGCTTCGGCGAGGACGATCTGCACGCGGCTATCGTCGATATAATGGTAAATGGTTCCGGCGGCATTGCTACCACCACCTACACAAGCGATAAGGTAGTCGGGGCAGTCACGGCCTTCTTTCTCAATGAGTTGCTTTTTGATTTCCTCGCTGATGACGGATTGCAGGCGTGCCACCATGTCGGGATAAGGATGAGGACCGACTGTGGAACCGATGATGTAGTAGGTATCGGCAGGATGACAACACCAGTCGCGGATTGCCTCGTTGGTAGCATCTTTCAGCGTCATATTTCCGGAAGTGACGGGTATGACGGTTGCACCCAGCATCTTCATTTTTTCTACATTGACATGCTGGCGTTCTACATCCGTTTTTCCCATGTAGACGATGCATTCCATGTTCATCAGGGCACATACGGTGGCAGTAGCTACGCCGTGTTGTCCGGCACCGGTTTCGGCGATGATGCGATGCTTGCCCATGCGGCGTGCCAGAAGAATCTGCCCGATGGTGTTGTTAATCTTGTGGGCTCCTGTGTGGTTCAGGTCTTCACGTTTGAGGTAGAGTTTGCAGCCATACTTTTCGGAAAGCCGGCGGGCATAGTAGAGTGGGGAAGGACGTCCTACGTAGTCACGTAACAGTTGGTCGAACTCTTGCTTGAAATCTTCGCTTTGCAGTACTTTGAGATAGGTGTTCTGCAACTCTTCCACACACTTGTGGAGTATTTCGGGAACATATGCTCCACCGAATTCTCCGTAATAACCATCTTGATTTACTAAAAAACTCATAATCCTATTTTTTATTTAATTGTTTACGATTTGCTGTTTATCTCAAAACCGGATAAAAGAAAAGAGCCCTGTCGCAGGTTGCGACAGGGCTCTTTCTTAATCAGTATTATGTTCACATATATACATACGAGCACTGCTCCCTTACGACTGTCGGAGTTGTAACGGGCGCCACCACCAATATGTATTTATGAGCATTGTTTTCATTGTCTTTTTGTTTTAGCTGGGGACAAATGTAAGCACTTTGTTTTAATTACCAAAGAATTTCTTGCTTTTTTTCTTTAAACGGCTCATTTTTGTTTCATCAGCTTGAAACTATAGGAATATGCGAGCTTTTACTCTTGTTTTTTGTATTTAGGGAAATCAGTAAACCTTTTGTATGCGAACTTGTTTTATAGTCGTGTTTTGAACAACTATTATTTATATAAAAAAGAAAGTATGAACTATGAAACGAAAACATTTAGTAGCCATTGGCGTATCTATTGCTATACTTTTGTTATTATATTGGCTCTTGGTAGCTGAAGATATGAACGCTTGGTTGAACGTAAACTAATTTTTCTTGATTTTCTTGTGGAGTTGTGCGGATAAAAATGTATCTTCGCAAAAAATCATAAGCTCATGAAAGGAATAAGTAACTCATTTTTGCGTACGATATGTGCGCTGATAATCGGTTTGGTATTGGTGATGTTTCCCAATGAAGCCGGAGATTATTTTGTTATAACGATCGGTGTTATATTTCTGATACCGGCACTTCTAAGTATCATCGGATATTTTGCCATGAGTGCGGAAGAGAGACGTCGCCTTCCTATCGAAGGAATCGGTAGTCTGCTGTTCGGCCTTTGGTTGGTGATCATGCCCGGCTTCTTTGCGGATTTACTGACGTTTGTACTGGGATTTATCCTTGTACTGGGTGGTGTGCAACAGATTGCATCGCTTTCTGCAGCCCGTCGCTGGATGCCGGTTCGTGTGGGATTTTATATCATTCCGGTGCTCATTCTGATTGCAGGACTGATTGCCTTGTTCAATCCGACGGGGGTACGTTCCACGGCATTTATCATTATCGGGATCACCAGCATAGTATATGCAGTTTCCGAATTGATAAATTGGTTCACATTCACTCGCAAACGGCCGAAGGCACCGGGTACGCCGGGAGCTTCTTCAAAGGCTGTAGACAATATTGAGGACGCGGAAATTATAGAAGATAAATGAGTGACAAGCTACGAGCTACAAGCTACGAGTGCTTTTCAGCGTGAGACTATAAACTGCACACCGAAAGGCACTCGTAGCTTGTAGCTCGTCACTTGTAGCTCTATTATTTCAACCATTCGTTTATTAACTCCATAACTTTTGCCTTTTCGGCTTCGGGCAATGTGTTGATACGTGCCAAATGGCTGCCATTCGGTTGGATGAATACATGAATATTCTTTTTGTTTTTCAGCCAGGTGACGCCTGCGGCTGTCCATGGGTCGTTCTGACCGTAAATGAAGATCATCTTCGGGTCCTGTTTCTTTAGAAACTTGGTTATTTTCTTACTTAAAGTTTTGTCGAAGGGCATATCTTTCAACTCTTCGGGAAGCATCAGACGGTGCAGATAGCCTTCACTGGACTGGATGGAGAGATACTGCTTGAACGGTTGGACGTCATAACCATAGTATCCCAATTCACGGGCAGCTTGTACAAAGAAAGAAGCATTGGGGCTGTCGGCGGTGAAATATCCCGGTTCACTGATGGCAAGTAGATGAGAGAATATTTCATCATCAGAGGCTGTTGTAGCGGGTATGGAGCTGATAGGAGTACCCCACTGCCACAAAGCGAAAGAATATTCCAATACCGAGTAATCGTAAATTTCTTCAATCGGTGCACGGAATGAATAATTCTTTTCGGTGCAATACTTTTCAAAACGGGGAAGTAAAGTTGCTTTCCGTTTCAAAGCTTCCAATTGGAAATCTTCAATTTTCTTGCGGTTTTCCGGTGTTGAAACTTTATGCAGGAAAGGCTCATGACGTCCATCTTCTACTCCATAACAAAGCGGAGCTACGTAAGGAACGGAAATAACTACATCATCCGGATAGAAAGTGCGGTAAAGAAGGGTAGTCTGCCCTCCTTTGCTGATGCCGGTGGCGATCCATTTGCCCGGATAGATGCTTTTGAATGCGGTGGTGATGGCATGTAAGTCGTCTGCGGAGTTCTCAGCTGTCAGGTATTGCCAATCTTTGGGTTCGGGGGTAGACTCAAGGAAGTAGCGGTATTCCACGAATATCATGTTGGCATTGAGAAGTTTTGAAAGCTCTTCACGATATTGGGGACGGAGAGCGTAAGCGGCGCCATAGCCTTCGGTAACGATTACTGTGGGGCGGTCGAAGCCGGCATGAGAAACGATAACGCGTTGGCGAAAGCTGCCTTTCTCCGGATGGCGGTGATCCAGCGGTTGAGTAAAATAGGTGACGTACTTCTCTGCGAATTCAGAGGTTTCTAACGGACGTACTTCCTTGATGGCGGAAATTTTGTTTAATTTTTGTTTCAGGTCAGTTTGTGCGGATAAAGATGCCGGAACTGCCAGCAACACAAAGAGCAAAAGCGTCGCATAGCGAATGTGTATGTTCTTCATCATAATAGTTTTTTAAATTCGTGATAAAGATACTACATTTTCTGAATATTAGGAAGATGTACTTTTCTTTTATAGCAAGGCAAAAGAAAAGATGCCCATTTTCGTATCAACAGGTTTGTTTTAACTGAAACATTTATTTCTTCTAATTGAAATAGTTTTTTCTATTAATTGAAATTATTGTTTCTCTTAACTGGAATATTTGTTTCTTTTTAAGGGTATTGACTTGTACGACTATAGACTAAAAAAGAGAGAGAGCTACCTCCCGGCACCTCTCCCCCTGCAAACTTAAAACAACCAACAAAAGAAAGTTATTAAATGAAGAATGAAAAATGAAGAATTGCCGTGCGGCGTGCTTGCATAGCGCAGCTAAATTCTTCATTCCTCATTCTTCATTCTTCATTTAACGAATAAACAAGAGTTCCCTGTATTTTGGCAGCGTCCACATCTGGTTGTCGACAATCAGTTCCAGCTTGTCGATATGATAACGGATCTCCTCCATTGCCGGTACGATGGTGTCGTGGTAGGCAATGGCTTTCTCGCGTTCACTTTCGATCTTGTTGGCCACTTTGCGGGCTTCGATCATGGCATCTACATGCTCTTTGATGAAGGCGGTGCGGTCGGCAATCTCTTCAATGAGTTCAAGGTTCTTGGCAGACAGTTTTGCAGCTTTGTCGCCAGGGAACAAGTTCTTCATCTTGTAAACGTTATCAATGAGATCCGTTTGATACTGCGTGGCTACCGGAATGATGTGGTTCATGGCCAAATCACCTAATACACGAGCCTCAATTTGGATTTTCTTAGTGTAAGTTTCCCATTTCACTTCATTGCGGGCTTCCAGTTCTTTCTGAGTCAGGACACCGGTATTTTCGAACATGCGGATACTTTCCGGCTTCAGATAGCTGTCGAAGATGAGAGGCACACTGGTTTCGCAATCCAGACCGCGTTTCTTGGCCTCTTCTTTCCATTCGTCACTGTAGCCGTTGCCATCGAAATGGATAGGTTTGCAGATCTTGATGTATTTGCGGATAACCTCAAGGATAGCCGAAATCTTCGGTTCGCCCTTTTCGATGAGTTCGTCCACATCTTTTTTGAATTCTACCAGTTGCTCGGCTACGGCGGCATTCAGGGCAATCATGGCGCAGGCACAGTTTGCTTCCGAACCTACGGCGCGGAACTCAAAACGGTTTCCGGTGAAGGCGAACGGACTGGTGCGGTTACGGTCGGTATTGTCAATCAACAATTCCGGAATCTGCGGAATATCCAGTTTCATACCTTGCTTGCCGCTAAGGCTTACGAGATCATCCTTGGTACTCTCTTCAATGTGTTCCAATACCTGTGACAATTGTTTGCCCAGGAAGCTGGAAATGATTGCGGGAGGTGCTTCGTTGGCACCCAGGCGGTGTGCGTTCGTGGCACTGGAAATAGCGGCTTTCAACAATCCATTGTGCTTGTAGACTGCCATCAGGGTATTCACTACGAAGGTGATGAAGCGCAGGTTTTCTTCGGGTAGTTTACCCGGTCCCATCAGTCCGATGCCTGTATCCGTACCCAATGACCAGTTGTTGTGCTTACCGCTACCGTTGACGCCCTTGAAAGGCTTTTCGTGCAGCAATACGCGGAAGCCGTGGTTACGGGCTACTTTACGCATCAGTGCCATGATGAGCATGTTATGGTCTACAGCCAGGTTACATTCTTCGAAGATGGGAGCCAGCTCGAACTGGTTGGGAGCTACCTCATTGTGACGCGTTTTAACGGGGATACCGAGCTTCAATGCCTCGATTTCCAATTCCTTCATAAAGGCTGCCACGCGGGTAGGGATGGCACCGAAATAGTGGTCTTCCAACTGTTGGTTTTTGGCACTGTCGTGCCCCATCAGCGTGCGGCCTGTCATCAATAGGTCGGGACGTGCGGCATACAGACCTTCGTCGATCAGGAAATATTCCTGTTCCCAACCCAGATAGGCAACTACTTTCTTCACTTCCGGATTGAAGTAACGGCATACGTCTACGGCAGCTTTGTCTACGGCACGCAGGGCTTTCAGCAACGGTGCTTTGTAGTCCAGTGACTCACCGGTGTATGCGATGAAAATGGTCGGTATACAGAGCGTATCATCGACGATGAAAGCCGGAGAAGAGGGGTCCCATGCGCTGTAACCGCGTGCCTCGAACGTATTGCGGATACCACCGTTAGGGAAGCTGGATGCATCCGGTTCCTGCTGAACGAGAAGTTTGCCTGTGAATTCTTCCATCACACCGCCTTTACCATCGTGCTCGATGAAAGCGTCATGTTTCTCGGCTGTACCCTCTGTCAACGGGTGGAACCAGTGGGTATAGTGGGTAACACCCATTTCGAGTGCCCATTTCTTCATACCGGCTGCCACTTCATCGGCAATGCTGCGATCCAGCGGAGCACCATTGTCGATCACGTCAATCAGTTTGGCATATACCTTACTCGGCAGATACCTGAACATCTTTTCCTTGTTGAACACATACTTGGCATAATATTCCGACGGACGTTCCGCGGGGGCTGCCACTGCAACGGGTTTCTTTTTAAACGCCGTTTCTACTACTCTGAATCTTAATTTGGACATACCTTGTAATTGTTGGTTTATAAAAATATATTTGTTGGAGTAAAAAAACTCTTATTTAGTTGTTCCCGGGAAGGCGGCCAAACCCGCCCGGGATGATGATTTATGCGCCGTACGCTGATTCACCATGCTCGTAGATGTCGAGTCCTTCTTCTTCAACACGTTTGGAAACGCGGAGACCGTGTATCCTATCGAGTCCTTTGAAGATGAGAAATCCCATGCCGGCTGCCCATGCACCTACTACGAGGGCGCCAAATACTTGTGCTCCGAGGAATCCCCAGCCTGCACCATAAAAGAGCCCTTCACTGGTAGACAAGAAACCTGTGAGAATGGTACCTGTGAAACCGCAGACACCGTGTACGGAACTTGCACCAACGGGATCGTCAATCTTCAGCACTTTATCGATGAACTCTACCGAGAATATCATCAGGATGCCACAGATTGTACCGATGATGACAGCACCCAGCGGAGAAACCATATCGCAGCCTGCCGTGATACCTACCAAACCTGCCAGGATACCATTCAGAGTCAAGGATAAAGATGGTTTGCTGAATTTTAACCAACTGACCACCAGTGCGAAGAAACCTCCGGCACAAGCTGCAAGATTCGTGGTGAGGAAGACGTGTGAGATAGCCATTGCATCGTCCGTAGAGGCTGCTGCCAACTGTGAACCGGGGTTAAATCCGAACCAGCCGAACCATAAAATGAATACACCTAACGCCGCTATGGTGAGGTTGTGTCCCGGAATAGCTCTGGACTTGCCATCTTTACCGTATTTGCCGATGCGTGGACCAAGGATGGCTGCACCTACCAGCGCAATCCAGCCACCGACAGAGTGAACAATGGTGGAACCTGCGAAGTCGTGAAACGTGGTGCCGAACAGATTCATCATGAACGAACCTTCTTCGCCGTTCATCAACCAGCCGCCGCCCCAGGTCCAGTGACCGGAAATCGGATAGATCAGTACGCTGATGAAGATGGTGTAAACCAAATACATGGAGAATTTGGTACGTTCGGCCATGGCTCCTGATACGATAGTAGCTGCTGTGGCACAGAATACAGTTTGGAATACCAGAAAGCCTTCTGTTGGCAATCCTCCTCCATCATAGAACGAGAGGTTGAAGAAGTGGGGCATTCCCACGAAACCACCTACGCCGAACATCAGTCCGAAACCGATGAACCAATAGAGTAGGGAACCGAACATGAAGTCTACGAAGTTCTTCATCAGGATGTTGGCAGTGTTCTTGACCCGGGTGAAACCGGCTTCTACCAGTGCAAAGCCCGGTTGCATGAAAAATACCAGCATAGCGGCGAGTAACATCCATACAGTGTTGAGTCCGTTTACTAATTCTCCTACAGTGTCAGGGGCTGATGATTCTACAGTAGTCTCTTCTAATGTAGCTATAACAGCGGTTGTTGTAGCTGATATACTATCCGTTGCTGCGGAAGTTTGTGCAAAAGTTTCTGTTGTTGTGCAGAGTGCCATAAGGACAGCAACAGCTATCCACAGCCTGGCAATGCTGCGTTTACTATATTTATCCATAAAATCTTTTTGCTTTTAGTTGTACTTATATTCTTTGTTTTGTTAAGTAGCTCTTACAGCTCTCTGGAGGATGCTCTTAACAGTTGCGGTTTGGTGCTGTCTGGACTATCTTTCCTGTTCAGCATTGTAGAGGGCGATGTCGCCACGTTCGGCGGTGCGGATGCGGATAGCGTCTTCTATGGGGATGATGAAGATACGTCCGTCGCCGATTTCTCCGGTTTGTGCGGACCTGATGATGGCCTGCACGGTCTTTTCGGCATTCTTGTCGCGTACCACGATAGAAACCAGGATACGCTCAATGGAACTGGTGTCGTACATTACACCGCGGTAGATGCGTGCCTGACGGGATTTTCCTATTCCCCGGACGTCGTAGTAGGAGAACCATTCGATGTCCGCTTCGAGCAATGCGTCCTTTACATCCTCGAATTTTGTCTTGCGGATAATTGCTTCAATCTTTTTCATACCTTAATACATTTACGATTTTAATTTCTTTAGTTGACGAGGCTTCGTTCCCTATTCTTATCCTCTCTCAAAAACTAACTCCGAATACGAAGTATGCACCCTGCGTGTGTGGATTGAACGTCACTTGTGCAAAGGTGGGCAGCGAAAAAGAATTTGTGAATTTGATTTCTTTTTCTGCTTTCAGTGTGAGGTTGGTTACGTTGAACCTGTTGGCATACGCACCTTCCCATGGGGTAAGACCGACTTCTGCCGACCAGTCCAGGCCGCCGAGTTTAAAAGGTGCGCTGATGCCTACATACGTGGAGTAAGCTCTGTCACCGTTCTCCTTCGTATAATCATCTCCGGCAAAGTAAGTGTTCCAACTCAGTGCCAGCGGACCGAAATCATATCCCAAAGTGGCTTCGAAGATGTGTACCGTGCTATGTGCGCCATACTTGAAATAATCTCCCGTATATCCGCCATCCTCTTTGTGGTAGGAGAACCAGTAATCTGTAACGGATACGCTGAAACCGCCTGTATTGTAACCCAGTGTGAGGTCGATTTCCCTGGCATCTTTCTTGTCGATGCCTACCGAGCCCCAAGCTGTCAGTGACAAGCCCTTGTAGCTGACTCCCATGCTGGGCTGGATACTTACACCACCGCAGTCTGTTCCACGCCAGATGTAGTTGCTTACAAAATCTGCACCGACTGAGGCCTCCACTTTATCCTGTGCCTTTGCCGTGAAAGGCATTGTTGCTGATAATAGCGCGATGGCTATCATTCTGAATTTTACGCTTTTCATTTTCATACCTATTTTACCTTTTAAGTTTAGAAAAAATTGCGGATGATCAGTCCGGTGAAACTATAGTTTTATTTTAGTTGTTATCTTTTTCATCTTCATACCAGCCATTTTCTGATTCGTCTCATGGCTTCCACACAATCCTCGTGATTTCCGAAGGCGGTCAGGCGGATGTAGCCTTCTCCGCTGGGGCCGAAACCTACACCGGGCGTTCCTACTACATTGGCTTCGTATAACATCTGTTCGAAGAAGCGCCAGGAACCGATGCCATTCGGTGCTTTCAGCCAGATGTAAGGAGCATTCACGCCGCCGTACACTTTCAGTCCGGCTGCTTCCAGACCCTCTTTCATGGTTCGGGCGTTGTTCATATAGTAGTCGATGTTTTCCTTTATCTGCTGCTTGCCTGCCGGGGTGTAGATGGCTTCGGCAGCCCGTTGGGTGATGTAGCTGGTACCATTGAATTTGGTGCATTGACGGCGGTTCCAGAGACGGTTCAGCGGAATGCGTTCACCGGTCAGGGTGGCGGCTGTCAACTCTTTCGGAACTACGGTGTATCCACAACGGACTCCGGTGAATCCGGCTGTCTTCGAGAAGCTGCGGAACTCTATGGCACATTTCTTGGCACCTTTTATTTCGTAAATGGAGTGGGGAACGTCTTCTTCCTGTATAAACGCCTCATAAGCGGCATCGAACAGAATCAGAGTGTCGTTGGCAAGTGCGTAGTCCACCCATTTTTTCAGTTGCGACTTGGTTAGCGTTGTTCCCGTCGGATTGTTCGGGTAGCAAAGGTAGACGATGTCAATCCGCTTGTCCGGTATCTCGGGGACGAAGTTGTTCTCGGCGGTGCAGGGCATGTAAGTCACGTTGCTCCATTTGCCGTCTTCTTCCAATACTCCGGCACGGCCACACATTACGTTGCTGTCTATATATACCGGGTAGATGGGGTCTGTCACTCCCACGCTGTTGTCGTGGCGGAGGATATCGCCTATGTTGCCCGTATCGCTTTTGGCTCCATCGTTTACGAATACTTCCGTTGGGCTAAAATGAATGCCTCTCGGAGCATAATCATGTTTGATGATCGCTTCAATCAAAAAGTCATATCCCTGTTCGGGACCGTATCCGTGGAAGGTACTGGCATTTGTCATCTCATCCACTGCCCTGTGCATCGCCTCGATGCAAGCCGGTGGCAGTGGCCGGGTAACGTCTCCGATACCCAGGCGGATGACCTCTTGTTTAGGGTGCGTTATCCTGAAAGTATTCACCTTTTTAGCTATGTCTGAAAACAAGTAACTTCCCGGTAGTTTCAAAAAATGTTCGTTTACTAATGCCATACTTTCTTGTTGTTTTAAGCGTATTGATAAATGAAGAATGAAGAATGATGAATGAAGAATTGGCTGCGCTATTGTGCCGCATGGTAATTCTTCATTCTTCATTCATCATTCATAATTACTTCTCCGTCGAACACCCGGACTGCTCCTCCGGTCATCCATACGTGATCCGTTTTTTCGTCCCATTCGATGGTAAGTGAGCCTCCATCCATGATGATATCTGTTTTTCTTCCGGATTTTCCGGTCAGTGCGGCAGCTACTGCGGTGGCGCAGGCTCCGGTTCCGCAAGCCTGGGTGATGCCCGAACCTCTCTCCCAAACTCTCATCCTGATTTTCCCTTCCTCCAGTACCTGGGCAAACTCTACATTGATGCGGTCGGGAAACAACGGATGATTTTCCAGTTTCGGACCGATGCTTTCGAGGTTGATATCTTTAATATCTTCTACAAAGATTACCAGGTGAGGATTTCCCATTGATACGGTGGTTCCGGTGAATTTCTGTCCGTTGGCTTCAATGGGTTGTTCTTTCATATCGGCGGGACGTCCCATATCCACGGTTACGGTGTTCACTTTTCCGTCTTCTACATGGAGCTTCAGTATTTTGATGCCCGACAGGGTGTCGAGGGTAACGGCTGTTTGGGAAGTCAGGCCGCATTCATATAAGTATTTACCGATGCAACGACTGGCGTTGCCGCACATTTTGGCTTCGGAACCATCTGCATTGAAGATGCGCATACTGAAATCTGCCTTGTCCGAACTGCCGATGAGTACCAGACCGTCGCTTCCAATTCCTGTATGCGGGGCGCTCCATTCAACCGAAAGTTTTTCAGGGCTTTCGATGGGATATTTCAGGGTGTTTACATAAATGTAATCGTTGCCTGCTCCGTGCATCTTAGTGAATTTTATAACTCTTGTCATTTTGTACTCTGTTTAACGAGTTGATCTTTCTTTTTGTTTTATCACGATGCAAAGATACGACGTTTTGCTAAATTATTTGCGAAATACATATCTTATTTCTATTATTTTTATTTATTCTTTCAGTCGCTGCAAATATACGGTATTCAAGTTTCAAATTAAAAGTTTGCGGGTGCATATTTGTATAAATTGTTATTTATGGAATTATTTCCGTATATTCATTATATGTAGGTAGTGGCGTAAATACGTGTTTTAAGTGGAAAAATGGAGTTTATGGGGTGAAAATGAAGATTTGTATATGACAGAATGAAATTGTTTTCTTCTTTTTGCTGACTAAATGATCTTTTGCATAATGCCACACTATTACAAGTCAAATGCCACACTTTAGCTTCCGCAATGCCATTCATTTGAGCCATCGAAGTGTGGCGTTTGAATTGTTGAGGTGTGGCATTGGGGGAGTTAAAGTGTGGCATTGGTACAGATTGGGATAGAAATGAATTTAACTACCGATCTGCATTACTTCTTTTTCAATATCTCCTGCAATAGTACTGGTTCGTTGGTGGTAATGAAATCCACTCCCTGGCTGATGAGTCGTTCCATATCTTTGGCATCATTTACTGTCCAGGCGTTAACTTTCATGCCAAGGTCGTGACATTCTTTGATCCATTCGGGATGTTTTTTGAAGACAGAGAAATGGTAATCAGGACCGGCACAACCCATGTCTTTCAGTTCCTGCGGATTGAGGTCACCTTCCAGATAATATACGGGAGTACCTTTAGGAGCCAGGCGAATGAATTCTTTGGTCGCATGGCGTGAGAAAGTGATGTATTCGGTACGCTCTTCCAGTCCCATCTCCTTAATCATTTTCACAATTTGCTCTACGGCAAGCGTTTCCCGTTCGGGAGTCTTGTGTCCTTTGAGTTCCAGGATAAGGCGGGTTTTCAACCCTTTGGCTTTATCAAGGTACTGCTGAAGGGTAGGGAGGTTCTCACCGTTATCGAGGATGATAGAGGTACATTCTTTCTCGGTGGATGTTTCCATGCGGACACCTTTGAATACACCGTCATGATCTACGATAAGCTTGTTGTCGGCAGTGAGCCAGACATCGAACTCGGAGCCGTAGCAGTGGATGGAGTCAGCTTTCACTAGGGCGGCAATACTATTCTGGGCAGAGCCGTCGGTCTTCCAGAAACCACGGTGGGCAATGACTTGGGTGTTTTGGGCCTGCAGAATGCCGCATGCGGCAAGAGACATAGCGGAGGCAAATAAAAGTTTTTTCAGTTTCATAGTTCCTTATTTATAATTCTGCCGCAAGGTACAAAATATGTCTGAAAAGTGATGTTTCATTTATGTTATTAATGCGAATCAGGAGATAAAGGTGTTATCTCCTTTACCTCCTATTACTTGCGTATACGACGTCTGCGCCTGTGGTGACGTTTCTTCTGCTTGTAAATGCTGATCCGTTTCCAGACAATCCACACAAACAGTATCCCGAAGACTGCAAAGATGAGAAGCACGATACCCGTATTCAGGTTATCGCCTTTGACGCGGCTCCACATTTCGAGAACAAGCTCTGTGCGGTCACCGAAGTCACGGATCATGGCGCAACGCTCCACGACTTTACGGTCAGGGTATTGTATCGGATTGATCTGAACGCTGTCTGCACCGGGACCGAAGAAATAACTGAGGTCGGAGAACTGTTCAAGAGTGGTGTCGATCTTTGCCTCCATAATCTCGGGCGTTGCTACGGCACTGACGTAGCCGATGGCATCCATATTGCGCAGAGCAATATCCGGCTGGCAAAGATAATTGATGAAGTAGCTGGCGGCTTTTACGTTGCGGGCATACTTGGGAATGGCCCAGCCATCGTACCAGATGTTGCTGCCTTCACGGGGAACTACATAGTCCAGATCTACGCCTACAGCTTCCGCTTCGTCAATGGCCCAGACGGCGTCGCCACTCCAGGTAAGGTTGAGCCATGCTTTGTTTTTCGTCATCATTTCTTTGCCGAAGTCGGCTTCCCACCCGGCAATGTTGGGTTTCAGAGCTTTCAGGTATTGCTCTGCAAGGGCAATGGCTTCAGGGGAATTGTCGTTCATCAGTTGCTCCACGGTGATGGTGCTATCGGCAAGTTGCCGGGCATGGGCATAGATGATGGCAGTGCCGTAGGCATCGCGGTAACTGTCTTTCATCAGAATCTTACCACGGTTGACGGCATCCCAAAGGCATCCCCAGGAGCTGACTTCTTCAAGGGTCTTGAACTTCTTGTTATAGAGTATTCCGGCGGTACCCCACATGTAGGGAACAATGTAATCATTGGTGTGGCGACCGGGCTGGCTGATCTTCTCCAACTCTTTCTGAATATACGGGGAGATGTTGGGGATATAGTCCGGAGTCTTCCCAAAATTGCGGTTGATAGGGAGGAGGAGATCTTTCTTCAACATTCGTTCGATGATGTATTCCGATGGGCATACAAGGTCGAAATCTTCCTGTCCGCGCTCAATTTTGGTGAGCATGATTTCGTTGATATCGAATACCTGGTAGATGATGCGGATATCTTCGCCTGTCTGCTCTTTGTACCAGGCAGGAAATTCGGCGAGGACTTCTTCGTCGATGTAATCTCCCCAATTATAGACTTTCAGGACACGGCTACGCTTCTCACCTGAGTCGGTACAGGAGGCGAGGAGAAGGATGCAGAGGAAGAGGGATATGTATTTCTTCATTGTTGATGGAGTTAATTTGTGATTGTTATTCTTTCTTAGAACGTTCTGCTCTCTTGTTAATCACAATCAGCAATACTAACACTGTTACAAAAATGATTGTTGACAGTGGGCGCAGTTCAGGAGTCAATCCACCCTTACGTGCGTCCGCATAGATGTATGTCGACAACGTTTCCAATCCTTCATTTCCTATGGTGAAGATCGTTACTGCGAAGTCATCAATGGAAAGCGTGAAAGCGAGGATGAAACCGCTGATCATTCCCGGCAGAATTTCCGGGAAGATAACTTTGCGAAGCGCCTGGAAAGGGGTAGCTCCGAGGTCGAGGGCTGCTTCGTATACATTCTGATTCATTTTCTTCAGGCGGGGCATCACACTAAGCACCACATAAGGAGTACAGAAAGTGATGTGTGCCAATACTACCGTAGTGAATCCCTGCGAAATGCCAAAGCTGACAAATAGCAGGAACAGGGATACACCCGTAATGATATCCGCATTCATCATCGGAATAGCATTGGTGAAATTCATCACCTGACGTGCTCGGGAGCGCAAGTTAAAGATGCCGATAGCTGCCAGGCTTCCCAGCAGGGTAGAGGCTGTGGCGGCAATCGTAGCAATCGCGAATGTGTTCCAGATGGCATTCATCAGCGAGTGGTGCATGCCGCCTGTAAATAGTGAACTGTATAACTTGGTAGAGAATCCTGTCCAGTTGCCCAATACCTTGGCCTCGGTGAAAGAGAAGATCATAATGATCAGGATGGGCGAATAGAGCAGGGCAAGCAGAAACCAAAGGTAGCCTTTCGCCAGAATACGTGTCATCATATCACACCTCCGCTTTCGTTTTGTGCACTGTCGTCCTCGTTGGTAAAGAGGGCGGTGACGCCAATCAGCAACAGCATGATGAGCGACAAGGCAGCGCCATAGTTCCACATTCCGTTATATATATTCTCTTACCCGTTGGCGGAATTAAATAAGCGCATATTTAAGTCTGCCAATAGGTTTGTT
>OHDT01000085.1_pt1 | contig 81769 bp, 49 predicted proteins | sample 1567061 | NCBI WGS metagenome assembly OHDT01 (sample SAMEA3879506, study PRJEB24766) | human gut metagenome | biome: human-associated habitat; feature: feces | place: USA | collected 1985/1987
ATATGCACAACTTTTTAAACATCAATATATTATCTTTTTAATTCCGCCAACGGGTAATATCAATACATCATTTTAAAGTTAAACATCATTGTTTTCCATACCGCAAACAAACAACAATTTCCTCAAACAAGATTTAAAGATTGTATCAAATACTATCAATTATATCTCAAAGTGTTATAGACTGTAAACGAAAGAAGCAATAACAATCTGGAAACCAACACATTACCAACGATCACGATTTTACAACACCAAATTACAAGCTAATTCCGGCTTATTTAGTCAATATTCGCAAGTCCATATTCTTATGACGAGCCATTAATTGTGCTATATAAAGTGAACGGGGGAAAACATTCTTCTCATTCTGTCCTTCCCAAACACCATCCGGACGATCAATAAAAACTCCCGGATATTTTTCGCCCTTCATACCAAAGCTATAATTATGTCCTGATGTCCAAGGACTCTGTACAGCAGCACGTTTTACACGACAGTTCCAAAGTACTTGAGTTACTCCGGCCCAACCATGTCCACTTCCCATTTTACCACGATCCTGCACATTGATTTCTCCATCAGTAATCACATTATCATAGAGAGTACCAACTGCCCAACGATGGTGAGGACCTATATCTGCATAAGTTTGCGAAGCCGTACAATTATAAAATACATTGGGGCCACATACACGTGCACCCGTCACATAGTCGTGACGACCCTCTGTACTCTGACAGTTCATAAACAGATTTTGCTGTCCCCAATTATTAAAAGAATACCGCAATCCACCGGTTATCAGAGATTTTGTTTCCAGGCAGCGGCAATCCGTCACAGTTACATTCTTCGCATTGCGTTCACAACTTACCGCTGAATACCCGAAATAGCGACAAGTCAGATTACGCGCCCAGCAGTTTTCCACTTTATCGAACTGAACGCCAATCCAACCATGCTCGTTATCCTCATAATGTTCAAATTCAGATTCCAAACACATATTAGTCACCCCGACTTCACTGATACGACCGTCAAATGTATACTTAAATACTTCACCACCACCATATTTCTCTTCCATTTGCATTACTACCGGATTATCAATATAAATACGGTTACCTTCTACTTTTGTAATTTCACGTTCAAAAGAAAGATTATATTCCCGTGCTGTCCATTGGCGGGTTCCCTGGCGTTCAACGATTTGATCCATCTTAATATCATGTATCCAATTCTCCGTTCCCGGGCGATAAACAATGATACGATCACCCACTTTAAAATTTGTAGCAGAAGAAACCTGAAAAGAGTGTGTTCCCACCGGTACAAAAGCATCCGTAATCTTCACCCTTGTTCCGGATACTTCCTCTATTCTACCATTACCAGATACTTCTATCAATGAAAAACGCTGCTTACCGATAGCCAATAGACGGGTTTCATTCACATTATCTCCTTCTCCGGTCAAAATAACTCCACTTGCATTTATATGAATCGTTCCATGAACATGATATACTCCCCGTTTTAGCAGAACCGTTCCACGGTGTCCGTCTTTATCCGGTTGCATACGAGACACTTCATCTATTGCATCCTGAATTCTCTGACGGCTATCCCCTTTTCCCACAGGATATACAGTTTTTGTTACCGGATAATCAGGAATTGATTTATCACCATGATGATAACCAACCCGGCTAAAATCCGGTATTGTATTTCCCTGTTTATCGGGATAATAAGCTAACTTCCCTTTCGGAGTAATTTTCACATAGCTGGATTGCCAGCCCGGAGGTAATTTGGTCTGGGCAGATACACTTACACAAAGTGTTATCGCCAATATACCTCCCACAAGTTTCTTTACACGATTCATTCTATTCTCAATTATTAGTTTGTATATAAATTCAGTTCAATCTTCTCACCCGCCACAGTCGGTATTTGCAGATATTCTCCATAAAGTATGTCCGATTTTCCATTTTCCCGGATAACTTGCACAGGGCATCCTTTCCATGGATTTTCTATTTTACAGACACGCCCTTTCTCACTAATCAGGGTTACTTTCCGAATTAATCCTTTCTTCAAAGTAGAAGTAACTAGAAACGCACCATAAGCTCTCAGATTTTCAAAAGATGCATCCTTCTTATGATTCCAATTTGGAAAAACACGAATAACACCTTCATAACTTTGTAGCAGCATTTCATTAATAGTAAGGGGAACAGCTGCTAAAGTTTCAATGCCTCCCCCACCTTGCACAATCCAGGAATTGGGATATACATCCATCTCAATCCGCTTCTTCAAATGAGATAGAATCTTATCCGAGGGATACCCCACACGCACAGCTCCGGGATAGCAGGTTTCAATTCCATTGTTAGATGTATTTCCCCAATCATTCGGATCACGTTGTTTATCTGACCAATGCGCCACATCTTCCAGCAAGATAGTATTGAAAGCCGCATCTGTCATGGGTCCCACAACACCTGCAGGGAGAATCAAGCCATGAATAGACACCCTGTTCAGCCCCGATGGACGTACTTCTTTATCCTGAGGTCCCTTCTCCATATTCTTCAAACTTTGACGTCCGTCTTCTGTAATTCCCAATGGGTATTCACTCAGTTTCTCCAAAATATCCTGCCAACGGGATTGCCGTATCTTGTCCATGGATAGGAAATCGCTCATATCCATCACCCCCTGAAACAGCATACGAACCAAACCCAACGAAAGAGTTGAATTAAAATCACCTAACCGATTACGCCAGACACCTCCATTGCGTTTATTAGGCATCACCTCGTTGAAATGATCCATACGAATGACATAACGTCCATTCTCTAGAGAGAGATAATCTTCCCAAAAATCCGCACAGGCCAGAAGATACGGATATACTTTACGGGCATACGCCTCATCATACGTACTGTAATATCGCATCAACATATTTCCAACACTGAACACCGCATTGATTTTCTGTCCCAGAAACTTATAACCGCCATCAATTGTATTTTCACGGGTCGAATACTTTTCCTGCATTTCTTCAGGAGTTAACGGCCACATAGCTGTACATAAACCTTTAGGACCGATACCTACCGGATAATAAATACCTTTGCAATTCAGCAATTCCTGCGCATGCTTCCGTCCAGCCTCCATATAATCTAATAGAGGCTGATCAAAATTATCCGTCAGACTAATATGATTGGAAGAAAATGACGCCCAGTAAGGTGCCTGATAATTGTAATTCAGATGATAATCACCTCCCCATGCCGCTTCGTCACGCGTAACAAATGGTCCCCAGATACCAGGCGCAAACTTACCCTCACGGGAAGAACAAGCAAACAAATATTGCGACTGATAGTAATACTTTCCAAAATAACTATCACCTATATCAATATGAGACTGTTTCCAGAAATGATTCCACCAGGAACGGTGTTCTTTCCGTAATTGCTCAACACCCTCTTCCGTTACTTTCTCTGCTTCTGCAATTGCTTTGTTTTTCCAATCCGGTGTATCATGATTCGTATAAACAGATATAACCAATTGTACTTTCTTACCGGGAATCAAGGAGAATTCATCAGAACTTGAGTTTAGAGCCAATGCCACATGAGTAGGCCAACGCAGCAATTCCGTATTTTCAAAGGAACGACTTACCCACATTACTTTATCTTTGCCTCCCGCCGTAGTCGAAGTATTACTTTCCGCAGCCCATAGACGCAAATGGGCAGTAACGGCTTTGTCCGATTGCAATTCTATAATAATCTTATTATCCGTTGCAGCAACCCATGCAGACAAATTCAACTGACAATGAGAAGTTGTGAATTTAGTTCTGATTTCAGCTGATCCGGGCAATTGCTCCGCATAGTAAGTAGCCCCTTGCAATTCTTTTATCTCAATATCCAGTCCACCCGGAAGCGCTATTCCTCCCGGATAAACAGGATAAGCCCTCCAAAAGTCATTTTTACCAATATAAAAACAAAGTTTATCAGGGGTACCTCCCATTGTGATACCGATATCTCCATTACCGGCTAAAGGAGCATCCGGAGTTTTGGTAGTAGGAACATGCTGTGGGCATGAAGTAAAGACAGCTTTATAGTTATCAATGGCATACTGAGCTTTCACCCAAATAGTGCTCAGCAATGCTACGCCCAAAATAAAAGCCTTGTGTGGATTCATAGTCTATAATCATTTATCTAAAAACAAAAATAGACGTATCTTACCAACAAGGCTTGCAATATTATTTCAATCGTTTGGAGAAATGGTTCAAAATGCGTTTTTTAACGAATTAACCCACTATGGAAGTTGTTTTCCCCTTCTCTTTTCCTTCGGGAAGAGAAATACGTACCTTTTTATGATTCAACTCAAGTTCTGCAACGCTTCTCTGTTGAGTCGGATCGGCATAGTTTATTATGTACCGACCGGATTCACTTTTCCGTATCATATAGATTCCGGGAGTTTGAATATTCAATATCAGATCCGTACTTACAGTTAATTGTACCGGCTGATAAGCGGCCACCCAACAAGTAGTATTTCCTTCACTATAGACAGCCTGAACAATAGCATCATTACGGAGTATCCGTATATCCGATAAATTAAAAGCAGCCACATTTTCCTTGTCCATTGCGGGCAATATCAAATATTGATATGTGCCTTGCTTAGGTGCAACACCATGCGTCAAATAGATAGCCGTCACCTCTCCATGTGTTTCTTCCGGATGATACATTTGCATCACATCATACCATGATCCTGTACGCTCTGCCGTTTCAGCAACAACTTCATTGCCCCATACAATATATCCCGTATTATTATGAAAATAGCGTTGTTCCTTTCCCTTAGCAGATTGCTTTGTATTCACAACATTCCATCGTGCATTTTCCCAGTAAAGCAGTTCCCCATTTTTATGGCATTGCTCTATAGAAGTGGTAACAACAAGATTACTATCTGACTGTATACCTGCTCCCAAACAAAGAATAAAGTCATCCGTACAAACCCATGCCTTATGAGCCTTCACTCCGGAACGATCTAACTCCATAACAGTCATTCCTTGTTTTCCATCCGAAACAGCTCCTACAAAAGTTCCTTTATTACGAGGCTGATAACTTTTAATCAGAGGCATAGGCGCATTATCTTCAAAAGCTGTTACTCCCGGTAATTTCCGCCAGTCCCAAAGAGGAAAAACATCCAGATACTCCTTACCATCTTTATAAATATAAGTAGCTCCATCTGCCATATAATACCCTTTCATATTATCGCCATTCATCATTTCCGTACCGATAATACGGTCAGAAGCCATTTTTATAGACGCCATCCAGGAAGGACGGCGATGAATTGTATAATCCGACTGCCAGAAATGCTTATGTCCTGTAAGCACATTCACTGCAGGTGCAGGATAATTATCACGAAGCAAAGCTGTTGCCACAGCCACGCACTCATCTGATTCACCTCCACCTAACTCCGAGGCTGCAAATGCAAGACTCAGTGCTTTATGTACGGGAGCATGATGAAACAGTTGACGTCCCAAAGCATTCACATCCATCATTCCTTTCCAAATAACCCAACGATATCCCTTATCAATCAGTGTACTCAGAATACTCAACTGTTTATCATCAAATGCTAACGACGTCCCTGAAAATAACCCAGAGAAGAAACTCATTCCGGATACGAACGAAAGCCCATAATTACCAAATTGCTGCTGAGCACCATGCTGGTGAAAGCACCAATCGTCTTTTATACCTTCTGCTCCCCCCGTGACTATTTCAGATGCAATGGTATCACGCGCCATCTTTACCAACTCATAATCATTCTGTAATAATGCACGCATCATTACATTTCCGGCAAGCCATACCTTATTCTGTCCGGTCATCCCAAACTTAGCATTCTCCATTACAGTTATAGCATTCTGTTTCTCTACAGGGGTCAATTGCTTCTCAAACAAGATAAAAACCGTACCCAGTGTTTTAGGAATACCTATTTGATTATACCACCAGTTCAAACATACCGGTTTAGCAGTAAACCAATAATTCAAAGCTTTATGAATAATCGCTTCCACCTCCGAAGAATGATAGTAGGAAGTCTGATCGGAGCTATAGAGCTTTACCAGCTCCAGAATACGTTCCGCATGAATTTTAGGCTCCCAGCCGGAACGCTTTTTGTCATCGTAATTAATATCCGGCCATGTTCCTGCTTCCGTGAAAGAAGACAGATAAGTTTCTACTTTCTTTAAATCAAAAGGATATCGCTGATGTAGCTCTACCACAACCTGATCCGAAATCTCTGTTTCCGGTTGAATAGACGAAAGGATGGACAATAAACCAAACAGATCTTTACCGGAAGGGACCAACATTCGGGCATAATTTTGCTTGATACGCACCAACTCATCCACACCACTTGCCTGTACAGTAACAGATACAAGTAATACACTAATTATAATCAGTTTACGCAAAACTTTCATTCCTGTTTATTTTTTCAGTTGTTCTGTTTCCATTATAACAGCCGCCCACAATATGCCGGCAACAGCCTCTTTGGCATTCAATATTTTGGGAACAGTAACATATTCTACAAAATTCTTTTTAATCACAACTCCATCACATGCTCCTATCACATCCAGTAAGCCTCTGTCATTCACCTGTATAAAAGGAAAGAGACTTTGATATCCCCTATATGCAACCGGAGTATATTCCTTTGCTTTTAAGAGCCCTAACTCTACACCACGCTGAATAGAGTATACAAACATAGCAGTTCCGGATGGATCTACAAAATTTAAAGGATTATCTCCTTTATCCACAACCATAAACCAACCGCCGGTCTTCTTATCCTGCACTTCTTTCAGCCCTTTACACATTTTCAGATAAATATCAAGGACCTGCTGATAATTCGGATGTGTTGTTGGTAGTAAAGCCAGTAGTTCAGGTACCACCAAAGTGTACCACCCCATGCCTTCACTCCATACCTCTGGTGACAGTCCGGTAGTTTTATCCGCCCACACAGCCTTTTCAGGCTCTGTAGTCCATGCATGAAGGATTAGTCCATCCGGGCGTTGCAAATGACGGGCAGCAGTAATAATATTCCTACATGCCACATCATAGCAATAATCGGCTTCCCCCACATATTGTGCACAACGTATAAGGAACATCTGCATCATAAAAACACCATCTATCCACATATTAGAACTCCGGTTTCCGTGCCAGAACTGTCCATCGGAACTGGGATACTGATCCACAGCTTTCAATATTTGCAAGGCAGCTTTCTTGTATTTCTCATCACCCGTACGCCCGTATAATGTACAAAAGGCCGAACCGGTCATGAAATTATCGAGATTCGTTAATCCGCCTCCTTTGTAATTACCCGTTTCATCGACGAAATGATCCATATATTTCTTTATATATTCCAGATACCTGCTATCGCCTGTCAATTGTCCCAAACGGTCTATAGCCTCAAACATATATCCCTGCACATATGTATAGTCTTTCCAGTAAGCCATCCGATAATCCGGATATCTCGCCATGACAGTTTCCGACAAAGGTATAGCCAAATATTCCGGGGTAACTCCGGGGGTATATCCCAGTTTAGCTTCCGGCACTCCCTGAGAAGTAGTTCGCCGATAGTGGGTAGTAGTCTCCTGAGAAAAACTCGTACCGACTGCACATACGATACAAACTCCTACTACTATTTTCCGTGTTATTATCATAGTCATTAATGATTAAATCCAAATCAACGGATTACGTACAGGCAGATTACGCACCACTTCGTCGGTTACAGGAAAATGTTCTAACTTCTCCCACGTTGACTGCCAGTTTTTATTATGAGTCTGTAGCGCACCGAATATCAGGAAAGGATGTGCTACCGGCCATTCATCCCAATACATTACATCTTTCGTATAAATCCAGCTTTCTTTATCAATGACATAAGGATAGATAAAATTAATACCTTTCTCCATATTCTTACCTCCCTCTGCCGTATAAATCCATAAATTATCATTCTTATCCGAAAGCGTCTGGCATATTGTTGCCATGGCATCCAGATTAAATAAAGAATAACCATAAGGTTTCGTACGCGCTGTCTCCAATGGAAAACTGCCGTCTTCTGCCATCTGCTTAGGTAAAAGTACTTCTTTATAACGCCGCTTACAAAAATCCATCATATCCTTATCACCGGCATAACGGGCAAATACAGCAGCCTGCATCACCCAACAGGTACCATGATTATTCTTAGCATTCATCTCGTCTATGCCATACTGATGTGTGAACATCCATTTCAAATAATCAGCAAACCACTGTTTAGTAGACTTTATATCATCCTTAGACAATACTCCAAGCTTTTCTAACTGCCATAACGATTGGGCTACTTCCATAAGATGTACCGTATCAATGATGCCAATACCACGTCCTGTAGCAATTCCCTTAATAGCTTGCGCATACTGCAAGTTAGGATTCATTTTCGTAGACTCATTCACAAACCAGGCACGCACATGCGCCAGTATCGCATCTACATATTCTTTATCCTGAGTCAATAAATAAGCAGAGGTCAGATTACCTACGATTGAACTAAAGCGTATCATAGCATGACGATGAGCTACAAAATTATCCGGATTGGTCTCACCATCCCGACGCACATAAGGTCCGTCAGGGTTCAAAGTATCCGGCCACCAATAATCACCCTCCGAATAAAAATCATGTATATCCCCTGCACTGCGTTCCGCTATAAAGGCGGTAACCGTTACCGGCTCCTCCTTTATATTCATAGCGGCACGTTCCAGTATACCCTGCTTTAAAACGCACTTCACAAAATCTTTACCGTCTTTATCCGATGTACACGAAATAGCCAGAAAAGAACAGATCCCTAAAAATAACATACCTACCTTTTTCATAATCTTACTGCACCGTTATAAATGATGTTTGGACTTTATCAGCTTTTACAGCTACACAGGAAGTACCGCCTTGCGTACGAACCCGTATTTGTGCCCGCCCGTTACGTGCCTGTACTTTGCGGGAACCGGTTGCCGTGCCCTGATTCTGTATCAGTTCTCCGTCACCGGCAATATCGAAAGAAACAAAAACTCTGGAATCAAGACACCTGATACCATTACTATCTACCAGCTGGGCTTCAACTTCAACAATTCCGTCTTCTTTAGGAGTAGAAGTTACCCGGAATGCATGTTCTTTCCCCCACTTCTCGGTCTGATATTCAAAGCTCAATTCATCAGCAAGAGCTTCTTTTCCAGCAGCCACAGCACGCAATATGTTCTGCCCCTTAGCAAGCTTCACATTCCAGCGCAAACCCGCTGCGGGGAAGTCCTGACTATTACGCTTGCGTATCCCCTGGCTTTGTCCGTTCACAAACAGTTCCACCGATGGACAGTTAGAGTAAACCAAAACCTCTTTTTCTTCATCGGCATCTCCCCATCTCACAGGCCAACCATGCCCATAGATATGCACCATAGGCTTTTCTGTCCAATAGGATTGGAATACGTAATAGCTTTCCTTTTTCGTAAAGTCACGTTCCACCACTCCTTTCTGATTCATATATGGTACCGGATTATCCGGACGCACCGGTGTGGAAAAGTCCTTAAACGGCCAATAAGCAGCACCGGTCAGCCAAGGCATATTCTCCTGTTCCTTCAAATGCCAATCTATCAACTTAACGATATAACTTTCCGACCAGTCTCCTTTCTTCAACACCAGAGCCGAACCGTTCAGAGCTGCATCGCCATCACTTTCACCTTCTTTTCGTATAGGAGCAGTAGCCTCCGCATGACGTCCGGCATGGCTATCACCACCCCACTCTACATGCAGAAAATGTTTCACCTTCTCCATTTCTTCTTTGGACATCTGCTGATAATCTGTATAAACCCCACGATACCAACCGGCCCAGATAGAAGGAGAATATACATCTACAATATCGCTACAGAATGCACAACGGCGAATTGCCGTCTTGCGTTCGGCATCAAGATGATGTGCCAGTGTATTCAACTCACTCATCAGGCTCCGTATCTCGCGTTGTTCAAATTCAGGAAAGTCATTCGGCCAGTCATTCTCATTACCCAATCCCCAGATTATCACTGAAGGGTGGTTATAGTGCTGGGTTATCATATTCGTCAACATACGTTTCGCTTGTCCGCGATAAGTTTCATTGCCCACACCACCACGGCACCAGGGAATTTCTTCCCAAACCAGAATACCCAGTTCATCACAAAGATTCAAAATGATTTCAGATTGCTGATAATGTCCCAGACGGATGAAATTCACCCCCATCTCTTTCATCATTTTCATTTCTTGTATCATCTGCTCCTCGGTCATGGCAGCAGCTACTCCTGCATGATCCTCGTGCCGGTGTGTTCCCCGCAACAAGAGGCGCTTTCCATTCAGCATGAAAGGCCCCTTATCTATAAACTCAAAAGAACGGAAACCGAAACGTTCACTCGCTGTCATTTTCTGTCCATTGGCAGTTACAGTAACCTCGCAAGTATATAATACCGGATGATCTACATCCCAAAGTTGTGGTTTATCAATCTGAATACCCAACATATCCAAATCTCCCAACGGAGTTATTTTATCCAGCGTACGGGTAGATACCACTTCACCTTTAGCATTCTTCACAGTAACTTCCACCAGTGCTTCACGCACATCCGCAGGATTATAGAATGTACCGGATACCTTTAACATCCCCTTTTTCAATTTAGCGTCCAATGCCGGTTCTATCCGGAGAGACGCCACGGAGACTTCCGGAAGATACACCAGATTCAGATAACGGTAAATGCCGCCATACAAATTGAAGTCCGATAAATCCGAAGGTATCATTTCAGCATCCCGGGTATTATCACAACGAATACTCAATGGAATTTCACCTCCAAAACGTTCAGCTTCTTTGCTTGCCAGAAAAGTTCGCACGGCATCTGTTATATCTACATTCCAACTATCATATCCACCGACATGACTCCCCACTTTGGTCATATAAACATATACCTCCGTCTTCTGTCCCGCTCCTTCGAATTCCAATACCACCCGTCCGTTAGGATATGGATTATCCAGCTTCAGGCGTGTTTTATACCACCCCGGCCCCTGATAGTAATTCAAATCCGGATCGACAGCATCCTCCGCATTAAAGCAATGGGGCAACGTAACTTTTGTCCATATAGGTTGCTCTTCCGGCTGGCCTTTCTTTACAGGGCGTACCAGTTCCCAGATATTGCCCACATCCTGACGGAGAAACTCCCAGTTATCCGTTAACCGGATCTTATTGCCCATCACAGGTACCTTCGCAAAGGTACCTGCAACAAAGCAACTCATCACTAACAATGCAATTATACGTCTCATACCTATTGATTCTCCACATTTACAGAATAGCCGTACCTTCTTTCTCTAATTTAGCTTTCTTAAGCAAAGCTTCCAGGAAGTAATAGTCTGCATAAACCAAAGGCACATCTCTCTCAAAGTTGTGCGCACCTGTGCTGTGCAAGAGTAAGAATCCACGATCACCATCCAATTGCGCACGATAGTTCTTGCTTAAGCTCTCAACAATCGTATCCGCCCATTTCTTGTATAACGCTGCTTTCTCCGGATTGTACATGGACAATTCGTACATGGCACAAGCCATCACTGCGGCAGCAGAAGCATCTCTCGGTTCGTTCGGAATACCCGGAGCATCAAAGTCCCAATATGCAACCATATCTTCCGGCATGGTAGGATTGGTAAAGATGTAATTGGCTATATTCTCAGCCTGCGACAAGAATTCCGGAAGTTTCGTTTCACGATAACACATGGTATAGCCATACAAACCCCATGCCTGACCTCTTGACCAGGCAGATTCGTGATTGTATCCCTGGTGCGTATGCTTATGAAGTACGTCGCCGGTGATTGTATCATAATCGATTACATGATAAGAGCTATAATTATCGCGGAAATGATTTTTCATTGTAGTGCGGGCATGTGTATTCGCAATGTTATAATACACGGAGTCACCGGTTTCCTTAAATGCCCAGTACAGCAATTCAAGGTTCATCATATTATCAATGATAACCGGACATTGCCACTTGTCCCGACTGTGATCCCAAGAACGGATACAATCAATTGTAGGCTTATAGCGGGTAATCAATGTGGCTGCAGATTCCAGCAGAATATCTTTGTAGTTCGCATCATTGGTCAGGCGATAACCGTTACCAAAGCTACAGTACATTTTGAATCCCATGTCATGCGTTCCGCCATTCGTTTTCTGGTCTTCTATATTAGCAGTAAATGCCTGTGCCTGCTTCTTCCAGAAATCATCTTGTGTATACTCATACATATACCACAATTCACCGGGAAAGAAACCACTGGTCCAGTCTCTTGATGCTACCAGGCGCAAGGCACCGTTATCTTCTATCGTGCGCGGAGAGACCGGCTTCCTTTTCAGTTGTTCCTCCGGCATGCTTGCTTTAGCAGAATCTATTTGCGTAAATGCATACTTCAACTGCTGTCCGGCAAAATCAAAACTGTCTTTTACGACATCCGTTTCTTTTGTCGCTTGGCTGCATGCTCCACATACGACCAATAACGATACTAATCCTGTTTTAAATTTCATAATAGTTATTCTTACTAATGTTGATATTGATTTAAAGATTAAATTCTCCATAAAAAGATTGCGCTAAGATAGGCGATTTCTCTTAGCGCAACTTTCAATATTGTCTTATTCATTTGAGATTCTATTCCAAATGATATGTAAAACATAAGCTATTTGGGAGTTTCTCCCTTATCATTATGCCTTTGTACCCACTCTGAAGGTGAATAGCCATAAAATGACTTGAAGCAGTTGGTGAAATAAGCATGACTATTGAAGCCTGTGTAGACCGATATTTCAGAAACCGTATAACTGGATTCCAACAAGAGTTTGGCAGCTATCTCCAAACGTTTATTACGTATCAACTCTGTTGGAGAAAGCTCCGTCACCGCTTTCAGTTTCCGGTACAGGTTGGCACGGCTCAAACCTAACTCCTGGCTCAACAAGTCCACTCCAAGCTCCGGATTAGAGATATTCTTCTCAATAATCTCAAAGAAACTCTGCGTAAACCGATCATCCCCCGAAACAATCTCGATACCCATCGCTTCCGGAGAGAACTTCTTTCCATATAGTTTCTTCAGTTTCTCACGGGATTCCAGCAAACTGTTGATACGGCAAATCAACACATCCATACTGAAAGGTTTCACGATATAGTCATCGGCACCAACCGAAAAACCTTCCTTGATATGAACCACCATGGACTTGGCCGTCATCAGTACTACCGGAATATGCCCAAGCTGTAAATCCTGCTTCACACGTGAGCACAGTTCCAATCCGTCCATCTGCGGCATCATGATATCACTCAGTATCAAATCCGGATATTTCTCCAGACTCAGTTCCAGTGCATCCTTACCATTGTTTACATCCAGCACATAGAAATAAGGATCCAGACATTCTTTGACGTAAGCTCTTACTTCATCATTATCTTCCGCCAGAAGTACAGTCCACTTCTTCTCTATCTCAAAGTGCATTTCCTTGGCTGACGGGATAACGTCCTCCACTACCTGCTCTTCATCATCCTCCACTAACTGCTCCTTGCCGTAGACAGAATTGCTGATCGGAATATAAACTTTGAAGATCGTACCCGTAGGCTGATTATGGGATACGGAAATAGTGCCTTTATGCAGAAGCACGATTGAGCGTGTCAGACTCAGACCGATACCCGTACCTACATTCTCTTTATTGTCATCTTCACCCTGATAAAAAGGTGCAAATATATTCTTCATATCTTCCTCCGTAATACCCTTCCCGGAATCGGTAACCGAGAGACAGGCAAACCTGGTATCGGCAGGCATCTTATTCAACTCCGCCTGCTGTTCCGACGGAAGTTCGGCAAAGGTACACCGGGACAGTGAAAACACAACTTTACCATTATTCGGAGTAAACTTCATCGCATTGGACAAGAGATTGAAGACCACCTTTTCTACGATAGACTTGTCAAACCATGCTGACATTCTCTCCTCATTCTTCTCAAAAGTAAATTCTATGGATTTCTTTGCTGCAAGATGGTTGAAGGCATAGTAAATCTCTTGCAGGAACAGATTCATATCCGTTTTGGCAATATGCAACTTCAACTTGCCTTCCTGGTTCTTGCGCAGATCCATCAACTGATTCACAAGCAGCAACAGGCGTTGGGCATTACTGAATATCAGGCTCAGCTTATTCTTCACGCTGGAAGAGAATTCCGGCATAGACACCAGATCCTGTAAAGGTGCAATAATCAGTGTAAGCGGAGTGCGGAGTTCATGGGAGAAATTGGTAAACATACGTATCTTCGCCTGATGGAACTCTTCCAGTTGCAGTTTCTCCTTCTGTTTGAATTGCAATTCACGCTCCAGCTTTTGCTTCTTCGATATATAATACATGATGAGTGTCATTATAAAGACAAAAGCAATGGCATAAAACAGGTAAGCATACCAGGTTTTCCACAAGGGTGGATGCACAATGATGCGTATCTTACGTGTCTGTTGGCTCCAGACTCCATCATTATTAGAAGCCTTCACTTCAAACACATAGGTTCCCGGACTTAAGTTCGTATAGTAGGCTTCCCGACGATTGCCAATATAATTCCAGTCTTTATCGTAGCCTTTCAGGAAAGTGGCATACTGATTCTGCCGGGCAAAAACAAAGTTCAGTGCACAGTAACCGATAGAGATATTATTCTGATTATAACTCAGTTCTATTTCTTCCATACCGTCCAGCACGGTGTCCAATATTCCGGTTTCGTCTTCCGGTTCAATCACCTGGTTATTCACTACCAATTTCGTGAACACCAATGGCGGTACAAAAGAGTTTAATTGCAACTCCTGCGGGCTAAAGGTCACAAAGCCGTTGTTACCACTAAAGCAGATTTCTCCATTGGGCAGTAATAAACCACTATGGGGAGTAAACTCATAGACTCCGATTCCATTCAGAGAATTGTAATTGGTAAACTCCTCTGTCTTCAGATTGTATTTCGAAATACCATTGCTCGCACTGATCCATAGGTTATTGTCGCTATCTTCCACAATGGAGCAAATATCATTCTCTATCAATCCCTGTTCCTTCGTTACGGTCTTTACAATTCCTTTCTCTTCATCGTACAAAGCGATACCGCCACCAAACGTACCAATCCAGATACGACCGGAACTATCACGCACAATACCCGTCACATAATTACTAAGCAACCGATGAGGCTCTTTCTCATCCGTATCATAGTAAACCACCTCTTCCCTATTTACATCGTACTTTATCAGACCATCATTACGGCTGCCAATCAGCATTACCCCATCACGCAACTTCAGTATGCAGCGCGAACTGGCAAACAGGCAACTGTCCTTTCCGCCATTAATAGGAAAGTGTTTCTGAAGTTCCTTTTTATCCGACAAGCGCATCACTCCCATACGCGAATCGGAAGTTATAATCCACAGACTATTATCCTTATCACGAAGCATGGAGTAAATGGACATTTCCCCCGGCAGCTGATAATAGAACGTATATTTCTTAGTACGGGTATTGAATTGATAGATAGATCCCTTATTCGTTCCGCACCAAAGTATATCATCTTCCAACAGAAGCCCTTTTATAATATTCTGGCTGTACTGCAACCGTGAAGCCTTATCTATCGGGTAATACGCATACTGCCTGTTTTCCAGATTATAATCGAGCAGCCCTCTGCCCTCCGTTGCCATATATAAAGAACCGCCGGGAGTGGAAACCATACAACCGTATATCCCAAACAATGCATCAAACACCGTAGCAGGATCATGGAAATCAAAGCGGTTGTTAAAGCGGCTGGAGAAACTCACTCCACCGGCATACGTCCCCACCCATACCGTCTGACTCCTGTCTACAAACAACGAATAAATGGAAAAGTGACTCAGATTCCCCTTTTCAAGGGAAGCATCCGTATGTTTCCAGAAAGAATTAGTGGAAAGATCGATGGTATACAGCCCGTCGAACGTACCGACAAGCAACATTCCGCGCAACTCCGATATGGCTCTGACGCTATTGCTCGTCAGGACACTGTTACCCTTATGGTAGGTCACCATTTCCTCCTTCTCAAAGTTTATGCGATACAATCCGCTCAGTCCGCTTCCCACCCATAACGTTCCGTTTGAATCTTCATAGATAGTAGAGATGCTATTGCCAAGCAGATGAAGCCCCGGCGTCCGGGTGGTCAGTTGCCGTTGCACTTTCATGTTCATATCGCAGACAAACAGGCCTTTCGTAGAAGTGCCTATCAGAATCTGATGCTGCTTCGTTTCGTAGACTACAGAGATAAATTCATCTTTGATCTTCCCGTTCAGGTCTATACGCTGAAATACATCCATTGCAGGCACATACAGGTACAGCCCCTTGGTAGTTCCTATCCAAAGGCGATTACGGGAGTCTACCGTCAGGCAGCGTACTTCACTTTTAGCAAAAGCGCCGTATCGTTCGTCAACAAACGGCTTGATACGGTTGGTTTTCAGGTCGAGTTTATTCAATCCGCGTGCCGTGCCAATCCACAAATTGCGGTCGTTATCTTCGGCTAAACTCCAGATATGATTATCACTCAGGGTCAGAGAGTCTTTCGGATCATGTTTATAGATCACGAACTCACTGCCATCATAACGATTCAATCCGTTGCGCGTACCAAACCAGATGAAACCTTTGGTATCCTGGAATATTTTAAGCACAGATATCTGAGACAAACCATCTTTCAGATTCAGGTTCGAGAAATAGAAGTTCTCATTATTCTGCGCGGTTATTTTCAGGGTTGCCAGCAAGGTTATCAGCAAAAGAATATGTTTTCTCATAGGTCAAAAAGAAATGTGATAGGCTTTATTTCGTCAACAACTCCGTAGCGCACCATAACAATGGAGCGTGAGCGTGCAGGTCACCGGTGATTTGCTTGCGGTTCATGTAATGGTTCTTGTCATTCTTGATATTGGTTCCCTCGCATACGTTTGTTACCTCGTCTTCATCATTGATATAAGAAACCAATGCCAGCCATCCTTTTGTGGCGGCAGGAGCATAGGTTTTCTTATCGAGCCAACCGTGTTTTACACCCACCAGCATGGCATAGGTGAACATTGCCGTGCCGGAAGTCTCTTTGTACGAAGCGGATTCATCGATCAACTGGTGCCACATGCCATCGGGGTCCTGATTTTCGAGTAAGGTAGCCATCATCTTTTTATAGGCTTCCATAATAACCGGGCGGTTCGGATTATCCTTCGGAAGTACGGAAAGCAGACGGGACATTCCGGCAGCCATCCAACCATTGCCACGTGCCCAGAAGAAAGGGGCTGTGGGGGCGTGATAGAAAAGACCGTTCGGTCGTTGTATCTTCTCCAGATACATCGCCATTTCAGCAGCGGCGCGGTCTATATACTTCCGGTCACCCGTAGCCAGGTAGGCTTGCGACTGTATGGTGGTTATCATAAACATGTCGTCAATCCATACACGCGTTTGCCAGGAATAGCCCTGTTCGGCATACGCTTTCTCCTCCGGCTTGGCATCGGCAGGAACTTCCCATTGGGTATCGGCATACTTCATTCCGAGATCGAAGTATTTCCGGTCGCCCAACTTCTGCATATAGATTTCGAGGGGAACAGCCCCCACCACGTTATAGTCTACGTGCACCATGCGGGGGAGCATCTTCTTTTCTGTAGTAAACAAGGGTTCAAAGCGTTCCTTCAGCCGCAGTTGCATATCTTTATTCTTCACGGCTTTGCTGAACCATAAGGCGCCCAACCAGGTGCAGGCATCAGGATAAGTCACATAATTGGGAGCTTTTTCCGCCCGCGGATTTCCAAAGCGGGTATGAGGGGTGACCAGGAACTTATTGACTATACGCGTACCTATCACTTTCGGATCGGCATCTTTCATACGTTTCTTCAAATCGGCATCCTGGGCGTTCATTGTTCCACACCAGCCTGAAAAGGCGGCAAATAGGATAAGTAAGATCTTGTGCGTCTTCATTCCATAGCATTGTTAGCAGATTAATAACTATGGCAAAATTAGGGAATTTGGGGCTGAGGGGTTTGAAGGATCGTTCCAAAAGCTTGAACTATTCGCTCAAAATAGCGTATATAGGCCTATCTTACAGCATCTTCCTCTTCTGCCGACTCCTCGCCCACCCTAAGCACTTTATGGTCCACCCACCGCACCGGTTCTTTCAGCGGTGTAGGTTTGGTGCAGCACTGCGAACTGACGGCCAGGCGATAGGTTCCATCGGGCAAATCTTTGGGCAGACGGAAGAAAAGGCGCGAACGGGTGTTCATACTCCCCAGCTCTGCGGCAGGGAAATGGTGTATCACTTCTTCAGTTTCCGCATCCAGCAGTTCCACTCCGCGCAGGGGCGAATCACCGTTCATCAACAGCAGGCGTCCTTTGAGAAAGACGTAACCTCCGGGGGTGAGGCATTCATTGTGCGTGCCGCTCTCCATATCGCGTATATCGAAGATGAAAGGGCCTTGTTGAAGGGAGTTTTCTACGTGGAAGAGAGGGTCTTCGAATGCTTTTTTCAGTTCGGTGCTCAAGGCGTAAGAGAGCGATGCCTGGTTCTGTGCGCGGGCGGCAGGGTTGATACGGTTGAAATTCCACATACCACGCACGACGGGGGTGAGCCGTCCCATAGGCGTGTTCAGGGCATAGCCGTCTACAAGCGCGTCGCGGGCAACGGACATGAGTTGGTTTACAATCAGTTCGGTGTCGGCGGCACGGTAGATGCCCCGGCTGCGCTCTTCGAGGATAAGTGCCAGGTCGTGCACATCGAGTGTGCCCCGCAGCACGACGCGGGGATGGAGGTCGTCACTTTCTTTCAGGTTGTAGTGCTGGAGGCGGACGCCCCATTCTACACGTTTCTTGTATTTAGCCATAATGATGGAAAAGTTTTATTCAGAGAGGTAAAGGTAGGCAATGCGTGTGAGAGTATGATGGTAGTGGCGGTTAAAGTGTGTGAAAGGGTAAGGATGAAGTTCATATACGCTCCGATATAGTGTTTTATACCGAAGCGTATATTAAATTATACCGCACGGTATATTTATTTATATCACTCGGTATAAACAGATATACCGCACGGTATAATTAGATATACCGAATGATATAATTCAGTATATCGGATGATATGTATACTTCATCCTTAGGCTGTAGGAAGGTATAACAACAGGAGGAAGGGAGGAATGAAGAATGAGGAACGAAGAATTACCTTGCGGCATGCTTGCATAGCGCAGCCAAATTCTTCATTCTTCATTCTTAGTTCTTCATTAAATTATCATTTCCCAAAACGCGCCCGCCTATACCCAGCATAAATCATCAGCGCAAAAGCGCAGGCATACGTAATGAAGACGGCAGTCAGTCCCGGCGGTGTATCACCTCCGCCATACGAATGAAGACCGGACAGATAGTAGTTCACACCGAAGTAAGTCATCAGTACCGAAGCAAGGCCCAGTACGGACATGACACTGAATGCATAATCCGAACGGAGAACGGGAAGAAAGCGTGCATGCAGGATAAAAGCATAAACTACCATCGTAATCAATGCCCAAGTCTCTTTAGGGTCCCAGCCCCAATAACGTCCCCACGACTCATTTGCCCAAACAGCACCAAGGAAGATGCCCGCCGTCAGCAGATAAAGCCCTATATGCAGGGACATTTCATTGATGATGCGGAGTTCACGGATATGGGGCTGCAACAAGGCTACTTTCGACGGATTGCCGGCACTCATGAATGCAAGGGTAAGCAGACCGAGCAGGAAACTGATACCGAAGAAGCCATAACTTGCCGTAATTACAGCCACATGTATCATCAGCCAATAAGACTTCAACACCGGAACCAGGGGAGTGATTTCGGGATCCATGAAGTTCAGGTTGGCAACAAACAGGATGATACCTGCGAAGAAAGCCGCCAAAGCCAACGTCATGGAGGAACGCTTGATAAACAAAAGTCCCGCCAACGCTGTAGCCCAGGCCACATATATCATGGACTCATAAGCATTGGCCCAGGGAGCACGCCCGGATATGTACCAACGGATACCGATTCCGGAAGTATGCAACAAGAAGATCAGTACGACCAACGCCACCAAGGGAATGATAACGGTTTTCAGCAGACGGCGTCCGGGCTTCAGTAACTGCCCTACCACGAATATCAATAATAACAGTCCGACCGCCATATACCCCATAGCCGACCAGAAGAACAAACGTGCTTTATTATAAAACAATTCCCACGACACTTGCTTCTCCGTCAGCAAAGGTGTGGCGCTCTGCTTCTGTTGATACACGTTCATCATGGAAAGCACCTCTCCCGCGCTCTCCCATGTACCGGTACGCAAGGCATCAAAAGCTTCTCCCAGATACCACGGCATGATTTTCGATACGAACAGAGAGTCTTTCCCGGAATACACACTCAGATCATCTCCCGGAGAATACCATTTGCCACTCGTATCTCCCGGCAACGGGAACAGTGCAAACATCTTTCCTTGTTGCAGGGAATACAGGATATTAATCTTTTCGTCCAGCTTCAACAGGTCCTTTTCAAGCCGCGAACGTTCGGCTGCCGGACGGGAATATGCCTTGTCTACGGCATCGGAAATCAGATAGCTGCCATCTTCACTGAATACATCAAAGAAACGGATATATTTACCTTCGGGCAGAGCGTAGGCTTGCGGCAATTCTTTATTAGTCTGGCGGATAAAGGGAATATTTCCCCAGTAAGACGGATTCATAAGAAAACCGATAATGACCTGTTCGGAGCTAAGTCCTTCGAAAGTATCGCTGCGGTAGATCTTGCGCAAGAGTTTGTCCGTATAAGTATCTACAGGTTCAATACGGCCTGTAGGACATTGTATCTGCATTCTCCCCCATTGTTCAGCCTGTTCGGCAGGGATGGTGTTCTTCAGCAGATGTTCCGTTTCTGCCTTTTGCGCAAAGGAAAGGGTGGGAAGAAAAGCCAGTAGCAAAAGAGGAGTCACCTGTTTCAATTGTTTTGCCAGTTGGCGGAAACGGGATTTTTTATCTGCCAGAGTCAGCAACATACCGGCAAGCAGCAGCAGATATCCGGCATACGTAATACCTGTTCCTGCCGTATCATTGTTGACGGTCAAGACGGTGCCCTGTTCATCGGCATCATAGGAGGACTGGTAGAGCCGGTATCCCTGTTCGTAAATCACCTTATTCATGTAGATGTGTTCGCTCCGTTCTCCCTCTTCCGTATGAATGGTAAGGAAACTCTCAAAAGAAGAAGGGCTGTGAGAACCGGGATAACGAACTAACTTAAAGTCATCCAGGCGGATGGAAAAAGGTAACGGGCGTTGGTCTTCCGTCGTACGCATATGGGACACGGTTTCTCCTTCCCTGATATGCACAATGCCCTCAAAACCGAACATATTGGTCACCAATGCTCCCAGCAGAATTACAATGAAGGAAATATGCAATAGTAAGACTCCGTATTTGCGCCGGCTCCACAGACGTGCTTGCCAGGCAGTAGCACAGAAATTGAGTACCAAGAGAAATTGCAGAAGATAGAAAAGCGGATTGTTATAGATTATTTCCCTTGCCATTGCCGTCCCTTGCGCCTTCTCGACAAAAGTTGCGGCAGCCAGCAAGATCACATAATGCACCAGCAATATCAGTGTTATCTTCCACGAGGTGAACATCGCTTTCAGGGAGGAGCTTACTTTTTTCATGCGCGGATATATCCTTTCAATTGTTTTATGATTGATCTGTCATTCTATTGAAACATTGTTATTCTATTGAAACATTCAACGTAGCCAACAATTCTGCCAGTGCCGGTGGCGTCAGTTGCTGGGCAGCATCAGAAAGAGCTTTCTGCGGACAGCAATGCGACTCGATAAACAGACCGTCGGCGTGCAAAGATATGGCTTTCTCGCAAATAGCCGCCAATAATTCACGTTTTCCTCCGATATGGCTCGGATCACAGTAGAAAGGCAATTCAGGAAAATGAGTATGAAAACGTTCCGCCAACTCCCAAAGGGGGGCATTGCGGTAAGGAGAACTATCTACCGTGCAAAAGCCACGATGAATGATGCGGATGTCTTTCAGTCCGGCCTGTTGAAGGCGTTCTACCGCACCAATCCATAAGTCTACGTCAGGACATACAGGATTCTTCACCCATACCGGCATATCGCACCCACGCAGGGCTTCTGCCAGTTCGTGCATCATAAAAGGGTTGACCGTAGTACGCGCACCAATCCAGATCATATCCAGACCGGCTTTCCGTACAGCTTCCACGTGGCAGGGAAGTGCCACCTCAGTCATAACCCGAAGTCCCAGTTCCTGTTGTATCTCTCGCATCCAGTCCAGTCCTTCTTCGCCAACTCCCTCAAATGTTCCACAACGCGAACGGGGCTTCCACAAGCCGGCACGCAGAATACCAACGCCCATCTCTTTCAGTCCTCTTGCTGTTTCCAACATCTGTGTACGACTTTCCGCACTACACGGACCGGCCACTAAACCTATAGTTTTCATATTATAATAGTTACGAGTAACGAGCTAAGACAGTTACAGGCTACAGGCTACAAGCTACAAGTACCTTTCGGCATAATAACCGAAGTATCTCAATTCTCCTCCTCTTGGGAATTTAGATAGTCTGTAAATAACACGCCGAAAGGTACTTGTAGCTCGTAGCTCATGTAGCTCGTAGCTTTCTCACTCTTCGATAATCACACGGAAACCCACATTGTATACTTTCTGCCAAGGCAAATACGATCTGCGGTAGTATGTGGTGGACGCTTTCGGATGATCATTCCATGATCCGCCTCTAACCACTTTTTCCGCACCCGTACCTTGCGCCTTTTCATTGTAAGGATAAGGCAGATAATCAGAGGATGTCCATTCGGCAACATTACCCTGCATATCATAGAGCCCCCACGCATTAGCCTGGTACTCACCGCCTTTCACCATCAGCATATTGCCGTCATCCACACCATTCTCCTTGGGTTGATACGTGTAGTACTTATACCAAGGATCATTTTCCCGCATCGGCATCGGATTCACTCCCTTCACTGCCATCTGATTCAGGTGCTTGTCAGCCAGATTCTCAAACTTACCAAAGTCTGTGTTCAAGGAACCATACCAGAACTCACCGTCGCTACCTGCACGGCAGGCCCACTCCCACTGAACCTCGGTAGGAAGAGTAACGGTCTTACCGGTCTTTTCACTCAGTTTCTTGCAGAATGCCATTGCCTCTTCCCAGCTCACACGGATGGCAGGCTGTTCAGGGTTGTTGGCAGGATAGCCCTGGTGTACATGGTCTTTCCACAATTGGCGGATGAAGCGGCTGTCATGTTCCGGGAAGATTGTGCGGAACTGTTCATTGCTGACTTCGATCTCACCCATCCAGAATCCTTTCTTCACAACTTGCTTATGAGCAGGAGAGTAATCGGAATGCCCTCTGTTACTACCCATCACAAATGAACCGGCAGGAACACGGACAAAATTCATCTTTACGCCCGGAGCCAATTCAATGCTCATTTTCGTTTCTCCCTCATTGGCAAGCATAGTCTGGGCAGCGGCTTTATCAAACGGCCAGCCTTTGACTTTTACATCCTTGTCTTTATACTCCTTCCTTTCCGGTTTCACTGGGGCCGGTTTCTCTTGTCCTTCCAGGTATTTGGCATACGAACGGATCTCAGCCTGCCAGTCTACACCGGAGCGGGCATATTTCTCCGTCAATTCCGTACGGCGGCTGATTTGTTCCACTCCCTTAAATTCATTGGCTTTGAACTTACCATGATAAGGAGCATTGAAGTCAATCCAGTTGTACAGAGCTTGCCATTCCTTGTCGGTCAGTTCCACTCCATGATGCCCCGTCTTCAATATCTTGATCAACGGACTCACGGAAGCATGATATTCATACGGATCGAGCACTTCAATCTCCGCTTCCGGACCTTGACGGTACACATAAGGATGCAGATTCAGGTAACTGACTCCAAAACCGGAGAACTTATCTATCTTTCCACCTGTAAAGTCAGCCAGTTTATTGGAACCATCGTGGCAGGCAATACAAGCACGATCCAGTACAGGCTGTACTTCCAGATCAAAAGTGAAAGAACGTACTCCACCTTCCGGCTTCGTAATCTCATGGGGCGCCATTGCCGAAGCTTTCACACGTTTCGGTATAGGCAATTGGTTCTGGTCTTCGTGGCAACCTACACAAGAAACAGTTTCTCCCGGCATACCGGTCAGCCAGCTACGCATCCACTGAATGGCACGTCCTTCCGAATCCAACGGCTGCAATGAAATTGGTGTATTGGCAGGAATCTTAAATATCGCGGAACCGTCTTCTTCTACAGGAACGGTCCCCAACAAGCGCTTGATATCCCAGCCGCTCTGAACACCTTGCGCCCAATGGTCGGACGGAGTTCTGTTATAAGCATATTCATAAGCAAGCACACGGAATGCTTTTACTGTACCACGGGGCACACCTTCCAGACCTTCACCCTCGTATATATCCTGAATGAATACGGTAGCCTCCTTACTGGCCGGATTAATCTTTTCAGGAATCACCGGAGGTACCGGACGCTGCACTACCGGAGTCGGACAAATAAGGCCTTCACCTTCAAATTCGGCAATCAGCGTGAGGTTATCGTATATATCAATCAGATAGACTCCCCACAGGGCACTTTCATTCAGCTTAGCAGTAACCAGGAAATATTTATCGGTCAACGAATAAGGCTTGATAAACTGAGGCCATACGCCATCTACCAAGCGGTCTTTCACAATCGGTTCTATCTTACGGTCGCGGAAAGGCAATTCCTGTAACATACCTTTCTCCGACTTACGACTCTTTGAAGGATCAAACAACATCAAACGGCCGGAACGTGTCACACCATGATGACCGGAAATCACACCGATAAACTGTGATGAACCACCGGGCAGAGGCTTGGCATCGAACGTACTGTTCGGGAAGTAAGAACCACTACCATACAAAGACTTCTGTTCCGTTCCGTCCGGATTCATGTGCATTACGAAGCGTGAGAAATAGTGAGTCAAATCCGTATATTCCCAACGTGTGTACATGATACGGCCATTATTCATAACCGTTGGCGCCCAGTTGGCATCCTGGTCAAAAGTCAGACGACGCAAAGAGCCATCTTTCGGATCATACAGACACATATTACCTACCTCATCATTACCATTCACGCAAGGTACACCGTTATAACCGATATTGGATACAGCGATAAGCTTGCCGGAAGGCAGATAAGTAGCATCAAAGAATTCCAAATCCTTTTCCGGAGTTTCTATGAGTTTCTTCAAACCGGTACCATCCAGCTTCACCTCAAATACTTGCCAGCGGCGGTCGGTATCTACCATAGAGAACATCAAACGGTCAGCATCCCAATGTAATTTCAAATCAGGAACAGAGGAACCGTTGGTAGGTTTAAAGATAGTACGGGTCTTAACATCTCCACGCAAGTTGGATAACTCCGCAATCTCAGCATTAAAACCACCGCGTGAAGCGGAAGTCTGGTTGGACCAATTGTTATTCTGAGTACCCAGAGCACGCGGATTCACCTGACGGGCAGAAGTACCTATCTTGTAACGGCCGACAATGATCTTATCCATATCCAGCGCTGTATTTGCCAGCAGGATATCACGCTTCAGTTGCAAAGCTTTGCTGGCAGCTTCCAGTGCAGAAGCCTCATTCTTATAAATACCGGAGAAACCTTTTCCGGTCAACAGCTTCAGTTCGGCAAGTCTGACCTGGTTCGCATTCTTATCATAACCGGCATCTTTTGCCATATCATTATAAGCCTCTTCAATGGCACGCATATTCAGCCAACTCAGGGACTCCTGCAACTGATATACTTTCATAGCCTCCTGTGCCAGATTCAAATAGCCGATAACCTGATCGTCCAAGGTCGGTTTAGAAGCAATCTGGGCAACCTGGGCAGTGAAATAGGATTTATCATTCAGCAAATTAATGACTTCCGTTGCTATATGCTTTTCGATACCGGCATCATAGGTCGTAACCAACGCTTTCATATCGCTTCCGCCGAATGGCAGGAACAAAGTAGCCTCTGTCGGATATTTAGCAACGAGATCCGAAGCAGCTCCGGCACCGGTAATCCCTTGGAGACGGAAAATCACCGTACCCGCAGAAGAGCGGTTTTCCAATCCGATCTCCGCCTCAAAGCGGGTATATTTCTTATCCAGAGGAACCACGATTTGCGCATTGGCATTTGCCATGATCGTGCGTTTGTAGGTTTTACCTTTCATAACCACATCCTGTCCCTTGGCATTCTCATTAAAGCGCAGACCACCGCTACCTGTTTTCTTGAAAGTACTTCTCAGGTCGTTCAGCCAAACCGAAGAGCCGTCTGCCGCCACTAATTTAGCATTTGCCCATACAGCCTGGTCATCTCCTGTACCATCTACAGTACCCCAGGTATAAAGCACCATTTCATCCAGTCCGGTTATATCCGCCGAGAAAGGCACTGCCGCCTCTTTTGCCTTAATTACCTTCGATGCAACCGGCAAACAGGTCTTTTGCATTTCCGTATGGGCCTGATTCTTAGCCGCAGCAATGCTTTCCGCCCACGTAGCAGGCGCTTTCACCTTCGCACTCGCCCTTCGCTGTGCCATAGTGGGAAGCGACAGGGCAATGCATACAGACATTACTAATAATTTCTTATTCATAATACTTTGTTCTAAAGTTAATCTCCTATTTTAAGTTCGGTAAGCGAAAATTGTCTATATAGCAGGCAGCGGATATCTTACCGACATTCTTCTTATCATGCAAGCTCCACACCACTTTACCGTTTTTATCTATCTCTATCAATTGCGGTTCATCCACCGTGGTATCTTTTGTATGTCCGTACCAGTTACAAATCAATAGATTCCCATTCTTCAATTGCAGGATTTGCCCTACAAACAATAAAGCAACTCCTTCAATATCCAGTGCATTTACTCGTTTCAACTCTTCGCCTGTCTTGCGGTCGATCACGATGTAACAATGATTGTCGCCACAAGGCAACAGCAGATTTCCATCAGGAAGTTCAAGAGACGAGAATGCCTTGCCCTCAATCTGATGCTCAGCGATGATCTTCCCTTTACGGTTTACTTCCAGCACTTTCTGTTTTGCCATTACCGGTATCAGATAATTGCTGTTCCGGAGTTGGAATACTTGTCTGAACTGGCTGTGGGGTCTTTCCACCTCCAGATTCAATGTTACTTTGTTTACTTCTTTACCTTTCTTATCCAATTCTATGAATTGGGCAGGAACACCACATATTCCCAATAACACGCCACCGTTCTGCAACAAGGTAGCTGATTGTAATTCTGTCTTGTCCGGTGTTTTATAATCCCAGACCACCTGATGGTCCCATGTCACGAGTTTTGCTCCCCGCTTATACGAATACAAGATTTCTCCCTTTTGAGTCAAAGCAACCGCATTACATTCTTCCCCTTTCTCCAAAGCATGCTGCCATTCCACTTTCCCCGTCTGTTTATCCAGCAGCAGAATATTCGGATTTCCGGAACCGGCAACCAAGAGTTTATCTTGTGCTGCCGCCCGAAATCCCATGGAAAGAATGATCCAAATAATTATATAAACCCTCATCATTCTTTTTGTAATCAGTGTTACTTATTCTTCAGTTCATTGAACAGTTCGAATGCCTGTTCCGGTTTCAGGTTTTCGTGTACCACTGCATGAACGGCCTGTATCATAGCGGCAGGTGCTTCCGACTGGAACACATTACGTCCCATATCCACACCGGAAGCACCCTCACTGATTGCCTTATAGCACAGTTCCAACGCCTCCAGTTCAGGAAGTTTCTTTCCGCCTGCAATCACTACAGGAACAGGACATGCTGCCACCACCTTTTCAAAACCATCACAATAATAGGTCTTCACGATATTCGCCCCATTCTCGGCAGCGATACGGGAAGCTAAACCGAAATAACGGGCATCACGTGCCATATCTTTACCTACAGCCGTCACTCCCATCACCGGTATTCCGTAACGGGTACCTTTATCCACTGCCTTGTACAGGTTGGCAACCGTTTTTGCTTCGTGGGCTGCATCTCCGATAGACAGCATGATTGCCATGGCCGATACATTCATACGTATCGCATCTTCAACGTCAATCAAGACATTGTCATTCAGTTCTGTAAGAATAGAAGTGCCGGCATCCGAACGAAGACAAACAGGCTTATTGGTACTGGGCGGTATTACCGTACGAAGAATACCGCGTGTACACATCAGGCAATCTGCATATTCTATCAACGGAACGATGTTCAAATCGATACGCTCCAAACCGGATGTCGGTCCCATAATAAAACCATGGTCAAACGCCAGCATCACGGTTCTGCCTGTCTTCGGATTGAAGATACGCGATAAACGATCCTTCATACCCCACGGAAGATGTTCCGCTCCTTTTACATGAAAACTATTATTAGTAGAAGCTACCCCCAAACCAAAATTGCAGCCTTCTCTTAAATCATCTAAATCAGCCATTTCTTATCTTTTCATTAGTTATTTATTATAAAGCTTTTGCGAACGCATCAAACATACACGACCAGGATGAAGCCCCGGAATCCGCGTACCCGATAGAACGTTCGCCGTAATTACGGGCACGTCCGAAGTTTGCTTTCATATCTTTAGTAGCTTCAGCACCTTTCACAGCTGCTTCGGCACCCGCTGCCAGGATAGCCTTCACATCAGCAGAATCACAAGCCTGAATGGCTTCCACCGCCGGTATCAGGGCATCCATCATTGTTTTATCTCCCTGTTTTGCTTTTGTTTGTTTTCTCACACCTTCAAGTCCACCTGCAAACATAGCTTTTACGCCTGCCACATCCAGTTCGATACCTTCCGCATGGTCGCTCATTCCCAGGAAGAATCCCCCCAGTAATGTGCTGGTCGAACCGCTGATCTCAAGCATCAGGTTAAAACTCATGTCATTCAGCATCGCCTTAAACTCAGTGCTCTTATCAGCCGTAGCAACAAGGGCGGACATGGATTGAACGATAGCTGTTCCATGGTCGCCATCTCCCAATACCGCATCCAGTTTTGAGAATTCGTCGGAGCGCTCCGTAATGCACACCAGCGCATTACGAAGCATCTTCTTGAAATCATCTATAGTCAGTTTATCCATCTTTTATTTACCGATAGTCGTCCAATAAGGAGCATTAGACATTTTATTGTTCAGATAATCGATGTGATCGTCATCCAGCAAACCAAGAATCATCTGGAAACCTGCCTGTTCCTGAACGGTCAGCAACTCACCGATACGGGCAGCAGCCACTTCGATTCCGGCATTTTCCAACACCTGATGCGCTTTGCGATAAACGATATTCATCTCCATGTGCGTAGTTGCCCCCACACCGTTAATGATTAATAAAACCTTGTTACCGGCTTTCGGCTGTAGCTTCTTCATCAGCAAACCGATCATTTCTTCGGCTGTTTCATCGGCAGAAACCAATTGCTTGCAACCGCCGCCACCTTCTCCATGCTGCCCCATACCGATTTCAATTTCACCGTCCGGAAGGTCGGAGATGGTCATGCCGTTTTGCGGATGGGTACAGGACTTCATAGCCACTGCCAACGTAGCCAAACGTGCATTGAAACGTTCACCTATTTCAATAATCTCGTCCAACGACTTACCTTCTTCAGCGGCAGCTCCAACGATTTTAATCAAAGGAACACAACCTGCCAGACCACGGCGATCTTCATCCGGTGCATCCAATCCGGCACTGATATCATCGTGTGTCAGGATAGTCTTTACCTTAATGCCTGTACGTTCAGCCAACTGGCATGCCATGTTTGCACTCATGATATCACCGGAATGGTTCAATACCACAAGCAAGATACCGGCCTCACGTTTGAACATCTGCAAAGCCTGGAACAAGCGTTGTGCACCCGGAGCTGCAAAAATATCACCGACTACAGAACAGTCCAACATTCCGTCGCCCACGAAGCCGCTTAATGCGGGTTCATGACCGGAACCACCCAAAGTGATCACAGCTACTTTATCTTCAGCTTTCGCATGTGCACGCACAATAATATTTTCTCCGCCGATGGCTACCTGATTACTATAAGCCATTACATATCCTTCCAGCAATTCAGCTGTCAGATTATCCGGATCATTTATGAATTTATTCATCATAGTTTCTTTCTACTAATTGATTATTTATCAAACTGCATTAACTCCAAAGCAATACCTTCTTCTTCAATGAAAGCAATTGTCAGATTCTCTCCACCCGGCATCGGTTCAACCAATACTTTTGCACCTTCCAGTTCGGCTGCCAGATCATCTACTTCATAAGCAATATGTGCTACTTTCTGAATCAACTCAGGCATCCAGCTGCCTTCTTCGAAACGCAAGTATTCTATCTTATTGGGGCTTTCATTAAAGTTAGTCAGCCATACCTTCAATCCTTCCGCATATACCTCACCCGGTTGCGGTGTGGTGGTCGGTACTCCAAAATGATTAATCTTTCTCATGGTATTCTTAATTATTGAATGATTTACAAAGCAGCCTGTCCATTAGTAAAACGCAGACCATCATTATCATGGTAACATGCCCACTCATCTACAATGGCTCCCTCAGGACCGGCCATCATAAAGTGGAAAGTACCCAGCTCTTTCAGACGGAGAACATCACCCACATTCTGTTTCACGAAATTCTTGCTCTTGATAGGACCGTGAGATGCCGGAACCGCAGGAGCATTCGGAGTTTCATCTCCTACTTCGGAGAAGTTATAAACCCAACCGTGATTTACCATCCACGACTCGTGTTTCGCAGGGAATGCCGTCTTTACATGGGCATGTTCCGGAATCATCTGTCCCGGCAACAAGTAAATAGCATGTGCAAAATAACCATATTCTGGATCGTTTACCCAGAAAATGCCTCCCATACCTACATTCTCAAAGTCGCCCAAGCCGAAATCTGTAAACCAGATATCTTTCTCCATCAGTGGAGTGTAAGGCACGCCATAAAATTTAAACATATCAAGGAATGCTTCTTTAGCAGCTTCCTGGTCAAACTTTCCGTCTTTGTAGAAGTCAGCATTCGTGTACTTCTTCTGATACGTTGCCTTTTCCTGTGTCATAACTTGTTCTGTTTTTTTAGATTCTGCCGTACAAGAAGCGAGTCCCATACCGCAGGCGGCAATTAATGCCAGGGTTAATACTTTTTTTAATCTCATGTACTTATCTATTTTAATGGTTAATAATCAGCCTCAGCAAAGCACTCCCATTCCTTCTATCTCTATCAATAGTTCCGAACGGCACACATCTGTTAAAGTATAGATGGCAGGTAAATCGGGATATCGTCCTGTCACTACCAGTTTTGCTTTTTCCATATCTTCCCAACGTTTCACGTACACGCGGAAGGTGATAAGGGTAGCATTCTCCGTAGCAGGAATACCGGAACTATTGAGGTTATCACGGGATACCAGATATTCTATATTCTCCAAGGTAGTCAGGGTTTGCTGTTCAATACCAACGCCTTCCAGACTCTGTTCACCACGAATAGCGGCTGTGCCCGATACGTATACGAAACCATGATCCTCTTTCCATACAGCCTTGGCACGTTCGAACTTCGGAGTGCTCTTTTGAGGAAGAGCCGCATCTTTTTCTCCCAATAATACATTCTGCGAGTAAGCATGAGCGGCAATCTGCAAAGGATTGTCCACCCCAAGGATCCGGACACTTCCATCTTTACAAAGTAAGGCATCCACATCAATCATAATGCCACCCCACTGAGCCCCGATACCGGTAGCTGCCGGATAACCGGTAGTCCATTCCACACCATTATAGAATAGCGAACGTGCATCATTGAAATCCTGATAATGCTGGTGACCGGTTGCATCGCAAGCTGTTATCTTTTCAATATAGTTCCATTGACGTATGATTGAGGAAACCGGCATACCTTCCGTTTCCAATACCCTGGCTATCCTGGAGAATACTTCATGAGATTGCTCACGGATATTCTGATGTAGTACATCTCCTGTCACACCACTCAGAAACAGGCGTTTACAACCTTCTCTTTCGATCGTGATATAAGGCAAATCTCCCTGTATCCGATATTCAACACGATCCTGTTCCGTCAACTGCACTTCATGGACCTCCATCACCAATCCCATTGTCTGGGGGGGCTGTACCACATAACTTACAGTAGGCTTTTTCCCCTTGAAAAGCTTTTTCACAGCTTCTCTGATATAAGCAAAACGGGCTACATATTCTTCATTATCCACCGGCGCATCGAATATCACCATGCGTACCGGTGTATAAACCGCTCTGTATTCCGCTAATAATTGCATCAGCATTTCCTTAAAAGGAGCTTTAGCAACTTGCAGGAAATGATGAACAATCTCTATATTTTCGTGTGTAATCATGGTCTTCTTTCCTATCCTATTAAAGTGAATTCACATATTCGGCAAGTTCTTCCGCTTCTTTAGCTGATATTTTCTTTTCAATACCATGCTTATGTACCGTGAACACTTCTTCCATAGTGGCAGCACGTCCGTCAAACAGATAAGGAGCCGTACGCCAGACTTCACGCAGCGTCGGAGTGTCCCACCCGTTCTCAAATTCGATATCTTCACCGATACGGTGCATCTTCATATCCGTATAATAGGGACCGGAATGACATTCGTCGCAATTAAACTTTTCGTAAACCTTACGTCCCCGTTTAGCCTTTTCCGAAAGCTCACCATTTACCAGATACGGACTGGGAACCGGTTTCAGTGCCATCAAATACTCATCCACACACTCTGCAAATTCTTCCGGCAAATCACTAAATTGAATGAGCTTATATCCGGCACGAACAGCAATTTCGGCATGAGCACGAATACCGGAAATCATACACGGCGGAGTGACATGGGAGAATAACAGGCTCTTGCAGTTTTTCGAGTTACCAATACCATCATTCATCAAATCCCAATTCATGGCATCCATACGCGCATCTCCCGGATGGCATCCGTTACACGACTGCCAGTTCTGAAAACAATGTTCCGCATCATTGAAATATTTCTCACCACGCTGTATTCTGCTCTCCGTACGATTCTTCACCATAGCAACCGACTGAACATTTGCCGTATTCAAATCCACGATATTCAATGTATCAGAGAAATAAGTAGGAACAACAGCCGTTCCGTCCTTCAGCATCATACAACGCGGTCCATTGCCTACCAAGGCTACACGTTTACGCATACCATATAAAAAGCGTAAATCATATGCCAAAGCATCCTTTTGAGGATACTGCTCAAACTTCTGAATAAATGCAGGATAATCTATCACACTAACCTCATGGGTACCGGAGTGACTGACCACAATCTTATCCTCCGTACACTTCACATCCCAGATACCTGCTGCCCCCCGTTCCGGTTCATCCAGCAATACGGCACCCTCAAAGTTCAGAGTAGCCAGATTAACGATACTGATGGCACTGGTATTCATCCAGCCCTGTTGCAACTGGGATGTCGGAACCTGAAAACGACCCAGATTATGAGTAACCAGCAAATAACGCCCGTCCGGAGAAAGCGACATTCCACGCAAGGCATTACTTCCATTGGCCAGTTGAATATCCTTTATCTTCCGGAAACTGTTCATATCAATCACTGATACGCAAGCAGCTACAGTATCTATATCCGCCCGTTGCATAGGTAGGAAATTGGTAACAAACAAATGTTTCCCTTCTTTATCAAAAACAGCAGATTTCGGTTCACGCAATACTTTCACCGTTCTTACCACATTCTTTCCATTCTTATCCAACTCTGACACTGTGCCGGCAAACTGGTTGCAAATATATAACTTGCCGTTACCCGCATTTACCAATGGAGCGCAGGCACCGGATGCTGTTTCCACAAAGACTTTTTCCGAAGGATTGGAAGCAGACAGGAAATAAACACCATTCTTATGTTCACCTGCCACCGTTGCATAAATCTGATCTCCATCTGTAGCAACTCCGGTAGGGACTTCATCCAATTCCCACTCTTGCAAGCGTTCTTTATAATCTGATGAATAAATAGAAACCTTCTGAACGCCTTTCTGAGATACGATCATTCCGGATTTATAAGGAGTGATACCCGTTATAAACAATGGAGTTCCTTCCGGCTGCTCCGCAGTATGAGTAGTAAATGCAAATAGAGATACCACTAAAAACACAGGCACTATAACCTTTGCGATGCTACGACTTTTATACTTCATAGTGATTGAATTAAGCTTGTTTTTCACATCACAAAGATAGGGCATCACCGGTCTGAGGGGTATCAATTGTGTATCATTGACTTGCAATAATGTCTCAAAACAAATGTAGTAAGCATTTTGAGACGGTAGTGGGAATCGTTTGAGACAAAAAAGGCGGAAACTCCTTTCCGCCTTAAATCTTATTTTTCATCTTATCTCTTCTCTTTGTTCGCACTGTTCATCTGTACGAACTCCGTAGGCGTGAACCCATAGAACGCTTTAAACGAATTGGAGAAGTAGGAATGACTGTTGAATCCCAACAAAGTTGCCACTTCCGAAACGCTCATATTCGTTTCCTTCAAATAGCGCAATGCCACCTCCAGACGCTTATTACGTATCAGTTCCGTGGGCGAAAGCTCAGATATAGCTTTGATTTTGCGGTAGAGATTGGCGCGGCTGATACCAATCTGGTCACAAAGCATCTCTATACCCAGATTCTGATCAGATATATTCTTCTCAATAATCTCATACAGTTTCTGTGAAAAACGTTCATCCGCCGAGGTAGTACTTACACCTACCACTTCGGGCGAGAAGCGTTTGCCATACAGTTTCTTTAATTGCTCCCTCGACTGCAACAGGCTCTGAATACGTATCCGAAGCACATCCATACTGAAAGGCTTGATCACGTAATCATCCGCCCCTGCCTCAAACCCTTCCCTGATATGCATCACCATGGAGCGTGCAGTCATCAGTATCACCGGTATATGTCCGATACGGATATCATTCTTAATCATGGAGCAGAGTTCAAGCCCATTCCGTTTAGGCATCATAATATCGCTCAGCACCAAATCAGGAAAGAACTGTACCGCCTTGTCATATCCTTTGATACCGTTTGCCGCTTCAATGATCTCATAGTCATTCTCCAAAGACTTATGTAGGTAATCCCGTACGTCTTTGTCATCTTCCACCAAGAGAACCACCGGCTTTTTGGGTGCTATTTCTCCAATGGGAGATGTTTGCGGTTTCTCCACCGGCTGTGCAAATGCCGTATCGCCAATCGTTTCCACAGGCATGGAATCCGTCTCTTCCTCTGTGAAAGCTTCACGGGAAACAGGCAGCAGAACAATGAACCGTGCTCCTTCCGTCCCATCTTCCCGGTCTTCAATACGGATCACTCCCTTATGCAGCTTCACAATGGAATATACCAGACTAAGCCCGATGCCTGTACCCGGTACATTTACCCCTGACGTTTCAGGTACCCGGTAGAAAGGTGTGAACACCTTATCCCGTTCCTGCGGTGGGATTCCACAACCGGCATCCACAACCTGCAACATCATATACAGGGCAGAAGGGGCTACTTCTTTTCGATACGATTCTTCCAACTCCCCGGCAGAAATGCAATCTACTGACATACGTATGTCTTTGCCGGAAGGAGTATACTTGAATGCATTGGACAGTAAATTAAATACGACCTTCTCAAGCAGCACTTTATCATACCAAGCCTGGAACTCCCGGTCCCGGCAATCCAGTGTGAAAGTAATTTCATTGGTTTGCGCTATCTGATTGAACGCACAGTAGATCTCTGTGACAAACTCATATACATTATTTTCCGTGACCTGCAATTCCATTGTACCACTCTGGTTTTTCTGCAAGTCCATCAGCTGATTGACCAACAAAAGAAGCCGTTGGGCATTTTTATAAATGACCATCAGTTTATCCCGCAGTTCCAGAGTCACATCCATCCGCTTCACCAGCTCTTCAAAAGGAGTGATGATCAGCGTCAGTGGAGTACGTAGCTCATGGGCGAAATTCGTGAACAGATGCATCTTTGCCTGATGGAACTCTTCCTGTTGCAGTTTCTCTTTCTGCTCCATTTGCAGCCTTTCCCGCAAGCGGCGACGGGCATTAAAATAATGGAATATTGCGTAGAACACTCCTATCAGCAATAGTCCATAAATCAGGAAGGCATACCAGGTAGCCCATAAAGGTGGTGTAATGACAATCTTCAAAGTCTTCCCTTCCTCATTCCATACCCCATCGTTATTACAAGCCTTGACATGAAAAAGATAGGTGCCGGGACGCAGATTGGTATAGTAAGCAGTACTACGCTCTCCCACATGATTCCAGTCTTTATCATATCCTTCCAATTTATAGGCATACCGGTTCATCTCCGGATTGATGAAATTCAACGCTTTATAATTGATTGCCAGATTATTCTGATTATACTGCAAATTGATACCCTCCGTTTCATTAAGCAACCCATTCAAGATTCCTGTTCCATCATCTGCACGCACCACACGATTATTCACCAGCAGGTCTTCCAATACTATTGGCGGTACAAAACGATTCATCGGCATCTCCGGCGTATAAAAAGTGATAAAGCCATCATTGCCGGTAAAACACAATGTACCGTCCGGCATGGCTACCCCACCCCGATACGTAAACTCACGCAAATGAATACCATTATTGAATGGAAAGTTTTTAATCTCCCCGGTAGATGGAGAATAAGAGGAAATACCCTGCAACGAACTCATCCATAGATTTCCATCCGCTCCCTCCAGCAATTTACAAATATCCTCTCCCATCAATCCTTCTTTCTCTGTTACCCGGCGAAGCACACCACCACGTTTGTCCAGTTGGAAAATACCGCCTCCATAGGTAGATACCCATACATCACCGGATCTGGTTGATAATATGGAAGATATATAGTTACTTGGAATTTGCATTTCCTGTTCCGGTCGAGATGTACGAAATACGGTCATTTCACCTGTACGGGTATTAAAACGATACAGTCCGGCAGAACGCATACCTATCAATAACACACCGGGACTCTCTTCTGCCATGCAACGAACGGAAGAAAAGTGCAATTTCTCTCCTTTCGGTCCGGTAAATTCAGTCTTCCGCTCACCGGCAGGAGTAAAACAAGTCAGTGCATATCCACCTTTTGAAGTTCCTACCCATAAATTACCGTCTGCATCACGCACAATACCATAAACAGCAAGTTCTATGGGATATTTATAGAATAAAGAAAAACGCCGGGTAGCAAGATCAAAACGATAGACCTCACCCAATACCGTACCGCACCAGATACAGTCATCCTCAGCATATACCGTCTTGATAACATTCGAATTATGCACGGAATAACTCTCCTTATCAATCAGGTAAAAGTTTCCCTCTCCTGTCGAGATTTCGTATTGGAGCAATCCATACCCTTCAGTAGCTATCCATAAATTTTTCTGTTTATCGACACAAGCCGTTCCATAGATTCCCGTTTGCTGATTCACCGCCTTTCCCGGAGTATGATGAATGAAGCGGTCGGTAAGCGAACTCAGCCAAGTGACGCCACCGGCAAAGGTACCAATCCACAACGTACCGGTATGGTCACGACAAAAAGCATAAATGGAAAAGTGCCCCAAGCCACGTCCGGGCTCGTCATAACTGCTCACTTTACGAATCTGATCTTTCAACGGTGCATAAGCATAAATACCATCAAAGGTACCAATCAGCATCTCTCCATCCCATTCGGCAAGACAGCGGACATAATTATTCTTCAGACCACTGTTGGCAGATGTATAAGAAGTTATTTTATGGTTACGGACATCAATGCGGTTCAGTCCTCCAAATTGACAACCGACCCAGATACGATGATAAGAATCTTCATAAAGAGTGGAAACACTATTGTCCGGTAAACCGGCATGACGGTCATAATGATTCATCACCTGCATCTGTTTGTTACACTGGTAAACTCCGTTCACTGCCGTACCTATCCAGAAGTTACCTGCCTTATCCTCCATCAAGGCAGTGACGGAACTATTGAAATTTTCCACAAATTCCACCCTTTTAAAGTTGTCTTGTTCGGGAATATAACAACAAAGCCCGCTACGGGTACCCACCCATACTTTGCCGGAACTATCAACTAAAAGAGAAAGGATACTTGCACTGGAGAGTCCATCTACATTAAAATAATTGCGGATACGTTCCGTACGAAGGCACATCCGGCTTAATCCCCGACTGGTAGCTATCCATAAATTCTTGCTATGATCTTCGCGTATTTCATTGACTTCATTGTCTGCCAAACTCAATGAGTCCCCCGGATGATGGCGAAAGACGGCATATTCACTGCCATTATAACGATTCAGTCCATTACGCGTCCCCAGCCAAAGGTATCCCCGGGTATCCTGGCAAATAGTCATCACGGAGAGTTGGGAAATCCCTTCATTCAGTTTCTGGCTGTAGTAGAATGAATATTTAGAATGTTCTGCCCACACGTACAAGACTGAAAATGAGCAGACTAACAAAGTCAACAATATTTTCCTTTTCATCAGTATAGATATATTTACTGCACAAAAATAAGAAAAGCGTAGAAATAACATAGGATATAATGCAGAAAGGTATGGAAATAGAATAAGACGAGCAAGGGTCAGTGGTAAACCCATACTATCAGAAGTTACGACAGAACTTACAATCAATGGCATTGATTGTAGGAATCAATGCCAATGATTGTATGAATCATCGGCAATGATTGTAGACATCATCGGTATTGATGATAAGATGTCTTTTACACTTATCTATCCTGCATGCATTATAGATTCACCCTCACTGCTACACCTTCCGTTACATTCTTCCTTAATATGGGCTTGCCACCTTTCAAGACTTCTACATGCAGTTTCTTTCCTGCACGGGATACACGAATATCAAACTCCGAATTGAAAGCACGTACACAATTCAGATTCATATACTCCCACTCCTGCGGCAAACGGGGTGTCATCTCGAAACTGCGTAATCCTGTGGGACGGATGCCGAACAGACCTTCGGTATAAATACGGCAATACAGTCCGCTTTCAGCAGAGAGATGACGCTGATCTCCTTCGGGCCACGCTTCAATGGCATAAGGCACATGATCGCCCAACAAACGACGGTGCGAATACTTCTTAAGGAAGCTCATGCCTTTCTCCACTTCTCCGGCCGCAATGGTACCACGCAGGGCATAGAGAGTACTACGATCCCAAAAGGTTTCGGTACCGGCTTGCGTCAGTAACCCATCGTCCGTCCATAGGCGGGGTGAGAAGAGAGCATCAATAGTGCCTTGCGCACGGGTGTAAATCCCCATAACAAGAGGCATACAAATCCAGGAACGCAGGATATCATTACCTTCATAATAGCGGTAGCTGTGGAAACCTTCTATCTCGTAACCAAAATGTTTTTCTATGGCTTTCTCTAAAGCATCCGCTTGATCACGATACGTGTTCAATTGCTTTGCCGATACTCCCAATTCACGTCCCAGCATAACGGCTGAACGCAAAGCGTCATAATAAAGCGTAGAGGTACAGAGGTTTGCATCACCAGCCGGAAAGCGGTTCTCCAATTCATCCGAATTCGATGCAACCACGCCGGCCGGAGTTAGTTTACGGTTGCAATACTCCAGACACCATTCGATCAGAGGCCACAGTTCACGCGCTTCCGCCTTATCTCCACGAGCCAACGCATAGCGTGCAGCACCGTAAGCAATCATCGCACCGTCTCCCCTATCTTTGGCTCCATGCCAGAAGCTGACACCTTCGGAGATGATGGAACTCGGAATAGGTTTATACTCCGGATTCATATAGCGGGCAAAGTGGCGGAAAGAGTTCAATGCGGACTCATCACCAATCTCATAACCCAGGAAAGGGAAGAAAGGATTGATATACTCTGCCTGGTCGTTAGCCCAGACAGCCGCATAATAGGCTTCACCACCGGGACCATGCATCAATCCGCCTTTCGTGCGGTAGATGCTTTCAGCGCCACGCAGTTTGGCGAAGGCAAACATACGATTGAGCACGGGATCGGGGGTCTCCAAAACCAAATTGCCCCACCACTGACTGATAAGCGCTTCACGCGCGGCACGTTCACTAAGGATGTTGATGTGTGAAAGGCCGGCGTTGTTTCGCCCGGACGAGGCATCCGCCAGTTTCCCTCCGGAAAAGATTGCATAGAATTCAAGCGTCTCTCCCGGTTTCAAAACAAAGACACCACTTTTGGAAAGAGCGGCTTCAATGCAATAAGCACCATATACACCGGCTTCCTCAGGAGTAGTATATGTTACATTCCACTCAGGCACTCGCAGCGTTATCTGATTCGGACTGCTATTCTTGAAAGTATATTCCTCACAATAGCGTGCGGCGTTGGTGGAGGGATAAAGTACACGAGTCAATTGTACGGCATCTTTCAGTTCCTTACGCCGGTACACATAGCCGAAACTGCTTTCCACACGCATGATACCATTAAAGGTTACGTCGCGTACTTCTTCATTCAGCAGGGTTTGATCGTCCACTGTTACTAAAGCGGGAATATTCACATCGAAGCGTTGCTTCAGATTGTTCTGTGTCTTGTTAGGATGCATGCGAAGCATAGGAAAAACAAGACTGCGGTTCAGATGAAAACGCTTCTGCGCATCCACACCGTAACGAAGGACAACGGAAAGTTGCTGCCCACTCATCTCAAGATGATCGTCATGTGGAATATTATCATTGATATTCCAGCGGATGGCTCCATCATCCTGAATAGTCCAACGGTCTTTCGGTTGTGCAATGGCCAGCGAACCGGCAAAGATGAAAGAGAAAAGTAATAAGGTTCTTCTCAAGTCCATAAGGTTATTGTGTTTAATTGTTAGCTATTAATATCAATACTGCACTCTCAAACTGGGTATTCAATGGATTCTCCAGACCTTTCTCCATCAGTTCCGCTCCCGTAAATACCTTACCATTGGCAGGGAAACGGGAAGTCACTCCCTTTGCCAGACTTACTTCCTCCACACGATATTTCTTATGGGCATCCAGGCCACCAAGCTTTACACGAGGTTCATTACCATCTTTAGTCTGGTAGAAGTAAACAACTGCCTTTTGCTTATCTGTTGAAACATAACTCAAAGAAGCCAACGGAGACTCATAGGGAGAAACCAAGCGATAAAGCTCACCATGCATCACCAACGGACGGATACGCTCTTTATATAATTTCACAGCATCGGCAATCTGCGCACGTTCTTCAGCCGTAGCCTTATCCAATGCCAGGTCTATTCCGAATGCACCGCTCAACGCCACATCTATGGCCATCTTCAAATGACGTTTCCCCATACGGGTGACGTGAGCAGAGATCGTATTTGCAGGGAAGAAATGTGAGAAGCCCCATTGTATCTTGATACGTCCCAACGGGTCTGTGTTGTCACTGGGCCAGAAGGAATGGAAATAGGGCATTGCACCATAGTCCACACGTCCCGATCCACCGGCACAAAGCATGGCCATCACATTGGGGAAGCCTTTGGCGAAACGATCCATCAGACGGTAAAGCGCCCAGTTATAGTCTATCCAGAGATGACTTTGATCAGCAGGCTGCAAATAAGAAGACCCGGGTTGGGTGATGTAACGGTTACAGTCCCACTTCACATAAGTGATATCCGGATTGGGCCGCAAGGTTTTGTCGATAATATCCCATTCAAAAGACTGTACTTCGGGACGGGTGAGGTCCAGTATTTCCTGGTGACGGCCCAATATCGGTTCACGCTTGGATTGAGTAATGATCCAGTCCGGATGTTTCTGATAAAGTTCACTCTGAGGATTCACCATCTCGGGTTCCAGCCAGATACCGAAGCCAACTTTACGCTTTAATGCTTCTTTGGCAATATATGACAGACCTTTGGGCAACTTCTTGGTAGAAGGGTCCCAATCTCCCAAACCATGCTTATCATCATCACGGGAGTAAGGGCCATTACCGAACCAGCCATCATCCAATAAGAAAAGTTCAGCACCCACCTGGCGGGCACCGTCAAAGAGTTGTTTCAGGCGGTCTTCATCAAAATCGCAGTGTGTAGCTTCCCAGTTGTTCAACAATACAGGGCGGTCTTTCTCTGCATCGCGGATGGCATTTGCCATAGCCCAACGATGGAAACGACGGCTGGCTTCTCCCTTACCCTGCTTACTATACGTGTAGAGAATGGCGGGTGTAGTGAATGTGCCGCCACGCTCCAGATTGTATTGTGAGCCCAAAGGATTCATACCGGTCAGCAAACGCAGGTTCTTGTTCCAGTCTACATCGAAAGCAAACTGGAAACTGCCGCTCCAACGCAAAGAAGCAGCTAGTACCTCACCTTCATTTTCTTTAGCCGGCCCGTTTAGAGAGAGGATAAAAGAAGGAATACGCATCTGATGCGCACGGATGCCTAATTTGGAATCCAGAATCTTGACTCCTTCCGAAAGGCGTTCTTCATTGAGGATTGCTTCGCGCTTATAGTTACCGGAGAATTGAGTAAGCCAGTATTCCTTTGCCTTTACCACCGGGGCAGCTGAAGCAAAACGATGCAGAATAACTTTACCTTTCTCATTATGCGTAACAGTATTCCATATCTCCATCATGCTATTGTCTGCATAGCACTTGATATAGACATCTACGGTGAAAGGATAGGCAGGGTCTTTCAGTGAAATAACGGTTTGTTCAATACCCGGTGTCAGCGCTTCCGTACGATGTCCGGCGTAGTGAAGTTCCGTAGATGTATTTCCATCTACATGAGTTGCCTGGATAGCCGGTTCTGTCAGGACACCGTTTCCATAAGGAGGAAGAAACTCCCATTCACGTGAGGGTATCTTAGCAGGAGGCTCTACTTCACGGGCAGCATCTCCAAAACCCAATTGGTAAAGGCGATTGTCCGTACCCACCATAAAGGTCAGTTTCAGTTCGCCGGATGTAACGGTGAAGAGCTTCTTCACATTCGGATTATCTGCTGCATGCACCGTGAGGAGAAGGCAGAGAAATAAACAGGTCGTCAATATATTCTTCATAATCTTATCATTCTTCTGTCATAAACTTCCAGGTAACATTAGCAATACTGTTCGGCTTACCTTTTTCTGCTTTGGATATAGCACCCTTCAGCTTGCCTTTCTTATCGCGTGTCACAGTGATATCACGCCAGGAATAGGCGCCTTTCTCATAATCGAATGTTTCTCCGTCATCATCATACAGCCGGTAAGAGCCATTCGCTTTTCCATAATGGCGGATTTCCAGATTCACCTTCTCTCCTGCTTTCGGTGCATGCAGGCGGGGTTCCATAAATGGCAGGATAGCTCCATCCTTTACATATACCGGAATACGGTCCAAGCCCGGCGTAACAGTAATCTTCTCGCCATTGCCCGCATATTTACCTGTATAGAAATCGTACCAGTCTCCCTTAGGCAATACCACCGTACGTTCTTTCTGGCCTTTGAACATGGGAGCCACCAACAGATATTCACCAGCCATATACTGATCCTTAATTTCCTTGGAAACCGCTTCCAGATAAGGATTCTCTTCCAGATTTGCATCCGACAGTTTCGCTGCAGTTCCTTGTTCCGGGTTGAAACCAGGTTCCAGATTCATGGCACGGAACGGAGGAATACCATCGAAATGATAACGTGCAAATTCACTATACCAGTAAGGCATCATCTGCATACGCAGCATAGCATACTCTTTTATCTGATTCTCTACTTCGGGGAATGTCCAGGGTTTCGTACCGCTTGCCCAGGCATTAATCATTGCCATCGGTGAGAATACTACAGACTGGAAACGGCGTAGCCAGTCTTCCGATGAACTGGAACTACGTACTTCCGGAGTCCACAATACGCCACTAAAGCCTGAATTAATCAAAGCAGTGATAAAGTCCTGATGGCTGTAATAGTCATTGTAAATCACATAGGGGAAAGAAGTAGCACCGGCATTCGATGCGCGAACCAATCCGAAGGTACGCTGATTACGTTTCTTGTACAGTTCCGCAGTAGTGCGTTGAACCCACAAACCATAAGTCTGACGCATCTGCTCGGCAGCAATTCCACTGGGGAAAGTAGCTACATCCGGCCATACATAACGGTCGTATCCGTCTACTTCATCCACTTTATAACCGCTGACACCGATATTCACGTGTTCCTGTTCCAGCTTATCCATCCAGATTTTGCGGGCTTTCTCGCCTGCCAGGTCGGGCACGATGCCACACCATACGGTGTGTGAGCCGCTTACCGGATACATTTCCTTATATATCTTTGAATCAGGAGATACGTATGGGTTTGTCCATAAGTTGATGCGTACTCCTTTAGCCAACATATCTTTCACAAAACCGGCGGGATCCGGATAGCGGGTAGCATCCCATTCAAAGGTACAAGGATACGCTTTGCTTTGCCAGCCCGGTTCCAGTCCGATGAAGTCCAACGGGAAACCGCGCTGTTCAAACTCATCCGCCTCGTTCTTCACGTCTTCAGCTGTATAGAGCTTCTTTGTACGCTGCGTAAAGCCCAATCCCCAGCGCGGAGGTAATGTACCTCCTCCACAGAGCAGGTTATAACGACGGACAACATCCATAGGAGTAGGTCCGGCAAACAGATAAATTTCTGCACCCGGGGCAGGAACCAAGATAGAAACGGCATCCGAGTAAGGAGCGGATGTCCAGGTCTTATCCATATTACGGTCTTTGGCTACCGGAGCATTCGGACTATCCTTACGTGCGCCGCTACCAGCATACACCGTCAGATAACGTGCCGAATTGATTAGTACCCCATAACCGGAACTGGAAATATAAAAGGGAACAGGAGCATGTGTGCGTCCGTTGTCACGTCCACCATAATGGTCTACATGCAGATTCAGAATCTTGCCGCGCTGGTGTACCGTCTGGAAGTTCAGTCCAAAGCCGTACAACTGTTCCTTACGTTGCAAAGGAATGCGGAGACTTGTTTTACCATCCTGTATGGAACCCACAATTTCATTCGCTAATTGGGGTAATGTCACCTCCGGTAAGCGGGCAAAACCTTCCTTTTGCGGTGTGACACCGGCCACTCCCAGTAATGAATACTCTTCAGGAGTACCTACCACGCCTTTCCAAACACCGGGCTCCACTTGCTGCCAGGCTATCTGCGCTTTAACAGGGCAAAGCATCACCAAAGCCATTGCCCCTACAATCAAAATCTTCTTCATTCTCTTCATTTTATTATAATAGTGTTATTCTCATTTCATCGGATTATACCGGCAAAGCCACCGTTCGGAAGCACCTTCACTTTTACCGTTCCGTTCATATTCTCCACAGGCATGTAGTCAAAACTATCCTTATCTTTTCCATCTATAATCATAGTAAATGGTTTACCTTCACATCCGGCAGGCAAGGTAAATTCTATTTCACGCTTCTCTTCCTTACCACTGATGCCGCCGATATACCAGACATCACCGGAACAACGAGCTACAACAGCATAATCAGCCGGATAACCAGCCAGCAGGATACTTTCGTCCCAGGCAGCGGGTACTTCTTTCAGGAATTGTTTCGGTTGTTCCGGTAGAGAAAGATAAGACTCCGCCTTATCAGCAAAACATTGGAAGCCGGATTCGAAGACAACTGCAAGGGCTAACTGATGCCCCATAGTCGTCTTACGTATAGCTGGTACCCCCTGACGCACTTTATCAGAGAAAGTCACCGGGGTATAATCCATCGAACCGACTACATTGCGTGTGAAGGGTACAGTAGCATTGTGCTTTGCCGCCTGGTCGCAACGTTCCTGACGTCCCAGGGTTTCTGCACCCCGGATAGCTTCCGTGGTCAGCATATTCGGATACGTACGTTCAAAGCCACGGGGTAAAGTAGCACCATGAAGATCTACCAGCAAATGATTATCTGCCGCATCTTTCAATAAAGCCGGATAAAGTTGGATAATACGTTGTTTGTCTGTATCAAAGAAATCGACCTTAATTCCTTTCACTCCTACTTCACTGATGTGTTTCATTTCTGCACGACGTAATTCCGGATCACTCATCAGACGATGCGTCGGTATAGAGTCGCTGTCACGCCCTGCACCGGAATGGTACCATAACCAGACACCCACTCCCTTTTGCTGCGCGTATTTCACGACATCTTCCATAGTGCCACCGTTGCCCATGCTTTGCCATCCGGCATCAATCAGCATATATTCCCAACCCATTTCTACACTAAGATCCACATATTTCAGTTGTGCTTTATAATCACGGGGAGTACCGCCATTAGACCACCAGCTCCAGGATGCGCGTCCTGCCTTTATCCAGGACTCATCGCTCACTACAGACGCAGGATTCAGGTGTGAAATCATTTGTGTCTGGAATATGGTATTCAGATTATCTCCTATGATAATGGCACGCCAGGGAGTGAACCACGGTAATTCCGATACCGGCTCTACTGCATCCGGTACAATTGGCTCATCCGGTTCCGGAAAGCGGATTTTATATGCTTTATCTGTTCCGGCATTATCTATATGAGTAGCTGGATATGAACCATCCAGATGAGCTTCTGTGATCATCATCCAGATTCCGTTGGTATTGAATAGCATAGGGAATGCCCAACCACGCCCATGTCCACATTCCGAACGGATATCTATTTCACTCCGGCAATATTGTTCATAGCTCGGTTTATGACGATCGTTCCAGTCATACGGATGTATCCACGCTTTTCCAGTTACGGGTACGGCAAACTCTGTATGCTCGGTCTGGATGGTGTGCATCCGTCCGTCAGCTTCCGGAAATCCGTAACGAAAAGCAACTCCGTCACTGTATGCCCGCACAATAAGATTGAACTGTCTCCCCTCTTTGCTACGGAAAGTAAATGTCTGCTCACGACATTCATCCGAAGTACTCAGCTTCTTACCGGATTTCAGTTGGTAAGCGTCATAGATATCCTTTACTGCGGAGGCGGAAACAAATTGCGCATCTTTTCCATATTCGCAATTATCCATCATCAGTCCCAAAAGAGATTTTTCCACTGCCACCGTGTCCTTATAGTAGACAGAATAGCAAAGATTCATTTCTCCTTTCTCCTCTCTGTTTTTCAGGACGAAACGGATATTATTCTCCTTAGACACCAGTTCCCATGTGTCGGGAGCGGTACAGGCGGTCATCAATACCGCCAACAGCAACATCGCTGTGTTCAATAGTTTTCTCATGGTATTCATTCTATTAATCTGCAAAAAAATGGAAAATCCGTCAAAAAGGGGTACATAGTGTATACATGAGACATGCCTTTTGCGTACATTCCACTCTTCTGCTGTTCTTCTTCATTATTATATATTCACCCTTGCGACAGACTTTTTCATTCACAAGTTATTTATAAATCTGCATATCACCATCTTCACAAATAATCTCCGGACGAGCATCGGGGTTCTTCAACTCAAACGTAACATTCTTCAGTTTCAACCCTTTCACGTGGCGTGCCCATACTCCGTATGCCGGAATCTTAGGCCCGAAAGTCTTTACCTCCGGATATTTATCTATAGCTTCGGGTACCTGAGACAAGGCATCCTCAGGAGTTCCTGTACCCAATAAACGAATATGAATGTTTTCCAAAGTCAGGTTTGTGATGTAATGTCCCGGAATACCCGTAATCAGAATACCGGAAGGAGGTGTGAGTTGAGCCTTATCTGCAGCCACCGCTTTCACATTACGGATTACCACATTTTCAAAGACACCGATAGGTTGCCGGGTATCTTCCTGTTTACGGAATACACTCAGGCGGGCACCCAAACGAAATAGCATCGGCGTACGTACTTCGTCCATTGTGATATCAGAGATTTCCACATTACGCAAATGGGCTCCATCTACAGAGAATAACTTAATACCTCCATTCTTGGTGTCGTAAATATGACAATTACTGATCTTGATGTTCTCAAATCCTGCCATGGATTCTGTTCCCATCTTGATACCTGCCTGATTACTTTTCAACTTCATGTCCGTAACAATGATATCATCACATCCCATTTTACAGGCAGTAGTCTTAAAGCAAAGAGCATCGTCGCCACTGACAATATCACAATTACTAATGCGTACATGCTGGCAACCATCAATATTAATACCATCGTTGTGAGCCACTCCAAAGCTACGTATCGTCACATTATGGATATTCACATTGCGGCATTGGAAATAATGGGAAGTCCAGGCACCTGCATATTTTAAAGTAACTCCTTCTACGCGTACACCTTCGCAACGCACCCAGCGAAGCAGGAAAGGACGCAATCCCCAACGCTGTCCTTCCGGACGGGTATCTACTTTTATATGCCGTTCTTTCAAAGCCGAACCTTGACCATCGATAGCACCTTCACCCTCCAATGCCACATTTTTAGCATCCACCGCTACCAGTAATGCCCAACCGACATCGATACCCAGACCTTCGGTAAAAGGATCAAGGTTATCATAAGCTTTATAATCGGTAGTACCCAGAATAAGGGCATCTTTCTCCAAATGCAAAGTTACATTATCTTTTAGCACGATAGTAGCCGACAAATAGGTTCCGGCAGGCACAAGCACCGTTCCACCACCTGCTTTATGACAAGCATCAATTGCTTTCTGGATGGCCGGTGAATCCATCCTTTTGCCGTTTCCCCGTGCACCGTACTTCTTTACATTGAATGTTTCAGCCTGCAAAGTAAATGGCAGTACAAGCAATAGTGACAACAGTAATAAATTCTTTTTCGTTTTCATGATTAGTATTGGTTAATTAACTATTTTATTTCCTTTGCAATATTCACTGTATAAATCTTATTACTGCGCCGTCCCGGATGTTCCAAACGCAATTCATTGGTACCTTTGGCCAAGGCTATAGGAAAAATAAATTCCCTACGTTTTTCACCGGAGGTAGCCAAATAACCGATATTCTCACTAATCTTCTCTCCATTAATATATAAGTAAGAAGGAACCGGATTGCCACCCGCATAAGATACTACCAAATAATATTCACCTTTATGTGGAATGTTGACTTTCCAACTCACACTTCCTTCTGAACTCCCTTTCTCGCCTTTGAATTCTACTGAACCATCCTCATTCAAGGATGCAGATCCCTGTCTTTCCATATCTTTAGCTTGACATATCTCTATATTTTCCAAGCGACGTACCACTACACGTTGTGAAGATGTTACTTTTCCATTTGCCAAAGTCTCCAGATTAAAATCAGTCGTTTTAGAGATAGATAAAGGAATGACGCATTCTGCATCTTCCAAACGTTTACCATTCAATCGCACTTCCTCTGCATGGGATGTTTTATAATGCAAAGCATTTTTATCTGCGTAGAAGTATTCTATTGCCGGACGTTTTTCATGCAACGGAACTCTGTATAATTCAATCCCTTTACCTGTGCCCAGATTACGACTGTACATCCGGTGCGTTGGATTATTCCAATGCTCATGTACGCCCAGGCTACCTTGCTCTTTTCCAATATAAGCTATTCCCGAAGGAGGATTCCCTATATTCGCCGCCTCATGAAGAAAATTGTCGGCATTGGCACATAAAGGAAGTTCCGAATAAATGAAATCAAGTACCACTGATTCGATAGCAACCTGATCATTGGAAGCCAGGAAACTGGAAGTCCAGCCATTATTGAACGGAGGAAGTTGGAAACGTACCGCTTTCCCGTTATGCTTGGGATTTACGTACATAGCATCCACCAGATACACCAAGGTATTCCCACCTATACGTTCGTGAGCCATCAGATCGACAATGCAGTTATAAGTACCCATACCACGGAAAGAAGACCAGTCACGAATAGAAAGATGCAAAGGCGGTACATTGCCTATCGAACCGAACTGATTCTTACCGGTAGCCGTTATAGCTGTCTGTCCGGCACTGTCCCGCCATTTATCGGTTGGTTCGGAATGTCTTTTCATTAATGCCATGTTAATCATATAGTCGGCTTCATAAGCCGCACGTGCCAAACTTCTGGCACCGGCATCGGTTATCTCACTGGAATAACGAATTACATCGGGAACAAATCCTCCCCAGTTCTGATAATTGACATTTGGATAAACCGGTTGTACATAATCGTAAACAGCCGAAATGCCCCGACGCTGTGCATCATATACCGTAATACAGTTCTGGGGAATTTTCATTATATCCACCAATTGATGCAGCAAAGAATATACAGACTGTGGAGTAGCATCAATGATATTAGTTCCACCATTGTCATTCAAATTGATTTTGATAGCAATCTTCTCACCTTTCTTATACTTTACCGCACCTTTACCTTTCTTATAATTAAAGGTTCTGAACAATTCATCCCATGCCTTATCAATCGTATTTTGGCGGGTCAGTGCAATGATCACTCCCTCCATCATATCATCAACACGTGTCTGACTATTATTATCCGGGTCCGAATAAAGTCCTCTTTTTCCATCCCAGGCAGCCGCCTTCGGATCATTTGCCCATGCCACTCGCCCCGGATGAATTCCTCTGGCTACTCCTATCGGAGTGTTGGGAGCATCAATAGGCACAAAACGTCCCATATCAGTACCATTATCAATTTGCTTACGAATGACCTGTCCCATCAGAGAATTATCCACTGACATTATATATAATGTACCCGATAATAATATACCGACCGCCAATACGGACAGCCCCATATAGAACCGACGGGAATGCCACAAGAATTTGAAACGTTTCCACATACCAAATCCAACCAATGTACTACTGATGAAAGCTACGAAAGAGAAAGCGATAGGAGCAGCGATTTGCTGACAAGGATATTCTATTCTGGAAGGTTTGGGCACTACCCGTATCAGAAACCAGATCAGAGCTGCTAATCCGAACAGAGGAAAGCAAATCTTCAAAACAACATTTTTCTTGTTGATTCCAACGATCCGTCCACTCTTCGGACAAGTCTTAAAGAACCATCTTTTTATTTTTGTATTCATTTCATTAGATATAAAGGATTATCTTTCATGGTTACAAAAATAGGCAGATAAAAAAGAGACGATTATCAGTATTCCATCAAATACTTGAAAAATCGTCTCAACCAAGCAGACAGTGTCCTATTTATGTAAATAGAGTAACTCTATTCCAATATCTTTCCCCATATTACGGCTATATTTCTTTTCTTCCGGATTATTCCAATGTTCCAAGACTCCGAGGCTGCCAACTCCTGTGCCATCTCTTTCCGGATCATAGAAAGTGGCGGACAACGGACGGTCTGCCAGAGCAGCTTCCACCAGATACATATCGCAATAATCCACATCGGCCATACGCGGAAACTCTGCACTCAGGAAATCAATACCCACCGCATCAATGGCTACCGGATCTTGAGAAGCCAGCAGTGAGCAAGGCCAGTCTCCATTAAACGGTGACATCTTCCATTTACCGGAAGGCGCTCCGTTCACCTTTTCCGAACCGTACAGACCATCTATCAGAAAGAGCACTGTCTTTTGTCCCAAATCCTTATGTGCAATATAATCGGTAAAGGTCATATAGCGCGGCTTTCCACCACGATCCTGATTAAAATTATTATGCTGATTTTTACGGAAGTCCCGGTTGATGTCCGTTACTCCATACCAGTTTTTCGCACAGAGTGTTACTCCCTGTCCGCCATGTCCTTTCAGCAATGCCATATTGATCAGGTAATCAGCCTCAAGTGCACAGTTTGCCAATCCTCGCGCCAAACGACCATTATCAGCTGAATACGGAATTGCATCTGCCGTATAAGTAGATTGGGTACGCCCGTTTCCTCCTTCATTATCTAAATATACAACACCGGGAAATTCGGCATGACATTTATCATAAAGAGTTTTCGTAATAAAACGACTGGCATCGAATACCGTGATTTGCTCCTGAGGCACTCCACCGTCATTCACCAAACTACGAAGCAAAGCAAGCGTCAGATGCGGAGAAGCATTCAACTGTTCACAATCTTCATGTGAGAAAGTATTATTCTGATTAATCTTGATAGCAATTCTTTCTCCTTTCTTATATCCACGCTTCCCTTTATCATGCTGTTGATTGAAATAAATAAAAAGAGATTTCCAGGCTGCCTTTTCTTTCTTCTCTCCGGTCAAGGACAAAAGAGACTGGTTTAGAAGCCAGTCGGCATCTGCCTGATTATTCCAGCGATCTTCAAACCAAAAGCCCTCTCCTTTCTCCCATGTAGCGGCACCCGGCGCATGAGTCCATACCACCCGACCCGGATAAATACCTTTCGCCTCTCCTACCGGATTATTCTTTCCCCATGCCATACGCGGTTCTCTAGCCGGAAGAAAAGTTTGTGCCAGCATGTCAGTGCTATTTTCTACCCACATCAAAGTACCGAAGAAACAAAAACCTGCAAAAGCAAAGACTCCTACCACTACCTTCCGGTTACGGAATGCTTCACGCAACTTACGCAGACTCACCCAGACTCCCGTGAATGAGAGTAAGTACATGACAAATGCAGACATCAGCGGTGCCGCTGTCTGCATACATGGATAACTGGCACGGGAAGGTTTCGGAATAACCCGTACCAGAAACCAGATAGTGGAAAAAAGACCGAGTCCCAAAAAGAAGAGTATCTGTATCCCTCTGGAAGTAAATTCCCCTTTCTCGATCCTCTCTTTAAAATATAAATAAATACGTTTCATACTTTCTTACCATTATCTATTAATTTTTTCATGTTTCTCTGTTCTTATTTGATAATAACCTTTTCACTACGGAGCGATTTTACGTTTTCTTTATCCGTAATGCCTTCTTTCACTTTCAGATTCCTAATCTCAGCGCCAATCACATCATCCAGTACTACTGCATAACGCCCATCTTTCTGCTCAGCACTGATACTGCAATTATCTAATAGGAAACCCTTCACATGACGCGCCCAGAAACCAAAAGAAGGTTGTATTTTCAAATCACCTACATTATAACGTCCCACCCCGATTTCAGGCGGATACGCTTCTGCATCTTCCACCGGATGTCCGCCTTTCACAAGTAAATTCACATCATGGAACTGTACATTTTTAATATACCCCGTATGCTGACCATTCGGCAAACGGAATGTTAGTCCTCCTTCTACAACTTCCGTATCCGGCAGTTTGAAACCTGCGATGATGGGAGTTGCCGTACTTTGAGAGCCATCGTATGCTTTCCAGCGATCTCCCCGGAAAGAGCTTCCACCATAAACCTCATCAATGTCTACTCCACAAATCACAATATTCTCCACCTGCCCGATATCAGAGTTAGTTACCAACAATTCCTTACGTACACTTCCATTTTCCGTGAAAGTAAAAGGAGCGACATCGATACCCAACACACGGCCTCTATTGGATATAGATATGAAGAACGGAGCACGCGTACGATGCATCACCGAACGGGAATGTATCGGTCCTGTCTTTCCACTATTCAGATAGACATTTTTTATATGTCCGCCATCATTGGTAGATATGGAGAAACCTGCTTTATTGGCACCCAGTACATAAATATTATCCACGTATAAATCCTGAATATCATCCGCTGTTTCCGAACCTATCTGGAACAGGTTACAATTGGTATCTCCAACTATATTGCGTACCATATAGTTACGTGCCGGACGGGTAAAACCTAATGAACAATCCGAACCCGGTTTCACAATATCATCCGAACTGACACGCGAATAAATGTTCGTCACCGTTACATCATTACATGCCATAAAGTCGTAAATATCACGGGCATTCCGGGTATTATGTTTGGCAAAATAGGTATCATGCACATGAATACCATCAGTACCTGTAGCCAACAAAACAAAATGCCCTCCCTGATCTATATGCAGCATATTGCTGACATCATAATTCTTCCGATTATCCGTATCTATATAGTAGGGCTCATCTTTTTGTGGATCATACCACATATCTTTACCTATATTCCAGCCTCCAATTTCAATATTGGTACAAAGTTTCAAAGAGAACATTTTGTCGCAACGTTTCTCGGGAGCATTATTCATTACTTTATCAGAAGTAACCAGATTACCATTACCCGTGATACGTCCTGTACCCACAATCTTCACATTATCAATACGTTCTCCAAAGAACATTGCATTACGGAAAAATGTATGTCCCACATCCTGCTTCGTCAGATAGTTTTCCGGATCGGCATAAGGGCGAGGATCGGTAGGAGAAAGTCCCGAACGGTAAGCCCGGTCACTAAACCAGGTCGTTTCCGGCACATCACCACCCGGAAGTCCCTGAATTGTGGCATCTGCATCCAGATGCAGCCAAACATCGCTCAACAGATGAACCGTCCTCACATTATAGGTACCTGCCGTGAATCGCAGAATACCCCCACCCAACTTATTCATCTCTATAATAGCTTTGTTTATGGTTTCCGTATCGTCTGCTATTCCATCTCCTTTTACTCCCGTAGTCTTGATATCCTGCAAACCGGAATAGAACCAAGCTATATTTGATTCGCCCTGATTATCTCCTCCTTTCACAAGTAATTTAAAAGCATACAGTTGATTAGGATTCAACCGGCCGACGGCAGCAAAATCATCATCCGGTAATATCTCCGTTCTTACAGGTTTCCAAGTCTTTCCCCTATCCTCAGATAATAACAAAGTCACGGATTCCGCATTACGAGGGGTTGTCCAGTAGAAAGAAGTGAATGATAAATCCCAATCTTTTTTATACGTAAATGCCCGTAAGGGAGTACGGGTAAAATCGGCAATGGTCGTCACACCTTCAAAAGTTGCAATGGCAATCGGACTATGCAAGACTTCAGGTTGAGAAGTTATATAATCAGCCTCGAATGTATAGTTCCCCTTTTCCGGTATTGCCACTCCACGGAAACAAAGACGGATATCAGGTCCGTTAGAGGGACGGAAATCCAAACCTTTAAATATCAACAGAGTGCCATTTTTCCCATCTTTACGTATTTCCACATCTCCAACTTTTTTATAAGAATAGTTGGTTCCGGTTCTTCCGATAGACTGCTTAGGCAAATCACGGAGAATTACTTCTCCACGGCCTATTACATTTACCGTTGTATTATCCAACGTAATGTCAATACCTTCCGGTACGCGGATAGTAACAGTAGTCATCGGACTACGTTGCCCTGCATAGAAATCAAGTGTCAGATTTCCCGCAGTCTTTATAGTAAATGCAGTACGATCCAACTTAATCAGAGGCGGCAATGCCCCTTTACGTATCCCCACAGGCAAACGCTTTTTAGAAGATGATTGCAAATAATCGCCATTAGCGGGGAAACCTTCCGTTTTCTCCTGTCCGGTAGAAGTAAAAAGACGATAAATACCAGAACCGGAATGAAACAATTGCTCCTTCAAAGCTTCAACTGAGGGCAAAGTGGAACTTAACCCTGCATTCTCGGGAATGTCTACAGTATAACGATTGGTAGTACCTTCAAACAATAATAAAGAGTCACGCGTTAGTTGCCAGGGATACAATTCACCTGCCTGTATATTTGTTCCTGCCACTCCCAGCAGCAAAAGAACAAGAAAAGTTTTTAATAGTATAAACTTCATACTCAATAGTGTATTTCTCATAAATTAGCGATTCGTATTGATATAGTTTACATTCTCATTCACTGCCTTATACCATGCCGGACCGGCAGTAAAGATACAGGCATCTACCCGTTCTTTTTCCTTTTGTTCCAAACCGGAAGGCATGTCAATCGGTTTAAATCCTTCTCTCACCTGTTCATAAGAAACAGCTGAAAGGGCATTCTTATCAGAAAATGCCCACTGATTATCCAGCAATAAAAAACCGGGAAGTACTTCGTCCGCTCTCACTATCTTCAATTCAGGAGTTTGTCCTGCGAACAAATTATGGGCAAAACGAACATTACGGGGCATCTTTTCTCCGCGACCTGATCCTAACTCCAAAGAACTATTCAGAAAAGTATTATAAGCGATATCCACATTCTCTACCCGATGGTATGAAGTTAACGGTTCTTGCTTCACATCCGTTTCCGCTGTAGGGCGTTCGTAGACTCCCACGCGCACCAACAGTCCAAATGACCTTACATCTTTAATATAATTATCGTAAACCGTATGTCCCTGATTAATGATACGAATACCGGCAGTTCCACGCAGATTATGCCCTATAAATGTATTTGCCTCTATCACATTGTAATGTCCATGGCGACAAACCAGTCCTCCGGCGGATTCATAAAATAAGTTTCTGCGCAACACATTATGACAGGACTTCACAGAAATAATCTCATTTTCCCCGCTACACCTGAAAAAGACATTGTCCTCAACAATTGTCCGAGATTCCAACTGAGAAGACCAAGAGTGTCCGATACGAATAATTTCTGCTCCATTACCACCATAAGGCTGACGTTCGCCGAAAAAATTATGATCTATCAGATGATTGTTCAAGTGGTTATCAGCACTTAGCCATACCTGTAAAACCAGTCCTCCTACCCGTTTATTAGCAAAATAGCAGTGGTCTATCCGGTTATTTGTTCCTCGTAATCCAACCCAGTATTCATCCCCTTCATTCGGGCGTTCGCCTTTTTGGGGGTCATTACACTCATCAATCACACAACGAGTCATCCGGCAATAAGATGCATATTCTCCTTTCTCCCTCTGAAAATCAATCATATCATGCCCTATGGCCCACGCCTTATAAAAGAGTAAATCCTCCAGTTGCAGATACTCTCCATATATCTTCAGCCTTAACTTCCCCGAAACAACAGCCCTTCCGGGATTCTCAGCCCGCCAGACAATCGGCTTACCGAAAACCCCTTTACCCGTAAAATGTATTTCTTCCAGATTATGATACGTTCCGTCTTTCAGTACAACGGCATCCCCCGGCTGCAAATTTCCACTACCCAGCAACTGTTTCATCGCCGGAACATCTTTCGGTGAAAATGTATACTCTTTGGCATTGGCAAAGAGTGACACTGTTAAAAGCAAAAGAACACAAAGTTTTTTCATCATGTTTTTCTATTAGAGTTTAAAATCACAGAGCAAATATAGGTGATTAAAACATGAACGGAAATAGCCTCCTTCCCTCCTGAAGTAGTTTGAGAAGATAATTCAAAAGAATGGTACGTTTTTATAAACCTGAAGTGCAGATATAAAAAAATCGTCCCCTTACATTGTGATTACAACGTAAGGGGACGACCCTTTTCTAAAAATAGAAATTATTTATTTCTTAGCCGGTGCCGGAGAAGAATATCTTGCATTCAATCCATCTACGATTTCTTTTGTAATATTATAGATGCTGTCAGCATACAACAGGTTATCAAAACCGGTATTGCTGATGATCATGCTGTATCCCTTTGTCTTATTATACTCTTTCAGGAAAGCATTGATAGAATCACGCAATTGCAAGCTGTTCTTTTCGTTTTCGCTCATCAACTCTGACTGCAATTTATTGCCTAAAGCCTGCAAGTCTTGTTCCAGTTTAGCAATACGGTTGTATTCCTGCTGTGCTCTTTCCTGAGAAAGATATGCATTATTCTGTACTTTGGTCTGGAAATCCTGTTTCTGTTTTTCTAATTCCCGAGCTTTCTGGTTTATCGTCAAACGAACATTTTCACTCTTCTTTACCATACCTTCATTCAGGTCGATGCAGAAATTATATTGTGACAGAAGCGTATCTATTTCAACATAAGCAATCTTCATTCCAGAAAGTTCACCTGAAGCTTGTCCTGACGTAGTTGCCGTTTGATTATCAGCTTTACCTGTACACTGAGAAAATAAAACGATAAGTGCAAGGGCAGCCAAACCGTTTACGAGGTAGTTCAATCTCTTCATAACTTGTAAAAAATATAGTTTTTAAATTATTAATTCATACTATCATTTAAGGCTTTTTCCAATTCATCAATGGAGAAACGGGGTTTCTTCTGTGCTTCCCGGTCCTGCGACTGGGCACACCCAATACCTCTCTCCCGCATTGCTTTATTACCGCTGACGTGCCCGTTCGGGAACTTTCCGCCTTTCACAAAAAAGACTTTTACACCTAATAATGCAATGCAAATAGCAACTATTAACAAACTTATCAATACTGTATCGAGCATTTCTACTATTTTTGTAATACGAAAATAGACTGCATTTCAGCAAAATGAAAATAAGATTTTCTTTTGCACTCAATTTGCTCTATTTTTGTGGGTGCAAATATAGGGCTTTGTATGGACTAACCCACTTTTTTTACCATAAAAAAAGAGAAACGGTAATAAAATAGCCAATTGATTTAACCATATTTAGCAATAAGAGGTTAAATACGAACATTCATAAAGGAATTAATATGGAAAAGAATGAACTGAAACCGGCAGGCGTTTTTCATTATTTCGATGAAATCTGTCAAGTGCCGCGTCCTTCGAAGAAGGAAGAGAAAATGATTGCTTATCTGAAAGCATTCGGTGAGAAACATAAGTTGGAAACACTGGTTGACGAAGCCGGAAACGTCCTCATCAAAAAGCCCGCTACACCGGGTATGGAGAACCGTAAGACCGTAGTACTGCAATCTCACATCGACATGGTGTGCGAAAAGAACAACGATGTGCAGCACGACTTCCTCACCGACCCGATAGAAACCGTAATTGAAGGGGAATGGCTGAAAGCCAAAGGTACAACGCTGGGAGCCGACAACGGTATCGGTGTAGCTACAGAACTGGCTATCCTCGCAGACGACAGCATTCAGCACGGACCTCTGGAATGTCTGTTTACGGTGGACGAAGAAACCGGACTGACAGGTGCCTTCGCCCTGAAAGAAGGTTTCATGAACGGTGATATTCTGTTGAACCTCGACTCGGAAGATGAAGGTGAACTCTTCATCGGCTGTGCAGGAGGTATCGACTCCGTTGCAGAGTTTACATATAAAGAGGTAGACGTACCTGCCGGATACTTCTGCTGCAAGGTGCAGATAAAAGGATTGAAAGGCGGACACTCCGGTGGAGATATCCATCTGGGACTCGGTAATGCCAATAAGATATTGAACCGTTTCCTGAGTCAGACTTTCCAGAAGTATGATATGTACTTGTGTGAAATAGACGGTGGTAATCTGCGCAATGCCATTGCACGCGAAGCACACGCGGTTATTGCTATACCGGAGGATTACAAGCATGACCTGCGTGCCGATCTGAATATTTTTGCAGCGGAAGTACAAGCTGAGTATACCGTAGTCGATCCGGGGTTGCAACTCATCTTAGAATCGGAAAACGCCCGTGCGAAAGCCATCGACAAAGATACTACGAAGCGTCTGTTGCAAAGCCTCTACGCTTGTCCTCACGGAGTGTACGCTATGAGCCAGGACATTCCCGGACTGGTAGAAACGTCTACAAACCTTGCATCCGTCAAGATGAAGCCGGGCAACGTTATCCGCATCGAAACCAGCCAACGCAGTTCTACCGCTTCGTCTAAGCAAGATATAGCCAATATGGTACGTACCGTATTCGATATGGGAGGCGCCAAAGTTACTTTCGGTGAAGGCTATCCGGGTTGGAAACCTAATCCACACTCTGAAATACTGGAAATCGCCGTCGAGTCATACAAACGTTTATTCGGTGTAGATGCCAAGGTGAAAGCTATCCATGCCGGACTGGAATGCGGTCTGTTCCTCGATAAGTACCCGGCACTGGATATGATTTCCTTTGGTCCTACTTTGCAGGGTGTGCACTCTCCCGATGAACGGATGCTGATTCCTACAGTAGATAAGTTCTGGAAACACCTGCTGGATATCCTGGCTAATGTTCCCGTAAAGAGATAACCCACATCCCTTATTCCTCTTATACGGATGGTTAAAGGGGAGTATGTAAAAGATGGCATCTTTTGATGTAAAAGATGCCACCTTTCGCTGCAAAAGATGGCATCTTTTGCATAATAGCCTATAGAGATATAACTCCTTTCAATATACCATCGTCTCATCAAGGTAGTAAGATAAAAGCGACAGACATAATAAAGCGACAGAAATACCGTTATTTAGTAAAACCTACAGAACGTACGGTATGAAATCGAAAGCACTATACCTTATATATATATTCCCGGTACTTTTCCTGTTGTCCCTTGCCGCCTGCGACGACATGGATGATTATTCGTCCGACCCGAAGCATACACTTTGGTTCTCACAGGACACGCTGCGTATGGACACCGTACTTACCGGCATTCCCACTTCCACCCGCCAACTGAAAGTTTACAATCCACATAAGAAAGCATTGCTGATATCTTCCATTATTCTTGCCGATGCCGGCAAATCCGGTTTCCGTATCAATGTGGATGGCATTAGGGGAGATCAATTCTCCGACATAGAAATTGCAGGAGAAGACAGTCTCTACATTTTTGTAGAAGCGACTCTGCCTCAGCAGGACAATGCCGACATCAGGTTGATAAAAGACTCTATTCTCTTTCAACTGAATGGCATCCGGCAAGAAGTTAAGCTACGGGCGTATGCACAGGATGCTTTTACTTTCCGGGGGAAAGTAATCGAGAAAGATACATTGATAGCCTCCCGACGGCCGATATTGATTTATGACAGTATCAGTGTGGCTCCGGATGCGCACTTAACGCTGGCGGCAGGTACCCGCCTGTATTTCCACGGCAAGGCTGGAATGCAGGTGCACGGACGCTTATCAGTGGCAGGCAGTTTATCCGCCCCGGTCGTTTTCCGGGGAGATCGCACCGACCGTATGTTCCCTTATCTTCCTTACGACCGGTTACCGGGACAATGGGGCGGCATACGATTCTACAAGACCAGTTACGAGAATCATCTTGTCTATGCAGACATTCATGGAGGAAGTTTCGGTATTCGCTGTGACTCTTCGATGACAGACCGCAGGAAACTGACATTGGAGTCTTCTATCATACGGCAGATATCAGGCAATGGACTGGAGCTGACATCATGCCAGGTGGTGGTAGGAAACAGCGAAATCAGTAATGCGGGAGAGAATTGCGTCAGTTTGTTAGGGGGAGATTATACATTCACTCACTGTACGCTGGCTAATTATTTCAGTTGGAACGTACGGAAAGGAACGGCATTGCAAGTCCGGAATGAACAGGATGACATGGCCTATCCGCTTTCATCAGCCATATTCCGCAACTGTATCATTGCAGGTTCGGGCACGGATGAAATCAACGGAGGACGCTCCAAGAATGAGGGTATAGCTTTCAATTATTACTTCTCACACTGCCTCATCAACTCGGTGAAAGAAGAGAATGACAAGATAGTCAATGTGATTTGGGAGAAAGATGATAACTTCTCGCTGATGGATAGCCGTACACAGGAATACAGCTTTAACCTCAATGAAAAGTCTAAAGCCACCAATTTAGGAAAGCAAGAAGATGCTATCGCTTATCCGACAGACAGAAACGGGAACTCCCGGCTACGAGATGCAGCACCGGATGCAGGATGTTATGAATCTATGATCCTGCCATCACACTAAAAACGGCTTTCAATGAACATTAAACAATATATCACCTTTTCATTTCTGTTCGCTCCTTTTTTCTTCCTCTACGGACAAACAAGGAGAGATACTCTCTCTTTTCGCGTCGTCAGCTATAACGTTGAAAACTTATTCGATTGCCGCCACGATACGCTAAAGAATGATTACGAGTTTCTACCCGACGCGATGCGCCACTGGAATTATACGAAATATAAGAAGAAACTGGATGCCATATCCCGCACGATCACAGCCGTAGGTGGTTGGACTCCGCCTGCACTCGTAGCCCTTTGCGAAGTAGAAAACGACAGCGTATTGCGCGATCTGACCCAGCGTTCGGTTCTTAAGGAAGCCGGATACCGCTATGTAATGACCAACTCACCCGACCAGCGCGGAATTGATGTGGCACTGCTCTATCAGAGAGATCAGTTCAAATTGATTTCCCATCAGGGTATTCCCATACCTCACAGATCCGGCAAAAAGAAATTCCGTCCTACACGGGATATACTGCACGTCTGCGGAATGTTGCTGAACAGCGATACCCTGGACATCTTTGTTGTACATCTTCCATCCCGTTCAGGAGGTGCAAAGGAGAGTGAACCCTACCGTCTATTTGCTGCCGGACAGCTGAAAGCCGCGGTAGACAGTATCTATTCCTATCGGCATCATCCGCAAATTCTTATCATGGGAGACTTCAATGATTATCCCGATAATGCATCCGTCAACAAAATACTCTCAGCAGAAGCACCAGCCCAGAACGGTGACAGCCTGCAACCGCAAAAGCTCTATCACTTACTTGCCCGCAAGAGCGCAATTCGAAAGCACTTCGGCAGTTACAAATATCAGGGTGAATGGGGATTACTGGATCATATCATCGTGTCCGGCACTCTTCTTCAACCGGATGCGGATTTCTGCACCGGCGAGGATAAGGCTGATGTATTTCATTCTTCGTTCCTATTGACGGAAGATAAAAAGTATGGCGGTGTACAGCCATTCCGCACTTACTACGGGATGAAGTATCAAGGTGGTTACAGCGATCACCTCCCTGTATGGGCGGATTTCCGGCTCATTTATTAATCCGAATACTGATACAGTTTCAAATCAAACTTCTGTACCATCACCAGCAAATGATCGAATATATCGGACTGAATACGTTCGTATTCTTTCCATACCTTATTTCGGGAAAAGAAGTAAACCTGAATGGGGACTCCATAAGTGGTCATTTCCTTCTGGCTGATAATCAAGTCCAAATCCTGGTTCACGACAGGAAGGCTGCAAAGATAACGTTCGATGTAAATACGGTAGAGTTGTGCATTGGTAGGTACCTCGCCTTCTGCCGGCTGATAGTCTGCCATCAAAGGAACTTCCTTACGGATGGTATCCAACATTTCGGGAGTGCAAAACTTCAGGGTCGTCATGTCCAGATAGATATTCTTATCCACACGCCGGCCACCACTCTCCTGCATACCGCGCCAATTCTGGAAAGAGCCGTTCACCAAGGTATAAGGTGGGATGGTAGAAATCGTGTTATCCCAGTTCTGTATCTTTACGGTGTTGAGGGTTATCTCTTTCACAATACCGTTGGCGGAGCCATTGGGCAAAGCAATCCAGTCACCGATACGCAACATTTCATTGGCAGATAGTTGTACTCCAGCCACAAAGCCCAGAATGCTATCCTTGAATACTAACATTAATACTGCCGCCGAAGCACCCAGCCCGGCAAAGAGGGTTGCGGGAGATTTATCTATAAGAATAGAAATGGCAATGATAGCCGCCACAAAGAATAACAATACCTGCAATACCTGGACAAAGCCTTTCATCGGATGATTCTTACTATTGTCCTTCTGATTATGAAAATCCAGAAAAACGAGCAACAGCCCATTCAACGCAAAGGCTAAAGCAGCCACTATATACACGGCACAAACTTTCTGCGACAACTCCAACAGTTCTACTCCGTGTACAAAGGTATGAGGCAACAGGAAGTAAATCAGAATTCCCGGTAAGGTATGTATCAGATGGGGAACCACTTTCCGCTTCATCAGCAAAGTATTCCAGCGATGGGGTGAACGATTGGTATAATGCTTCATTCCCCCTACCAATATTGCCTGAAACAGATAGTCCAGTCCTATAGCTACGGCAATGATTAATATGGCGATGATAGTTTCATCAAATGTATTCGCTATTTTAGGATCTACTCCCCAGCCTATAAGGGTTTTATTCATCCACCCTCCTAATGTCGTCATATATTCCTCCGATTTTAGTTGCTTATGAAAATAAGAACAAATAAAGGGGAGCTGTTGTTTAATGAAACTTCTTTCCGGCTTCATCTCTTACTTTTCCGGCTTCAGCAAAATAGTCCCGGCATATCCGTCTGGAACAGATTACTTTCGTTCCCGGATTAAACAAAAAAAGTATGAACCGAAACGTAAAACTTATCAGTATTCTTAGCCTCGGACTAATGCTGGGGGCCTGTGGTGGTAATTCGTCTTCACAAGAAGAAACTATCATTGTAAAAACTGCTACAGCGAGTACCTACAGCAACGAAACAGTCAAAGAATTCCCCATTATCACCCAACCGTTCCGCACCACAGAGCTGTCCTTCCGCGTCAGCGGACCTATCGACCGGCTGGATGTCTATGCCGGAAACTATTACCGTCGCGGAGATATTATTGCAGAAATCGATCCACGGGACTACCGCATCCGGCGTGAACGTGCTGAGGCCGTCTATCGCCAGGCAAAGGCGGAGTATGAACGTATCAGTGCGCTTTATCAGAAAAACAATCTTTCCGCCAGTACTTACGAGAAGGCACGTGCGGAATATACTTCTGCCAAAGCTGCTTTCGACACAGCCGCCAATGAACTGGAAGATACCCGCCTTATAGCCCCCTTCAACGGATATGTAGGCGAAGTCTACGTAGAGAAATTCCAGGATGTCAAGGCCAGCCAGCCCGTATTGACATTTATCGATATAGACCAACTGAAAATAGAAGCTTATGTAACGCAAGATATAGCCTATCGTGTTCAACCAAGGCAGAATGTGCAATTAACGCTGGATGTACAGCCTGACACGGAGCTGGAAGCACAGATTGCAGAAGTATCCAAAGGAACCACACAAAACAATCTCTCTTATCTGGTAACGGCATTGTTACCTAATAAGGAAGCCCGGTTACTGGCAGGTATGTCCGGAAAGATACGTTTCGAAAAAGGTGCTTCGGAATTATCGGATAGTACTGCCACCGGCGGACATTTGATTTCTATTCCGCAAACAGCCTTGTGCAATCGCCCCACAATGGGAAGTTATGTATGGACGGTACATCCTGAAAGCGGGATAGTCAGCCAACGTAAAGTTAGTGTCAGCAAACTGCTGCCGCACGGCAATGCAGGCATCACTGCCGGACTGCAACCCGGTGAAATAGTGGCCACAAGCAGCCTGCGTTTCTTATCAGACGGAATGAAAGTAAAAATCCAATGAAACAGTAAGCATCATGAAACTAATCAAATATTTTCTGCAACGCCGCTCTGTCACTATTCTGCTGCTGGTACTGGTACTTGCCGGCGGGTTATTCTCGTACGTCAAGATGGGAAAGCTGGAGGATGCCCCTTTCACCATTAAACAAGCGTTGGTGTTGACTTCTTACCCCGGTGCATCTCCCTCGGAAGTACAAAGCCAGGTGACAGATGTATTGGAAGAAGCCATCCAGTCATTGGGCGAACTTTACTACCTGAAAACCGAGAACCGTGCCGGACTCTCCAAAATCACCGTATATGTAAAGAAAGAGACACGGGCTGACGAGATGCAGCAACTGTGGGATAAACTACGCCGTAAGGTAGGCGATGCGCAGAGCAAGCTGCCCGCAGGAGCCGGACCTTCGGTTGTGAATGATGATTTCGGTGATGTGCTGGGCGTCTTCTACGGACTAACGAGTGAAGGGCGCAGCTACCGGGAACTGGAAGATCAGGCAAAACTTATCAAAAATGAATTGTTAAAGGTAAAGGATGTCGCCCGTATCGAGATCTATGGAACGCAAACACCTACAATCGAGGTAGTGGTCAGTCCCGCCGTTATGTCCCGCAGCGGCATTACGACAGCGGATATAGCCAATGCGTTCAATGCCCAAAACAAGGTAGTGGATGCGGGTGGAATCACAGCAGGTACAGGACGTATCCGAATCGAATCCACCGGTAACTTCTATTCTCTGGACGAGATACGGCAACTCACCATCGTTTCACGTAGTGGAGAACACTTCCGACTGGGAGATATTGCCGACATCAACGAAAGTTACCAAACGCCTGCCAGTAATCTGATGCGCATAGACGGAAAGCCGGCTGTAGGTATTGCCATTTCTACCGTGCCCACCGGTAATGTGGTAGATATGGCTGAAGCTGTCGAAGCACGCATCGAAGAACTGAAAACCGATATGCCGGAAGGTTTCGTTCTTGCCCCTATCTACGACCAGGGCCATGAGTCCGCCATTGCCAACCAAGGCTTTATCATCAACCTGATAGTTTCCGTAATTACCGTAGTGGCTATCCTGCTTTTCTTCATCGGTTTCAAAAATGGCTTACTGGTAGGTAGCGGATTGGTATTCTCCATATTTGCCACACTGATTGTGATGCTGGCGGGAGGAATTGCTTTGCAGCGCATGTCACTGGCCGCCATTATCATTGCCATGGGAATGCTGGTAGATAATGCCATTGTAGTATCCGACTCTGCACTGGTAAATATGCAACGGGGGATGCGGAAACGGGTATCCATCATGAAAGCATGTTCCGGAACCGCCCTCCCCTTATTGGCTGCCACGGTCATAGCGATACTGACCTTCCTGCCTATCTATTATTCACCACATATCACAGGAGAATTACTGTCCTCCCTGGTTATTGTCATCGGTGTATCGCTCATGTTCAGCTGGGTATTTGCACTGACACAAACCCCATTCTTCATTCAAGAATTCGTACGCCGCCCGCGCCCTTCGGAATTGCGTGGAACCCTATTTTCCGGCAAGGCTTACGACCGCTTCCGAAGCGCATTACGTTTCATAATTCGCCATCGTTATGCCACAGTGGGGTTGATGGTTGTATTGCTTGTTGTTTCCGCCTGGAGTTTCAAGTTCATCCCGAAAGTTTTTGTACCTGCTCTGGAGAAACCCTACTTCACGTTGGATGTATGGCTGCCCGAAGGAACCGATATCGCTGAAACAGACCGCATGGCCTCAGAAATGGCTGACTATATCCGCAACCAGGAAGAAACAGAAATGATTTCAACTTATGTAGGACGTACACCACCCAGATATTATCTGTCTAATGTATCTTTCGGCCCGCAACCCAACTATGCACAGTTATTGGTAAAAGCGCGTTCCTCCAAAGAAACCAAAGCGTTGCGCACCAGACTGCAAGACTCTATCCGTACACTTTTCCCGGGTCCACTCATCAAAGTGAACAAATTCGAACTGAGCCCGCTAACGGAAGCTATTATCGAAGCACGTTTCCTGGGTCCCGATCCTGCCGTACTCGATTCACTGGCAGGTATGGCCATCGAGGTTATGCGCCGCAACCCGAAAGTAGCGGATGCCCGCAACGAATGGGGCAACATGACACCCATTATCCGTCCGGTTTATGATCCGGTAAAAGCCGGTGCACTGGGAATCACAAAGTCTGCAATGATGGAGTCGGTCAAATCCATCAATGACGGACTTACCGTGGGAGTCTATCGTGATAATGAGAAAAAGGTTCCCGTACAACTAAAATCCTCAGGTACTGATATCACAGATGCACAGGGACTGGGAAACTTTTCTGTATGGAATGGACAGAATTCCGCTCCATTATCACAAGTCACCGAAGATATTGAGGTAGGCTGGGAATGGCCACAGATGCGTACTTATAACCGACAACTGTCCATGGCCGCCATGTGTGGGGTAAAAGCCGGACACACTATGGCAGAAGTACATGGTGAAATCCGTCAGGAAATAGAATCCATTCAACTTCCCGAAGGATACACCTTCTTCTGGGATGCCCAATATAAGGATCAGCGCGAAGCCATGCAAGCCATAGCAAAATTCTTCCCGTTGGCATTTCTGGCACTAGTAGTCATACTTGTAGCCCTGTTCGGTAACTTCCGCGACCCGCTAATCATCCTGTGTGTACTGCCGCTATCTCTCATCGGTGTTGCCGTAGGCATGCTGATGACCGGTTTCGAATTCGGTTTCTTTCCTATTGCCGGTTGGCTGGGATTACTGGGAATGATTATTAAAAATGTGATTGTACTGCTGGATGAGATACAGGTGCAACGCCGGGCGGAAGTACCGGTCTATACTGCCATTATCGAATCTACCGTGTTGCGTACCCGGCCTGTACTGATGGCTGCCACCACCACTATTCTGGGTATGGTTCCTCTATTGTTCGATGTGGCCTTCGGTGGTATGGCGGCCACTATTATCTTCGGATTGACGTTCGCAACGTTACTGACTCTGTTCGTCACTCCGGCACTCTATTCATTGTTTTATAAAGTAAAAGAGAAATAGATTATGAAGAAAATATATATCCTTTTTATTCTATCGTTGTGTGATCCGTTCGCTTTTGGCCAGCAAAGTGCGATGCTGGAGAAGTACAGGTCGATGGCTCTTGAATATAGCCACGACCTGAAAGCGGCGGAGAAAAATCTGGCGGCCAGCATTGAACTGGAGAAATCCGCCCGTGCAGACTTGAAACCCAAACTCTCCGGTGACGCCAACTTTCAGTATACCGGAAATCCCCTAGAGATTAATCTGAACCTCCCCGGTATGGATAACCCGTTACAGATACAAGGACGTGATACCAAATACGGTGCTTCCCTTACCTTATTACAACCTATATATACAGGCGGGCGCTTACTTGAAAGTATCCGCATGGCACAACATCAGCACGCTCTTGCTTCACACCAGAAAGAACAACTTTTATCCGAAGTCTGTTTTCAGACGGATATTCAATACTGGAATACCGTCGCCCGCCAGGAAATAGTGGACATCGTTGCAGATTACCGAAATTCTATAGCTGCGCTGGCTCAAACAATCCGTGAACGGGTGGAGGTCTCACTCGTCAATCCCCAGGATTTGCTAATGGCCGAGGTGAAATTAAACGATGCCGAATTTCAGTTACTCCAGGCACAAAAGAACTTCGATACCGGACTTATGGCCTTCAATTCCCTGATCGGATTACCTCTGCAAGAAGCTACCCCTATAGATACAATCATTCCACAAGTGGATATTCCGGACAGTTCACGGCTGGCACTCGCTATCCCACGCCCTGAAATTAAGATAGCGCATGACCAGATTAAGATGGCAGAAAGTTCATTAAAGTTGAATGACTCAAAATACAAGCCTCAACTATACGTAGGAGTAGACGGAAGTTATTCTTCTCCAGGCTACGACCTGCGTGCCGATCTGGATCCTAACTATGCTATATATGCCAAAGTCAGTGTCCCTCTGTTCGAATGGGGAAAACGACGCAACGAGAAGCGGGCTTCCAACCAAAAGATCGGTATGGCGAAAGACAATCTGAATCTGATTCAGGATAAAGTCAACCTGGAAATACAAACGGCCCGCCTCTCTTTGTCACAAGCATTGGACCAGGTACAACTAAGCCGGCAATCGCTGGAAAAAGCCCACGAGAATGAACGTCAGGCCATGGAACGCTACAATGAAGGTGAAATATCCATTGTAGAGGTAATAGAGGCGCAGACTTACCGGCAAAATGCTGAAATAAATCATGTACAGGCCAAAGCTTCCGCACAAGGACAGTACTCGGCATTAATAAAAGCATTGAACCAATATAAATGATAAGTGGAAATTCGTAACTTTACCCTTATGAAGTGGAACACTCTTTTATACAGCCTACTCTTTTCAGGATTGGGAGTTTTCTCATTCCTGTTGCTGGCTAATTATACCAACCTTACTCCGCAGGTTACGGATATCATCCACACTCCCGGTGCATTTGTTTTTGTCGTTGCCACTTTCAACATATTGGGATATTGTACTCTCCGCATCAGTTCGTGGATGAACCGTTTATACTCCAATAATTTGCGTTGGAAGTGGAAGTTTTTAGCGGTATATATAGGTGTTATGCTATTGTTTCTGTTGCTGAACTACGGTCTGTTGGTGGCTGCCAAACTGATGGGCAGAGCGGAAAACCCATTTACTTTCCAGATAGGAGGAGTACGTATTCTATTAGTAGTGTGGTTAGTGGAACTTGTAATCCTGGGATTATTGCTTGCCAACCGTTCCATTAAAAATGCCCTCCGGCTGCAACAAAAAGCAACACTACTACAGAAAGAGAATAATGCAGCCCGATATACTGCCCTTCAAAATCAGCTGAACCCCCACTTTCTTTTCAATAGTCTGAATACACTGATAGCTGAGATAGAATATAATCCGTCAAATGCCATACGCTTCACCCGGAATCTCTCTGATGTATATCGCTATGTACTTCAATCGCAGGATAGAACCCTGATTACATTAAGTGAAGAACTAGAGTTCATTCAATCCTACCTTTTCCTGCACGAAGTCAGGTTAGGCAACTGCATCACCTGCAACATCACGATACCAACCGAAGCTATGGATTACCAGCTTCCCCCGCTAACCCTGCAACTATTAGTGGAGAATGTCATTAAACACAACTCCATTAACAGCAATAAACCGATGGAGATCACGATACAAATTGCCGGTCACTTTCTGGTTGTCAGTAATCCAATACATACCAAAAAGAGCGATACCACTTCAGGTGTAGGACTACAGAATCTATCAAACCGTTGCAAGCTAATGATAGGTACCGATATTATTATCAATAATGAGAATCATATATTCACTGTAAAAGTTCCCTTAATCTATGAGTAAACTAACTGCTGCCATTATAGAAGACGAAGTACCCGCTGCCCGCCTCCTATCTTCCATCATCACACGTCTGCGCCCCGACTGGGAGGTTACCGTACTACCCGGAAGTGTGGAAGAAGCCATTGTTTGGTTCAGGACACATTCTCATCCGGATATTCTGTTTCTGGACATTCAGTTATCGGACGGTAATTCATTCGACTTCCTATCTGCCGCACAACCTTCTTCATTGATCATTTTCACAACAGCTTATGATCAATATGCCATCCGTGCCTTCACCGTGAACAGTATAGACTATATACTTAAACCGGTAGATGAGAAACGTTTGCTGGATGCTATCGTAAAGTACGAAACTCTGAAAGGGAAAGATTATAAACAAGATAATTACATAGGGGATTTAATTCAGAGTCTGCAAAAACAGGAAAAAAGCTATCGCACCCGCTTTCTTATTGCCGGAGTGGATAAATTCTGGGCTTTGCAAGTCAGTGACATAGCCTATTTCTATTCAGAAAATAAAATCACCTTTGCCGTTACAAAAAGCGGACAGGAGCATATCATAGACCTGTCTCTCACCCGACTTGAAGAGCAACTGGATCCCAGACGTTTTTTCCGCGCCAATCGCCAGGTAATAGTCTGCATTGATGCCATTGTGCATGCCGCACCTTATTTTAACGGGAGAATAATACTTCACGTAAAACCAGTTCATAAGGATAAGATAACCGTCAGCGAAGAAAAGGTATCCTCTTTCAAGATGTGGCTGAACTTTTAATATCCAAAGTAGTAACAAGTAACCTATTATCTTTCGCGCCACTTCATCTGTTTTATAACCGGATAAAGTGGCGCGAAATAATATATTATAATTCTAATATCCTTCGTTTTGCGACATACTTGGATTCACAAGCAACTCACGCATGGGAACAGGAAACACCTGTCTCCAAACAGGTATATTCAAAATATCCACTGCAATATTATTACGCTTCAGGAAAGCAAAATAAGTACCTGTCCCTCTTAATTCCGATTGCCATACATTCGCCAAACGATGAATGAAAGAAGTACGAGTGGTAAAAACTGAAGAAGACAGCGATACATTTGAGGGATAAGCCGGAGATCCGATATTAGCTGTCATCACCTGATTCAAATAATTCTCAGCCTGCGCAGAATTCCCTAAACGAGACTCACATTCAGCCAAACTAAGCAGTACTTCTGTATAGCTAAAGCAAATATCCGATACCTGTTCAAACTGGACATTCCGATTCGTATCGGAAGCGGGTAATTGATAGATTAAATCTCCCAATTGATATCTGCCACTGTTTACAATTCCAGTCAGCATAGATTTAGCCTCAGCTATTTTCCCCTGTTCCATATAAATACGGGCCAATAATAAAGAAGGAAAGTCACGGGAAGGGAAGAATATATCATTCATCACCGACTGTCCACTTATCTCTTCCGGCAAGCGTTCACGTAAGAGCAGCAATGGTTCTACAAAAAGCTTTAATACTTCAGCCTGTGATATTGCAGGCATACTTGTTATTATTCCTGATGGATACTCAGGAAAATATACAGCTTTTCCCCATAAATTAACTTTCTCATAAAATAATATAAAACGCTGCATATCCAGCAATTTCGTTATAGTTATACTATCCGAAGAAGTCAACTCTTCCTTGCTCGAACGTGGTATTTGCTGATTCATGAATAGAATCATATTTACAGCACTATAAAAGGAGCTCCATGCATTTTCTACCTCTCTATTATTTGAGTTCAATGTATGATTTATAAAATCGAAATGCCATTCATAACCTTGTTCCTTTTCTGACTGCCGGGAATAGAGTTCCTCTTGCGTATACATTTGTTGCAAAACCAAATAAGAATTCTTATAAAGCCCTGCAAATGTTTGTTCGCCGTATTGAGTCAGACACAAACGTACTACCTTTGTCGGATCAGTTTCTTGCTTGATTATCAGTTTCGCTTCTTTGTTCTCATGCTCTCCATAAATGGTGATTGTAGCAGAACTTGCTTCCGCACTAACTGCCGGTTCTACCTTTATTTCCAGATACTGGCCATCGTCAGATAAGGTTGCCTGATAAGGAATCCGAGGTTTGTTTTCATACATAAACAAAGGCTCCTTGAAGTAAGTATCTACAGAAACATCATAAATAGGGTCATTCCCCTTGTCTTCCGGCCACAAAAGACTCCACTCCGTCATCTTCACAGGTACATTGGCATCTACTTTAATACGATAGCTTCCACCCGCCATCGGTACATCCAGCCTTGTCTGTTCTAATTTCACGGATGTAGGTTTTCCTGCTTGCCAGATTTTCAAAGTATCACATTCCTGACCATTTTTGCTCTTTATCAAGACCCTTCCCCGACGAGGAGCGAATCCGTCATTCCTGGCTGCTTTCAGATAGATTTTGCGAAGTTGCAAGCCGCGAGCCGCCGCACTTTCCGTAATCCACTGGCAGGTATCCGCAGGATGTATTTCTACATCGACATTGGCATTTACATCTATACCTATAATCGTATCATTAGGGGTTTTCAGTTCGATATTTTTATTATCAATCACTACTGCATCTTTCTGCGCTTGTATCACAGTCAGTGTATCAGCAATCGAAGTATTATCTTTGTTATAGAAAATAATTTTGGCGCGGCGGCTCTCATTCGCCTCATTGGGACTGATTGTATAATAAATGGTGTGACTGGACATTCCCCGACTCATTGTAGCTTCTTTAATCCAACTCACATCCGGCATGGTTATGCCATACTCACAATTACTACGTAACTCTACCTTAATCGTCTCTCCCCTGTCGCCGACAGGATATTCATTCTCATTCAACAATATCACATCACCTCCATACTGATAAACTTTTACGGTTTCGGTCAAAGTACCATCAGTGATATATATTTCTCCTTCACGCTTCTCTCTTTCCCCATTCATCTCTATCTTGAAGCTGATAGTAGAGGCCTTCAATCCGCGAGTAATAGTAGAAGCTGCAGGCTTTATCCAACTCTGACAATCATCTGCAATAACAGCTTTATACTCCACATTGGCTTCCACTTCCACATTAATTGTTCCGCCTTCCTGCTTCACCTCCCTACGCTCACTTGATATTAGCAAAGCATTTTTCTGCTTTTGCGCAACCATCAATGTTTTCTTGGTCTTACCGGCATTAATGGTAATAGCAACGCTACGTTCATCATAACTATCATTATCCTCAACACTGATAGAAATATCCGCCTTCCCGGGACCTCCACTGGTGGGGTAAACCTGATACCACTTTTCACCATTCCGAGTAGTTGCAGTGGTTATGTTCCAGTTTTCTGTAGCCGTAAACTCCAAAGACTGAGTACCCGCAGCTGTTGTAAAATTCACACCTTTCTCAAACAGGGTTTCCGTTTCAGGTGGCAAGGTAATTGTAGTTTCATCTTCTACTTTATCATCACTACAAGCAACTAATAACATCAGGCACGCAATTAGATGCCATGTGTTTTTCATAAACAATTTTACTTTCATATATGATTGTTTCATTAATAATCAAGATTTCAAAGTTTTATTCTTCATTTTTCCTCCTCACCTGATTCCCTCCAATATGGAGGACAAAGATATAAAGACTTCCATAAAAGAAGATTAAAAGAGGCAGAAAATATACTTTGAAAACCATTTATTCATCTATTGCATAGCTTTCTCCTGTTTCATAGCCTGATAGAGTTGCACGAAGTACCTGTATCATATCCTGTCGGAATGATTCCGGTGAAAGTATCGTCAATTTATCCCGATGCCAAAGTAATTCCTGTTTCAAATCATACGTAGGTCGCACGAACATTTCAAAGTCTGTATAATCTTCCGTATGGTTCACTTCTATTTGGGATGCATGGAGCGGAACATCTTTTAGATAAGCATCTTGCGGCCAAAAGGCACGAAAACGAATAGTTATTGGTTCAAACTGTCGTATAATTCCAAAACAATGTTCAAAATAAACTTCCGGCTTCAAGATTGCCCGCAATTTAGGGGAGAATTTCACCTTATTCTCTTCCAACAACTCTATTTCTTTCACCCGTTCCAATGCGCAAGTCATGGTGCGTTCCTTACCTCTAACTTCACCTATCACATACCATCGTTGTTTAAACAGACGAACAAAAGCGGGCAACAGAATGATTTCTTTCTCATCTTGATAATGTGATTTATACACTATCCGAAGCAGTCTCTTTCCGTCGATAGCTTCCATGACATCCTGTAAAAGATTGGCAGCCGGTGGTGCAGGTTCTACCATCACTTCCTCCCGTTGATTCACACGTTCAGCAAGACTAGATACACGAAAAGCACTTAAAAGCCACTGCTGCAACTCGTCATTTTTAAAACCATCCGGTCGAATAATTTTATATAAATTCCCGTCACGCTTATCACATTTTATGTCTACATACATCAATGATTCCGCTTCCCGCCGGTAACGGTTGAAAGTCCGTTCCGCCAACGGATCTCCATCCTCATTAGCCGATGCATTCAACCATTTTTTCTGTATCTCAGGCAAAGTAAGCGGCTGGATACTCAAGGTATCGATCAACCACAAACAAAATTTATATTTGAATATCATTGTTCATCCTCCTTACCGAAAAGAAAGTCACATATCGAATTACTCAACATTCTACTGACCTTCACTATTATTTTTATGAATACAATTAAATAAACCAACAGAATCACATTGGTATGCCACTGCAATTCAAACATGCTGGGTGCATCAGGATCAAGCAATACCGCAATAAAAAATGCACTTCCAAGCATGAAAGTTGATAACCCACTTGTTATCAACAAGAACACAATAGTTGTCAGACAGCCTCTCATAGTCCTTACCCTTATTTAATAATGAAATAAACAAGTTTACCCAGAACCCACGAGGTAAAAAGTAAAGCTATCAACCCCACTATGGCGCACAAAATTACTGCCAGAAAGTTAGTGATATGCCATGCCTCACGTATTTCTCCTGCCACAATAAGAAGAAACATAATTACGAACGGCGAAGGCAACAGGCAAAGTATAACAGACACCCACTCGGCTACACCTTTCTTTGTCATCACTTTCCCTCCTTTCTTTTTCGTTCTTCTTCTCTTCTATCCTCTTCCGCCAGTTCTTCTTTACTTTCCCTGACGCCTTCCCAAAAGCTTTTGGAAAGCAATAGCCATCCAAGGATATAGCCAATGACAGCAAGAATCCATTCGTTCCATCCGAAAGCAGTGGCAAAAGCCGCACCAACAATAGCTCCGATACCTCCGTTAATGAGGCTTTTAATCAAACCTTTAATTGTCTCCATAACTAAACGATTTTAATGTTTATATTCCGTTTGTTTTATGGAGGCAAAGTTAGGGGGAGGTTCGGCCATGAGCAGGCGGCATACAATTAATTCTTATTGAAATTCTTCACTTACTCTGCATTTATATTTCTCGTAATATTTTAGAAACATAACCATCGTGACGAAACCACTTATGCGCCCAGTTGGGCACCATAAATATATATCCAGAAATGTCCTCGTGAGGCGCACAGTCCAGTTGATTACCTATGGCAAGTCCTGCTTCCTCTTTCAACATCCCACAGCAACGGCCAATCTCTTCGCGCAGCAGGTCATAGGTGACAGCCCGTATCATGGCAGCCGTCACTTGATGTTCCTTCACAGCTTGAACTGTTTTGGGATTCTTCAGTAATATCTGCTTCATTTCTGATACCGATGGCGTTTTCACTACTGGGCCAATCCGCAATCCCCAAAAGCAATATTCTCCTTCTACTTTAAACATGCGAAAACCTTCCTGTGAATTACGGGAATTACATTCTTCGGCATATTGCTTTAACCGATCATTCGTTATTTTCCGCATCAATTCAGGGATAATGGGATGGTGGCACAGTTGCCCGTAAGTATAACGTTCACCATTGATGCCACCACTGCCGGAAGGAATGTCGGAGTCACTGACAATGCAAGCCTCAATACGGAGGCTTGCTGTAGAAAAAGGATAATCTGAATTACAATATAAAAAATCATAAGTCATGGTCATTCCTACATTTATTCCACTATTTCAATAAAGTCTACATATTCAGCATCCAATTCTAAAAGAGCTTTTTTAATATTCTCATTCTTACTCATACTATTCGAAATTTCCATTTTCATACGATCCACTTCCTCTAATTTATCTTTATAATTTGTAATTACACTAAGATTAAAATTCTTCTCAATTTCACATCTTATTGATTTGATTTTAGAGCGTAAATCAGCGTTTAACTGATTCTTGGCAACCACAATTTCTTTCGCCCTCTTTTCCTCCTTATTCTTAGTATAAAAATCTAAACCGATAGAAGCAAGTGTTGTAACAACAGGAATACCAAACTTTGCCACTTTACCTAAGGTACTAGCTGTCTTCACTGCTTCCCAAGGTTTAAATTTATGTCCAAAGAATTTCCCGACATTATATATCATAGTGTGTGCTTGGCTACCTGCAGCTTGTGAAATACCTCCATTCAAACTATTTACTCCAGACATTTGAGCTATTTTCGCTCCCCCTTCGGACAAATAATTTAAAAAAGTCTTTTGTTTTTCCAGATTTTTTCTTTCCTCTAAAGATATAGAAGGAGAATTTATTCTTGCATCCAAATTCTTCTCAAACAGTAATAAAGACTCTCTGCTCCCAAAATTCTCCATCTCAGACATTAGATCTGAATAATTTCGGTTTACCATTTCTTCAATATCCGTCAATAGTTCAGTGGTTCTATCTTCAATTTGACGAGAAAGTCCATTTACTTCATTTTTCAGTTCAGCTTCTGAAATCTCACCGATTTTAGATGATACATTCATCGAGTCAGATATACTATCTGATTCAAACTGATTTAGCTTCAACGCTAACGAGCGTTCCATATCCCTCATGCTTTTTCTTATGCGTGAGGAAAAATGCTCTGCTTGAATCTTCAAATTAGGGTCAACCTGAGAAACGGCAATATCGGCAACATGTCCTTTCAAGACTCGAACAGGAGTATCAAACTGTTTTTTTATCAGTCCTTTATCGGCAACAAATGAGTTTAGAGTAGATATAAAAGAATTAAAATTACTTAGCTGAATAAAATCATCATCTTGTTCTGTACATCCCTCAATATAATCAGCAGCATCAATAAAAACTACTTCAAAATTAAATTCATAACCACGCTCTTTAAATATAGAATGAATAGAATTTAAGTAATTTTGCCTCAGAGTATCGAAATCTCCAGCTTCCATTGACATCTTGTTGATTGCTATCAACATTTTGTCATTCAACTTCTGCGTATATGCTAAATCTATAAAATTCTCAAAGATTACATCATCAAAAAGTTGACTGGTCAATACATAAACAATCAAATCACATTCTTTTAAAGCATCTTTTGTTCTTTGATCATGTTGCTCCACCTTTCCAGCCAGGATTCCCGGAGTATCCATTAAAACAATGTTATTCCATTTATATTCCGAAACAACATCTGTTGCGACATTGGCATCAATTTTAATATCTCTATTTCCTGTCAAAGCCGAAATTATAGTAGACTTCCCAGAACTATATTGTCCGACAAAAGCAATTTTCAATTCTATGCGTTCTTTTAACTCAGATAATTCTTTGTTCAGTGCCTCCTTGATATTCTCATTACCCGTACGATCCAAAAGATCATATGTCTTTTTTACCAGCTCTTGCAACTTCTTGCTTAATTCTGCTATTTTCAAATTTGTAGTTTCCATATTTTTATATAAAGGTTATTTGTAATTGAGTTAATTCATTAGCTCTTGCATTCTCATCAGCATCAACAGCATAAGGACATTGTACAGTCATCATTGATTTTTCATAAATACGCTTTGCTGAAATCTGCTGCATAATAAGGTCAATACCGACATCTTTTATACTGCTTCTATTTTGTTTGCCTAACTGTTGCAATAATCGATAAGCAAAGATAGAACCAAATATCTTTTCGTATTTCTCTGATTCTGCAATAATGGCTTTCAGTGCACATAGTATATAACTTGTATTGTCTAACAAAATAGAAAAGCTATTAGTCAATTTACTTTCGACATTATCTATATTTTTATTAAGGTCCCTAAGAATATTTTCAAGCATCTTGTTTTCGTTAGAATCAAGTTCTTTACTTAAAGTTTCAGACAATTTATCCTTCGCTTTTTTTATTTTAGTATCTTTGGAAGTAAACATACCAACCAATAATGCACCTAGTGTAGCAACAGCTACTCCTACAGCAATTCCCCAGCCAACCGGATTCCAGAAATTTGTTAAAGCAAATAAAGTTGCCCCACCCCAAATACTTGCAGCACATGTCAGTAGGGAGGTTACTATTCTAGCTCCAAATTTCCAATCTGTTATCCCCTCACCCGATAAAGAACTGTTTATATCTTTTTGATTTATTTGGAAAGCCAAATCACTAAAACACTCCTCAACCCGACTTTGTACATTCTTAACAAATTCTCTGACAGACGTTTGTATATTCAAATCTAAAGTTTTATACACACGTTTATTATCTTCATCCTCTTTCCACAGCTTTTCAAGGTCTGATTTCCTATCATAATATTTATCAGCAAATCCCCGGGCATTATTTCTCAACTCTTTATGAGCATTAATAATATGCCCCCTTATTTCGTTCGCAACTTTCACCCGTTCTTTCCCAATAAATCCTTTTAACTCATTCTTTTTCTTTTCAAGCGCTTGAGAATAGGCACTGATTTCATCATGTTTGCCACTCAGAGTTTCTCTAATCTGAGAAATCTGATAGCCACACCCGTCAACTATATTCTGCGTTTTCTTAAGACTGCCAGTCCTATATACCGACTGCTTAATCTTATAAATAAACTCTTTGATATTAGAGCCCTCCATTAAAGCTTGCTTATTCTCAATTGAAAATTCGCTATCTGAAAAATATAACTTCGCAGCCAACAATTGTAATGGAATAATTTCTATAAAGTTAAAATCATAGTTATCCCCTATACACTCTCGAATCCTATCAAAATGCCCTTGAATGTTCTTATCCCCCTGATCAGTTTTCCATTTTAAAGGTTCTTTCAAGAAACGTTTCAAGCGAATAGGATGCTCCAGATTTTCTTTAATATTCAATATTATAAATAATGGTTTACTCCTTTCTTTTAGTTGTTTCAAGAAATCAAATTCTGTTTCCTGAATAGAGTCATTTGTAACAACGTAGCAAATCAAATCGGCCTCATCAATGATAGTTTTAGCAGTTTCAGTATCACTCTTCCCACCGGGTGCACCAATACCCGGAGTATCAACAATTCGGATATTCTCCCAATACCAACTTCTATTATATCGAGTAGTCCTCAACCTACCAACCCCAATATCATCCTCCTCTTCATGAGTAACGACTTTATGCAAAGTACTTTTCCCTGCCTTTGTCCGCCCCATAAATGCAATCGTGAAATAATTGATGGTACGCTTCTTCTTATTAAGAACCTCCAAATTCCCTGCTAATGAATCTATCAAATTCTGTTTAATGGAATCACTCAACTGCTCTACAACTTTAATGAATTCGGTCACCTCTTTATCTTTCCGCTTCGCTTTCTCTATTTCATCAACATTCTTTTGCAATTCCGAGAAATAGTTACTTAATAAAGAGTTATATCGAATCATATAATCTTCTGCAAGCGACAAATCTTCTTGAGAGCTTTTTGCTATAGACTCAACTTTCTTCACAAAACGAGTCCCTGAAAGTAATTCATATTCTTCGCCATCATCTTTATCCTCTTTCAGTTCATATATCAATGCCTTGAATGCAGCTTTTAAAGAATCAGTCCACGAAAATTCTTTTTCACTTGTTTCCCAAGTTTCATCTTGGATCCTACTTTGGACCTCATTTTCTATCAGCACTAACAGAGACTGGGATATATTTAGTTTTGCGGCAATACTATTGATAAAATTCTTTTCCCTCTGATCATAAAAACCATCAGCATACGCAACAGCAAACAATCCTTTTAAAAGAGTTCTAACATTATTTTCTGTTACATTTTGCATCTGGAGAAGTAACCTATCGATAGAAATCTTGGTTTCATCATCAGCAAAAATTTTAGCCTGTTCATCAGTCAAAGTAGCAGAAGGGTTATGCCTGCCATTGAGAACCTGCAATTCCTTATCATTAATCTCACCATCGGCAACTATAAGATAAGAAGAAATCAAATAAGATAACTCATCAACAGTCATTCTATCCAATAATATTAAGAACCAATAATATTATAACCAACGCCATCACTGTAACAGTCAAAATACGATTAGTGATACTTCCTTTTTTAATTGCCTCTATCTGTTCTGACAGCCCTTGAACTTGCTGTCGGGCATTCTGTTCTTTTTCTTCCATCTTTTCTTGTAAAGTAGCAAAGTCTTCATGATGACTATCTTTCAACTTCATTAATATAGAGACAACTTCAGCAAAATTTGTTTCTTGCTTTTTCAAAGCATCCAACATCTCAGTCTGACTAGTTAACACTAAATCAATATTAGTTGAACTCTTCTCTACTGAAGCTACAACCTTCAAATTAGAATCAGTCAATTCTGATATTTTATCTTTAAGAAGAACCAGCTGTCGCTCAATCTCATGTTGAATAATAGTAATTTTCTCTACATAGCCATTTAAAGTATTTGCTAAAGATATATCTTTTGCTTTTGAAAAGTCATAGTATTCTCTGAGTTTCTGACTTAACAGCTCAGTATTACTTTTATGAGTTTCAGCAATATCATTCAAATATTTTACTTTCTCCAATTCAGCAATCAAATCATTGAAAGCTAATTCTATTTCATGTGTATCGAACTTTTCCATATTTTCATTTGATTTTATCCACCTTTAAATATCCCATATTCAGGCATCCCATTTTTTTCAAATCTACTCCAAAAGTAGCTTTAAAAATACTATTCACTTGTTCTGATGCTTGTATATTAGTTACAGGATTCGGAACCATAGAAGCTATTTCAATACTCATACCCGGTTCTATAACCATACCAGCCGAAAAGGCCTTCATTTTCACAGTAATTTGATAACGTGCCATAATATTATATTTATAATAAAAAAAATATTTCCTATCAAGTATCATAACTTACCAAAATAAAAAAGAGCGCGAACCCACATCTCAAATTTCTTGAAGGTTCGGCTCTGGTAAGCCTTGGTCATGAAATAAGCGAAGCAGCTCCACGCCCTGTACGGGTGTGAACAATGCTCAGACTTATATTATTCATGACCAAAAGTTCAATTTACCAGATTTAACCTTCAGAATAATACGTCTTCGACGTTCTACAATATTTTATCTTTCGTACTCTTTTTCGTTTTCTTTTATATTTCCTTTTTATACATAGGCAAATGTATAAAAGATTTCCGTAAAAGAAATACAAAAGCATAAAAATATTGGGAGCTGCCCGCTTTATCTTTCATTTATTTAGAAGACAAAGGTAGAAGAAGATACCGCCAATGACCGGCGGTATATGTAATCGATTTGCATAATTTGCGTTTTCATATAAAGCGTTTCCTCAATTTATTTCTGAGCAGGAAGAAACTACACATATTCATAATGTTATTATTATATTGGCATACATGTCAGAATAATACAGTATTCTTCTTTTTACTAACAGCGAGCTGTCACTAAGCCTTCATCGGGGTATGCACCAAGCTCATACGGAGGAATTTCCGTTGTACTAAATCCCGCATACGTTTTAGCTAAAGTTTAGCTATATGTATGCGGG